>Ga0302247_1002551_pt1 | contig 11669 bp, 10 predicted proteins | sample AAG_UR_Ile_MG_FD_193529 | JGI IMG/M metagenome (GOLD analysis project Ga0302247, IMG submission 193529) | Enriched activated sludge microbial communities from anaerobic digester in WTTP, New Holstein, Wisconsin, United States - AAG_UR_Ile | ecosystem: Engineered > Bioreactor > Anaerobic >...
CGGACGGGCAGGTGTGCGACGGGAGCGGCGCGTGCGCGTGGACCTGCGGCGGCGCGACGCCGGATCTGTGCGACGAGGCGTGCGTGAACCTGGACGTGGACCGGAACCACTGCGGCGTCTGCGGGAACGCGTGCCCGGACGGCCAGGTGTGCGACGGGAGCGGCGCCTGCGCGGCCACCTGCGCGTCCCCGCTCACGACCTGCGGGCTCGCCTGCGTCCACACCGCCTATGATCCGGCCAACTGCGGCGGGTGCGGCAACGTGTGTCCGGGGCTCACCCATGCGGCCCCGGCGTGCTATCTCGGCGCCTGCATCTTCGGCGTCTGCGACGCGGGCTTCCTCACCTGCGACAACAACGCCGCCAATGGCTGCGAGATCAACGGTCTGACCGACCCGGTCAACTGCGGCGCCTGCGGCCGGGTGTGCCCCAGCGGCGTGTGCGTCAACGGCGACTGCCAGCGCCGGGCGTTTCTGACCAGCACCTACTACAACGGCAACCTCGGTGGTCTCGCCGGCGCCGACGCCAAGTGCCAGGCCCGCGCCGCCGCCGCCGGCCTCACCGGGACCTACAGGGCCTGGCTCTCGGACAACACCGGCTCGCCATCCTCGCGGTTCACCCGCTCCGCGGCGCCTTACGTGTTCGTGAACGGCACCGTGCTGGCCGACAGTTGGGCCGACCTCACGGACGGCACCGTCGACGTCAACTTCAACCGCACTGAACTGGGGGGCACCCTGAGCACCACCTACTCCCCCTACACGAACACCAACGCCAACGGGACCCAGCAGAACGGCGGCTACAGTTGCTCGAACTGGACCGCCACCACCGGCCCGACCTCGTTCGGATGCATCAACTACACCTCCGACCGTTGGACTTATTGCTGGAGCGGCGTCAACCATTGCGGCATGTCCATGCCGTTGTACTGCTTCGAGCAGTAGCGCATCCCGGACGGCGGTGACCCGATGGACCTCGTGCAGAAGATCCTCGTCCTGGCGCTTTTGGGCTGCGTCATCTACCTCGCCATCGTCTTCTTCCGCACCCGGCGCGACGACGACGGCGACCGGATCCGGCAATACCTCGAGCGGCAGGGCTGTCAGGTCCTGTCGTTGAAGATGGTGCCCATCGCCCTGCAGTGGGGGATGGACAAGTACACGCGCATCTACGAGGTCACCTACCGGAAGGCCGACGGACGCCAGCACACCGGGCGCTTTCGCACCAGCTCGCTGCACGGCGTCGAGCCGCTGGACGACTGAGATTTCGTCACAGGAGGGGAAGGAGCACGAGGGCGAGCTGGGCGCCGGCGCCGGCCGCCAGCGGGATCGAGAGGTTGTCGTCCAGCGTGCGGCTGAAGAGCTCGGCCACTCCGGCGAACAGGGCGGCCACGGCCGCCACGGGCAGCGCGGCGGACCAGGAGAACCCCCAGAAACCGGTGAGCAGGACGGTCGCGGTGACGGTGCCCACGGCGACGAAGGTGAGCGACCCCTCGAGTGAACGCCCGTGAACCAGCCGCACCCGGCCGAAGCGCCGGCCCACCAGGGCGGCGGCCGGATCGGCGAGGCCGAGGACGCCCGCCGCCAGCATGCCCACGGAGAGCGGCACCGTGAGCGACAGGACCAGCAGCGCGGTGGCGTACCACGTCGCCGAGTTCACGCGGTAGCGCTCGTGGGGATGGGCCACCAGGCGGAAGACGCCGAGCAGCACCTCGTTGGCGCCCGGCCGGAGCCGGCGAACGGTCTCCATGGTCCAGGCCGAGGCCGCGAAGAAGGCGGCGAAGGCGATGAGCGGGCCGCGGGAGGGCACGACCGCGATGATGGCCACGGCTACGGCCGCCATGGCGACGTGGAACACGCTGCGCGCGTAGTTGGTGGGCCGCACGCTGGGGACGTGCACGGAGAGCCCCCGCAGGCTGCTGGCGAGATCCTCGTAGGCGGCGATCAACTGGGCGCGGTACTCGGTCCAGCGCGCGGCCAGCTCCTCCTGGGTGGGCCAGTGCGGGTGGGGCATGCGGTTGCGCACCAGCTCGGTGAGCGCCTGCAGGCGGTGCGGCAGGTCGGTGTGAGGCGCCGCGGTCCGGGCCCGGTCCACCAGGCGGGGCAGGCGGTCGCCCACCCGGGAGAGGCGCTCGTGCAGGACCGGCGCGCGGTCGTGGCGCCAGCGGGCGACGTCGAAGTCCTTGAGGATGCGGTAGAGTTCTAGGGCGAGAAACCGGCTGTCAGCGGCGAGCACCTGGGTCACGGGCCACTCCTGGGGCCGGGGCGTCATCCATGAGGGCCCGGCCTGGGGAGGAAGTATTCACGCCGCGGATCCCGTGTCAACGTCAGGATTGTCACGGCCGCGTCATGAAGGACACGATTCGGGAAAGCCCCGTTGCGACGGGCGTCCCAGGGCCCTCCCGGGGGTGCGACGCGCCCCGATCCTGACAGTTCCTGCACCTTGACTTCGACGGCGACCCCGAGAATACTGGCAGCTCGGAGGGCTTGATTCATGACGCACCGTGCTTCCATTCTCTTTTCGTCGGCGCTGCTGGTGTCCCTCGCCTGCGGGAGAGAGGCGAAGGCCCCGCCCGCGCCCTCGGCGTCCGGTTCAGCGCCCGCGCCCGTTGCCCCGATCTCGCCGCCCGCCCCGGGCCTCAAAGGCGCCTCCCAGGGCCCCCCGTCCCACGATCACGCTCCGTCCGCCCACGACCACGCGGACCTTGGCCCCGCGCACCCGGGGACCGGCGACCACGCCGGCCACGACCACGCCGGCCACGACCTGGCCGCCCATGATCCCGCCCTGGCGCCCATCGATTGTCCCCTGAGAAAGGCCCACGGACAGCAACCTGGCGTCCAACACAAGCCGTTTCAGGACGTCGCCGAGTACATCCGTTTCCTCGAGCGGGAGGACCGGGCCGCCTGGCAGAAGCCCGACGAGGTCGTGGCCGCCCTGAAGCTGGCCGGGGACGAGATCGTCGTGGACTTCGGGGCGGGCTCGGGGTACTTCACGTTCCGGCTCGCGAAGGCGCTGCCCCGGGGCCGGGTCGTCGCCCTCGATGTCGAGGCCGACATGGTGACCCATCTGCAGAAGCGCGCGGCCGCCGAGAAGGTCGGCAACGTGACCGCCCAGCGGGTGGCGCCAGACGCGGATCCCGCGTTCCCGACCGGTACCGGCCTCGTCTTCGTCGCCGACGTGCTGCACCATGTCCCGAGGCGCGACGCCTGGTTGAAGAAGGTCGCCTCTTCACTTGGGCAGGGCGCCCGCCTCGCGCTGATCGAGTTCCGAATGGGCGAGCTCCCCGCCGGTCCTCCCGACGCCATGAAGATCTCCCGCGCCGAGCTTATGAGGCTGGCGACCGACGCCGGCCTGGTCCTCGCGGAAGACCACGCGAAGCTGCTCCCCTACCAGGAGTTCCTGGTGTTCCGGAAGCCTTGAAAATATGGAGGGAACCATGCAACAAGCCGTGACCGCCCGGCTGGAAGAGCTCACCCGGAAGGGGATGACCCCCAAGGCCCGCTTCACTGAAGAGGAGCGCGCCCTGATCGCGTGGGAACACGATCTGACCGAGGTGGCGAGGGGTTACCCGGAAGGGTCGTTCGCCACCCAGAAGGAGGCCGCCGCCGCCGGCTACCCGGAAGAGGAGGAGGTCGACGGGGTGCGGCGGTACTACAAGCCACGGAAGGTGGCCCTAGCCCTCACCGACGAGGAGTGCGAGGCCCTGTCGCAGGTCGTCTGGATCAGCCGGGGGCCGGCGGTCTCCGAGGCGGCCGGGCGCGTGCTCACGGTCTTCGGCGTCCTGTTTGTGCTGGCCTTCGCCGTGCTGGGGGTGCTGCATGGCGCGGAGCACAAGTCCTGGCTGCGTTGGTTGTTGGTGACCATCCCCGGCGTCCTGTGGGCGTTGACGATGTTCTGGGTGGGCCGCCTCATCGGCGAGGTGCACGCTCTGCGGGGGATGCTCCTGCGGATGACCCGCTGGCAGTGACGCGGCCTTTTCCCGTCGAGGTTCCCCGGGGCTTCTTCGGCCTGGGGGTCGGCAGGGCGTCGGCGGTGGCGCGCACCACGGCGGCCATGAGCTCCCGATCCTCGAGCTGGCCGCCGAGCAGGAACGAAGCTTTCGCGCCCGGGTACGGCGGCGCCTCCTCGACGTCGCCCAAAAGCGCGCGGCCTGCCTCCGTGGGCTTGAGAAACGCCTGGTTGTCGCACACCAGCAGGACGACCTTGCCGTCCAGGTAGACCGCGTACTCTCCGAACATCTTGCGGTGGGTCAGCGCGCCCGCGCCCGCGCACTGGTCGATCACATACTCCACGAATGACAAATCAGAGGCCATGGGGTTCTCCTATGCGTTATTGGAGATCCTCGAAGAGGATGGTGCTGAGGTAACGCTCGCCCGCGTCGGGCAGGACCGTGGCGATGACCTTGCCCGCGTTCTCCGGGAGGGAGGCGAGCCGGAAGGCGGCGGCCGCGGCGGCCCCCGAGGAGAGGCCGCAGGTGATGCCCTCCACGCGGTGGAGCCGGCGGGCGAACTCCACGGCCTCCTCGTTGGAGACCGTGAGCACCAGGTCCACCAGGTCCAGATCGAGGTTGTCCGGCTTGAAGCCGGCGCCGATGCCCTGGATCTTGTGGGGGCCCGGCTGCACCGGCTGTCCCGCGCGCAGCTGGCTGAGGACGGGCGATCCCAGGGGCTCCACGGCCACCGTGCGCAGGGCGGCCCCGCGGGTCCGCTTGAAGTAGCGGCTCACGCCCGTGATGGTGCCTCCGGTGCCCACGCCCGCGACGAAGAGGTCGATCCGGCCGTCGGTGTCGTTCCACAACTCGGGGCCGGTGGTGTTGAAGTGGATCTCCGGGTTGGCCGGGTTCTTGAACTGCATCGGCATGAAGTGGCGCGTGGGGTCGGACGCCACGAGCTCCTCGGCCCGCGCGATGGCGCCCTTCATGCCCTTGGCTCCCTCGGTCAGCTCCAGGCGTGCGCCGAAAGCGGCGAGCATGCGGCGCCGCTCCATGGACATGGTCTCGGGCATGGTGAGCACCAGCGGATAGCCCCGGGCCGCGCACACGAACGCCAGGGCGATGCCGGTGTTGCCGGAGGTGGGCTCGACCACCGTGATGCCGGTCTCCCCGGGCGTGAGCCGCCCGTCGCGCTCGGCGGCCCAGATCATGGCCGCGCCGATGCGGCACTTGACGGAGTAGGCCGGGTTGCGCCCCTCGATCTTGGCCACGATCGTGGCGGGCAGCCCCTTCGCGAAGCGATCCAACTGGATCAGCGGGGTGTTGCCGATGCTCAGGCTGTTGTCAGAAAAGATGCGTGCCATGGTTTCACTCCTGTCAGGGCGGCGCGCGGTGCGCGGCCCATTGGTTCAGATGAAAAAGGTCAGGGAGTCGGGCTCTTGCGCCCGCGCGCGCTGCGCCAGCTCCGCGAGGGTGGCCGTCTGGAGCACGCCCTCGACGGCGGCGGCGACCTCGCGCCACAGATCCCGGGTCACGCAAGTGCCGGCGCGCTCGCACGCGGCGGGGTCGCTGACGCACTCGACCGGGACCGGCGGGCCCTCGAGGACCGACACCACCTCGTACGCCGTGATCGTCGCCGCGGGCTTCGCGAGCTCGTAGCCGCCCCGGGGGCCGCGCACGGTGCGCACCAGGCCCGCGTTCTTCAGGGTGAGCATCAACTGATGGATGTACTTGCCGGAGACGCCCGAGCGCCGCTCGAGGAGCTCCACGAGGACCGGTCCCTGGCCTTCTTGCAACGCGAGCTCGATCATCAGGCGGAGCCCGTAGCGGCCCTTGGTCGTCAGTCTCATCGGTGCCGTCCTTCCTCTCGCAGGAGGGTGTACCGTGAATACTTGAGTATGTCAAGCGAATTTATCAACTACTGGGAATCATCTTCTGAATCATAGCTTTTTCCCAGCTCCGGCCAGCCGCCGAGCAGGTCCTTTACCACCTCGCCTGCGGCGATGAGCCCGGCCACCGCCGGCACGAAGCACAGGCTCCCCGGGATCTGGCGCCGGGAGGTGCAGTGCCGGGTGGCGCCCGCCGGGCAGACGCAGCCGGTGGCGCAGGAGTTGGCCGGCTCCTCGAGGGGCACGCGGGCGGGCTCCTTCGAGTACACGACCTTCAGGTGGCGGATGCCGCGCCGGCGCAGCTCCTTGCGCATGATCTTGGCCAGGGGATCGACGTCGGTCTTCGAAAGGTCGACGACCTCCAGGCGCGTGGGGTCAAACTTGTTGGCGGTGCCCATGCAACCGAGGATGGGGACGCCGGCGGCCTGGGCCCGGGCGACCAGGTCGAGCTTGGCCGTCACCGTGTCCATGGCGTCGACGATGTAGTCCCAGGAAGGATCGAACAGTTCCTGGGCGTTGGCGGGCAAGTAGAACGCCCGGACCTCGGTGACCTCGGCGGCGGGGTTGATGGCGAGCACGCGCTCGCGCATGACCTCGACCTTGGGCCGGCCGAGGGTCTCGTGCGTGGCGTGCAACTGGCGGTTGAGGTTGGTCAGGCAGACGCGGTCGTCGTCCACGAGCACGAAGCGGCCGACGCCGGCGCGAGCGAGGCCCTCGACGACGTACGAGCCCACGCCGCCGATGCCGAACACGGCGACCCGCTTCGAGCGCAGGATTTCAAGACCGGCCGCGCCGATGAGGAGCTCGGTGCGGGAGAAGGCGTGCAGCATGGGGACCTCGGGGACGGAGGCGACGCGACGCGCGCCGTCCGAACGGAACTTTATGCTGGATAAATCACGGCGGTGCAAGTAGTTTCAGGACATCCCCAGGAGGTCTCATGAACCCCACCCGGTCGATTTTCCTTCGCATCCTGATGCTCGTGACCCTGGCGCTGGCGCCCGCCGCCTGTGACGACGACCTGACCCGGCCCGCCACCGACGGGGGTGTCGACGCGACGGACGCAAAGGACGTCGATGGCGGGGACGGGGGCGTCGACCCCAACCCGGTCTGCGAGGACCTGGGTCTGCCCACGGCGGCCTTCCTCGACACGGCGCCCGCTTCCGCGCTCAAGGCCGTCGCAGCGGACTTCACGGTGGCCACCACCGAAGGGGACTGGTCTTTCTCCGGGAACTTCACCGGGTGCGACAATTACCTGTTCATCCAGGACCAGCCCCGCCAGGAGCAGGACTGGGGCGCCGTGCTCTGGACGCGCGACGTGGCGGACCTGCTCTACCTGCTGCCGAAGAACACCCACGTCTTCTTCGTGTCGGTGCTCACCGACGAGGCGGAACGGGCGGCCGGGCTCGAGGCCATGCAGGGGCGCGTCGCGGCCGCCCTCGCCGGGCTCGACGCCGACGACGCCCAATGGTGGGGCGCGCGGATTCACTATCTCACCGACGCGGCGGGCGCGCTGCCGTCCTATCTGGGTGAACTGATGCGGGACCCGGGCTGGGGGTTCGGGATCGACCGCTTCCAGCGCCTCCGCTACATCGGCTCCTACGCCGATCCCGGGCGCTACGACGAAGGGCAGCAGTGGTTCGGACCGAACCTGGCCATGGTCGCCAACGAGGCCGTCCACTACAACTTCGAAGCCGCCCGCGAGGCCGCGCTGCGGGCCCGGCGCCCGACGGTGGTGACCGTGTTCGACCAGGTCGTCGCCTCCAGCGACGCCACCGCCCTCGTCGAGCTGCCGACGGCCGCGGAGCTCGCCGCGTTCGACACCCTGGAGCTGGATCTCACGATGGACTGCGACGGTGACGGCGAGGTGGGCTTCTGCCCGGCCTGGGACTCCATCGTCACCCTCATGCTGTGCGACGAGGGCGATCCCGCCGCGTGCCCCACCGAAATCGGGCGCTGGATCACCACCTACCACCGGGAGGGGCGCTGGGTCATCGACGCCAGCGCGCTGTTGCCGCTCTTGGCCGCGGGTGGCCCGCGGGGCTTCCGGTTCGCCGGCTACGAGACCTACGTGGTGACCCTGAAGCTGCGCTTCTCGACCTCGGGCGCTGCCTTGCGCCCGGTGGCGGTGTTCCCGCTGTGGGCGGGCAACCGCGTCTTCGACGAGGCCTACAACGACACGTTCGCGCCCGTGGACGTGCCGATCCCTGCCTCGGCCGCCCGCGTGGAGCTGGTCACCGCCATCACCGGCCACGGCATGTCCATGCCGGGCAACTGCGCCGAGTTCTGCAACACCACCCACACCTTCACCGTGGGCGGCTCGGACTTCGTGGTGGACTTCCCCAACGTGTACGACCAGTTCGGCTGCTTCAAGCAGGTGAAGGACGGCACCGTGCCCAACCAGTACGGCACCTGGTGGTACGGCCGCTCGGGCTGGTGCCCGGGCAAGGAGGTCCCCTTCCGGTCCACCGACGTCACCGCCGCCGTGTCCCCCGGCCAGGTCGCGACCTTCACCTACACCGGCCTGTACCAGGGCGCCCCGTACAGCGGCGACAACTGGCGCTACATCGACATGACCTCGTGGGTGACGATCTACGAATGACCGGCGACCGAAGACGGTCGCTTGGAATCGTGTACGATTCCACCAGTAGAGGCGACCGTCTTCGGTCGCCGTCCTCAATACGTCTCGCCGCGCCAGCGTTCGAACCCCAGCTCGGGGTCGTAGCCGGGCTCGTTGGGGGCGCAGATGCCCTGGGGGCCGTCGGGGGTGAGGCACCAGGCGTTGCCGCGGCCGCACTTGCCCTCGGCGCCGTAGCAGAAGCTGGCGAACAGGTGGTCCTCGTACTGATCGGCGTTCTCGAAGATGAGCGTGTACGTGGGGTCGTAGACGCGGCCGTTGACCTCGACCAGACCGTGGTCGCTGTAGCGCCAGACCTTGGACTCGCGGCCCAGGGCGGCGATGTCGATGGTCTGGTACATCGAGTACCAGTCCGGGGTGGGGTTGGGGAAGATGAAGATGAGGTAGTTGGCGTCAATGCCCTGGGTCTCGACCAGATCCATGAAGAAGCCGTAGAACTCGCCGCAGGCGGACTGCTTGTAGTCCAAAAAGACCTCGGCCTTGTTGGTGTAGGGCACCGGCCGCACGAGGGAGCCGTAGCGGTAGCCCAGGGGTATGAGTTTCCACATGGAGAGCAGCAGGGTGTCGGCGAGCTGGTTCTCGGTGGACTCGCCGAGATCCTCGAAGGTGCCGTTGATCCACTCGCTCCCCCAGCGGAGGATCTGCTGGTAGAGCTTGGTGTTGGGCAAGGGCGCCTTCCAGGTCTGGGCGAACTCGGTGCGGGTGGTCCTCCCGTAGATGACGCCGTCGGCGACGTACTGGTGCGAGATCACCAGCTCCCATAGTTTCGCGGTGTCGTGGGGCAGGGCCGCGGCGGTCACCTGGATCGGCGCGTAGCCGGCCTCCCGTGGCTCCAGATCACCCTGGACGTCGAACAACTCCAACCCCTGTTCGGCGCGATCCACGAGGACGCCGCGGAACCGGTACGTGCCCGCCGGCGGCGCTCCCTCTCCCACCCACTCCGGCTGGAAAGTGACCAGCGGCGTCGCGTCCGAGGCGTAGGCGGCCAGGTGGTTCTGCTCGGGCAGCACCTCGAGATCGCCCTTCACCCGGGCCTCGCCCATCACCACGAGCGTGTCTCCCACCGCGACGTTGGGCGTGTCCCAGTCGGGGCCGGTGATCTCGTAGTAAATGCGCCCCGTGCCGCCGAAGTCGATCTGTCCGGTGCGCAGCGGATCCTCGAGCAGCGGCAGCTTCTTCTCTTGCGGCTCGTCACAGGCGGCCAGCGTCGGGAGCAGGCCGAGCAGGAACAGGGAAAACAGACAGGTGCGGGTCATCGTGCGCCCTCCGGCGTCTTTATACAACGCTTTTAGCCGGGCGCAACCGTCATCCTGGAATTATCGAAATCGAAATCGAAATCGAGGCCCCATCTCTTCATCATCGAGGTCCTCGGAGGCGATCACTCCAGAGTGAGGCCGTAGTCGCCCAGGGCGCCGGCGTAGCCGTAGACGCGCAGGGTGTAGGTGCCCGCGCCGGCCGTGACGGTCTCGGTGTCGGAGGTGCCCTGGCTGGTCTGGACCACGGCGCCGTTCTGCAGCAACTGGAGGTCCAGGTCGCCGGCGGCGTGGGAGAAGGTGATCGTCGCGGTGAAGGGCCCGGTCGCCGTGAAGGTGAACCAGTCCTCGTCGGCCTCGCAGATCCGAAGGTCGGACAGGCTGCCCGGGGTCAGCGGAGTGGCCGCCGTGGGCGCGTTGTTGGGCTCGGCGTCGTCGGTGCAGGCCGGGCCGGTGTCCCCCACCTCGCACCAGGGGATGGCGGCGTGGACGGCCTCGGTGTCGTCGGTCACCGCGCGCTGCGGGCAGGCCTCGTCCTCGGACCAGGCCACCCACTGGTAGCCGCGGCCGGTGGACTCGGCGAACAGCCGGAAGGTCTCGTAGCCGCCGCCGGTGGCCTTGAAGACCACGGGGTCGGCGCAGGTGTCCTGCTGCAGGCCCGTGTTGTAGTCCATGATGATCTGGTACATCGCCGAGGTGCTGTGGTTCCAGCAGCAGGTCTTGGACTGCTGGTACACCAGCTCGGCGAACACGTAGTCGTCGAACGCGCGCTCGGCGCGGTCGGTGGCGGCGCGATCGGTCCCGAAGTGCTCGGCGTTGACGGCGTAGAGCTTCTCGAAGGCGGCCTCGCGGCGGGTGCGGGCGGCGCAGGAGGCGGGGTACTGCTTCAGGTGGTTGCGGGCGTCGGCGATCATCTGGCGGTAGGCGTCGCGCAGCGTGGCCGGGTCCACCTCGCCGAGGAGATCGTCGAACTGGGCGGGGCGGGCGGAGATGCGCTCGAGGTCGGTGTCGTTGATCCACGAGCTCTCGTCGGCGGCCATCCAGGAGTTGGTCCACTTTCCGCCCACGTTCTTGGCCACGCGCCAGCGCTTGAGGCCGCCGCCCAGCGCGGCGTACTTGTCGCCGTCCCAGTTCTCGCCCGGGCCGCCGCCGTTGGCGCTGGTGAAGTTGTCCTTGGTGTAGGTCGGGGTCTCCCACTTGGGCTGGCGCCGCGGCATGGAGCCGGACACGATGTTGGCCTCGAAGTTGCCGCCCTCTAGGGCGGTGACGTTCTTCACGACCATGACGTGGCCGATGCCCTGCTTCTGCCAGCGGTGGACGAGTATGTCTCCGGTGCGCAGGGCCTCGGGCTTGAGGTTGTAGGTGTTCATCGAGCTCGAGAGGTTCACCGAGCCGAAGTAGGTGAGCACGAGGCGCATGAAGTGCCCCACGCGCTTGTTCAGGAAGATCTCGTCGAAGTAATGACCGCCGCGCTGGGCGCCCGAGCCCGTGAGGAAGGTCATGTTGTCGCCGTCGCCCACGGCGCGGGAGCGCAGGACGTCGTCCTTGGGCCAGTTGGCGATGACGTATTCGTTGCTCTTGCCGGCGAACTTGGAGGTGTGGTCCTTGTAGGCGGTCTTGTAAGACGGGGTCGTCTTGTAGCGGCCGGCGGCGTTGCGCGCGCCCATGTGGCCGAACCAGATCTTGCCCGACGCGTCCACGGCCTGCAGGTAGAACGGCAGGTTGTACCAGGAGGCGAAGGTGACGCGCAGGAACATGGCCACCTCGGCGCACTCGAGGCGCGGGGCGGGCAGCTCCTTGCCCCACGGGGTCTTCAGGATAAAGGTCTGGTACGAGGTCTCCCAGCCCGGGGTCATGCCCATGGACTGGACCCACAGGGAGTACTTCTCGTCCCAGGAGAGCCCGGAGTTGGCGGGCCACGCCATGCCGGCCTTCTTGGCCTCGGCGGTGCCGCGGTCCTCCCACTGGTTCTT
>Ga0302247_1002563_pt1 | contig 11614 bp, 9 predicted proteins | sample AAG_UR_Ile_MG_FD_193529 | JGI IMG/M metagenome (GOLD analysis project Ga0302247, IMG submission 193529) | Enriched activated sludge microbial communities from anaerobic digester in WTTP, New Holstein, Wisconsin, United States - AAG_UR_Ile | ecosystem: Engineered > Bioreactor > Anaerobic >...
TTTTCCTCCGGCGCCGGCTCCACAGGCCCTCCAGGCCCCGACGGCATCCTTCCCGCACCAGACGCCGACGCCGCCGGTTCAGCCGCCGCCGGCCGCCGCCCTCCGGCCCCCCGTTCCTCACCCGCTTTCGGCGGCGCCTCCTCCCCCGCCGCAGACGACCCCGCCCTCCGCGGGCGCGGCATTTCCGGCGCCGCCCCGGCAAGACCCGACGGCCGCGCCATTTCCTCCGGCTCCGCCGCGGCCGACAGGGCCATTCCCTGCGGCTCCCCAGCGGCCGCCGGCGCCATTCCCGTCGGAGGCCGAAGCGGATTTCCCGCCCTCCGCGGGCGCGGCATTTCCGGCGCCGCCCCGGCAAGACCCGACGGCCGCGCCATTTCCTCCGGCTCCGCTGCGGCCTACAGGGCCATTCCCTGCGGCTCCCCAGCGGCCGCCGGCGCCATTCCCGTCGGAGGCCGAAGCGGATTTCCCGCCCTCCCCGGAAGACGCCTGGTCCGGCCTGCCGGATATTGACATCGCGGATCTGACGGAAAACGGCGATTCCGCTGCCGCAGACCTGGATGACTCGGAATCCCCGGAGGGCCCCGGGGATTCCCCCGCCCCGACGCGGGAGGAAACCCGCCGGGATCCGGACGAGGTCGCCGAGGAGGACTTCCTGGAGGGGCTCGACCTCCCGGAAGAGGCTGAACTCCTGGAGGAGCCGGAACTCCCGGAAGAGGCCGACCTCCCGGAAGAAGCTGAACTCCTGGAAGAGGCCGACCTCCCGGAAGAGGCTGAACTCCTGGAGGAGCCGGAACTCCTGGAAGAAGCCGACCTCCCGGAAGAAGCTGACCTCCCGGAAGAAGCCGACCTCCTGGAAGAAGCCGACCTCCCGGAAGAAGCTGAACTCCCGGAAGAAGCTGACCTCCCGGAAGAGGCTGACCTCCCGGAAGAAGCTGAACTCCCGGAAGAAGCTGAACTCCCGGAAGAAGCTGAACTCCTGGAAGAAGCCGACCTCCCGGAAGAAGCCGACCTCCCGGAAGAAGCTGAACTCCCGGAAGAAGCCGGACTCCTGGAGGACCTGGAAACCCTTGTGGGCGCGGAGCTCCCGGAACCCGGCGGCGACGGGGCCGGAACTCCCCCGACCCCCGAAACGGACCGGACGGAAGAGGTGGCCCCCGAATGGGAAACCGCAATGAAGGAGCCGGGAGCCTCCGGCCCCTCCGCGCCGGAAGCCGCCCCGGCGGAGGCCGGGGAGGAAGAGCCGCCGGCTCCCGCGGCCACCGAACCCCTTGAACCGGACTCCCGGCCTCATGGAGGGAAGATTCCCGCGCCGCCGCTCCACGATCCTCTGGCGGGCCGGACTCCTGCCGCTCCCCGCACCGGACCTCAGGGCGGGAAGGCTCCCTCCGACCCCCGACCCGGGCCCATCGCAGGAAAAGCCACGACGGCCCTTCCCATCGACCTTCTGGACCATCTCCTGTCGCTGACCGGGGCCCTGCCGGAAGGGAAACGCGAAGTCTTTCAAAAAAGCGATTACCGTCTCCGGATCGAGGCCCTGAAAAACCAGTTGAAGGGTGGAAAGGGTCTGCATGCGGAAGAGCCCCCTCCCCGACAGGAGACCCGTCCGCCGGGGTCCGGCTCCGTTCTGGAATCGATGAATTTTTTCGCCCTCCTTGCGGCGAATCACCCAGAGCCGGGAATCGGCGCCCTCCTGTCGGAAAAAATCTCACGCGTCGCGAAAAAAATTTCGCGGGGAAAGGGAACATGAACGCAGACCTCAACCTCAAGAAAGTGCAAACCTACATTTCCAAAATACCCGCCCTCCCCGTCACCATCACCAAGGTGATGGAGATATGCAACAACCCCAACACCTCGCCGGTGGATCTGAACAAAGTGATAAGCCTGGACCCGGTGCTGATGGCCCGGGTGCTGAAGCTCATCAACTCCGCCTACTACGGGGTGTCCAACCAGGTGACCTCGCTGGTTCGGGCCATCATCATGCTGGGGCTCAACACCGTCAAAAACCTGGCCCTCAGCACCGCCATTCTGGGAAACCTGGGGAAAAAGGAGAACTTCAACGCCTTGAACATGCAGGGCTTCTGGCGGCACTCCCTCTGCGTGGGAGTCCTATCCAAGATCATCTCCCGTAAAATGGGGGTGGATCAGAAATTGCAGGAAGAGTATTTCATCTCCGGACTTCTGCACGACATCGGAAAGATCCCGCTGAACAACGCCCTCACCACGGAGTTCATTCACGCCATGGGTCTCTCCGACCGGGACCATCTTCCGCTGTACCGGGCGGAGAAGCAGACCATCGGATTCGACCACAGTGACACGGGGGTCCTGATCGGGGAAACCTGGAAGCTTGGAGACGGACTGGTCGACACGATCCGATACCATCACGCGCCGCAGGACTATACGGGAAAGAACAAGCCAGTGGTCTATGCGGTGGCGGCCTCCAACTATTACGCCGTGGCCAACGAGATCGGATTCTCCGGCTCCCGCTTCCCCGAAGCTCCCGGGGCCGAAATACTGCAGTTCCTGGGCATCGACTGGGACTACCTGGACGATAATTTCGACAGTCTGATGGAAGAGATAGACAAGGCCCAGGTCTATCTCCGCATCAACGAGGAGAACCCATGACGGCGGGAATGACGATCCGGTTCTGGGGGGTCCGGGGCTCCATTCCCTGCCCGGGACCGGATACGGTGACATACGGCGGCAATACCCCCTGTTTCGAGCTGCGCTTCGGGGATGAGGAAAAGCTGGTCATCATCGACGCCGGTTCGGGGATACGGCCCCTGTCGGACTTCATCATGAGGAATTACTTCCCCAGGGGGCCGGTGGACGCGGACATCCTGATCACCCACACCCATTGGGACCACATCATGGGCTTCCCCTTTTTCGCTCCCATATACATCAAAACGTCCCATCTCCGGGTTCACGGACCGGTGACCTACGAAGAGGATTCACTGGACAAGATCATCGGAGACCAGCTGCGTTACCGCTACTTCCCGGTCCGGCAGGAGGAACTTTCCGCCCGGATCGAATACCGGGAATTGAAGGAAACCTCCTTCGAACTGGGGGACGGGATCTTCGTTACCACCAAATACCTGAACCATCCCATCCTCTGTCTGGGTTACCGGATCGAATACCGGGGCAGGGTTTTCTGCACCGCCTACGACACCGAACCCTTCCGGAACGTGTTTCCCACCGATCCGCAGGACCCCAACTACGACGCCGAAGCCGCCCAGGAGGGTGAGACCGCCGCCGCCGAGGAAAATGCGAAGCTTCTGCGGTTTTTTCAGGATGCGGATGTCCTCGTCCACGATACCCAGTACACCCTCCAGGAATACCGGGCCTCGAAAATCGGCTGGGGCCACAGCACTTTCGAACACGCGGTGAACGCCGCCCACAGGGCAGGGGTGAAAAAACTGTATTTCTTCCACCACGATCCTCTCCGGACGGACGCGCAGCTGGAAGAACTGCTGGAAAAATATCGGGGGATGATCCGCGGCAAAAGCCTGCTGGAGCTGGAAATGGCCCGGGAGGGGCTGGAACTGAAACTGTAAAACGAGGAGAAGCGATGAAAAAGGTTGCGCTGCTGGCTTTCCGGGGGGAACCCATGTGTTTCGTCCATGTTCTGCTGAACGCCCTGGACATGCGGGAGAAAGGTTTCGATGTGGCCATCATCCTGGAGGGGGCCGCGACCAAGGCCGCCGCGGAAATGGCCGTGGAAGGGGCGGATTTCCACTCCCTCTACGTGCAGGCCCGCCAGAGCGGTCTCATCGACTGCGTCTGCAAGGCCTGCTCCGCCAAGATGGGCGTCCTGGAAAGCATCGAAACACAGAAACTGCCCTGGGGCTCGGACATGAAGGGACACCCCTCACTGGCCACCTACGTCGAGGAAGGCTACCAGATCATCACACTGTAAATTGTTTGTTTTCTATATTTAAAATAGTACTATATAGCCCATGAAAAGACATGTTCTCGTCGCCGCCTCGGTCGCGGCGGTTTTTGCCCTCCTCGCCGGCCCCCTCTGGGCAGGCGGCGGTTCGGAGAAAAAAAAGGACCCCGCCCCGGCGGGCTCCATCGCGTCTGAAGCGGTCCCCGAAGCGGGAACCCCTGCCCGGACCGCCCCCGTCCAGGCCAGGTCCTGGGCCGGGACCATCCCCGCCCCGGAGTTTCCTTCGGGCATGGAATGGCTCAACGTGGATGTCCCGCCCACCCTGGCATCCCTGAAAGGCAAGGTGGCGCTGCTGGACTTCTGGACCTACGGCTGCATCAACTGCATCCACAATCTCCCGTACATCGAAAAACTGCGGAAGGAGTTCCCCGACGAACTGGTGGTTCTGGGGGTTCATTCCGCCAAGTTCGCCACCGAGGGGAAAACCGAAAACCTCCGGAACATCATTCTCCGGTACGGCATCGGCTACCCGGTGGTGAATGACGCGGATTTCGCGGTCTGGAGCATCTGGGGTCCCCAGGGCTGGCCCACCCTGGCGCTCATCGACCCCGCGGGGAACATCGTGGGCGCGCGAAGCGGCGAGGGGTTTTACGACACCTTCCGGGAGATCATCGTCTCCCTCATCGCCGAGTTCCGGGCCCGGGGACAGATAGACCCCCGGCCCCTGGAGGTCAAACTCGAAAGGGAGGGAAGACCCTCGCCCCTCCTGTCCTTCCCCGGCAAGGTGCGGGCGGATTCCCCGGGGGACCGTCTCTTCATCGCCGACTCCGGGCGGGACAGGGTAATCCTCGCCCGGCCGGCGGACGGGGAGATTCTGGACATCATCGGCGGGGGCCCGGGGTTTTCCGACGGAGATTTCCGGGAAGCGCGATTCCGTAACCCCCAGGGAATGGCCCTGTCCCCGGATGGAGGCACCCTCTATGTGGCGGACACAGGCAATCACGCCATCCGGGCGGTGGATCTCCGGCGGAAACGGGTCGGCACCATCGCCGGCACCGGGACCCAGGCGGAGGAATACCCTCCCGAGCCGGGAACGGGAGTCAGGACCGCCCTGTCCTCCCCCTGGGACCTGGAATCCGACGGCCCCTTCCTGTACATCGCCATGGCGGGCTCCCATCAGATCTGGCGGATGGACACCCGAAGCGGGGAACTGAAACCCCTGGCGGGAAGCGGCGCCGAGGGCGTCCTGGACGCCCCCGGGGCGGAGGCGGAACTGGCCCAGCCCAGTGGACTCTCCCTGTCCCCGGACCGGAGGCTGTACTTCGCCGATTCCGAGGCCAGTTCCATCCGCTGGGTGGACCTGTCCCGGGAGGACGCGCCGGTCTTCACCCTGGCGGGAAGCGGCGTCGGCCTCTTCGAATTCGGCGCCGATGACGGAAGGGGCAGGGACGCCCGGTTTCAGCACCCTCTGGGCGTTCTGTGGCGCCGGGACGGCATCTTTGTGGCGGACACCTACAATCACCGCATACGCCGGATCGATCCGGCCACGGCGGAGGTCTCCACCATCGCCGGGGGGGACGGTGGTTATCGGGACGGCGCGGAGGCCCGGTTCAATGAACCCGGCGGCATCACCCAGGCGGGGGAAAAACTCGTCGTGGCGGACACCAACAACCACTCCATCCGGGTGGTGGACCCTGTATCTGGAAAGACCTCCACCCTGGTTCTGAAGGGCTACGAGAAGTTTGCCCGCCGCCAGTTCGGGGGAACAGCTCCGGCAGTCCGGCTCCCCTCCGCCGCAGCGGACCCGGGACCGGCGGAAATCCGGATCCACCTGCAGCTCCCCCGAGGCTACAAGCCCAACGTCGAAGCCGCCTCCGCCTTCAGCCTGAAGGTGGAAGGATCGGGGATCCGGCTTACCGGCCCGACGGAGCTCGTCCTCCCTGGCCCCACCTTTCCCCTGCGCTTTTCCGCCGACTTCTCTCCCGGAGAGGGGGTCCTGGTTCTGGAACTAAGCCTGGTCTACTGCGAGGAGGGAAAGGAGAGCCTCTGCTACCTGGAGCGAAAAACTCTGGAACTTCCCTACCGGATCGCTACTGGAGCGGGGAGGAATCTTGATTTTAGGTACACCGTCTTGCCTTAAGCCTTTAGCGGATCTTGACTCCCCGGAAAGCTCGGATCCAAAGGGCTCAGGTCGTTTTTCCTGCCTTCAAAGCCTTCCGTTTTTCCCGGAAATTCTTGTAGGTTCTGGTACTAGTCACCACCGTCAGGATGATTATCACCAGCAGAATGAGGGAAACCGGGCGGGTAAAAAACGGCACAAGGCTTCCCTGGGAAACCATCAAAGCCCTCCTAAGGTTTTCGTCTGCCATAGGACCCAAAATCACTCCGATTACCAGCGGAGGGACCGGATACCCCATTTCGGTAAAATAATAGGTCAGGATGCCCACAGGCACCATGAGCCAGAGATTGAACACTTTCATTCCCAGGGCATAGGAACCGATGAGACACAGGACTGCCACAACTGGCATAAACAGTGCCGGAGGAACCCGCAGGAGTTTAATCACCTGTTTTGCCAGGAGAATCCCTATAATATACATCGCCACAGCGGCCATGAGCAGAATGGCCGTGACTTCCAGGACGAATGTGGGCTGAACTACCTGGAGCATGGGTCCCGGAGCGATACCGTGGAGCAAGAGAGCTCCTAGTAGCATTGCCGCCGGTGGGCTGCCAGGAATCCCCAAGGACAGAAGGGGGATCATGGCCCCACCGATACATGCATTGTTGGCGGTTTCGGAGGCGATGATGCCCTCGTAGGCGCCCTGGCCAAACTTTTCCGGAGTCCTGGAGGTGTTCTTTGCTGTTCCGTAGGAAACCCAGGCCGCGATATCTTCACCGATTCCCGGAACTGCTCCAATTCCAACCCCGATGAGAGCGCTGCGGGCTATATGGGGAATGTTGCGGATAACCATTCCCCAGGAAGGGAGGATTTTCTCCACCTTCTGTGCCTCTGCCACATTGAACCTGTCCTTCAGGACTTGAATGATCTGAGGAATCCCGAAGGCGCCTATGAGCACCGGGATGACCTCGATGCCCGCTTCTAGCTGGTGAAAGCCTAGGGTAAATCGGGGATAGAACTGAAGTCCGTCTCGCCCAACGACGGCAAGAAAAAGACCGAGGAACCCTGCCAGCCATCCCTTCTGCACCACGTCCGGAGTCGATATGGATCCGCTGATCAGAATGCCAAAGAAGGCCAGAAGAAAAAACTCGAAAGACGTGAATTGGAGCGCAAGAAAAGATATAAGTGGAGTGAAAACCACGACAAAAACCATCCCGATGAATGTCCCGATGGCTGATGCGGTGGTGGTGAGTCCCAAAGCCGCGCCAGCTTCTCCCTTTCTCGCTAAGGGATAGCCATCCAGAGCTGTCGCCGCCGCCGCCGCCGTGCCAGGGATGTTAATCATGATCGACCCGTAGGAGCCTCCGTAAATCGCACCCACGTATATCGCCAGAAGGGCTGTCAGGGCCTGTTGGGTCTTCATTCCGTAGGTCAGGGTGGTTAAAAGAGCTACCCCTAGTGTGGCAGTCAGGCCGGGCAGGGCTCCGAAAACGATACCCAGGAGGGTGCATCCAAAAAGAAGTGCCAGCCGAAAAGGATCCGTCACTATGGAAAAAACGTTACCAAAAAAAAAGGCCAGAGATTTTAGTACGATCATAAGATGGGTCCTCTACCTGAGGGCATAATACGCCAGAGACATCAGGTCGACGATACCCCCTTCCCGGGGAAGAGGAACACGAAGCATAAAACGAAATACTGGAACCAGCACAAAGGGGGTAATGAAGGACATGAGCATGGCGTGGACAAATTTCACTCTGTATTCTCTTTTTCCCCGAATGGAGAGGCGCATGAAAAGAATGAGAAAGATCAGAAGCCCCAGGGCGATGATATCGATGGAGTATGGATACATTGCATTCAGGACATCATCAATTTTTAAAATGAAGATTAACAGAAGGATTCCTGTCTGCACTGCGTAAACCAGCAGAAATCGGCGGAGAAGCGCCGGATCGTCGAGGTAAAACACCGTTATGGAAAACGAAAGAAAGAAAGCTACACTAATGAAAAAATCGATTCTCTGGAGGTTCATATAGACCAGCGAAAGTAGAGGCAATAGTATGGCGATGAAGCGGTAGCCTGAGTCTGTAAGGACAGCAGTCTTCCTGGCTTTCTTCCATTCTTTAAGGGTCTCCAGACTGCTGCTCCGAATCCCGTTGATCAGGATATTGACCGACAGAAGAATGACTCCCCCTCCGATCACTATGGGGAAAAGAGCGGGCGAAACGTACCAGACATTCATCACCCCCCCATAGGAATCCCTCATCGGCATCTGAAAAGCTTCAATCAGGATCCATATACCAAACACAATCAGCAGAACACCCGTTACGATATCTGCGCTTCTGAGCCGGTTTTTTTCCATCATGGGAGTCTTCCTTGAATGGACCGGATTTTACTGAATCCGGTCCATTAATGCTATTCGGTCAAGGTTTCGGAATACCGAGTTTGGCAGGATCGACCTTCGCCGCCCCCAGCTCCCAGAGTATCCAACCAAACTGGGACTCCAACTTATCGAAAATCGTATTCGCCGTGTCGCCAGTCAGCCCGGAGAGGTTGAAATACATCTTTTCGCCGAAATCCCGCACCGGTGTCGCCTTCATCGCAACGGCAAAGGCTTCCCGCAGTTTCGCCTTAACCGGTTCCGGTGCGTCCCTCCTTATGGCAAAGCCGATCTGCTGCTCCAGGGGAAGGTGTTTCGTCATTTCCGGGTACTGGTCGAAGGCGGAGGGAAAGGTTTTATCTCCGAACTTGAAAGCCTTGGGCACCAGAACCGCCAGCGGCCTGAGTTTTCCCGCCTTCAGGAGTTCCGATTGCTCCTGTACCGAGGTGATAACTACCGTGACCTCGCCAGTCATAGCCGCGTTCTGCGCCGGGGCCGATCCGGTATAAGGAATGAAGTTGAGCTGAATTCCCGCCCCCTTCTCGAAGCCCAATAGATTCAGATGGTGGATCGACCCGGAGGCGCTGGCCCCGGCCTTAATGCTTTTTGGGCTGGCCTTCGCCGCGGTCACCAGATCCTGGAGGCTGGTGTAGGGTGAATTGGGAGTTACCGAGACGATGTCTGGGGACCCACCGATGATAAAGTATTCCCAGACGTTCATCCTCTTGTCCCATCCCCCCTGCACGCCGGCTGTGACGATAGATTCTGAAATTCCCGCCAAGGTATAACCGTCGGCGGGTTTCGAATAAGCTTCCAGCATCCCCACCGATCCTCCGACACCTCCGGTGACGTTGACCACGTTGATGTTAACCTTCAAGACCTTCGCCATTTCTGCCATCACCAGCCGGTTCGCCAAGTCAGTCCCACCTCCTGCGGCCCAGACAAGCACGTCGGTGATATCCCGGGCAGGAAACTCCTCCTGGCCCTTCGCGAAGACGGGTGCTGCGGCCAGTACCAGCACCGCCAGAACCGATACGAGCAACTTTTTCATTGCCTTCTCCTTTTGTGCCGATAATGTATGCAATATTAACAATATTGTATACAAAAAGTGTAACACAGTTAGAACCTCTGTCAAGCTTTTTTCCGAATTTTTTAGGAATTTTTCCTCAGCAAGGTTTCTTTGAAAACATCCCTGGACCGCAGGTGATGCAGTACCGTCAGTTCCTGGGCCCGTGCTGCATCTCGGGCAAGAAGCGCCGCAATGATCTCCCGGTGCTCGGGCAGAGTCTCCGCCGGAGGCCGCGCCAGCCCCTTCTGATTGCTTTTTATCAAATAGCCCTGGGTCCTGGCGATTTCAAAGATCACGGCGTTCCCGGAACAGACAACGATGAGTTCGTGAAAAATCTTGTCTGCCCGGACATAATCTGCGTACCACTCGTCGCGGAAAGGCAGATCGAAAACGTCAAAACAGGAGGCGATTTCCCGGATCTGGTCATCCCGGGCGTTTTCGGCACAGAGGCGCGTGGCGATGCTCTCCAGGCCACCCCGAACCTCGAAGAGGGAGCAGAGTTCCTCATCGCTGAAAGCACGGATAAAATACCCCTGGTGCCTCCGTTGTTCGACGAACTTCTCCCCCGATAAACGGCTCAGGGCCTCGTTGATGGGGGTCTGGCTCACCCCCAGAGTTTCCGCCAGGCCCGCCTTGTTTATCTTGTCGCCGGGGTGAAGGATGCCGTCGTCGATCATGGCCTTTATTTTTTCATGCACCAGGTCAGTAAGAATTTTGTTCTCGATCTTCGACATAAAACCATTCCTAGGCGGTAAACCTCTCCAGGCTATGCAGTAGATTCGAACGCGAATCGTTTATATGATCATACATGGACCGCCTTGCCTCTCCGGCACTCCCTTTTGCCAGGGCTTTCATCAATACCCAATGCTCAGCGGAGCTTTGCTCGGGCTTTTTCAGGAGTCCCTTAATATTGCCGATTATGATGATGTTGAAAGTGCTTAGCATGTCGTAGAGCAGTTTGCTTCCACTGTAGCGCATGATTTCCATGTGAAAATCGTAATCGATTCTCTTCAATCTGTTCATATCGCCGGTTTTTACAGCTCCGTCAAACTGATGCAGAAGTTCTTCAACCCTCCGGAGATCCATCGGCGTCATCGCCATCGCTGCCTTGTAGGCCCCGATGGGTTCCAGCTGAATCCGGATATCATAAATATCCAGAAGCTCCTCTTCAGAGAATAGCTTCACGTATGCCCCGCGGCGTGGGACCGTCTCCACCAGATTTTCCTGGGTTAGCTTTGAAAAAGCCGACAGGAGCGGTGTACGCGAAACCCCCAGACGTCTCGCCAGGTCCTCCTGGACGAGTTTCTCTCCCGGCTTCAGTTCTCCGGAAACGATCATGGCCTTCAGTGCGTTGTAGACTTTTGTTCCCAGATCCTCAAATTCTACCTTGTACATGGCCGTAAGTATACGGAGATCACCTCCCTTCGGTCAATCTTTCAAACCCGACCCATTTTTCAACTGGTCTTTCTATTTTAGGATCTTCAGAATTTTTTTTGCCTCCTTGACGGTTGCGGGCTCAAATCCCATATGCCGAACGAGCGCAGCCAGTCGCTCCACCAGTTCTGCGTTGGACTCGGCGACTTTCCCCGGAGCGTAAAAAAAGCTGTCCTCGAAACCCACACGAACAGCCCCAGCCCCGAAACCAAGAGCCGCCGCCAGCAGGGACATATCTTTCATGTTATCATGGATCACGCCCCAGACGGCTCCAGCAGGCAGGGAGTCGCGAAAGTAGAAGATGTTTTCAGCACTGGCCTCGAAGGCCCCTTCCACGCCGAGGACCAAGGTATAGCTAAGTGGTTTTTTCAGTACCCCCTCGGCCCAGAGTTTCTCAGCGGTCCCAAGCATGCCTAGATCGAAGATCACCAGTTCGGGAACCACCCGATTCTGGGCCATCTTTTCGGCCCAGAATCGGATATCCGAAAGGCTGTTTACATATACGGTTTCCCCGAAATTGGTGGATCCCATGTTGAGGGAACCCATCTGGCTGCGGGGTTCGGCGACTGATACACAGCGGTCCTCCAGCGAAAGGGTCGATACCCCTCCGGTGGACCCCTGGATGATGATATCCGACTCCGCCCGTATCAGGTCCAGGGTTTTCACATAGTTTTTCAGGTTAGCCACCTGGTTACCCTTTGAATCCCGCACATGAAGATGCACCACCGAGGCCCC
>Ga0302247_1002570_pt1 | contig 11586 bp, 7 predicted proteins | sample AAG_UR_Ile_MG_FD_193529 | JGI IMG/M metagenome (GOLD analysis project Ga0302247, IMG submission 193529) | Enriched activated sludge microbial communities from anaerobic digester in WTTP, New Holstein, Wisconsin, United States - AAG_UR_Ile | ecosystem: Engineered > Bioreactor > Anaerobic >...
TTCGTCGTACTCCCCGGTGTAGGGGATGCCGCGCACCACGAGGAACGTGCTCCCGTCCTCCCGGCGGTTGCGGTACCGGTTCTGCTTGTCCTTGAGCAGGATGTTCTGGATCATCGCGCCGAACTGGTCGATGAGCTGGTTCACCCGCTCGCCGCCGAGCCGGGCGGCGGCGGCCTCGACGTTGAACACGCGGATGACCATGCTCACCAGGCTCTTGCTCTCCTTGAACTTCACCACCAGGGTGTGGGTGTCCAGGGTGAGGTGGCCGCCGTCCTGGCCGATGCGTCCGGTGTCGGTCTCGAGGGTGCCGGTCAGTTTCCCCTCCCGGGAGGCCATGGTGCCGGTCCCGGTGCGCGCGGGGGCCCGCTGCAGGCCGCCCTCGGGGAAGCGCTCGACGATGGCGTCCACCAGGGTGGTGGCGTCCACCAGGTCGGGCAGGCTGTGCAGGAAGCGAGACAGGTCGGCCTGCATCTCCTTGCTGCGCTGGTAGCGGTCCTCCTTGCGGGGCGCCAGCGCCCGGCGCAGGATCTGCTCGACCTCGACCGGGATCCGGGCGTTGAGCAGCGAGGGCGGCGTGATCTCGGCCCGCCGCGCCGCCTCGAGGGCCTTGTGACCCTTGAAGGCGGCGTAGGGGTGGGTGCCCGAGACCATCTCGTACAGGATCAGGCCCACCGCGAAGATGTCGGAGCGGCCGTCGACCGGATCGGTGCGGGCCTGCTCGGGCGACATGTAGTGGAGCTTGCCGCGCAGGATGCCCTCTTCTTCGTAGCGGCCCAACGCCTTGGCGATGCCGAAGTCGGTCACCTTCACGGCGCCCTCGCGGGACAGCAGGATGTTCTGCGGGCTCATGTCGCGGTGGACCAGCTCGAGGGGGCGCCCGTCGGGGCCGGTGAGCCGGTGCGCGTAGTCCAGGCCGCGCAGGACCTCGGCGATGATGTAGGCCGCCAGGCCCAGCGGGAGCGGCTTCTCGAGCTCGGTGCTCTTGCGGATCAGTTTCATCAGGTCGACGCCGTCGATGAACTCCATGACCATGTACAGGCAGCCGTTGGCGTCGGTCTCCTGCGGGCTGGCCTGACCGTACTCGAACACCTGCACCACGTTCGGGTGGTTCAGTTCCATCGAGAGCTCGGCCTCGTAGCGGAAGGTGTCCCGGAAATGGGCGTTGGCCGAGAGCGCCTGCAGGATGCGCTTGAGGGCCACGGTCTTGCGCAGGCCGTTGTAGTTGGCCTCGGCGAGGTAGACGTCGGCCATGCCGCCCTGGCCGATCTTTTCCAGCAGAGAGAACTTCCCGATTTTCTGTGCTGCTTCCAAGGTACGCTCCCGGGCCCGAACCGGTCCGGCCGGTTCGCGAGTCTTTCGATCGGATCATTTAACCCGAAACGCCGCCCGAGGTACATGGAAAAATCCAGTCCGCGCGTTTTCGGAAGGTCCGGCGTGATCCAACGCGCTTTCCGGTGGAAGATTCCCGTTGCCTCGGCAGGAATTCTATGAAAAAGTGCGACGCGGAAGTGGCGCCATGTTTCGATTGCAAAAATATATGATTCTTTTTATTTTTGGTCTCATCGCGGGCGCGGCCGCCTGCTCCAATCCGTGCGAGGAGGCCGTGAAGAAGACCATCTCGTGCGCCCAGGGCGAGGGCCTGAAAGCCTCCCTGCGGGCCGAGCGCGAGCTGGCCGAGTCCATCTGCCGTCCCCACGCGGACCGGGTCAAGGAGTGCCTCAAGCTCGGCGACTGCACCGATTTTCACCGCTGCATGAAAAAAGCCGTGATCTTCCGGGAGAACGCCCCCACCCGGCAGTCGCTGCCCGGAGGCGCCCAGGAAGGGGCGATGGAGGCCGGGGGCGAGGCCGCGCCGCCGGACATGCCGGCGATCCCCGACTGATCGCACCGTTCACTGGACGTAGGGGTAGCAGCAGCCGACCGCGCAGTAATAGGTCTCGGGGCACTCGGTGGAGAGCAGGCACTCCTGCACGCCGTCGGGGCACGTGGCCTGCTGGCAGTGGTCGGGGAGGTCCTCCTCGGTCATGCCGGGGCACAATTCACAGTCGTCGGGGTCGCACGGGTTGGCGCAGCCCTCGTTGAGGGTGCAGGGGGCGCAGTAGGCCGGATCGTCGAAGTGCTCGAGGGTGCAGTCGGGGAAGTTCACGGGCGTGCCGATGAAGATGTCATGGCAGGCGCCGCCGGAGCAGACCGTGCAGCAGCCGAAGCAGTCGCACCCGGGCACGACGTACTGCAGGCAGTTGTCGATGCAGTCCTGGCTCAGGTCGCCCGCGCACTCCTCGGGCACGTACTGCTGCTGCAGGTCGACGGGACACTCGGTGAGCATGCAGCAAATATGAACCCGGCAGCCGTCGTCACCGCCGCCCGAGTTGCCGTCGAACCAGCAGTCGAGCCAGTCGGTGTTGGTGCCGTCGCCGGGGATCTCGGTGGTGAACTCGCCCTCGGTGCGGTCGTCGGGGGACACGCAGGTGGGATCGAAGCCGTCGACGAGGCCGTTTCCGTCGTTGTCGATGCAGTCCGAGCACTCGGTCAGGCCGGGCACGCACTCGGGCTCGATCACGTCCTCGTCCACGTCGCCGTCGACGCCGCCGTCCTGGTTGTTCGTGTTGTTGATGTTGTTGATATTATTAATATTATTGACATTGTTGACGTTGTTGACATTGTTGGCGTTGTTTCCGGTGGTGGAGTCGTCCTTGCAGGAGGCCAGCGCGAAAACTAACAGAGTACAAATAATAAATACTTTCATCATGAGGATCCTCCCTCCTTGAAGACCTTTCACGATAGCATCATTCAGAGATTTATCAACGATTGATTTGATTTCTACAGGAGGTAGCGTTCTTCCTGGTGAAACACGAGCCCCAGGCGGGCGAGGTGGAGCAGGGCGTGGTCCTCGCGCAGGCAGCCCTCGGGGGGGTAGACGCCCGGCTCCGAGATGCCGCCCTCCATCAGTTCCACGGCGGCCACCGTGACCGGCAGGGCACAGAGCCGTGCCAGGGAGTCCACGGCCGAGACCGACACCGAAAGGGGGGTGCCCTTCTTCCATCCGGTGACTTTCACGCGCAGGGCCAGGTTCTTGCGGTGCTGCCGGGCGAATCCCAGGTGATAGAGCTGGTGCAGGCCGTTGGCGATCCGCTGGCGGGGGACCTCGTCCCGGGCCACGCCCGAGGAGGCGGTCATCCACAGGATGCGCTCCACCCAGGCGGGCAGAAGCGCGCCTTTGACCCAGACCTCCTCGACGTCGAGGTAGTCCGGGAGGGTGAACACCTCGGGGTGCCCCATCTGCCGCACGCGCTGGCGGCCGATGGGGTGTGGGAAGTTGTCGTGCTCGGCCTCGGAGAAGGGCTTCACCCGGGTGTGGACGCGGTTGCGGTAGACCGGGACGTCCTCGGCGGCCAGGCTCATGAGGTGGTCCATCTGGGCGCGGCCGGACTGGCCGTCGAGGAGGGCCACGAGGTGGATGTGCACGCTGGTGCAGCGGTCCATGCCGGCGGCGGCGCGGAGGGCGAACAGGTTCGACAGGCCCGGGGAGGCGCCCATGCCGGTCACATAGGTCAGCCCGCGGGCACGGGCGACCGCGTCCAGCGCCAGGATGCCCGAGGAGGCGACCGAGTCGTTGCACAGGTCGATGCCGTGGCAGCCGTTCTCGAGGATGGCCCGGGCCACCGCGACGCCGTGGCGGTAGAACGGCCCGACGCAGGAGACCGCGAGCCGACAGTCGGCCAGCGCGGCCTTCAGGGTGGCCGGCCGGTCCACGTCGATGGGCACGACGGTGACCCGCGCGGCGTGCTCGCCGAACACCTCGGCCGCGCTGCCCTGGCGCAGGTCGGCCACGACCACGTGCACGTCGGTCTGGGTGAGCAGGGATTCGACGATGGCCTGTCCGGTGACGCCGAACCCGCCGAGGACGCAGATCTTCATTCCTTCACCTGAAAAGCCTGATAATCAAGGCTTTTCCCCACCCCAGTTGTACACGTTGACCCAGATTGACTCAAGTATTAATTTAGGAGTCGGCGGGAAACGAATGGGCGAAGAATTTCTATTACGACGGTCGATTCGAGTGCATGGCAGGGGTGGTTCCTCCCCGATCACTCCCCGGCCGTGTTCGTCAACGCGTACACCATGTCGCTCACGAAGCGCCGGAAGCTCTCGTTCTCCACGAACTGCTTGTAGACCTGCGTGTCGTCCATCAGGAGGACCTGCATGACCTTGCCCAGCGCCTGGTCATGGGCCAGCCGCGCCGTGTGCGGCGTGTTCTCCTGCGCGTTGCGATAGGACTCGTCGGCTGCGACCTTCGGCGCGATGTCATCGCGGATGCGCTGGGCCACGCGATCCGTGTCGGCGAACAGCGTGCCGAAGTGCTCGTTGAAGCTGCGCAGGATGTTGCTCAACCGGTCCAACTCAGGCTGGAACTTCTTCCCGGCGGCCTCGACGGGCACGGGGGCGAGCTCGACCTCCTCGTCGGAGAGGGCGATCTTCATCGCCGCGCGCTTCTCGACGCGGTAACTGTCCATGTTGATCGCGTCGACGATGCCCGCCGACAGGTCCTCCTCACGGGGCTTGGGCAGCTTGGGGAGCAGCAGCTCCAGAAAGATCGAGAGCCGCTCCCAGTCCACGTTGTTGTACGGGATCACCGAGGACAGGAAGTTGTACGTGCGGCAGAAGACCTTGGCCTTGGCCTTGAAGTCCACCTGCCCATCCTCGTCGAGCCGGAAGCGGTACACGGCCGCGACGGCGTCAAGGGTGGGGTCCAGCCGCTCCCGATCCGCGCCACCGAGGAAGGCCTCCACCAGCTCATGTACCTCCTCCTGCGTGTACACCTCGGACCCGTCCAGCGCGGCCTTCAGGTCGTGCAGCTTGTTGGGGTCGGTCTCCTCGGCCAGGAGCGTCGTGCGGTAGTAGTCCTGGAAGGCGTACGTGATCGTCTCCAGGTTGTTCTGGAAGTCGAGCACGAAGCAGTCCGTCTTGTCCGGATGCGAGCGGTTGAGGCGCGAGAGCGTCTGCACCGCCTTCACCCCCGAGAGGGCCTTGTCCACGTACATCGTGTGCAAGAGCGGCTCGTCGTACCCCGTCTGGAACTTGTCCGCGCAGACCAGGAAGCGGTAGGGGTCCTGCTGGATCTTCGAGGCGATCTCGCTGCTGGGGAAGCCGTTGAGGGTGACCTCGCTCACCAGGGCGCCGTCGTACTCGTACTCGCCCGAGAAGGCCACGATGGGGGCGTACGGGCTCTTGCGCTCGGCCAGGTACGCCCGGAAGGCGAAGAAGTACTGGATGGCCCGCTCGATGCCGCCGGTGACGACCATGGCGCGCGCCTGACCACCGATCTTCCCCACCGACATCACCTGCTCATGGAAGTGGTCCACCATGATCTCGGCCTTGAGCCGGATCGCATGGTCGTGGCTCTCCACGTACCGGCGCAGCTTCTTCTTCGCCTTCTTCGCGTCGAACTCGGGATCGTCCTCGATCTTCTTCACCAGCTTGTAGTAACTGTCCACCGGCGTGTACGCCTTGAGCACGTCGAGGATGAACCCCTCCTCGATGGCCTGCTTCATGGTGTAGCAGTGGAAGGGACGATGCCGTATCCGCCCCTCCGCATCCGGCGCCAGCGCCTCGCCGAACATCTCCAGCGTCTTGTTCTTGGGGGTCGCCGTGAACGCGAAGTAGCTCGCGTTGGACATCATCTTGCGCGAGGACATGCGCTTCTCCAGCGCGGCCAGGATGACATCCTCGGGGTCCATCTCTTCCTCGGAGGTCTCCAGCTTGCCCAGCGCCTTGTTCATGGCCGCCGAGGTCTTTCCCCCCTGGCTGCTGTGGGCCTCGTCGATGACGATGGCGAAGGTCTTTCCCGCCTCGGAGGAAACCTCGTCGAGGATGAACGGGAACTTCTGCACCGTCGAGATGATGATCTTCTTGCCCTCCTCGATGTACCTGCGCAGGTCGCCGGAGCGCTCCGCGTGCCCCACCGTGGCGCCCACCTGCATGAACTGCTTGATGGTGGACTGAATCTGGTGATCCAGCAGCCGGCGGTCCGTGACCACGACCACCGAATCGAAGACCTCGCGATCGTCGCGTTTGACGCCGATGAGCTGGTGCGCGAGCCAGGCGATGGAGTTGGACTTGCCGCTGCCCGCGGAGTGCTGGATCAGGTAGCGTCTCCCGGCGCCATGAGCCCGGACATCGGCCAGCGCCTGGCGAACCACGCTGAGTTGGTGGTACCGGGGCCACACCATCCGGTGCTTCTTCTTGCCCGTCTGGGCGTCCTTCTCCTCGACGACCTGCGCGTAGTTCTCCAGGATGTCGGTCAACCCCGCGGGGGTGAGCACTTCCTTCCACAGGTAGTCGGTCTTGATCCCCAGCGGATTGGGCGGGTTGCCGGCACCGTCGTCGAAGCCCTTGTTGAACGGCAAGAACCGCGACGCGGCCCCCTTGAGCTCGGCGCACATGAACACCTGCTGGTCATCCACCGCGAAGTGCACCGCGCACCGGCCGAACTTGAACAGGTCCTCCCGGGGCGTGCGGCTGGTCTTGTACTGCACGACCGCGTCCTCCACGGTCTGCTTGGTGAGGTTGTTCTTCAACTCGAAGGTGGCGATGGGCAGCCCGTTGATGAACAGGCATAGATCCAGGGCCCTGCGGGTCTCGTCCTGACTGTACGCGAGCTGGCGCGTGATGGAAAAGCGGTTCTGCGCGTTAAGCGCCTGGGCCCGGGCGTTGCCGGGAGAAGGCGTGCCGTAGAAGAGATTCAGGTGCACGGGGCCGTGCGCGATGCCCTTGCGCACCACGTCGATGACGCCACGCCGGCCGACCTCGTCGTAGATGCGGCGCAAGAACTTCTGGCGGGTGATGTCCCGGGGGTCCTGGGGGTTGACCAGTCCCAGCTTCCGGAACGCCTCGGGCTGGGTGGCCCGCAAAAAGGCGAAGAGCTGGGGCACGTCCAGGGCGAAGGCGCGGTCGTAGTCCCTGGCGCTCCCCGCGAAATACCCGATGCCACCGTAGGGCGCGGGCGGCTCCGCGACGCTGTCGGCGGGCACGGCCAGCCCGTCGCAGCCGGTCATGTGCCGCATGATCAGCGTTTCGAGGCCTTTTTCGCTGATGTCCATCGGGGTCATCGCACAGCTCCATCAATTACCCATCAAGTAACCACGCCCTCAGGCTTATCGAACATATCTCCTTTGCTAATCCTTTGCTAAATCCTTGGCTAGGGGACCGAACCGGTGCCTCGTTCTAGCAAAGGAAAAACCAGCGAAAAGCCATTGGGTTTCATGAAAATGACCAGGTCCTGTTCGTTCATTCGGCGCCTCATCCTTCCCGGCGCCATCAATTACCCATCAATGAAAAATCTGCCCGCAAAAACCAGGTTTAACAAGGAGTTTTTCTCATCCACTCCCGCCGGAACCCCGGCGCCATCAATTACCCGTCAATTACCGCCGGCCCCGGCACAACGCCTGGGCCCCCTCATGTCTCCACCTCCGGGTCGTCCGTCTCGGACTCCTCTTCGGCGAGCTCGTCAACGACTTCCTCGATGACCTCGTTGGGCAACTTGGCCACTGCCTCACGGACATCGAGCTTGCCGGTGACGACATCGGCGATCAACCTCGTGCGGTACTCGCGAAGCAGCTCGATTTCCCGCTCATGAAGGGAGATGGCGGAATTGAGGCCGAATGTTTCATTGTCTATGAAAGCAACGATCTTTTCCTGTTCCTCAAAGGGCGGAATGACTGTCCGGGTGTTGTAAAAATTCTGGTTTGAAAGATTTTGAAGTCCAACTGTCATTCCATTTGATTGGCCAGCAAAAATAGTACGGTATGGTAAAGTATGATATAGATGTTCGTAGTATTTAACATTGATTCTCACCCGCGGCGCGAATACACCATAATGGAATGATACAATACCGCGAAGAGTTGCTGCAAAAAAGACACCTAGGTGAGCCTTGAACCGATTGAGCACCAAATCGCCAGGAAGCACTACCTTCCAGTTATCAAAGGTTGAAGTCTTTAATGAGCGCTCTCTCATATCTTGTGTCGCGATAAGTCCGTCACGCTGAGACAAGGAGAGTGGCTGTTCAGGATTTCCGAAATGAGGTCTAATGTTTTCTCTGAAAACCATCTGGTTGAGCGGTGTTTCCCAGTGCGCGGGGATGTCGCCGAGCCAGGGGATGCCGGAGGGCTTGAGGGGGACGTTGGGATCGAGGCCGCGGGTGACGGCGCGCTGGATGATGACCTGCTTCTTCTCGTTGAGCAGCGCGATGATCTTCCGCTTGGCCCGGATCGCCCGATCCAGCCTCCCCGTCGCCCAGTCCAGAAACCGCACGATCGCCTCCTGCTCCTCGGGGGGCGGGAGAAGGGTGGAAATTCGATAAAAAACCCCAGTATAAAGGGGTGACATACCATCGCCGACGCCATAACTTTCCAGTTGGAAAGCTCGTTGAAATGGGACAGATGAAAATAGTCGAGCATAGAAATCTGAACGGGCCATCGTGTTGGGGTTGAAAACTGTGTAATTCGAAGTGATGAGACCTCGGTTAATAGCACATCCAAAGAGCCCAGAATGGGCTTGATATTTATTCATTACAAGGTCACCAACATGGCAAACGGAATAATTAATTGAACTTGCTTTTGTACTGTTACGTGCGCCTAGCATTGTACTTGGCACGAGTCCCAGATGTCGTGACATCGACATCTTAACCTCATCACCACGAATATCTCTTCGTGTAACCGCCCTAAAAACACGACGAATAGCAAGAATTTCCCAATGACCCGGCACCTGCCCGAGCCACGGCAGTCCCGACTCCTTGTACTCCGGGTACGGCTTGAGCTCGGCGATCATCACAACTCCTCGAACCACTTCCGGAGCTTGGCCGCCATCAACTGCCGTCGTTCCATTAGGAACGTCTCGTAATCGGGAACCTTCCCCGTGAGCAGGGACAGGGGCAGGCAGTGCTTCTTGAGATTGGCTTTCAGTTCGGGCAGGCGGGTGATGCCTCCGAACTTCTTCTTGCCGTTCCGGCACTGCTTGGCCAGCTCGATGAAGTACTTCTCAGGAGGCTGGTTCCCGATGGCGATGTTGATCTCGCTCTGGGCGACCACGAAGTTCGCGATCTGGTTGTACTCGCCGCGGCTAAGCCCCTGCTTTTTCAGATAGTCCTTGGGATAGACGTGATGGATGTCGCCGTGGTTGATCCACAGGTCCTCGACCTTGATGTCCCGCGACAGAAAGCCCTTGTCTCCGGCCTTTATCTGGGCTGCGATGAAGGCCAGGAAGAATGCGCTCGTGGGGGAGGATGTGTCCAGCTCGTAGGGAAGCAGGGTGTTCCAGAAATCGGGGTTCAGATTGACGCGCATCTCAGTCGTGCAATATTTCTTGACCCCGATGGCGTCCATCTGGCGGAGGTCGTAGTCGATCTCGGTCTCCGGAGTGGCACGGGAATACCGGCGGGTCAACAGGGAGAAGACGTACCAACGGCGCACCAGTTGCTCCAGATCAGCCGAGTTCATCTTGCTCGCGCGGCCCCGCAGGTACAGGATGTACGCGAAGTTGACGTTGTTCTGGGACCCCAGCAGGCTGGACGAGACGAAGCCCGCCGACTTGATGATCATGACGAAGCGCTCGAAGTTCGTCTGGTTCACGAAGGCGAGCACCCCTTTCTTCAGGGTGCCGAAGGACTCCTCCACGATGCGCTCCTCGTTCTGTTTGGTCTCGAAGTTGCGACCCGAGAGCAAGGCCACCAGGTCTTGCAGCCGGCCGCGCGGGAACTGGCTGTTGAAGGCCACGCGCAACATGTCGGTGTAGCTCGGCATGTACAGGTCGTCGGTGGCGTTCTTCAGCCAGCGGATCGCCTTGAAGTAATCGGAGGAGGCGAAGTCCTTGTCCCCCTTGGCGATGATGGCCAGATGTTCGGGTGACTTGGCGCAGTGGCAAAAGTAGTCGATGGCCTTTCGAAGCTGGTTCCCGCCGTAGGTCTCGTTGGAGGCGATCTTCGACATGGCGAAGTCCGCCTGATTGAGCCGCGCGCCGGCCGAGTTGACCCGGATGAAGATCTCCGTCACCGTCTCGATCTCCAGTTCCTGATCGAGCTCGATGATACCGACGTGGTTGTTGATGATCTTGCGAAGCTTCTCCAGGACGCGGGAGATCCGTCTTCTGTCCGCGCCCTCGTTGAGGGCTTCATATTCATCGGTCAACTCGGTGATGCTGGCCTCGGGGCTGAACACCGCCGCCACGTCGTGAATCCAGGTCGAGTCCTTCCGGATGGCGGGATTGGAGACCTCGAACTTCTCCTCGACAGGATGAAAGGCGATGCTGATCCGGACCGTCTCGTAGTCCTCGGTGAGCACCTCACGTCCCAGCAAGGCGGCCATCAGGGCCGTGACCCGCTGTTGTCCGTCGATCAGGATGCGCTTCCCTGCGCTGGAGGAGCCGTCCTTGAGCCGCACGGTGGGGTTGCGCCAGGCAATCAGGTAGCCGATGGGATAGCCCTGATACAGGGAATCGAGCAGGTTTCGGACCTTGGTCGCGTCCCAGACGAAGGGTCGTTGAATCTCCGGAATGGCGATCTCCCCGGACTTGATCCAGGCGAGCAGGGTGTCGATGGGATGCTGGGTGACCGAGTAGCGTTGTGTCGTCATGCGCACTCTCCGTCCTGCATGGTGACCTGCATGGTGACTTGCATGGTGACCTGTCTGGCGCCACCATTCAGGACCGTGGACAATCTATTATTTGCCTCGTTCCGGGCGGGGGCGTTCATGTATTCTTCCCCTTCAGCAGGCCATCCAGCAGGCCGTCAGCTTCCTTCTCGATCGCCAGGATGTCCGCGCTGATCTCTTCGAGGGTGCGCAGCGCCTGGGGTTTGTAGAAGTGCCGGGTGAAACTGACCTCGTAGCCGATCTTGGTGGCGTCTTCCTTGATCCACGCGTCGGGGGTGTAGGGCAGCACCTCACGACGGATGAACGCTTCAACGCCGCCTTCTTCCTGCAGCGGTACCTGTTCGGTGTCGCGCAGATCGGAGTCGGGCTCGTACTCGACGATGACCTTCTTGCCGTCCACGATCGCTTCGAACAGCCCGTGCAGCGGATCAGCCTTGGCCTTGCCGGGTTTGAGGACCCGGGCGATCACGGGCGCCGCTGTCTCTTCGCGCCAACTGACGGCCTTGAGGATCGTCTTGAGCTCGGCCGCAGGCACCTTCACACCGGCCTTGGACAGCACGGCGTCCACCCGCTGACAGAAGAGGTTGTGGTCGGTGAAGAGCTGGTCCCCGAGGGTTTTGCGCAAAAGCGAGGCCGTTTCGATCAGGCGACCGTCACGGGCCCAGGTCCGCGCGTCGAGCAACTTCTTTTTCTTCTTCTCGGGCAACCCCTTCTTGGGAGCCGCGTCTTCGTCGTCCTCTTGGTCTTCATCCTCTGCGCCCCATTCGTCCAGGGCCTTCTCGACCTGCCCGGCGATGCGATCGAAGCGACAGAAGAGGTCGTCTCCGAACCTCTCGTACAGAACCGCGCGCAGGTCTTCGTTGCCCGAGGCGAACCGCAGTCCATCGATGGACTTGAGGCTCATCTGACTGTGCAGGCGCAGGGGGCGTTCCACGGTGACCTGCGC
>Ga0302247_1002571_pt1 | contig 11585 bp, 9 predicted proteins | sample AAG_UR_Ile_MG_FD_193529 | JGI IMG/M metagenome (GOLD analysis project Ga0302247, IMG submission 193529) | Enriched activated sludge microbial communities from anaerobic digester in WTTP, New Holstein, Wisconsin, United States - AAG_UR_Ile | ecosystem: Engineered > Bioreactor > Anaerobic >...
CTGCAACCGGGACCAGGAGCACTACTTCTACTGGTACAACCTGACCTTCTGGACCCGCCCGGCGAACCTCCTGCTGCTCAAGCAGGCCGGCTTCACGCTGCTGGGCACGGCGAACAACCACGTCGAGGACCAGGGACCCCAGGGCCTGCTCGACACCATCACGCACCTGAAGGCCGCCGGGCTCTCCCACGCCGGCACCGGCGCCACCGAGGCAGACGCCTGGGCGCCGTTCGTGTTCGAGAAGTCCGGCGTCAAGGTGGCCGTCCTGATCGTCACCGCGCTGCACAACCTGCCGGCCAGCCGCAAGGGCGCCTTTTTCGCCGCGAGCCTGTATCCGAACTACTACACCGAGCTGCCGGCCAAGGTCCGCGAGGCGAAGAAGACCGCCGACTTCGTGGTCGTCGCCCTGCACTACGGCAAGGAGCTCGAGACCAAACCCCTGCCGATGGAGCGCAAGCTCGTGGAGAGCCTGGAGGCCGCCGGCTGCGACCTGTTCATCGGCGGGCACCCCCACGTGCTGCGCGGGATCCAGGTGCACGGCAAGATGGTCGCCTTCTACTCGATGGGCAACTTCCTGTTCCTCGTCAACGCCGGGGACCGCGTGCAGACCGGCGTGGCCCAGGCGGACTTCGTCAAGGACGCCCGGGGCCGCCGGCTCGAGAACGTGATGTTCCACCCCGTGCTGTCCGACGCCGGACCCAACGGCAACCTCCCCCGCGCGGTCACCGGCAACACGGCCCGCGGCGTCCTGATCAACGTGAAGCATTACTCCCGGATGTTCCGGAACCCCGAGGGGGCCGTCACCATCGACGGCGATCGCATCCTGGTGAAGCCGAACTAGCCTTGCGTCGGGTGCAGCATCTCGTAGTGGCACCACGCCGGCTCCTTGCGCTCGGGATCCCAGATGTGCAGGCTGTTGCCGCGGCACATGTCGAAGTGGGAGCATTCGGCGCAGCGGCCGGTCCGCATCCAGGAGCGGTCCCGGAAGATCTGGTAGCGCTGGTTCCAGACGTCGACGAAGTTCTCGGAGGACGCGTGACCCTGCCCCATCCAGGCGGGGAGGTTGGGGCACGCCGCGAAGGTGCCGTCGGCCATGAGGCCGGCGATGTTGACGCCGGCGCGGCAGAAGTACACGCCGTCGCGCACCGAGGGCTCCACGTCGAAGCCCAGGTAGCCCTCCTCGCTGAGGTTCACGCGCACGCCCTCGGCGGCGCCCCGCGCGCGCAGGACCTTCATCGCGGCGATCAACTCCCGGAAGTGCTCCGGCGCCAGCAGCAGCTCGGGCCGCGCCGCAGCCCGGCCGATGGGGAAGATGTTGAAAACGCGCCAGAAGTTGGCGCCGGTGGAGCGGACGATTTCATAGGTGGTTTCGAGCTGGGGCAGGCTCCCGGGCGTGACGCAGGTGATGGCCTCGACGATGGGGATCCGCCGGTCCACGAGGTGGCGCAGGGCGCCCACCGCGCGATCGAAGGCGCCGTCCCGGTCGCGCAGCCAGTCGTGCTGCGCGCGGGGGCCGTCGAGGGAGACGACGATGCTCTCGAGGCCGACGGCGGCGAGCCGGTCGGCCACCTGCGCCGTCAGCGCCCAGCCGTTGGTGACCATGCCGATGCGGAAGCCCAGCGCCTGCGCCCGGGCCAGGATGTCGAAGAGGTCCGGGCGCACCAGCGGCTCGCCGCCGGAGACCACGAGCATGATCCCGCGGGCGTCCCAGGCGGCGGCGATGTCGCCGAGCACCTTCAGGACCAGCTCCGCCGGCATCCCGGGGAGGCTGTCGTCCCGGCCGCAGTCCGATCCGCAGTGCCGGCAGTTCAGGTTGCACCGGCGGGTGGTCTCCCAGAACAGGTAGCGCAGCTCGTGGAGGTCGCTCTCGAGCTTCTGGTACAGGCCCCAGCGGGCCTCCTGGAATCGGTGGACGATGGGTCCGAGCATGGGGCGGTCCTTTCGCCCGGGGGGCGTGGCTATCTGGAGAGGGAGGCCAGGGTGGCGAGCGCGCCCTTGAGCCCCTCGTGGAGGGCCTTCTGTTCGGCGGGCTCCCACTGGTCCCGGGGCTTGCGCACGAAGGAGGTCAGATCCGCGCGGTTGTCGAAGCGGGCCACCGGCAGGTGCCAGGTGCGCAGGTCGTAGACGCGCTGGCCGTCCTTCTCCACGACGACCGGGCGCTGGATCTTGATCGTGTTCGGCCGGTCGGAGACGCCCAGCAGGTACTCCATGTCGTCGCAGCCGTACTCCCCGAGCATGACCTCGGCGGGCACCGAGTGGAAGAGGATGCTGTGCTGGCCGTCGGGCAGGCCGCGCTCGTAGTTCTTGCGGCGGCTCTCGGCGGGGAGCACCCACACGTAGAGGACGCTGGCGTGCTCGAGGATCTCGTCCGAGAGCTGGCCGATGCTGTACTCGTAGCCCTGCGGGGGGGTCAGCGGGAACGCCGCGCCGTTGGCGCCGCCGCGGGCGGCCTCGATGACCACGGTCTTGCCTTCCTTGGGCAGCCGGTTCTGCGTGTTGCGGCGGGCCAGTTCTTCCTTGACCTCGTCCTCGAGGGACTCGGCGATCTCCATGCGGATCCGGTACGGGATCATGCCCAGCTCGGGCTCGAGCCCCACCTTCTCGCGGGCGGCGTCGAGGCGGTCGAACAGCCACTGGGCGGCCGACGGCGGATTCACCACCACCGAGGCCATCAGGTCGTGATAGTCCTCGTTGAGCAGCTCGATGAGGGTGCCCCACTCGAAGCCGTCCCGGAAGGGGCGGTTGGGACCCTTGTAGAACACGTAGTCCAGACCGCGGGCGTACAGTTCGTCGTCGATGCGGTGCATGAAGTGCACGTACGGGTAGTCGTCGAGCTGGAGCGTGTGACCGAGGTGGAACTCCTCGCGGCACTGTTCGGGGGTCAGCCCCTCGAGGTACTTGCGGACCTCGCTCTTGCCGGAGGCGGGGAGCGCGAATAAAAGCACGGTTTTCAGGATGTCAGCCATCGGGTCCTCCTTTTCGGACTTCCCAACTTACAGGAATTGGATTGCGGATCCAAAGAAAAAATGAAAGTATGGGCCGTCCGCGGGAAGTGGATCCGGAAGTTCCCCCGGGTCACGGGAGACGAAGCCATGCAAGACAAGATGAAGGTTCTGTTTCTGGATGCCGGCACGGGTTATTACAAACTGCGCCGGTACAACGTCGGGGACTACTTCGGCCCGGTGGATCTGGGCCTGCACATCTCCGACAACTACAACACGCTGAACTTCGGCACCGGCCTCTTCGCCGGGTCGATCCTGCCGGGCTCCAACCGCCTGATCTTCACCGGCTTCTCCCCGTGCTGGCGGGGCTTCTACATCTCCAGCATGGGCGGCGCCGGCCTGGTCTTCGACAACCTGGGGCTGAACATGGTCAGCCTCGTGCACCGCGCGCCCACCCCCAGCGTGCTCTATCTCAACCGCGTGCACGGCGAGGAGATCGAGGTCGAGTTGGTGCCCGTGGACGTCCAGCGGATCTGGGGTTCGGGCCGCGGCGGCGTCTACGCCTTGATGGACTGGACCTACGAGCGCTTCGGGGCGCGCTACGGCGACGATCCGCGCATCCTGGCCACGGGCCCCTCGGCGACCTCCACGGACTGCGGCGCCATCGTCTCGGTGCCCGTGTCCAAGGGGAAGCTCTCCCACGTCGACACCTGGGCCGGCCGCGGCGGGCTCGGCTCCAAGATGGTGCAGGACCACGGCATCGTGGCGGTCATCTACGGCGGCACCGTGGTCGACGAGGACTTCCGCGACCGGAAGGTCGCCGACGAGTGGTTCGAGCACAAGTACCAGAAGAAGCTCGCCGCCAAGGACTTCGAGGCGACGACCAAGTACCGCTTCGATCCCACCCTGGACACCGGCGGCACCTTTGGAGTAAACTACGCCCATATGGGCGGCAAGATCATGGCCTTCAACTACCGGACCAACACCTGGACCGAGGAGCAGCGCCGGGATCTGCACCAGCGCTTCATCCTGGACCATTATTTGAAACAGTTCAACGAAGAGACAATATCCAAAAAACAACAGGCCACCTGCGGCGAACCCTGTTCGGCCGTTTGTAAAAAAATGAACGGTCATTTCAAGAAGGACTACGAGCCATACCAGACCCTGGGGCCCCTGTGCGGGATCTTCGATCAGCGCGCCGCGGAGCTGCTCAACCGCCACTGCGACACCCTGGGCTTCGACGGCATCTCCATCGGCGGCGTGGTGGCCTGGCTCATGGACCTGCTCGACCTGGGCCAACTGACGCCCGAGGAGCTGGGCGTGACCCGCAAGCCCCGCTGGGACTTCGCCAACTTCGATCTGGTGAACGATTCCATGCACAACGCCCAACTCGGGGCCGCGCTCCTCGACAGCATCGTGGCCCGCCGCGGCCTGGTCGACTTCGGCGAGGGCATCCGCAAGTGGGCGCGGCGCATCCACCGGCAGAAGGGCGTGAAGATCCTCGACCGGATGGTGCTGATCTCGTTCGGTCGCAAGGGCTGGATGGTGCCCAACCAGTACTGGAACGCGGGTCCCCTCTCCCCGATGGCCATCATGGGCAAGTACTACATGGTCTACGGGTACGACTTCCTGCCGCCCCGCGAGCTCGGCCGCGCCTGCGCCAACCGCCTCCGCAAGGAGCTGGTCATCGACAACCTCGGTATCTGCCGCTTCCACCGGGGCTGGGCCGAGGACATGGGCCCCCAGGTCATGGAACACCTGTACCAGGCGAAGGACGCCTTCCTGCAGAAGGTCTCGGTCACCGCGTCCCGCATCAACAGCCGCAACGCCTCGGTCTTCTGGGAGAGCGCCCGGGACTTCGAGTACGTGCTGTCGTACATGAAGCGCCGCCTCGAGGTCGACAAGGACCCGCACCCGGAGCTGCCGGGCTGGATCGAGCGCTTTGAAAAGAACCCCGACGAGGCGGGCCTCGAGTTCTGGTTCGAGGTGCTCAAGGGCATCCACGAGAGCCTGCGGGACTTCCAGTAGTTTTCTGGCCCGCGCCCGGCTTTTCGTGCTACAGGTAGTCCGGGTGAACTCCATGCGTCTCCATTCCCCAGTCATTGCCATCCTCCTCCTGTGTTTCGCGGCCGCCTGTTCGGGCCCCGAGGGCAAGGGCGTCGTGGCCGGCGAGCTCTTCATCGAGGGCTGCGACGGCCTGGACCACTACGGCACCGCCTCCTTCCCGGCCTACTTCGACCTGCGGGTCGATTACGTGCTTGGCGAGCCGGTGCAGGACGAGAGCGATTTTCCGGTCGCTCACCGCCTCGACGTGCGCCTGCAGCGCGGGACCAATTCCATGGAGGACGCCGACTCCCTGTATCTCCAATTCTCCCGCGTCGCCGTGACCGCCAAGCGCTTTTCGGCGTACCAGTTGATCCCGGTGGCGGTGGGGGAGACCACGCAGGCGACGCTGTCGCTGTACCTCACCTGCCCGAGCTTCTTCGACGGCCCCGAGGCGCACCCGCTGGGCGAGGCCGCATGCCCCGAGGTCACCCCCGAGGAGCAGGACCGCTTGTGCTCCGAGACCGAGTTCGGCCGCCTCCCGGCGGTCACGACCCCCCAGGCGCCGTTCTCGGCCGAACACTCCTGCATCCTGCTGTGCCGCTTCGGAGACGCGCGGCGCGGCGCGCCGGTGGCCGACGACTTCGAGATCAACTACGAGGACGAGGTCTCCGGGATCTACTTCTTCAACCTGCGGAACCGCCGGGTCATCTACGACCACCTCGAGATCTGCGCCGACACCCTCGACAACGACGGGGACGGCCGCGTGGACGAGGAGGACTGCTCCCGCGTGACCACCGGCGGCTTCGTCCAGGGAAATTTCAGTTTCAAGGCCCACCGCGCCAAGTCGGTCCAGGTGATCCCGTAACTGCCGCGGACGCGGCGATTCCCCTTGAGTTGGCGATCCGAAAGCATAAGATGTCGCCGGACCGGATGGAGGCCCCCGCTTGAAGATCTCCCTGTTCGATTATGATCTGCCCACGGAACTGATCGCCCAGTCGCCCCTGGAGCCCCGCGACGCCTCCCGCCTGCTGCGCCTGGGTCGCGACGGCGAGGTCTCCCACCACGGGTTCTCCGACCTCGTCGAACTTGTGCCCCCCGGGGCCCTGTTGATCCTCAACGACACGCGCGTGCTGCGCGCCCGGTGGATCGGCCGCCGCCAGAGCGGCGGCAAGGTGGAGCTGCTCCTCACCGAGCCTGGCCCCGACGGCTGGAGGGCCCTGTGGAAGGCCTCGGGGCACCCGCGCGCCGGCGAGGAGCTGGTCCCGGAGCACCCCGGGGCCGAGCCCGTCCGGGTGCTCGGGGACGCCGGCGAGCGCGAGCTCCTCGTGGCGCTGCCCGGCGACGGGCTGGCCTACCTCGAGCGGCACGGCCACCTCCCGCTGCCGCCGTACATCCGGCGCCCCGACACCGACGAGGACGCGCGCCGCTACCAGACCGTGTACGCCCGGGAGGACGGCGCCGTGGCCGCGCCCACCGCCGGGCTGCACTTCACGCCGGAGCTCCTCGACCGGCTGCGCGCCCGCGGGGTGCGCACCACCACCCTCACGCTGCACGTGGGCATCGGCACCTTCGCCCCCGTGCAGGTCGAGGACGCCGACGACCACCCCATGCACCCCGAGCGGTTCTGCATCCCCGAGGCCTGCGCCGCCGCGCTCGAGGCCCAGCCGCCGGACGCCCCCGTGGTGGCCGTGGGCACCACCGTCGTGCGCGCCCTGGAGGCCGCCGCCGTCGGACCCCGCCGGGTGCGCACCGGCTGGCAGTCCACCAACCTGTTGATCCAGCCGGGCTTTTCCTTCTCGGTCGTGGATTCCCTGATCACCAACTTCCACCTGCCCCGTTCGACCCTGCTGCTGCTGGTCTCCGCCCTGCGCAGCCGCGACACCCTCCTCGCGGCCTACCGGGAGGCCGTGCGGGAGGGCTACCGCTTCTTCTCCTACGGGGACGCGATGTACCTGCCATGACCCGCTTCTCCTTCACCGTCCAGGCCACCGACGGCCACGCCCGCGCCGGCGAGCTCGTCACCTCCCACGGCGTCGTGCCGACGCCGATCTTCATGCCCGTGGGCACCTATGGCTCGGTCAAGGCCGTCGGACCCGACGATCTGGTCGCCCTGGGCGCCAGGATCATCCTGGGAAACACCTTCCACCTCCACGAGCGTCCCGGGGACGAGCTCGTCGAGAACCTGGGGGGCCTGCACGAGCTCATCCGGTGGCCCGGGTCGATCCTGACGGACTCCGGCGGCTTCCAGGTCTTCTCTCTGGCGAAGCTGGCGAAGATCACCGACGAGGGCGTGGCCTTCGCCAGCCCCATCGACGGGAGCCCGCGCTTCTTCTCCCCCGAGGTCGTGATGGGGATCCAGCGACGGCTGGGCAGCGACATCTGCATGGTGTTCGACCAATGCCCGCCGGGGCAGGCCGACCGCGCGGCCGTGCAGAAGGCCATGGCCCGCACGACGGCCTGGGCCCGGCGGTGCCGCGCCGTGGAGATGAAACCCCACCAGGCCGTCTTCGGCATCGTGCAGGGCCAGATCCACGAGGACCTGAGGCTCTCCCACCTCGAGGAGATCGCGGCCCTGGACTTCGACGGCGTGGCCCTGGGCGGCCTGTCGGTGGGCGAGCCCATCGAGGACATGATCCGCATCCTGCGAGCGGTCACGCACCGCATGCCGGCGCACAAGCCCCGGTACCTCATGGGCGTGGGCACGCCGCTGGATCTCATCCACGGCATCGAGAACGGCATCGACATGTTCGACTGCGTGATGCCCACCCGCAACGCCCGCAACGGCCAGTTGTTCACCAGCGACGGCGTGCTCGTCATCCGCAACGCGAAGCACCGCGAGAGCCCGGAGCCCATCGATCCCGAGTGCCCGTGCTCCACCTGCCGCGCCGGCTTCTCCCGGGCCTACCTGCGGCACCTGTTCGTGGCCGGCGAGCTCCTCTACTTCCGCCTCGCCTCGGTGCACAACCTGCACTTCTACCTGGACCTGGTGACCCGGGCCCGCGCGGCCATCGTCGAGGGCCGCTTCGACGCCTTCGCGACCGCCTTCCGGGCCCGCTACCAGCCGCGCCCGGGCTCGGCGACGCAGGTGCACCTGCCATGATAAGGCCGTTCCCCGAGTCCTATGCCGCCCTCGTGCAGCGGTTCGAGCGCCACCTGCCGTCCACCCTCGCGATCCTGCCCGACGGCCTCCTGCGCGACGCCGTGGCCCACGTGCTGCTCGGCGGCGGCAAGCGGTTCCGCCCGGTGCTGTGCCTCGTCGCGGCCGGCGTCGATCCCTTCGCGACGCCCCCCGCCCACGAGCCCGCCGCCCTCCACGCGGCCGCAGCCCTTGAATGGATGCACACCTACTCGCTGGTGCACGACGACCTGCCCGCCCTCGACGACGACGACTGGCGCCGGGGCCGCGCCACCCTCCACCGGAAATACGACGAGGCCACCGCCATCCTGGCCGGAGACGTCCTCCACGCCGGCGCCCTCGCGCTGGCCACCGGCGCCCCCTGCGGGGACGGGCAGCGCGCGGACCTGTGCGCGATCCTCGCCGGCGCCTCCGTGGCCATGGTCCAGGGGCAGGTCCTCGACACCCTCCCGGCGGCCGCGCCCGACACCCCCGGGCTCGGCTTCGTGCTGGCGACCATCGATGGAAAGACCGGCGCCATGATCCAGGCCGCCCTGGAGATGGGCGCCTGCGTCGCCGGGACCCGGGCGGCCAACTGGGCGGCCTTCGGGCGGGTGCTGGGGCGCCTGTTCCAGGTCTCCGACGACCTGCTCGACGTCACCGGCACGCTGGCCGTGCTGGGCAAGACCCCGGGCAAGGACGCCGCCTCGCGCAAGGTCAACCTCGTCGCCCTGCTGGGGGTCGATGGCGCCCGGGACTTCCTCGAGGCCTGCCGGGACGAGGCCCGCGCCCTGTCCAACGACCTGCCCGCGGACCCGGATCTGCTGCGGGCCCTGGCGGACTTCGTCGCGGACCGCAAGTCATGACCCGCCACTCCCACGTCGACCACCTGCGGGACGAGCCGATCCCCCGCCTGCTCTGGAGGCTCTCGCTCCCCGCCACCGTCGGCATGGCCGTGATGGCCTCGTACAACCTCGTGGACACCATCTTCGTGGGCCACTTCGTCGGCGTGGAAGCCATCGCCGGCCTCGCCGTCGCCTTCCCCCTGCAGATGATCGTCATGGGCCTGTGCCAGGCCTTCGGCGTGGGCGGCGGCGTGATGATCTCCCTCGAGCTGGGCCGCGGCCGCCTGCCTGAAGCCGAGCGCTACCTGGGCAACGTCCTGTTCCTCACCCTGACGTCCGCCCTGGTCTTCACGCTGGTGACCGCCCTCGCGCTGGATCCCATCCTGCGCGCCTTCGGGGCCACCCCGGCCACCCTGGGGCACGCCCGGGACTATGTCTCCGCCATGCTGTGGGGCTACTTCCCCTACTGCGGCTCGGTGGCGCTCAACAACCTGGTCCGGGCCGAGGGGAACGCCCGCGTGGCCATGGCCACCATGCTCATCTCGGCGGGCCTGAACATCCTGCTCGACCCGATCTTCATCTGGGGGTTCGGCTGGGGCGTGGCCGGCGCGGCCTGGGCCACCGTGATCGCCAACTGGGCCTCGTTCGTCTGGCTTCTGGCCTACTTCCTCTCACGGCGCTCCTTCGTGCGGCTGCGCGCCCGGGAGATCGTCCCGCGCAAGGAGCCCATCTGGCGCATCACCGCGCTGGGGGCGTCGGTGCTCGCCCGCGGGACCGCCTCCTCGGTCATGACCATCCTCATCAACCAGATGATCATGCGCTTCGGCTCCGATCTGCACCTGGCCGTCTATGGCGTCTATTACCGGCTGCAGATGTTCCTGTTCATGCCGCTGTTCGGGCTGGCCCAGGGGCTGCAGCCCATCATCGGCTACCATGAGGGGGCCGACAACCCCGGGAAGATGCGCGAGGTCATCGGCCTCTCCACCTGGATCGCCACCGGCCTCTCCTGCCTGGCCTTCGTGGTCCTCTGGGCGTTCCCCGAACCCCTGATCATGATCTTCTCCACCGAGCCGGCGCTGGTCACCGAGGGGGCGAAGATGCTGCGCATCGTGTCCATCGGGCTCCCGGTCGTGGGCTATCACGTCGTGGGCGCCACCATGTTCCAGGCCATGGGGCATGCCATCCCGGCCTTCGTGTTGTCGATGTCCCGGCAGGTCTTCTTCTTCATCCCCCTCGTGCTGGCGCTGCCCCCGTTCTTCGGCCTCTGGGGCATCTGGGTGGCCTTCCCCATCTCCGACGGCCTCGCCTTCCTGGTCACGGCGGCCATCTCGGAACCCCAGAAACGGCGGATCCGCCAGCGCGCTCTTGATCTCGCCGCACGCTCCATGTAGATTGCGCCCATGCTCACGAGGTTCTACCTGCTCCGCCTCCCCCTTGTGCTGATCGCGGCCGCGCTGGGCTGGGTCCTCTCCTCCGGCCCCGCCGACCCCGGCGAGCCCTTCTCCCCCCGCCCGGACGCCGCCGCCGCCGGGCCCGTGACCACCACCGCGCCGCCCACCGCCGCGACCCCCGCGCCCGGCGCGACGCCTCCGACCCCCGCGCCCGGCGCGACGCCTCCGGCCCCCGCGCCCGCGGCCGCCGCGGCGCCCTGCACCCTGCCCAAGGCGCCCGAGCTCGCAGCCTACGCCTGGCCGGACCCCATCGTTCCCACCGATCCGCCGGCCCTGCTGCCGATCAACGGCGAGCTGGCCTCCCACCTGGCCAACGTGCCCACCGAGGGCGCGCTCCCCATCGAGAAGGTCGAGCACGCCCACGCCGCGGGCAAGATCTACTTCATGCGGGCGCTCTACCTGCAGACCCGCATCGCGGCTGGTTCCGTGGCGGCCGTGGACCCCGCCGCCGGCTTCGAGACCCCCAAAACGGTGGCCGACGCCGAGGCCAAAATCCAGGAGTACCTGGGAAAGGCCGCCTTCTTCCTGACCAAGGTCCGTCCGCACCCGCCCTATCGCTTCTGGTCCGAGGCGCTCTACCTCGATGGCTGGGCGCTCTCCCTGCTGGGCCGGCTGCCCGAGGCCGTGGACTTCCTGCAGATCGCCGGCCGCACGCGCTCCCAGACCCTGTACGCCAACTACGCCCGGTTCTCCCTGATCTTCCATTACCTCAAGGAGGGCCGGGGGCCGCTGGCCGCCCACTGGCTGGCCCAACTGGGCAAGGTGGAACCCCAGCACGAGTCCTTGCTCGCGGCCGCCCGGCTGCGCACCGCCGTCGCCACGAAGCGACCGGAGCTCGTCGACGCCGCCGCCCTGGCCCACCTGGGTTCCCTGGCCGCCGACGATCCGCTGCTCCCCCACCTGCTCGACCGGGCCGCCGCTTTGTGCCTGGTGGACACGTTCGACCGCGCCTGCATCCAGGACCACCTGCGGAGACTCGACGGCCCGAAGAAGACTTCCTACCTCGGCTTCCTCGCCGGGCACGCCGCCGGACGGGAGGGCCAGCTCGACAAATTATGTGCCCTGCTCAAGGAGGGATCCCCATGAAATATGAGATACGCCAGGAGTTCGACGAGGGCTGCGACCGCGTGGTGGCGGCGATGATGCACCCCGAGGTGGCCGCCTTCCTCATGGCGAACATGAAGTC
>Ga0302247_1002578_pt1 | contig 11549 bp, 10 predicted proteins | sample AAG_UR_Ile_MG_FD_193529 | JGI IMG/M metagenome (GOLD analysis project Ga0302247, IMG submission 193529) | Enriched activated sludge microbial communities from anaerobic digester in WTTP, New Holstein, Wisconsin, United States - AAG_UR_Ile | ecosystem: Engineered > Bioreactor > Anaerobic >...
AGCGTTTCAGGCTTTCCATGACCCGTTCTCCCGCTTGACGGCTCTTCACCAGCACGATGAAGTCATCGGCATAGCGGGCAAAACGATGAGAGCGCTTCTCAAGCTCTTTGTCCAGATCATCCAGGATAATGTTGGCGAGTAATGACGAAAGCGGACCGCCCTGGGGAACACCCAAGCGGGTTTCCTGAAGGCGTCCCTGAACCATCACCCCGGCGCGCAGGTATTTTCCGATTAGGCGCAGGACCCGTTTGTCGCGAACCTTTCGCGCCACCCGGTGCATCAGGATGTCGTGACCGTATCGAAGAACTTCGACAGGTCCACATCGACGGCGATGCGATAGCCTTCTCGGATATACTCGCGAGCCTTGTAAACCGCATGATGGGCGGACCGTCCGGGTCGGAATCCGAAACTTGCATCCGAGAAGCTCGGATCGAAGATCGGAGACATGACCTGGGCGATGGCCTGTTGGATCAGCCGGTCGAGAACGGTAGGGATACCCAGGGGCCGAGTTCCCCCGGTCGGTTTGGGAATCTCCACGCGTTTTACCGGCAAGGGTTGATACGTACCTGACAGGAGAGATTGCCGGATATTGACCCAAAGTTCCCTGGTATGGTCGGGGAATTTTTCGATGGTTATGCTATCGACTCCGGGTGCGCCGTGATTGGCTTTTACCCGTTTCCACGCCATTGCCATGTTTTCTTTGGATAGAATCCGCTCCAGCAGGCGCTCATTTGGGTCGAACGGTTCCATGACGCGCCCCATGTTCACTCCTCCGTACGGATTCATCATGTTATGAGAGCTCATGGCGGTTCTTCCCTTCTTAAGTGTTCGGCCCTTCGGCGGGGTAAGTCTTTCCCGGTTTTCTCCGTTTTGCCGGGCTTGTTTCCTCTGCCTACTATGGCCTCTGCTGACTCCTGTCCGGTCCCGCGGCATGTTGCCATGCCGGGTGCAGCTCCCGCGGGAGTTGTAGACCGGGCAGGTCTCCCCGGATAAGAACGTGAACTGTGACTATGCAACCGCAGCATTTACCGTATCTCCCGAATCCAAGGCTTTGTCATGTTGTGCTGACTTACCCGGAGACTTGAGCCTTGTATGCTGTTTCTGTTCGTCGGCTCATAGGTTTGCACTCCGGCTTCCTTCGGACGGTCCCTCACGGTTCCGCCCTTGCCTTCGGCTAGTATTTATGTCAATGTAACTCATTGACAGGATTCATATACAGGGGACTTTCACCCCATAAGTTCACGCCCTTGCCGGGCGTACACAAGGGCAATGCACCCGATCGCTACGCTCCGGGTGATTTTTTCGTTGGGCGGATGGAGAACTAGGCTGTGAACTATCTGTTCGGAAAACCTGTCATCCCATCAAAGCCACGAGCAGACGGGCCTCGTGACATCTTCGTCCTGGGTGCTTATCCGAGCGCACTTCATGTTCGGTGGCAGGTGCCCGGGCGCGCCCGCGCCGTTCAGGCGGTCGCGGTCGACAGTGAACCTGAACCATTCTGGACGGGAGACGATGAGGATTCTCAGATAGGAAGGTGGCTTCGCGAGATCTCTTTCCGTCCCGTCTGGGGCCAAGTGGCGCCGTGTGGTCGGCTGAATGGTTCCTCGGGTGCGTGGGTCGACGAGATGATCCTCCGTCCGCTGGGTATCGACCGATCGTGCGCATGGATTACGGATTGCGTTGATACGTACTTCGAGAGCGCCGACGCTGCCGCTCGTCTGGCCGAACCGGAAATCGTCAACGCAATGATGGCGAACGGGATCCCGGCCCCGAATCACAGAGCCCATCCATCCGAGAACGAGATCGTGCGAGAGGCCATCGGAGTCCATTCCAACCGTCTTCGCGCTGAGCTCGTCGCCGCTCGGCCTCGGATCGTGGTGACGCTTGGAAATGCAGCTCTCCGTGTCTTGGCAGCGCTTGGAGGCGCGGGGAAGCTCCCGAGGAAACTCTCGCGCATCGGTGACCTATATGGCAAGCCGCTCGGGGGAGGAATTGAAGGTTTGAAATTCGAATGGCTGCCGCTGGTGCATCCTGCGTCGCCGGCCCCCTATCAGCGAGCACACCAGGAGTGGGCTTCGGCGCGCGGCGCCACCGCCCAATCGGGTAGCCGGCGGTAGTTAACCCCCAGCCCCCACACCACCCGGCATGCGGGTCCGCACCAGGCGGTTCACAGAGATTACCGGAATGCGTGGTCAATTCCTTCCAAATACAAGTCCTCACATAGATAAATTAAGCCATCCAATGAATACCATTGGAAAGGTACTGAATTCGGGACGGCAAAATAGGTCCACCTGAGATATAATTTCAGAGAACCCCAAAGACCTCATAATGAAATGATATGGAGGTGGACCATGACAATGCAAGAAGCGATCAGGCTGTTCAATAATTATCTCCAGGCAAACCATAAGCAAAGAACCATTGACAGTTACGTTCATATACTTGGCAGGTTTGAATTGATTCACGCGCAGAGGGACTTGGAGTCCGTCGGTTCCGACGAAATCTTCACCTTTCTGGAAGCGGTCACACAGGATCTGGCAAAATCCACTCGCAGGCTCCGATATGCCCAGTTAATAGCCTTCTACAATTTTATCATTGACCGTTGCTCGCTGAACATGAGGAATCCGTGCAATACACCGTTGCTCAGAAAATCCTTTAGAACGCCAAGGCAGGTGTCACGCAAGATCCTTGAGCGGGAGACTGTGGATGAGATGATCTACAATACAAAAGGTCAGAGAGACCGGTTGATATTGGAACTTCAGGCGAGGTGCGGATTAAGGATTGGGGAATTGCTGAAGATAAAAGTGTCGGATGTTTCGGACAGAACCATTACTCTGCGCAATCCGAAATCCGGAAAAGAATCAGAGATAGCCTATATGCCGGAGAACGTTTCAAAAAAGCTGACAAAGTATATCAAGGACGATTCCCTGCAATCCGATGACCGCCCATTTCCCATATGTTATTCAACAGCGAGAACTCTCGTCAGGCGGATAGGAGAGAAAGCGAATGTCGTCCGTATTTCGCCCCATGATCTCCGGAGATATTCTGCTACATATGCAAGCAGAAATGGTGTGCCATTGGAAATCGTATCGAAGGTTATCTTACGGCACCAGGATTTAAAGACCACGCAGGTCTATCTCGGCAAGATCAGTGATTCGGAAGCGATCCGATGGATGGACATTCTGCATGGGAAATAGAATTGTCCGGCATGGCCAATTGGTACATCGAGGCCTTTGTGGTTCATCAATTATGAAGGGGCGGATATCTAAACTTTTTGACTTTACATCAAACATGATGTATATAATGTCCGTAGCATGGAGGTTTGCTTGTACAAGATAATTTTTTACACTACTGAGCGGGGCGATTCACCAATCGATGACTTTCTGGATGGATTGGACAAGAAATCGCGGGCTAAAGTGGCGGCTTATCTGTCAATCTTGGAAGAACAAGGTCCGAATCTCAAGCGACCCTATGCAGATATTGTCAGGGGGAAAATAAGAGAATTGAGAATTCATTACGGTTCAAACCAGTTCCGCATTCTCTACTTTTTCCAGATTGTTGATCAGATTGTTTAAGTACACGCATTATCCAAGAAAACGCCGTCATTGAAAAAGCAGGATATCGACTTGGCTGAAAAACGCATGGAAGACTGGATATGGAGATTTCCTGCAGGAGGTGAAATGTGAAAAAAGGCAAAGTTCGGACATTCCAAAGCAGGTTGAGAGAAGACATTAAAGATCCCGAGTTCAAAGAGCATTATGAAGAAGAGAAGCAGGCGCTAATGCTGGCCATAAAGATTGTGGAACTTCGTGAGAAGAAGGGGTTATCTCAACAACAACTGGCAAAGCTTATGGGAACAAGCCAGCAGGCGATTTCGAGGATTGAGAGTGGTGTCTACGAGGGTTTCACGCTCAAGACCTTGGAGAAGATCGCCGAATCAACCGGGATGCGGGTAAAAATAGAGTTTGTTCCGGCATAGACGGTAAGTTGGCCAACTACCATACAATTCAAACGGTCCTGCTAATATCATCGCTAAAATTGGATGCAAAATACCAAAGCGTCAAAGGGAAAGTTGTTTCATATCGTTGAATTGCGATCGAAACGTGCATATCATGGGAGTTGATTTTTCAGCGGGTCGGGGGCATTGTTGCCTTCCTGTAAGAGAGCGTCTGTATTTTTTAAATGATATGAACTGTTTCAAATGGTACTCGTTAATTCCAGTTTCTATACACTGGGAAAATTTCCCATAAATTACTCGGTGGCAAAAGTTAATTTGAGATTGATTTTAAAGGACATTTTAACTGTTCATTCTTGAAAGGATAGTTTAAGATGATAAGCGAATAATCGGAAAAAGCCCGGCGGGTATATTAATTGTTATAAGAAGAGAAGAAGTATGAAGAGAGCAATCATCGTTGGTGCCAGTTCTGGGATAGGACGCGAATTGGCAAAAATATTATCCAGCAACCAGTACGTTGTTGGCATCATGGCAAGGCGAGTTCAGCTATTGGATGAACTCGGCAAAGAAGTGGGAGGAACACTGTTTGTTCAAAGAATCGATGTCGCGGACGTCGAATCCGCAATGGACGCTCTGGCGATGCTCATAAAAAAGATGGACGGCGTAGATCTTGTCGTGATCAGTGCCGGCACGGGAGACATCAACAACAGCCTCGATTGGCACTTGGAAAACGAGACCATCAAGACGAACGTTAACGGGTTTTCAGCCGTCGCTAATGTTGCCATGCGCCATTTCACGGAAAAGGGTTCTGGGCATCTTGTGGGCATCTCGTCAATTGCGGCGTTGCGCGGTGGCAGGGAATCTCCCGCCTATAACGCGTCCAAGGCTTTTGAATCCAATTACCTGGAAGGGCTTCGCCAAAAGGTTAGAAAATCCGGATTGCCAATAACAATCACGGACATAAAGCCGGGGTTTGTTAACACAGCAATGGCCAAAGGAGACGGCATCTTCTGGGCCGCGGAGCCGGAAGAAGCTGCAAGGCAGATATACCAAGTCATTAAACAAAAAAAATCCAGTGCCTATATCACACGGCGCTGGGTACTGATAGCGTGGCTTATCAAGTTATTGCCTGAATTCATTTATGAAAGACTATAATTCATAGATGCCCAAAAGCTTCTCGATGGGATGGGCGAGGAACCACATAATCATGAAAAATTCGAAAACGTCTGAAATGCTGCCGCCGGTAAGCCAGTTGCTCTCCGCACTCGATGCTATTCCTTCGCATATTTATATGAAGGATAGCCATTCGAGATATATCTACGCCAACAGGCATACCCTCATGCTTTTCGGTTGTAGCCTAACAGAGCTTATTGGCCGTAGTGATGATCAGTTTTTTCCTCCCGATGCTGTTGTACACCTCAAAGCAATCGATCAGCGGGTACTTCAAGGAGAGCATACTGAACAAGAAATTGTCGTCGAGGAAAGCGACGGTCGCAGCCGCGTGTACCTTGAGGTGAAGACTCCACTCTACGATCCAACCCAAGGTACCCACCCTGTTGGGATCCTTGGAATATCAACCGACATCAGCAAACAGAAACAACTGGAAGAAGAGATACGACAGCTCGCCAATACGGATTCGCTAACCGGACTGCCGAACCGGCGAATGTTGCTCGGTCGTATTCAACAGGCACAGCTCAGCAGCAAACGCACCGACTCGTTTTTTTGCTTAATTTTTATCGATATTAATAAATTCAAGGCGGTCAACGACCAATATGGACATGAGGTCGGAGATCTTCTTTTAATTCAAATATCGAAACGTTTACTCAAAGTCGTTCGGGAAACCGATGTCGTTTCCCGAATTGGTGGCGATGAGTTCATTGTGCTTTTGGAAAATTTGGGCAAAAATAATAGCCAAGCGTCGGAGTTTGCGTCCGATATAAGTCAGAAAATCCGTATTGCAATTGAAGCCGCTGGAGAAGCTTGTGGGCTATCGTCAAGAGTCACAGGAAGTATTGGAATTACTATTTCTCAATACGATACGGTTTCTGCATCGGAACTGCTGAGTAGAGCAGATGCAGAGATGTACAAGTTAAAAAATCATGAGCGCTAATTACAAGCTGTACTAACTGATTTTAAGATTTGCATTTTCAAGGAGCAGTAGGTGACGGAAACTTTTGAACTTTACAATCGTATTGCTTGCTGAAATGTTCAATGATTCAGAGGGCAATTTTCTTTTTCGCAACAATTACGTTTGACATTAGTTATTCTTTAGGGGACATTCGTTACCACATGGTAGTATGGACATGATTGAGAAACAACAGATGGTCATGCTGCAGGCTCTGTTTAATCTCCCCACCTGATTGTAAGAACTCAACCTATAAGGGATAACTTTATGAAAGATCGGTTCGAGACAAAGCAGGCAAAAAAGGAACTGCAGGTAAGCGAGGAAAAGTATCGTTCGCTCTTTGACAACAGCATTGATGCTATCTTGCTTACGACGCCGGATGGAAGAATACTGGCGGCAAACCCGGCAGCTTGTCGAATGTTCCAACGCAGCGAAGAGGAAATATGCCGAATCGGAAGGGCAGGTCTGATGGATCTGACTGATCCGCGTCTGACGGCGGCACTTGAGGAACGGGTGCGCACCGGCAAATTTAAGGGCGAACTTACCTTCATTAGCAAAGACGGCACCTCATTTCTCGGCGAAGTCTCATCGGTCATCTTCAGGGATCATGATGGCCAGCTAAAGACGAGCATGATCATCCGCGACATGAGTGAAAAAAAGAAGAGAGAGCAGGATTACCAGTTACTCTTTCGGGAAATGCTGAACGGCTTCGCGGTGCATGAAATCATTTGTGACACGCAGGGGAACCCGGTTAACTACCGTTTCCTGACCGTCAACCCGGCCTTTGAGCGCATAACCGGTTTGAAAGCCGAACATATCGTTGGCAGGACGGTTCTCGAAGTGCTGCCGGATACCGAACGATACTGGATCGAGACCTATGGCCGCGTGGCCCTGACTGGAGAACCAACCTTCTTTGAAAATTATTCAAAGGTGCTGGACAAATACTTTGTGGTAACAGCCTTTCGTTTCGCACCCAACCAATTCGCCTGCAATTTTACCGATATTACCGACCGCAAGCAGGCAGAGGAAGATCTACGAGAAAGTGAGAAGAAATTTCGGACACTGATGCATAATGCACCTGAAATCATCTCCCGTATTGATAGAGAAGGACGCCATGTCTTTATCAATAAAGCCATCGAAAAAGTCACGAATCTCACCGTTGAAGACTTCCTTGGAAAAACAAATGAAGAGCTCGGTATGCCAACGGAAAGTTTAGCGCTTTGGAACCATCAATTCAGAAAGGCGTTTGAAACGGCAAAGATGGTGAATTTTGAATTTGATTTTCCATCCCCCGACGGTATCAGAAACTTTTCTTCGACAGTAGTGCCGGAGTTTGACGAAGAAGGCAGAGTATCGACCCTATTGATATTGGCAAGTGATATTACTGACCGGAAGGAAAGCATGGTGAAGTTGAGGAAGGCCCTTGAAACCACCGTGCGGACCGTCGCAGTGACGGTTGAGACAAGGGATCCCTATACGGCGGGGCATCAGCGAGGGGTGGCTGACCTGTCCCGTGCCATTGCCATGGAACTAAAACTGACCTCCGACCGGATTGATGGTATCCAGATGGCTGCAATTATTCATGATCTTGGAAAGATCTCGGTTCCCGCGGAAATTCTCACCAAGCCGACGAAATTGACAGAGATTGAGTTCGAGCTTATCAAAACCCATTCCCAGTCCGGTTACGACATCCTCAAGAACATTGACTTTCCCTGGTCCATAGCCCGAATGGTACTGGAGCATCATGAACGGATGAACGGGTCCGGGTATCCCAACGGTCTGGTTGGAGACCAGACTCTTCTGGAGTCTCGAATCCTTGCTGTGGCCGATGTGGTAGAATCAATGGCTTCCCACCGTCCTTATCGTCCAGCATTGGGATTGAATGCAGCGCTAGAGGAGATCGAGAAAAATAGAGGAACTATTTATGACGCAGATGTGGTGGATGCCTGCCTGAGATTAATTCGGGAAAAACGATTTCAATTTGGAAAGACTTGAGTTTAAATAGTAATTATCACCACAGTGATGAACCCAAAGTTGCTGCTTTGTAGATGGCGTCAACATTTGGCCTATACCATATTCCCGTAAACAGCCGCATTTACTCCAAATACAAGTCCTCACATAGGTAAATTTGGCCAGCCAATGAATCCCATTCGAAAGCGCGCATACATCTGGAAACAATTTCTCCCTTTTGGAGCAGATCCGCTTCTTCCTTGTATTCAATAATTGACGGATTCTGAGAACCGTGAGAGGATACAAAAAGTGTTGCTTGCACTACATTGATACCGCTGGGAAATCAGACGGTTAAAGAAGACAACAAACACCAACCGGTCTTATTGAGAGAAACTCATCAACTCGACTTAAATATGGATACACGACGATACTTCATTAAGAAAATTGCTATTGTGACCGCTGCGCTGTGCCTCCCGGTTTCTCTGCCATGTGAAAACTTGGCAGCTTATCCTGACTTAAAAACACGCAATCCGAAAAGGGTGCTGGTCTTATGGTATAGTCAGACAGGTCAGACTCGCAGGTATGCCAGGCTTATCGGCTGCATCCTGGAAGGGAAAGGTCTTACGGTAGATGCACGTGATATGCAGGAATTTGATAAAAAATTACTGCCTAATTATGATCTCATCGTGTTCGGTACACCGGTATTTTATTATGATACCCCCTCCAATGTAAGCGAGTGGCTAAAAACGATACCTTCGATCGAAGGAACGCCGGTTGCAGCCTTTGTTTCCTTCGGTGGCCCGGAAGGCAATCAGTATAACTCTTCCAGTCACATTCTCAAACTTTTGGCAGGCAGAGGCGGAGTTCCTGTCGGAAGGGATACCTTTAGGAATGTTGCTTCGTATCCAACGCCCAAATGGGATAACCCTAAACAGATTTCCGGGCAGCATCTGCCCGATGCGGGAACATATGATCAGGTGAGACGTTTTACAGCAGAAGTTATGAAAAGAATTGCTCGCGGCGAAACAATTTCTGTCGGATATGAAGTGGCGTTGAGGGAAGGATTGAGTTTGCTTCCCTTGGTCTGGATGAACAAGAAGGCAATCAGCAAGCACACGGTTGATGCAAAAAAATGTATTGGCTGCCAAACTTGCGTGAGAAAATGCCCAACTAAGGCCATCAATCCCTCCAAGCAAACGGTTAATCGGGATAAATGCTTGGCCTGCTTTGGTTGTTTGAATAATTGTCCTGCCGATGCTGTAGTTATGGAGTACAGAGGCGAGCGTCTATATGGTTTCCCAGAATATCTGAAGCGCAACAAAATAACCATCATGGAACCGCCGGAATTTAAAACATGCGAGTTATCATGATTCCACTGTCTTTGTGATTTTAAAACGTCGTTTACTTGAATACACAAGGTTCTGTGCAGCTCCTTACATTGAAATTGCAGTCAATCCATTCAAATACGACTCTAGATATAGGCTATTCGCGCTATGGCATTGAATACAAAAAGAAAGGTGCTATTTTTTAAGCGTGATTATTTTGATAGTAGATGCTACCTTCTCCCTCCCTGATGTCGAGCATCGGGGAATTTTGTCGGGATCATAGTGCAGGAGAGACAACATGAAGGATTTATCGAGAAGCATGTTTGAAAAATTCTGGTTTGTTTTGGCGGCAATGATTCTTTTAATTTCTCCGTCAGCGGCATGGTCCGTCGAGCAAATCAACATCCGTTATCTTGTCCAGGGTAAGAAGGTTATTCCCGTTACCTGCCGTATTGGGAACTGGGAGATCACCGATATCAAGCTGCCCGATCTTGTCGTGACGAATAAACAGAAAGCACCTGTTACTGTCGATCAGGTGGATGTAATTGGTAAGGCCTCAAGTATTGAAACGGTGCGCCTTCAGATATCCGGGAAGCCGTTATCGGAAGCGATTGCCAGGACCGCCGAAATGCTGAATAAAGAGAAGCCACCGCTGCCCACCGTGCAGTTATCTTCAGGCAACATAGTGCTTCCCGAAGGCACGCTGTCAGAGAATGGCACAGCGGCCAAGGGCCAGAGCATCCTGCTCCCCCTCTCGAAAATCACGTATCTCCATCATATCGGTCACATGAAAATTGACGGTCTAGAGATTAGGTTGACCATGAAGTCCGGCAGGAAAAAGACGATTGCCTCTTTCCCCGTGCAGCTCACGCCCTATGAGGTGAAAGGGAAATATGTCTTCCCGGTAAAAGGCGATGTGCAAATGGCCTTTCTTCCCTTAAGCTATATTCACCACCGGGGATCTGCGTCCCAGGAATTTGCCATGGACTTGGTGGGAGCCAACCAGAAAGACGCGGCATCCTTCACTGAAATTTCCCGTCCTAACCCCAAGACCCTTTCGGATTACAGCATCTGGGGACGGGAGGTTCTGGCCATAGGCAATGGTGTGGTGGTGGAAATGGGGGACAAGTTTCCGGAAAAACGGATGACTGACCCGACCCAATTCGGTAAACCCGGATATACCCTTAGCCTCATCAAGGAATTGATTCCGAAGATCGGCTGGACTAATGCCGTGGCCGGCAACTACGTGATCATCGATCACGGGAACGGTGAGTTCAGTGCTTATTGCCATCTTCAGGAAGGGTCTATCCGCGTGAAAACCGGCGACAAGGTGAATAAGGGTATGGCGATTGCCAAGGTCGGAAACACGGGAAATTCCGGTGCCCCCCATCTCCATTTTCAACTGATGGATTCCCAAGATTTCTTCACTGCCAACGGCCTTCCTGTGATGTTTGAGAATGTGCCGGCGAAAGTGATGATTGCTGAATTCCCTGTCAAGGCCAACACCCTGAGCTTCAGTGACAGCATCTTCTCCGCGGTGCCATAATCCATTAAAATGCTCTTGGGCTAGAGTCAGTAGCGCATGAAAGGGTCAGGCGGTGACAAGGAGCAGCAAAAGTAACATAAACCCAGATTCCTCAATAAGGGGTGATTGCATTGATCGGCCTGATAAATCCATGTGACCATGAATAATAACAGGATGTTGTGATTCGGTTTATTTTCACTTATTGTCTTAATGGTTCTAATTTTTAACTGTAGCAGAACGCCACGGCTCCAAATACAAAGCGAGGGGTTTGTTGATCCTGCCAGGCCATTGAATACGATTTGAAATCGGCTGATTTTTCAAGTTGATGCTTTTTCTATTCGTCGGCTCATAGCTTTACTCTCCCGCTTCCTTCGGACGGTCCCTTTCGGTTCCGCCCTTGCCTTCGGCTAGTATTTATGTCAATGTAAACCATTGACGGGATTCATATACAGGGGGAGGGGGCCTTGCACCCCATAAGTTCACGCCCATGCCGGGCGTACACCAGAAAATGCAGAGTATTTCCGCGTAGCCGTGGAAAACTCTGCATTTTGATCGTTAGGCAATAGAACAAGCATGTCAATGATGATCCAAGAAGTTCCGACAACAGATGCTCCAATGGAGCTGCTGCTGCTCGCCGATCCCTCGGAAGACAAGGTTCGTTCTTACCTTCCG
>Ga0302247_1002584_pt1 | contig 11518 bp, 10 predicted proteins | sample AAG_UR_Ile_MG_FD_193529 | JGI IMG/M metagenome (GOLD analysis project Ga0302247, IMG submission 193529) | Enriched activated sludge microbial communities from anaerobic digester in WTTP, New Holstein, Wisconsin, United States - AAG_UR_Ile | ecosystem: Engineered > Bioreactor > Anaerobic >...
GGGCGGGATCAGGCCCGAGGCCACGAAGGCCCGGGACCCCACCAGCCCGGCCTCCTCGCCGCCGAAGGCCACGCACACGAGGGTCTTCCCCAGGGGGCGGGCGGCGAGCACGCGGCAGACCTCGAGCAGCACGGCCACCCCCGAGGCGTTGTCGTCGGCCCCCGGGTGGAGCGCGCCGTCCCGCACGCCCAGGTGGTCGAGGTGCGCCCCCACCAGGACCACGCGGTCGCCCGCGCCCCTGCGCCGGGCCACCACGTTGCGGGTCCCGGTTCCGCCTGGGCTGGTCGCCGGGACGATCATCGCGTCGGCCACGGCCTCGAAGCCGGCGGCCTTCAGGTGCTTCTCGACGTAGGCCGCGGCCTCTTCCTCGCCCGGGGTGCCCATCTTGCGGCCCGCGAGCGCGGGGGCGGTCAGGAACCGCACGTGGGTCATGACCGACTCCTCGGTGATGCCGGCGGGCGCGGCCGACGCCGCAGCCGGGACTTTGGGGGAGTCCTGCGGCTCTTTCCCGCGGTCGCAGGCGAAGGCGAGGAGTACGAACAGAACGATATGAACCCACAGATGCCGGATCATGAGGTTTTCCCGGTCACTTCGTGACCTCCACCGGGAAGCCCTTTTGCGGGCTTCCCTCCGGCGCCGGCCGATGGCCGTCGCGGTCAGATGAACTTTCCCAGGTAGTCGACCAGGTTCTCCTCCATGCGCGACAGGTCGGTGCGCTGGTTGGCGAACAGGACCTTGAACTTGCGGAACACGCTGCGGGTCTGCTCCACGGCGAGCATGGCGAAGAGCGCGGGCTCCTCGACGCAGGTGGCTATGTAGACGTTGCGGAACAGGCGGTCCATCTCCTCCTGGAGCAGGCCCCAGGTGCGCTCCACCTCGGTGTGCAGCTCGGGGTTTCCGGTGAACTCGGCGTGCTGCATGACGTTGTCCATCATGGTGCGCACCTGGTCCATCTGGCGGTGCAGGCTCACCAGCGGCAGGATGGGCAGGCTGGTGAACAGGTTCTTCTGGATCTCCTCGTCCCACTCGCTGTCCAGGTGGCCGCCCGAGAGCCAGTCCTGGGTGGCCGGGCTCAGATCGATGCCCTGGGCCACCAGCTCCGCGATGCGGGGGTGGACCGGGACCTCCGTGCGCAGGGGGTACTTGTCGGGTCTCACTTGGGCTGCCCCGGGCGCGCGAAGCGCATCCCCAGTTGATGGAACAGGAAGGAGAACTCGTCGACCGCGCTCTCCACCCGCTTCTTCACCATGTCGCCGCCGCCGTGGCCGGCGTTGGTCTCCACGCGCAGCAGCACGGGGTTGGTGGAGCCGGACGCGTGCTGCACGGCGGCCACGAACTTGCGGGCGTGCATGGGATCGACGCGGTCGTCGCTGTCGGCGGCCATCATGAGCAGGGACGGGTATTTCACGTCCGGCTTCACGTGGTGGTACGGCGAGTAGGCGAGGATGGCCTCGAACTGGGCCGGGTCGTCGGCGGAGCCGTACTCCGAGATCCAGGTCTTGCCCGATCCGAACAGGTGGTAACGGATCATGTCCAAGAGCGGCACGTGGCAGGAGACGGCGCGGAACAGATCGGGGCGCTGCACCATGGCCGCGCCCACCAGCAGGCCGCCGTTGGAGCCGCCCTGGATGGCCAGGCGCTCCGGGCGCGTGTACTTCTGCTCGATCAGGAACTGCGCGGCGGCGAGGAAGTCGTCGAAGGTGGTCTGCTTCTTCAGGAGCATGCCCGCCTGGTGCCAGGCCTCGCCGTACTCGCCGCCCCCGCGCAGGTTGGGGATGGCGATGGCGCCGCCGCTCTCGAGCCACACCATGCGGGTGGGGGAGAAGCTGGGGGTGAGGCTCACGTTGAAGCCGCCGTAGCCGTACAGCAAAAACGGCGTGTCGGCGTTGGCGGTGAGGTCCTTGCGGTGGATCAGGAACATGGTGACCGGCGTGCCGTCCTTGGACTTGTACGTGCGCTGGGTGGTCGTGTACGGGGACGGGTCAAAAGGCAGCTTCACCTGGAAGAAGACCTTGGCGCCGCCCTTCCTGACGCTGGTCTCGTAGACGATGGGCGGGCTGGTGAACGACGAGAACGTGTAGAACGCGCGGTCGTCGTCGGGGTGCCCCTGCAGGCCGGCGGTGGTGCCGATGCCCGGCAGGGCGACCTCGCGGCGGGTCCTGCCGTCGGTGCTCACGAGCTCGAGGCGCGAGCTGGCCTGGTGGAGCCACGAGAGGGCGAGCTGGTTGCCGACGATGGAGAAGCCGTCGAGGACGCGGTCCTTCTGCTCGGGGATCAGTTCTTTCCAGTCGGCGGGGGCGGGCTTGTTCGGGTTGACCTTGTAGATGCGGTAGTTGGGGGCGCCGAAGTTGGTGGAGACGTAGAAGAAGCCGCGGTGCATCTCGGCCTGGTGCATGGCGTTGCGGCCCACGGCCAGCGGGCGCCAGCGGGGTCCGACCTCGGAGAGATCCTGGAAGTACAGGTCCACGTTGGTCCATCCGAACTGGATCGCCAGCATCAGGTAACGCCCGTCCCGGGAGACCTCGGCGCCGATGAACGTGCGCGGATCGCCGGTCTTGTCCCGCACCAGGCGGTCGGTCTTCGGGTCGGTGCCCACCTTATGGTAGTAGACCGCCGCGTGGCCCGGCAGGTCCATGACCGGGATGGAAGGGTCCATCGGGATGCGGGTGTAGTAGAAGCCGGCGCCCTTCTCGTCCCAGCTGGGGTAGGCGTAGCGCGCGCCGTCGATGACGTCGACGTCGGAGACCTTGCCGGTGGCCACGTCCATGACGTACAGCGTCGCGTGGTCGGCGTTGTTCACGCTCTTGAGGAAGGCGACGTTCTTCCCGTCCTGGGACGGGAACACGCCCTTGATGGCGACCGAGCCGTCGGCGCTCAGGGTGTTGGGGTCGAGCAGCACCTTCGGCGCGCCCTTGGGGCCCTCCTGCCAGTAGTAGACGACCTTCTCGCGGTCGAGGTGCCGGCGGGCGAAGAAGTACCGCTTGCCCTTGCGCGAAGGCGCGCTCACCCACTCCATGTAGTTCAGTTCCGCCAGGCGCTTCGCCATGGCCTCGCGGTCCGGCAGCGCGCCCAGGAACTTCCGGGCGTGGGCGTCCTGTTTCTCCAGCCACTCCTTGGTGGCGGGCAGCTTCGGATCCTCGAGGTCGCGGTAGGGATCTGGCACGGCCTTGCCGTGGAGGGTGTCCACCGCCGCGCCGCGGGGGGCCGGGGACGGGTCGAACGGCCGCGTCGGCGCCGGGGGCGGCGTGACCTCGGGCCGGCCGACGAGCACGGGTTTGGGTCCGTCCTCGATCGGGGGCGCGGCGACGGTCTTCTTGGGCGCGGGCTTCGTGCAGGAGACGCTCATGAGGATGACGATTCCGGACAGCAGCAGGGTGCGGGAGGGGGTTGACGTTTTCATCCGGCCACGGTACCAAAACGCCCTGGAAAGTAAAGGTGCCTGTTGTCCGCCGCCGTCCCCCGATTCCCCCATGGCTTCTTCCTGCGCGACGCCCTCGCCGTCGCCCCGGATCTGCTCGGGTGCGCGCTGGCGAGGCGCTTCTCCGACGGTCGCGTCGTCACCGGGATGATCACCGAGGTCGAGGCGTACCTGCCGGACGATCCCGCCTGCCACGCCCACCGCGGCCCCACTCCCCGCAACGCCGCCATGTTTCTCGCCGGAGGTCACGCCTACGTCTATTTCATCTACGGGATGCATTTTTGCGTCAACGTCGTGACCGGCCCCGCCGGCCGCGGCGAGGCGGTGCTGCTGCGGGCCCTGTGCGTCGACGGCCTCCCCGTTGCGCGCACCACCGGCCCCGGGCGCCTGTGCCGAGCCCTGGACATCGATCGCGCCCTCGACGGCGCGGACCTGACGGACCCGACCGGCCCGCTCTTTTTGCTCCCGCGGTCGGGGCCGGTCCCCGGCTTCACGACCACGCCCCGGATCGGCATCCGCCAGAACGCGGATGCGCTCTGGCGCTTCGTCGTCAAACCGTGACAGGGAGTGCAGGCGACCGGGGACCGGTCGCAAGCTCTGCTTGCGCGTTGTTTGGAGTGCGGACACTCGCCTTGGAGTGCGGCGACCCGGCGCCGCATCTTCTTCTTCTTCCTCTTCCTGTTCTTCTTCTTCTTCTTCTTCTTCTTCTTCCTGCTTTCTGCTCACCGGTCGTGGCCAAAACGCCACGACCGGTCGGTCTCCGACGGCTTCTCGTTTCATTTTGTTATTGCGTTCTAGCTTGGCGGCGAGCGTAAGTATATGTTTTTATTCTATCTTTACTTTCCGGAGGCGCAGCCTCCGGACCTCCAGGTCAGGGGGACGCCGGCCCGGCAACGAGTGCATCTTTCATGCGCTACACGGGTCGGCCGAGGCCGGAAATCCCCCCGACACCCCCCTTTTGACGGCTGACGTGAACTCGTTCTCATCGTCGAAGATATGGAGTGCGGTGACTTGGCACCGCGGGTCTTCCCCGCCGGGCGACCGGTCACTGGTCGCGCCGCGGGGCTCTTCACTTTGGACTGCGGGAGCTTGCTCCCGCTTCTTTTTCTTCTTCTTCTTTTTCTTTTTCCTTTTCCTTTTCCTGCTTTTTCCTCAACCGTCGTGGCCAAAACGCCACGACCGGTCTTCTGATCGCCCGGCATCCGCCCTGTTGGTGACTGAGGTCAACTCGTGCTCATCGTCGTGATAGGGAGTGCGCAAGCTCTACTTGCGCAATTATCTTGGTGGAGTGCGGCGATCTGCCGATCGAAGACGACAAGGGCGCCGGAAAGTCTTCCCCACACAACGGGAACCGGCGACGTCCTTCTCCGGGTCGTGTCCTGAAGATGACGGTTGCAGGAAAACTATCATCGGGATACAGTTCATGAATTCTGATGGGGCAGGTGCCCAATCGAATTTCAGCAGGAAAAGTGTCCATTTCCGGAGTGAATTCTCATGAGAAACTATTTCCTTATTCCTTATCTTTTAGTTTCTTCTCCGCAATTTGCCTGTGATGATAATCCTCCAGAAGCATTCTTTTTGCATGAACATTACATTGTTGTTGATTTTATGGAAAATGGCGCTTGTCCTCAAAATGTCGAGTTCAAATTTCAAAATGTCACTTTACTTTTTCAGCGTCAATATCAATGCAATGCTCACATAAACACCATCCCTTGTCCAGATTTTTTGTTTGCTACAAATCATATTGAATGTATTGAAAATTGGGGTGGGTGCAAGCATTTGGATAGAGTATTTATTTTAGATTCTAATAAATGCCGATTATTAATTGATGTTGACGCGGCCAAGGCAGTATGGAGTCAATGGTCTGATGAATTAATGCTTCAATTGGTAGATCAGCCAAATAATCCATATAATATCGACATATCTGTTAAAAATCCATTATCCGGAGCAATTGGGCATATTAATGAACCCTTTCTTTCGTATACCTTTGATCAATTTCCTATTTGTCATTCCAATGGGTTGTATAAGATTTCTGAGTATGACGATTTGTATGAATGCATTTCTTCAATGCCCCCTCATGTCACAGTTAACATGACCCCTTAGCTCTCGCAGCAATGATTGCGTCCATTTCGGGGTCCTGCGGACGGGCGGCGGGAGGTCGCGCTACTCCCCCCACGTGACCGGGGTGCCGTCCTCGTAGGCGTTGTCCTCCCAGACGGTGGGGACGGTGTCCTCGAGGTGGTACGAGCCCCCCAGGTGCCCGGTGCGCCAGCGGTTCGCGCGCACCACCACCTCGCCGACGGCCTGGATGCGCAGCGGGTAGTAGCCCTCCTCCTCGATGAGCATGTTGCAGTCCACGACGACGTTGGAGATGCGCCCGAAGTCGGGCTTGAAGAAGACCGCCGCGTTCACGCCGCCGCCGTCGATGGGCGGGCTGACGGCCTCGATCCAGTTGTGGCGGATCACGACGTCGTCGCCGCCCATGACCTGGATCCCGTCGAGGTGCGCGCCCTCGGAGCCCACCAGCCCGTCGATGAGGTTGTCCTCGACGAGCACATGGCTGGCGCTGAAGATCCAGCCGTCGTTGCGGGTCCCGCCGTCGGCGGCGTACAGGTGGTTGCGCCGCCCGGTGAAGCCGTCGCCGATGAGCACACCACCGGTGATGTCGCAGTCCTCGATGGTGAGCCCGGTGCCGCCTTCGGTCGTGTAGATGGCGTAATAGATGTCGCCCACGAGCAGCGAATTGCGGATCACCACGTTCGGGTGATCGACGTACAGCCGCCCCGTGAGCAGCACACCGTCGAAGATCTCGCCGTCGCGGTCGGTGTGCAGGTCCTCCGCGATCGGGGTGAGCGCCGGCGCCTCGTCCGGGAGGCCGACCGTGGCCGCCGTGGGCCAGTCGGTGGGTGCGCAACTCAGCGCGGGGACCTCGAAGGCGGGCACCCGCCCGCCGTCGTCGTCGCAGGCCGCGAGGCCCAAAACCGCCAGCAACAGGAACCCCAGCCCGAACTGTCTCATCGTCATCCTCCATCCCCGGGCGTGCGCCGGTGTCGGGAGCGTAGCACAGAAACGGTGCGCCGGGATCTGGATCGAAATGGGGATCGGGGTCGGGATATGAATGGCGGCAGGCAGTCGGAGCGAGCGCGGCGCGATCGCGATCGCGGGGCTTGTAAACGGTACCGGTCCACGATAACCTTTCGTCTGACCCGGCGTCCCTTCCCACCAAGGAGCATCATCATGCACAGAACCATCGGTCCGCTGATCCTGTCGCTGTCCCTTTCCTGGCTGTCCGCGCTCGCCGCCTGCGACGACAACGTCAAGACCCTGGATTCCTGCGGCGACGGATTCCGCGATCCCGCCGAGGCGTGCGACGGGTCCGACTTCGGAGGCGCCACGTGCCTGGACCACGGTCTCTACACCGGTAGCCTCGCCTGCAACGCCGACTGCACGCTCGACACCTCGGGCTGCGCCCAGTACTGCGGGGACGGGACCCTCCAGGTCGAGTTCGAGGACTGCGACCGCGAGGACATGCAGGACAAGACCTGCGCCGACTTCGGCTACACCAGCGGCGCGGTGGCCTGCAACGAGGATTGCACGCTCGACGACTCCCTGTGCGTGTCCCAGTGCGGCGACGGCGTCGTCAACGCCGGTCAGGACTGTGACGACGGCGGCCAGGAAGCGGGCGACGGCTGCTCGGCGGTGTGCGGGGTCGAGGCCGGTTGGACCTGCGACGGCAGTCCGTCGATCTGCGCGCCGGTGTGCGGCGATGGCCAGACCGTGGGCGACGAGGCGTGCGACGACGGCGTCAACGACGGGGCTTACGGGGGATGCATGCCGGGCTGCCTGGCGCCGGCCCCGTACTGCGGAGACGGGCTGGCCCAGACCGAGCACGCGGAGGCCTGCGACGGCGCCGACCTGCTGTCCGCCACCTGTGAGCTGCAGGGTTACTGGGCCGGGGCGCTGGCCTGCGACCCGTCGTGCGCCTCCTACGACGAGTCCGCGTGCCTGGGCGGCTTCCTCTCGAGCGCCCGCTTCGGCGGGACCTCGGACGACATCCTGACGGGCATGGCGGTCGCCGCGGACGGTGGCTTCGTCGTCGTCGGCTATTTCTACTCCGATCTGACCTTCGGGGCGCAGACCCTCACCCCGGCCGGCGCGGGGGACGTCTTCGTGGCGCGCTTCGACGCCAACGGCACCCCGCTCTGGGCGAAGCGGTTCGGGGATGCCACGGACCAGAACTCCGACAAGGTGGACGTCGCCATCGACGCAGCCGGCAACGTCGTGATCGCCGGAGGCTTCCGTGGGGCGATGGACTGCGGCGGAGGCGCGCTGACCTCGGCGGGCAACTCGGACATCTTCGTGTGCAAGTTCGACGTGGCCGGCAACCACGTCTTCTCGAAACGCTGGGGCAACACCAGCACCGACTCGGGCAAGGCCGTGGGAACCGACTCCGCCGGGAACATCTTCATCGGTGCCTACTACACCAACCAACTCAACGTCGAGGGCGTCAACCATGGCACCGCCGGCGGGCGCGACATCGTGCTGATCAAGCTCTCCCCCGATGGCGCGCGTCTGGGCTCCTGGGCGTTCGGTACTTCCGCCTGGGAGAACTTCTCGGACCTCGTCTTCGATTCCGTCGGCAACGTGCTGTTCTCCGGCACCTACGGCGCCGGCCCGTTTCACCTCGGGGGCGCCAACCTGGCCTTCGCCGGCGGTACCCAGGACGCCTTCATCGCGAAGTTCGACAACTCCGGGCTCCACATCTGGAGTCGGCGGATCGCGGGTCCCTCGGGAGAGAGCGCGAGCGCGCTGGCCACCGATCCGTCCGGGAACCTGTTCGTCACCGGCGGTTTCGTCGGAACCACCGACTTCAGCGGCCAGTCACTCACTTCCTTCTCGGCCACCGGCGACGCCTTCCTGGCCCGCTACGACCCCAACGGCGCGCTGCTCTGGGTGCGCCAGTACCCCCCCGGCGGCACCTTCATCGGCGGGTCCTCCCTGAGCACGAACGCGGCCGGCGACGTCTTCTGGGGCGGCTATTTCAGCAGCAACCTGACCATCGGTGAGGACGTGCTGGTGTCCGCAGGCCAGGAGGATTTCTTCATCGCGCGCTACACCGGGGACGGGCAGGCCGTCTGGGCCCGCAGTTTCGGAGGCGCCCAGCAAGAAATCGAGATATTTTTGCGCGTGGTCCCCGGCGGGGTCCGGTTGGCCGCGAAATTCCTGGAGTCGATCCAGGTGCCCCCCGACCTGCACACCAGCGCCGGCGGCAGCGACCTTTTGACCGTGCTCGTGCGTCCGTAGTACTCGCCAAGATCGAAATCGGGTTCGGGATCGGGAGCGGGTTTTCGAGTTCGATTTCGAGTTCGATTGGGAAAGGGAACGAATGCCGGAGGACCGGGGAACTACAGGTCGATCTCCTGCTGGCCGAGGATCAGGCTGACCTTGTTGTTGCCGTTGAGCTTGCGGATGGCCTCGAGGAGCTCGGTGGGGTCGGTGTTGCGGGCCAGCTCGACCGAGGCGACGACCTCCTGGAGGGTCTCGTTGCGCACGGTCTCGACGGAGATGACCGAGTAGTGGTCGAGGGACTTGCGGAACAGGTCCGAGAAGGTCTCGTAGAAGTCGCGGTCCGAGGGCAGGCGCACGATCAGGATGCGCTCGCGGATGACCTTGGCGAACAGGTTGAGCTTGCTCATGACCAGGACCACGCACGAGAGGGCGAGGGTGGCGAAGATCGCGAGCAGGTAGAAGCGCGTGCCGCAGGCCATGCCGATGGCCATGGCCATGAAGACGAAGCCCAGGTCGCGGGTCTCCTTCACCGCGCTGCGGAACCGGATGATGGACAGCGCGCCCACCAGGGTGAAGGCGCGGGCCAGGTTCGAGCCGATGATCAGCATGATGAAACTGACCGTGATGCCCATGATCACCAGGGTGTGCACGAACGTCTGCGAGTACGAGACGCCGCGGTGGGTCCAGCGGTAGACCATGCCCAGGATCAGCGTCAGGACGAAGCTGAGGCCGAACATGACCGCGACGTCGAGCATGGTGAAGGTGGAGGTCAGATCCGAAAACTGGTTGATCTCGCGCATCAGTTCGTCCATAGGAAGCTCTCCTTGTGTTTCATCTGGAATTCGCGACGGTGCAGGCCGTCGGCCAGCGCCAGGCAGTATTTGCTGACCCGCCGCAGCTGGCACTCGTGCTTGGCCAACAGCGAGGTCACCCAGCCGGGGATGCGCTCGTTGACCTTCACCTCCATGATCAGCCAGTCCAGCGGGATGAAGTGGAAGTTGCGGGCGGCCTCGTTCACGCGCAGGGCGTCCACGCGGCCGGTCAGATCCATGTCGAAGGTGAGCCGCATGCCCGACTCGTAGCGCCCGCCCTGGAAGGCCTGGCGCCGGTAGGAGACGATGCAGGCGGGCACCAGGCCCATGGCGCGGACCAGGAACTGCATGTTGCTCGCGGCCTTGACGTCCCGCGGGTCGGTGAGCTCGGGCGTCGCGTCGCCTTCGAGCAGGTCGACGCACTGATCGAGGGGCAGGAACAGGCGCTGCTTCTGCACCGTGCGGTTGATGCGCTGCTTGATCTCGACGCATCCCTGGGTCGTCGCCTCGATGTCGTCGCCCGGGTAGATGCGCAGGCGGACCTTCTTGCGGACGTTGATGCCCTCGATCTTGGACCGGTAGCAGGGGTACTTCGGGCCGTCGTAGTAGAGCGACACGATGCGGTAGAAGCCGTCGTGGTCCCCGTAGGGATCGGGCGACATGAAGTTGAGCAGGTCGTCGACGAGCCGCGGGTAGTGGCTCGCGTGGACCATGTACTTCAGTTCGTACCGGTTAATCCTTTTCAGGACCATCGCCACCCTCCCCGGCGGATTCGCCGTCCAGGTCCGCCTCGCCCGTGTCCTCCGGCAGCGGGGCCAGGAACACCGGGCACGTGTGTTCGTCCCCATAGCTCGGCCCCGGGGAGCGGCGCACGGGGATCAGCCGCGCGTCGCGGGCGCCGGGGAGCGTCAGGAGCACGGGGTTCGGTCCACACCGGGCGCTGATCTCCGGGGCCCCGGGGGGCGAGAGGGTCACGCCCAGGCCCGGCGCCTCGCGGCAGATCAGGGCCAGGCGCACGTCCCCAGCCGACGGCGGGACCATCAGGTGCGAGCGCTCGAAGCGCACGCAGCCGGACTCGGCGGCCTCGAGGACGGCGAACGGCCGCCCCGCGGCGATGGTGGTGGCCCACTCGGGGTGGGCGTGAAGCACGCGGGCGACGGCGGCCAGCTCGGCGGCGGTGGGGGGCGTCGCGTCCTCGCGCTCGAGCCGCGCCATGAGATCCCACGCGCGGTGCAGCTCCGGCGTGCGCAGGCCCCAGGCGAAGAGGCCGGCGGTCGCCGCGAGGGTGGCGACGATGAGGAAAAAGCCCGCGCTGGGGCGGCGCCAGCCGACGCGCTTCATGGCCGCACCTCCCGGTGGAGGGCTTCGAGCAGCGCCTCGACCTGGGCGCGGGAGGCGAGCCCGGGGAAGAGCCCGGCGAGCCCGGCCGGATCGGGCGTCTCGCCGCTGTCGCCCTCGCCGCTCCAACTGAAGCGGCCGTCGGGGCCCCGATAGCCGACGCCCGGCCGCAGCACGTACAGGCGGTCCGCGATGACGCGGGAGACGCCGTCGTAGCGGTCCTGCTTCTTCTCGATCCGCACGCCGATGAGCGCCCGGTAGACCACCGAGGCGGCCACGCGGAGGTCCGAGTTGTTCTTCGCCAGCAGGCCGGTGCCGCCGCCGACCACGAGCACGGCGGTCATGCGCACGTCGGAGCGCTCGCCGGCCGAGACGGCGTTGCCGCCGCAGCCGAGCAGCCGGGTGCGGTCGATTTGCAGCCGGGTGCCCATCAGGTCGACGCACTCGTCCCCGGTGTGCGAGATCCGGGAGTCGACCAGCTCGCCCGTGACGAACTCCAGGTCGATGGCGTCCGATGGGGTCCGCGTGGCCTGCAGGCGCAACAGGCGGAGCTGGTCCACGTGGTAGGCGTGCAGGGCGTTGTCGGAGCCCGTGTTGTGGCCGATGACGCAGTCCGTGAAGTCGATCTCGCCGGTGTCGTGCACGTTGATCATCCCGGGGA
>Ga0302247_1002596_pt1 | contig 11470 bp, 14 predicted proteins | sample AAG_UR_Ile_MG_FD_193529 | JGI IMG/M metagenome (GOLD analysis project Ga0302247, IMG submission 193529) | Enriched activated sludge microbial communities from anaerobic digester in WTTP, New Holstein, Wisconsin, United States - AAG_UR_Ile | ecosystem: Engineered > Bioreactor > Anaerobic >...
CAGACCAGTTCATGGTCGAAATGCCAGAGTCTTCATTCTTGAATATTATATTCCATTGACTGAGACCAGGATTTCAGCCCAATGTTCCCTTAATAGTATCGCCTACGTCAACATCGATTGGTTCGCTATGATAACCCTCCTGTTGATATGGGACAAACCATGCCGCGCCAGTCCAGTCAACAAAGAAAATTCTCATGGTATTTGTAATTCAAATGACATACACATTTACCATACCCGATTGGTGATCTCCCTGAGTCAATTCAATCCACTGAAGAGAATGAATAACCAGAGTACAACAAATAATGCTCCAATAATTAATTCCCGGAGAACGCCCCGCGCTGCCAGGTATCCTGCGCCACCCGAACACAGTACAGAAGCCACATAGCGTCCAAGTCCTAACAGGACCTCTTTTATTCCAAGGTAATGAACAACATCAATGAAACCGGGAACATAGAGAAAAGTGGTAAGAAACATACCAAATACCGCAGATTCATATGGCCTTCTGGTGAGCCACCCATAGAAGAGCGGCGCAGATGCGACAAGGGCGATTAATATGGTTTCAACGATGTCCCAGAAGAGAGAACCCCCCGATGATCTCAGGACAGATAAACTTTCAGGCCGAAGTAAGAGGTAGATAAAAATGCTTAGTAGGACCGATACCAAAAGAGGGATTATGATCTGTAATTTTGGCACTCGGGAAAAAAAGTGAGGATGGCTCATGACCAGAACACCCTTGTCGCCATACCGTTACTATATGGATCTGCGACATAATTGTTGAGGGCATAATCGTCTTGGTAAACATGCCATCGCGTATCATCTGGATCATTATAGAATCCTGCAATCAATTCCTCGGCGTTTTCGAATCCGATTGCATGGTGTGGAAATCCTGAATCCTCATGGGCAGCCTTAATAATGTCGCCATCAGACATACCCAAAATCCGGATGTGGTAACCCCCAAACCAACGGTACGGATCACTTGCAAGTCCATCGTCAGCCATCCATCCGTATGTAGAATCGTACACATAATAGGTATTTTCATAGGGCGAGTCTGTCCACCCTTTCTCTAGGATCTCCTGCTTGACAGAATTGTAGTTCGAATTTTCCCACGCGATGTTAATTGGTTCATTCAGCTGCAAATAAATACTGCCATCCTTTACATAGATCCACTGGGGATAATCATATGAAAGGAGCATCTTGGGCGGATCTCGCTCTGTGGTAAAGACTTCGGATGAAATTTCACGATGAATTTCTTTGAAGCCTTCTTTCAGATTCATCGCTTTGGCATTGTCCTGATCAATTTTAATGGTTTGAACCCGCTTAAAGTCCGCTACACCGAATTTTTTCTGGAACTCATCTCCAGAATATATATCGGTTACTTTCAGGGTGCCCTCTGAATACAGATAAGTTGTCTCATGGGTTACCTGTACGGTATGGTCTTTTTCCCATTGACTGGGTAAGCGCTCGCTTATCTTTTCCGTTGCGCTCACGCACGGTACCATCGCCATCCCAGCCAGCAGCAGTGCCAGCAGGACGGTGTAAAGTTTCATTGTTTTCATCTTTTCACTCTCGTTTTTTTCTATACGCTCCGCTCGGCCATCCGGATCGAATCCCCTATTAACGGGGAAGAGTCCAAGAATCACCAGCGGAACCGGGAAGGATTCAGATGGTGTGCAAATTTCTATGAATCCTGCCGTTTCTTATTGGACATCTTTAGATTGTCCGCATTGGTGTTCGTGACTATGGCACCAAATAATTTCTGTCCACATCCTCAAACTGCCAGTTTGATGATTTGGAAACAAACTGGGAACTATTGCCGTCATTGACGTCGATCCGGAGCCCGGCTTTACGACAGTAGTGAAAACGTCCTGCCTTCCAAAATACCGTCGTGGGATGAGGATCTTGTCCACACCCTCCAAAGGTAAATCGAACCGGGGTGCATAAACGATCTCTGTGTCAGATCCAGAACTGTTCTCGGAACTATTGGCATAGATTCAAAACGATTCCTGACCGCCTCCTTTCTCACCCTCATTTTACCGACACCGTTCACAGTCAAATCCCCTTAAGGGCTCCCTGGCTTTATTGAAACCAGCCTGGCTGATGAGACTCATCAGGATGAGTTCATCCGAATATTGGGCATTTTCATCATACATGAACCCATAATAGAGAATGAAATAGTCGTCCGAAGAGGAGAGAAAAGGACGTTCTGCAACCATGAAATATCCCTGGAAGAGATCTGTTGAGACGCGGGTAGCCTGGAGATCATACTCGATATTATCGGGGTTTTTCATGGGCAGGTCAACGACTTCGATCGAACCCTTCACGCGAAGATAATTGCACAACTCGCATGTCGCCTTCAGAAAATCATCACGTTCCTGAAAGTACCAGGAATCTACCGATACCTTTGCAGCGGTTCCCGAAACAGCATATTCGGCATGAAGGTATTCCCCTGGAGATGATGAAATAGCCGACGGAGAAGTGATCTTTTCGACAGAGATTGGACTGAGCCTGTTATTTAGCAGTTTGGGGCCGTGGAGGGAACCTGGAATAAACCTGTACTCTCGGATATCAGGAGGGGAAAGGCCTGGACCAATGGGCAAGAGGATGAAAACGACAAAAATTATGGCGAATACAACGGCAATTCCGATTATCGAAACGAGTATTTCTTTATGATTCTTCTGAAGGTGTCTCCCCATCGTAAATTCCACCAGACATCGTTATTTGAACAGCAGATCACATCACCGCTCCTTGAGGGAGATCATGCTGCACGAATATGACAGTACGGCTTTTTTCATCAACCAGAAAATCCCAGTTTATGTTCTCATGAAGAATGCAGAGGGCCGGTGCACAGGCCGGACCGGAGAAATTCTTCGGAGTCGGATGACACTGGTGCAGGACCCCTTCAATCACACCCCCATCCTGCAGGAGGGCAACGGCCCGTTCATCACCAAGAGCCGCATCAATAATAATTTTTGGTGATTCATTAATAAAGGCCACGACTATATACTAAGCAACGGTGGCCAGATGGATGAACCTGGTAGAACTGACGCAATACACAAGCGATGAAGAGCGTGCAGAAGAGTATCTCAGGCAACAGGGGATCCTCAAGACATTTCCGGACTGTCCATATTGCCATGGAACAAGGATAAACCGGGTAAGGAGAGCCAAATACAAATGTTACTCCTGCAATCGTGAATGGGGGGTCCGGCGCGATAGCATTCTCGAAGGGTTAAAAGTCCCTTTCACCAAATTCCTCATGGCGATAAAGCTCTTCGAGATTGACACCTCTGTACGGGAAGCCGCCAAACAATTAGGATTGGCCTATAACACCGTGTACAATATCCATGCTCTCATCAGGAAGGCGATACTCACCACCAATGTGCATGCCTCCTCATTTTCAGGTGAGATTGAAATGGATGAATCCTATTTCGGCGGGAGAAGGAAGGGGAAGCGTGGACGTGGTGCAGCGGGAAAGGTCCCGGTATTCGGTATTCTTGAACGAGGGGGAAAGGTTACCGTGGAGGTCGTTACTGATGTCCAGGGAGAAACTCTCCTGGAACTGGCCATCAAGAAGGTGAAACGAGGGAGCCTCATCTACACGGATAAATTCCGAAGCTATAATGGACTCATTTCCTATGGGTTCAAACACCGGAGAATCGATCACGGGAAGAAATTCGCAAACGGAAAAGTGTATATCAACGGAATAGAGGGATTCTGGTCCTTCGCGAAGCAACGCTTACTGAAATATCATGGGGTCGACGCCCAGAAGTTTCCGCTCTATCTCAAGGAATTGGAGTTCCGGTATAACCATCGCGACCGAGATCTTTTTGACGATCTCTTCCAAGTGTTAGTTGGATATAGTCGCGTGGCTTATATTGAGTAATCACCTAATTTTTTTCCTGTTTTCATCAATCCTGTCAGTAGGGTCATCCTGTCCAATCACACGGATATCCGTGTAATTCACGACATGAAGCGAAGCATTTGGAATTCCCGGTGTTATTGAAATATTAATCGTCCCGGTGCCTTGTAACGGTGAAGTGCCCATATCCGAAGAACTGACCGGTGAAGATACAATAACATCATGTGTCGGTTGTTTTCCGACAGTCTCGTTATGAGCTTCTTTTTCCGGACCCTGATGAATACATCCCGAAAAAACGAGAACTAGGATAAATACCACCAGAACGACACTAACTTTTCGTGTTTTCATTTTTTTCCTCAAGTTATTTTTAAGATTTCACGATTTCACTCCTTCCCGGCCTCACGCGATATTTCTATTCCGAGCCCGGAGTTATGACAGCAGAGGAAGCATCTTACCCTCCGAAAAAATCAGATGGTTCCGTTACATTTTCCCTCCGTAAATCTTGTATTTTCATCTGTCTTCTGAAATCGTCTCTAAGGTATCCAGTCTTCTCTCAATTTGCACTATTGAATCCTGGAGGGTAATCATCAGCGCATAAGTATCGGGTGATGGGCCTTGCATTTTATTCATTGCATCGATATACCTGTTTTGGCGTATATCCAACCATTTTTTCAATGAGTGTATAGAACCATCTACGAATAGCATGAGCGTAATGACTGCCCATACTGTCCAGTTATTTGAAACCATGCTGTATATTGTCACGAATGCGAATGCAATGAGTTCCAGAATTTTTTTTACGTTGTTTTCCATCATCAAAACTCAACCGCTTTTTTCCTTCCTGGCCTTATGCGATACTTCTATTCCGAGCCCGGATTTATGACAGCAGAAAAAGCGTCTTGCCTTCCGGAACGCTGTCGCGGGATGAGGGGCTTGTCCTCACCCTTCCATAGCGATTGGAACTAGGTGCATAAAACGATTTCTGTACTGGGTCCGGAACAGTTCTTGAAGGGGTGGGGAAAATTATATCGCCACATCCCGGGAGAATTTTCCCGCCAGAGACGGTACCGTCCTTAATAAGCTGTAATTTCAGTTCCTGTATCCACAGAGGGTATCTCACTTACATCGGATAAATACCGTCTACCCGTAACCCATTCCTCATTGATGTCCATGAGGATTGATCCCGCGATCCTCAACAGAGACGAATCATTTGGGAACGCACCAATGGAACGATATCGCCGTTTTATTTCCTTGTGGACACGTTCAAGGAGGTTGGTTGTTCGTATCCTCCTCCAATGTTCAGGAGGAAAGCTTCGATAATTCATCAAATCATACTGGAATCGTTCTGCGGTATTCGCAGCACGGGAGAACCCACGAGATTCAAGTTCAAGGATGCATTCCTGGAGTCGCCGGGGATCGGTCAATGAATCCTTCAGAATTGCGACAACACTCTTGTGATCCTTCCTGGGTATTTTCTTCAATACTGCCCTGATAAAGTGGACCTGGCACATCTGCCAACTGCAACCATGGAATGAATGTTCAACGGCATTCTGGATGCCTTTATGGCCGTCTGAAATGATGAGATCAACTTTCTTCAGTCCGCGCTCTTTCAGGTCCGAGAACAGGTCCTCCCAGGTGAGCTCATCCTCACAGTCTGCAATTCTGGCTCCCAGGATCTCACGGATCCCATCATTCCGAATACCAGCGATCACGAGTAAGGCCTTATTCGCATACCTGGTTCCATCCCTGATTTTGAAATACGAGGCATCCACGAAGATGTAGGGGATATGGGAATCAACAGGACGTGAAAGGAATTCTTTGACCTTTGAATCGAGTTCTTTGGCGATGCTCGAAACATAGGAAGCGGAGACCTTCTCGACGCCGAGAGTTGAGATGACATTCTGGATCTTCCTCGTGGATACACCCTGAAGATACGACTCAATGATTGATTTCTCAAGAGCTTTTTCAACCCTTGAATATCGTTCGAAAACCTGAGTCTTGAATGGAATATCCCGCAATAAGGGCTTGTTGAGAGATAATAAGCCGTGCCGCGACTTGAGTGATCGGGACCTGGTCCCATTCCGGTAGGTGCGTCTCGATCCGGTTCTCTCATACCTAGTGGCCCCGGCCAGCTCATCTGCTTCTTTCTTCATCACCTCGTTCAAAAACCAGGTGATGAGATTCTTCATTCCTTCTTTGTTATCGGTAAGATAATTTACCACGAGGTCTTTACTATTCATTGCCCTGTATTCATCCGTTCTGCAATCTAAGGTAGGATACAGGGACTCTTCAATTTTACAGCTTTATATGCACACTACCGCCAGGTTCGGTGCGTTTGTGAGCACGATGAGAATTCCGGTCACAATGATTATCACAGCAAAAAATATGTTTTCTTTCAACCGGCAGGCCCCGATACCAATAATCCCGAAGCCGGCACCACCGATAATTTTTAACATTATCAGGCCAGGATTTCCGAGCAGATTATATTGGAGCCAGAGGGAATCGAAGACTGGGACAATGATAGCATACAGCATGAAAGGTATGATAAATGCCAGAAGAGGTGCGAGATGTCGGAATCCCGCGATGGTGATAATTACCGGAATAATAAAGACGAAAAGAAGCCCGAGTCCCATCATCACATGAAAAGAGGGGTGAAATGCCGGACAAATTCAATACTGTCACAAGGATATGCATGAATAGAAGAGATACAATGAATATAAGCGATGAAAAAGCCGCCGTTTTATCTATCTGCTCTATCTTTTGATGAATCAGTGAAAATGTCATTGGACTTCACCCAAAAAAATGTTAGCTCATACGTCTCCGGCGAAATACTGCGAATATTAACCCGATGCCCAATGCTGTGACAGGGAGGATTAACGGAAGCACTGCGGGAACAGTCGTGGGTTGTTGGGGAACCTGACCGATTGGGGAAGATAATTCAGTCCCGGTCGGACTCTCATTGGTATCCGGGGGTCTGTTTACGAGAGTGAAAGGATAGAGATAAGGATACCGATCATCGTCAGACCAGACTATAGAAAGACTGTAGTCTCCAGCAACGGCATCCTGCCGTATTACCGTATTATTTTCCAGCCGTTTATACCATTGAGTCGTATTCATTACAAATGACCACGTATGGTTTACTCCCTTTCCTGCTGTGACGAAAGTTGATCCAGTATACGAAGGAGGCGCAAGATTTGGACGAAGTGTCATGAACGTGGATATATACGCTGCATACTCGAGTTGCTCACCAACGGGAAGATCTGTCTCTCCAGAAACGGTGAATGAATCGCCGGTATATTGAGTGCCGATAGGAAGGTTATCGACCGTGATCCAGTAGCCGCGGTGAGGATAGGCCGAAGATGGGATAGTTGAACTATCCTTCGTTGAAATCTCTGCACATGTAGAAGTGACAAGAAGCATCCCGGCGATAATGATACTCAAGAGCATTTTTTTCAATGACATATTTTCACAATCCCTACTGTATGAAATGACCTGCCCAATTTTAATTAAGATAAATCAAGTTATTTTTTGCCATTTCAAGCCCATACATTGAATAACCCGGACCAGCCTGAAGCTGAAATAGTGCCCTGATTAAGAGTTACTTGAGGGATATTGACATTATGGAATACGATGTCCCCGCACATATGATAGGGGTTAGAATTCTGTCCTTGGGCCTGTTCCAATGTATTTACTATTTCGAGATTTGTATTTGTGGATATGGCGTTTGAGAAATAATATGTTGAAGTCCCTTTGGTAAGATCACTTGTTGTGACCTTCCATCCTGTCTGACCACCAACACTCGTGTATTCCAGAGTTCCCTGAATATTATCTCCCTGGTCAACATTAAGTATGGGACTGTAGTAGTAATTGGTAGGACTGGTGTATCTCCAGGAAGATATTTTCCATACCGGATTATTCAGGTTATAATTCCACATTAAAACGGGCTGCATAATGGTATCTGAATTTTCAAGTCCGTTGAAAATGGCCAAAGCAAACGTCGGAGTGCCCCCACTAGTTGACGGTGGCGACGGGGTATACCATGTTGAACGTAAATAACTGATCTGACTGACCGTTTTATATGCCCATGCAAGCCAGTTGCTGTTATAGATCGTGGAAGCACGTGTTACGGCCAAATCTTTCTTGGACGATTCATCAATTACCGTTATAACAAGATCCCCTATCTCAGTTAGGACATATGTCGTCCCTGTGTTGATTCGAGAATCAAGGATACGTGCTCCCTGCGGGACAGCATAAACATGTGTAGCCGGGACGAGTCCGTTTGGCGTGGTTACTTTGGTTGCAGTATCATCAGAAGCAACGATAATTTGTTTCCCCTCTTGATCGAAGATTCTGGTGATTCCGTCAGAGGAGTGGTAGATTATCGATCCTTCAGGTATGGCGTATATATCATCACCTGGCTGGGTGCCTAATGGTCCTGTGATAACCGTGTTCTGCAGATTTTTATCCTGAATAAGTTCGGAAATCTGCATTTTGTTCATGTCTATATCTTTTTCGGCGCTTACGCACGGTACCATCGCCATTCCCGCCAACAGCAGTGCCAGCAGGACGGCTCTAAGTTTCATTGTCTTCATCTTTTCACTCTCTTTTTTTTCGATACGCTCCGCTCGGCAATCCGGATCAATTACCAGCGGAACCGGGAAGGATTCAGATGGTGTGCAAACTCATGAATCCTACCGATTCTTATTGGACAACTTAAAATTGTCCGCGTTGGTGTTGGTAAATATGGCACCAAATAATTTCTGTCCACATCCTCAAACTGCCAGTTTGATGATTTGGACATAAAGATTAAGCAATATCTCTCAAGAACATCTTCCCATGTCGCAAAGGCTTGGAGTTTTTGCAATGATGCTTCTGTTAATTGCATCGTTTGCAGTAGTATCGGCAAGTGAACAGGCCCCTTCTGTCGGTAACGGCGGTTATATTGTTGAACCTTTTCAAGGAGACGACGAGGAGCCCTTTGTCATCGATACGGTGTATGCGACAATCACCCAGGGACGAACAAACTGGCATACAAAGGCCGTATCGACATTCATTACGACTTTGAACGTGGACCTGAACTGGGGAAACCCGGCGAATTCACTCCAGCTCAAGATTTATTCACCGGATGGATTTGCATTCGGCCCATACTATGACAATTTCGATGGGTATTATGATGGCCGTATCAACCTAAACATCATCAACAGCGATGGTATCGCGCAAGGTACATGGTATTATGAAGTGTATGGTTATAGTGTCACAGGGACAGAAGATTATTCCATCTGAACTGTCAGATACGATGGAATGAAATATTCATCAATCATCCTCCTTTTCTTGCAGGTGGTTCCTCTAACTATCGTACCAACCCAGGGAACCTATTCGGTTGAACCTTATTCACCTCCCATCGGGCCTTTTGATACTCTCGGGGCTGATAACACAGTCTCGTTTTTTGATCTCCCGCTCTGGGTTCAGCTCACCTGGACGATCAGCTTTATTCTTGTATTTTTTAGCGCGATCAAGTTTGGTCCGTTCGTTCTCGGAAAAATCAAAATCATCTTACATAATAAAAACCGCACTGTGATCCTGAATTACATAGGGAGCAATCCCGGTTGTACGCTTGCGGATCTTTCGAAATACACCGGAATTAACCGGGGGACTGCCAAATATCACCTTTCCCTGCTTTTCACTGAGCAGAAGATAATCCAGAGAAAGCAGGAAAAGATGATATTTTTATTTCCGAATAGCAGTGATCTTCTTGGAAATAACCTGGTTTATGGATATCTCCGGAATCCTACAAAAAAGGAGATCCTTGCCATTATCCTAAACCGGCCGGGTATCAGCAACAAGGAAATTGCAGAAATATTGCGCCTTGAAAGAAGTAGTGTCTACTGGCACCTGAAGCAGCTTCTCAATGAAAATATTATATCAAGAAGGTGGGATGGCAGGAACATGAGATATTCCCTGCACCCAGAAGTCGAAGATATTGTGCTTAGCAGACTGCATCTGCAATTCGGATGATTCAGATATTGTGAGGTTTCCGGATAACACAATCCAGCAACATCGGTTTCAGAACAGGGGCCTTTATGGGGATAACTCGCCTCCTGGGGTATTGATATGTCGACTGATGAGTCTGGCTTGCCTAAACAATCCACTCAACAACAAGATTTTCAAGAACCGATCCTATCGGGTGGTGCAAACATACAAGGGAAAATAATCTCCCATGGCGGCGTGGCAGGGAAAGAAAAACACTGTGCCAGATCCAGAACTATTCTCGCGACGATTCGCGATCCGGCACAGAAAGGTTATAAGCGCCTCTGACCAGATCTGAACAATGCCGGGCAGGGTATCTTCAGAAGGGAAAGAGGGTATCATGGAGAACCGTCAGTCACACCGGTTTCATACCGCCCTTTCCATGACGCTATGGATCCTGTTTATCGGATTTTGTGTCCTGGAACTGGTCTACATCCCCCTCTTCGGTGTCGATGGCACGGGGGTACCTGTCCCCCGGTGGCAGATGAGGCCGTCCGATCTCATCTGTAACATGGTCCATTCCGTATCTCCCGCTCTTGTGGGGCCGGTACAGATCCTCCTCTTCTGGGGGATCGGGTTTGGCGCCTATTTTGGATTCCGCACTATCTCGAGAAAAACTGTACTTGACAATACTGCAAGGCTGCGGGTCTTCAATACTATCCAGGAATCCCCCGGAATCCACTTCAATGCCCTCCGGGAGCAGACCGGTATAAACAGGGGGACGCTCCGCTACCACCTCTCCATCCTGTCACTCACCGGGAAGATCACCTCCTTCCAGGACGGAGTATTCTCGCGGTATGTTCTGAGCGGGATGGGGATGTCACCGTACGACCAGGTCGTGATATCCAGATTCCAGAACGGACCGGATCGGAAGATCCTCACCTATCTCCTCGATCACCCGGACACATCCCAGCGTGATATTGCAAAAGCCCTTGGTGTCGCACCTTCGGTTGTGAGCGGCCGGATCACAAAAATGTATGATGAGGGGGTTGTTGCAATGGAGCGTCTTGGCAGGAGCACACAGGTAGCCCTGACGGATGAAGCCATCGAAGTAGTAAGACGGATCCAGGGTACAGGAATACGCCCAGATCAGGTACAGGTCATGGCTCCTGAAATCCCGGGATGAAAGTAACTCTCTATCGGCTGTTCCCAGGCAGAGGAACAGACGCGACAGAACAGATAACCCTCGGGAATATCCTTCATACCGAATCATGCCTGTCGTTTGTTCGCGTTCCAGCACAGAGATCGTTTAAAGGACCCTGTTGATGTCTCACAGGGCACCAATGCCCCGGGAGATGAAATATGTCGCCAGAAATGAAAACAGCAATTCAAGCATCAATCATTGCACTCGCCGCACTGATATCGGTTATCACCCCCTGTGCTGCAGGAATTAATATACAGGCGAGTCACGACATCGTGCTTGCGAAAGGAGACCCTCTCACCATCACCGGGGACGGCTATCACAATGGATCTGCCACCCTGTGGGGGACAGGATATTCATTCCTTGACAGCAAGGTTGTCAACGCGTCCCCGGATGGAACAATATTGTGGACATTGGACCCTGAAACAACCCAGGCATTCCATAGCGGC
>Ga0302247_1002599_pt1 | contig 11465 bp, 10 predicted proteins | sample AAG_UR_Ile_MG_FD_193529 | JGI IMG/M metagenome (GOLD analysis project Ga0302247, IMG submission 193529) | Enriched activated sludge microbial communities from anaerobic digester in WTTP, New Holstein, Wisconsin, United States - AAG_UR_Ile | ecosystem: Engineered > Bioreactor > Anaerobic >...
TCGCAATATATCTCAAGGGTCTGACGGAAAGGGATGATATTCAGGTATCCACTGCTTTTGTGCAGGGGCAGCCAAGGTTTTTCAGCTTTATGGAGGGAAGGTTGGCTATAATCGGAACAAGCTGCAGGACAAAAGAAGGGGATTACAGCTGCAAGGTTCAGGTTCTGAGGGATGGGGAAATTGCAGCTGAAAAAGAGGAAACCTTTAAGGTATTCCATAAAGAGTTTGTGGAGCAGCATCTTACTGTTACATCCACTCAGAAGGAACAGAGAAGTGATGATAATTTTGATATGGATAAGGTTCATACCGAAAGAGCAAAATCCGTAACTTCGGAAAAACCCCTATGGGAGGGCACCTTTGTAAAACCGGTGGAAGGAAGGGTTTCTACCGAATTTGGTATGATAAGATACATTAACAAGGAAGAGTCCGGAAGGCACTCGGGGATCGACATAGCAGCAGCCAGGGGGACTCCTGTGAAGGCAGCCAATAATGGAGTGGTAAGGCTAGCCATGATGCTTAAAGTTACCGGGAATACAATAATAATTGACCATGGCTGCAATATCTACAGCTCCTATGCCCATCTTGACAAGCTTCTTGTGGAGGAAGGGGCTGAAGTTAAAAAAGGCGACATCATAGGAGAGGTGGGATCAACAGGCTTTTCAACAGGCCCGCATCTGCATTGGTCCACTACAATAGGAACTCTGTATATAAATCCTGAGTCGCTTACGGAAAGTGATCCTCTGGCTTTTATCCGATAAAAGTCATGGATGGATATCCAGTTCTATGTACCTGTGAATAAGCTTATCCAAAGACATTGCCAGCTTCAGGTATATCAAGCAATACAAATACATGGGAAACAGAAGGGCGGCAGCTTGACCGGCAGGGGTACTAAAGGCAGAGGGGCTGAAAATGCTTATGCCGAACCTGTAATTGACTGTGAACAGTATTGCGACATCCAACAGTGCAGAAAGTGCAGGGACAGGATAGATACTCCTGAAGCGGTCTTTAATAATGCCCAGGGAAAGCCCTATTATGCCGTTGGTACAGATGAAAAAAAGGGCTTCGAAGGGATTTAAAAAAGCCAATAGGGCTGCGGCTGAAAGATAAACAAGTATTCCCGGTATATAGCTGAGCCGTGCCGCTAAATATATAGGGAATCCATTTAACAATGATGCAAAAGCAAATGCTGCTCCGAAAATGAGGGGCACAGCCTGAAGTGCTGCTGCCAGCAGGGCAAGAACGGTGCAAAAGAATAGAATTCTTTTGTTGAACACTTTTTATCCCCCCCGAATAATATTAGCGGACAAAACATTTATACTAATAAAAGATATGTCGAGGCGACTGAAAATAAAACCCTGATGTATTAATTAATAATAGGAGTGGTTGCTATTTTTAAAAATGCTAAGGAAGCGGAAGATTTTGTATATAGTTCCTATATGAACGCAATTGATAACATACCAAAGGATATGCCGGATATGATGACCAGAAGCCCGCATCTGACAAGAGCGCTTCTGGATAAAACGGAAGAGCCGGACAAAAAACAAAGGAATATACTGGTGACAGGGAGCAAGGGGAAAGGCTCCGTCAGCAGAATGATATCAAAACTGATAGAGGCTCACGGGCTTAAGGCCGGATTGTGTACAAGCCCGCATTTGGTAAGCTTTTTGGAGCGAATCAGAATAAACGGCAATGCAATTTCAGAGGGGGATTTTGTTAAGTATGCCAATATTCTGGAGCCTTATGCAGCGGAGGTGCAAAAACAATTGACAGAGGCCCAATATATAGGGCCTGCCGGTATTACTGCCGTTATTGCCATGCTGTATTATCTGGATCAAAAGACTGATTACAACGTGTTCGAATGCGGAAAAGGAGCAAGATATGACGATGTAACAAGGATATATAGCGAAGCTTCGGTCATCAACACTATTTTTCCGGAACACATTCCGCAGCTGGGATATAATCTTCCGGAGATAGCCTTTAATAAGGCAGGAATAATCAACAGCACCCAGAGGTTTGCAGTTAGTGCCGTACAGCAGAAGGAAGTCCGGGATGTTATCTGTAGAGAAGCCTGTGATAAAGGAGTCAGATTATTTACCTTCGGACAGGATTTTTTGTGTGAAAAAATATGCGTTGACAGAAACGGCACTTATTTTGATATCATTACCCGAAACAGCAAATACAGAAATATCAGGCTGAACCTGATGGGACGCCATCAGGCATATAATGCCGCAATTGCGGTTTGCACAGCAGAGAATTTGCTGGGGGGAGTCAAAGAAGAGAATATAAGACAGGCATTTGACGGCATAACATGGCCGGGAAGGTTGGAAGTGATAAACAGAAGCCCTTTAACCATACTTGACGGGTGTATCAACAGGGAGTGCGCGATATATGTCAGGGAGTTTGTAAGTGAAATGGGAAATAAAGACGTAATCTCCATTGTCGGGATTCCCGATGATAAGGATTATGAAGGCGTTGCATGTGAAATGTATGACATATCAAGAAGGATTATTTTCACCACTTCAAAGAACAAGCATTTGAAATTTACAACAGCTCAAATGGACAAAGCAAAGCCTATGCTGGGAGAAAAACTGATATATGAAGCTGAGATTGAAGATGCAATAGAAACGGCATATAATCTGATTGGGGATGACGGGCTGGTGTGCATAATAGGAACACAGTCCCTGGTCAGAGATGTAAAGGAGTATTTCAAGCAGGATACGCTAAATCTTTAGAAGTAAATTGATTTGTGAGGTACGTATGATTAACAATAAAAGCCGCGAATACATAGTTAAAAAGACCGTTTTGTTTGAACAGGCATTCTCTGTGAATAATTATGACGGAGATTTTAAAGTTGATTACGGTTATAGATATGAAAAGGGTACCATACCGGTTTTGGTATCGGCACCTCATTCGGTAAACCATTCTAGGAACGACATGGAGAAATGTGCAGACATGTTTACCGGTTCAATAGCCAGAATGATACACTTGCTGACTGGGTGCCACGTGTTTTACAAAACCAAAAACGATAACCATGACCCCAACTATGATCCCATAAACGGGGACGGGGGCTACAAGAACAGCGTAATAGACGTTGTCAGGAAAGAGAATATACGTATATTCATAGACCTGCATGGGGCTGCGGCGAGCAGGGAATTTGACATCGACCTGGGGACCAACGGTTCAAATAACCTTTGTGGAAATAACTTTATCCCTGACCTGTTCCGGGTAGTATTCGGCAGATACGGAATTCATAAGGTTGAAGAAAACGAGATATTCAAAGCAGGCTCGAAAAACAACATATCAAAAACAATTGCGTCGGTTTGCGGGATACCGTCTATCCAGGTGGAAGTTAACAGGAAATACAGGGAAGTATCCGTAAACGAGGAAGAGTTTATGAGTTTCATGAAAGGCCTGTATTCCGTCATATCCGTATTGAATGACTGTGAATGGGATTCCGACACATACGTATTTGAGGCTGAAAAAAGCAAAATCCATATTCCTATAGATAAAATAGAATTCAGCAGGGAAGATGCAGAGAAATACGGATTTCAAAGAAATGATTCCTTTCAGGTGAATTCTGTGTTTAATCACTGCAGTAAAACTGAATTCATTGCCAGATACAAGCATACGGGCAACAATCAGGAATTTGTGCCCGGGAAGGTATACCTGACCAACAAATTATACAAAAACGTTTTTGGAGATAATGAGGCAGAAGAGAGAAAATATGTGCTGGTAAACAGGAAGAAGGCAATAACCCTGCCGATTGGAATCCCCAAGGCCGGATCGGAAAGGATAATGATATGTCCGGATCTGGCGGATAAGATTGACTTAAGTAAAAACTATCAATTGTATAACAGGCATGATGACATAGACTACTGCCTGGGGAAGCTGGCTGTGACAAGGGATACGACCGCAAAAGGCAAGATTTTTCTTAATTACTATCAAAGGCATATTATGAATGTCAATATTCCCAAGAAAGTAATCTTAAGAAATGATTTTCTGAAATACCTGGGAAGCGATGTTCTCAGCGAAGAAGAGAAGGATATTTTAAAGCGGAGCTACAAGGATCGGCATTCATATTATGAGATTGAACAAAATCTGATTGAAGATGATGATTTAAAAAGCATCTTTAAGAAGCTGGAGCTTGATAAAATTGAGCTTGTTGAAGGAAATGACACTGCTGATAAAACAAAAGCGATGGGTTTGGGGGGAAGATGGAGACGATTTATATATGGAATCCTGTCCTTTCTCATTAAAAGAAAGTCATTATGCTTAAGAGTGGGGAGGCCTTGCCCCACAGACGAAAACAGTGATATTGTGCGCATAATGCCCACAACCATGAAAATTCTCGGTATTGGTGAGACGGATAAGGTGATTGTGAGGCACAGAGGGCATGAGGTAACATTAAGAGCGCTGCCCTTTGATTCCTTTGAGGTGCTTAAGAATTCCAACGTTCTTGTTTATGATGATGCAGATGCAAGTACACTGATAGGTATTCCTTCAAGATACAGGGTTGAACTGGGGATATATTCCTTGAACAGCATTGTAACAGCTGAAAGGGATATGAAATACCTGTTCATTAAGAACAGTAATGTTCAGCTGCTGCCCATAATAGCGGTAATATTTACAATAATACAGACATTTCAGGATACTGCAGCAAGGATATTATTGAGCTGTATCCTGGTACCCCTTGCAATCTATGTATCCCTCTCACAGGAAAGGCTTAAGGTGGATTCTGATAGTAAATAAGCCGCAAATTTGGTGTGACAGCCCTATGTCAGCAGGTTTCTAAAATCATATCCCGAAGGGTTCTGATATATCCGTAAATCAAATTCCGGAACCATTGCAATGACATGACTGAATATTTCCGATTGCACGACTTCGTAATCAGCCCATTTTGTTCCGTCGAAAAAAACATATATTTCTATAGGCAGACCAAATTCAGTCGGCTGACGCTGCCTTACCATTTGTGTCATTTCTTTGTTGAGCCCGGGATGATTCTTCAAATATCCCACCAGATAGGCTCTGAAAGCATCAATATTAGTCAGCTGTTTCCCATTTATGTGCTCATTATTGTAACTGCTGAGAAATTCCTGGAGGTAAGGGGTTTTTACCAATCTTTCCAACATTTCCTCTGTGCAGAATTTTATACTGGTTAAGTCTATGTTAATATGTCTTTTTATTCTCCTGCCGCCAAATTCCTGCATTCCGGTCCAATTCTTGAATGAGTCTGATATCAATGCATAAGTGGGAATCATAGAGATGGTTTTATTCCAATTTTGAACCTTAACAGTATGAAGGGTTATTTCTATTACATCCCCGTCTGCATCATATTTCGGCATTTCAATCCAATCACCCAGCTTCACCATATTATTTGCGGTAAGCTGTATTCCGGCTACAAATCCAAGTATGGAATCCTTAAAAATAAGTGAAAATATTGCAGTTGCAGCTCCGATGCCGCTCAGCATAATCCAGGGGGAACGATTTATAAGAAAGCTTATGATTAATATAATTCCTATAATAATTGCAACGATCTCAATAACCTGAAGGAACCCTTTTATAGGCCTTGTTCTTTCTTCCTGACTGCTTCTGTAAATTTCATCCACGGCATTCAGAAGCTTATGTACAACGAATAAAACAGCAATAACTATATAGGCGGAGGCAATCCGCTGGATCAAGTCCTGATATAATGGGATGACCGGTGCAAACCCGTAGATTATAAATCCGGGTACAATATTCACTATCTGATCAAAGAATTTGTTCTTCAGCAAAATGTCATCCCACTTTTGAGGGGATTTTGCAGCATATGCCTTAACGATTTTCAAAAAGAATTTTTTTACAATCAAATTTATCACTATGCTGAGAAGCACAATAGCGATAGCTGTGATTATATTTGACAAAACGAGAGAGAGCCCTTCGTTCATACCGTTATGTACCAGCCAGTTATTAATAATATTAATCATTTGCAACACCAGCCCTATAAATTTTGCTTTGGTATTGCAATAATTATATCATAATATTTAGTATTTCTGAAATTATGCAAGTACTGTTACGGCAAACTAAATTATTTAACAGCAAGGTTTTGAATGAGGGTTTTTGCATACTTGTAAAAACCTGCCCAAAGGCCCATAAAAACTAAACCTGTTAGAGAAATAATGAGATATATTTAATTATTATGTAAATTTGAACTAATTTAACAAAAAATAAGGAATAATGAAAATTGAATTTTCCCATAATAAATGTGATAATATAAACAAAGGTCAAAGAAAGTCAAAGTCAAATTAAGACCAAAATTACCACATTTATACGGAGGTGTTTTGTATGTTCATGGTACCATACGGCAGAAAAAATAGAGGCTTATCAGAAAGGCCTCATGATATTTTCAACATAGACAATCTATTTGACGGTTTCTTCGGAGATTCCTTCATGCCCGCATTCTTCGCAGGTGATGCACAAATTAAGGTGGATATAAAGGAAAATGAAAAAGAGTATATTGTTGAAGCAGATTTACCCGGAGTAAAAAAGGAAGAAATCAGCGTAGACCTTAATAATGACAGACTCACAATATCAGTAACAAGAAACGAAGAAACAAACATAGAAAAAGAAAACTATATCAGAAAAGAAAGAAGAAGCGGAAGTTACAGCAGAAGCTTCTATGTTGAAAATGTAATTGAAAACCAAATTTCTGCCAAGTTTGAAAATGGCGTATTATCAATGGTACTTCCCAAAAGGGAATCAGGAGTAAGCAAAAATAAGAGAATTGAGATTCAATAATGCCAGGGTTGTACCGCAGCCGAAAGCTGCGGTATAACCATTTTTTGCAGGAAATCCTGTATATTGACAAATTAATAACTATTACAAATTAATCTTGATTTTATTTATCAAATAATTCATAATTGAACTAACATTCAAACACGAATGGAGGGATATTATGGATGTTAGGATTACTGATAAAGCCAAAGGGGAACTGTCAAAAATTGAATCCAAAAACTTCAGAATAGCATATGATAATGATTGCGGATGACTGTCCATGGCTTACAGCCTGGTTCAGGATGGACCAAAACCGGATGACATCATAGTCCGTGCAGAAGATAGAACCTTCTATGTGCAGAATGACATATCAGACAATGTAGACTTTTTTGAAATAGACTTCCATAACGGATGGTTCCGCAAGGTATTTGTTGTTTTTCCCAACGGAGAAAGCTATTAGGCATTTTAAAGAGCAAGGCGAATTCATGAAACTGCCCTGATGTATATTACATCAGGGCTTTCTTTTAACCTAAAGACTGATTTCTTTGCTGCTTTCCCACAACCCGTGGATATTGCAGTAAGACAATGCATAAATGATTCCGGATTTTTTTATTTTTATCCGGGTCAGCCCTGCCGGGTCGGTAAAGGTCTCCCCTTCTCCATGAGCCGAGAAGTTGAAATGAGCTATTTCTGCAGGAAATTTTGAGCCTTCCGGCTGGAAAAACACCTTTATCCATACTATATGGTGCTCAAAGGTATTGGGATGGGGTATTGCATCACCGATTGTCACCTTTACTTCAAAGGGGGTATCCGGCGTTACCTTTTCAGGGCAGTGAATTACAGGAACATGCTTTTCACCTTTCCAGTCACCTGATTGAATTGTTTGGCTTAACAGACTCATATTATCACCCTCCCAAATATATTACTTTATATTATATATTATATAGCATGGATAAATCCAGATGAATTTTCCATAGAACCCTTGTATGAATATGTAGAAAAATGGTGTCCGAACTTGCGATTGAAATAATGAAGGATACCGCTGCCGAATATAGAAATTACTAGATTATAGGTTATGAGTTAAAGGTGCAGGTTTCATAATTAAGTGAGTCTTCAGATGAATTTGGGGTGAATTGGATGAGGGAATCCGGCAGGGCTATTGAGAAATACCAGCCTCTTTGGGGGTCATGGAAGGTAGATGAGCTTATTGGGCAAGGGGTTGACTGTGAAATATACAGAGTGTTTAAGGAGGAATGGGGTAAACGGTATATTTCAACCGTCAAATTCATGAGCTTTTCCATAAGCAAAAATGATATTTCCGAGGCTCAGGCCATAGGCATCAGCAGGGCAGCTATGCCTGAATACTTTAAAAGCCTGTTGGTCAACGTACAGAATGAAATTGAGCTGATGTACAAGCTGAGAGGGAACAGCAATATTGTAACTTACGAAGACCATGGGATATATGAGAAGAAAGGAAATCAGGGGTGGGATGTTCTTATAAGGATGGAATCTCTTCAGGCATTGCCCGATTTTCTAATTGGAAGAAAACTTGGAAGGCTTGATGTTGTCAGGCTGGGGATTGATATCTGCAAGGCTCTTGAAGCCTGTGGAAGGGAGAACATAATACACAGGGACATTAAGGATTCAAATATATTTGTATCACCCAGGGAAGAGTTCAAGCTGGGCAGCTTTAATATGGCAAAGGAGCTTTCAAAGGGCGGGAGGACTGTTTTGACTGCACTCAATCCCTTATATATGGCCCCCGAACTTTATAAAGAGCAGTCGTATGATTTTTCCGTTGACCTGTATTCTTTGGGAATAGTTATGTACAAGCTGCTTAACAAGGGGCGGCTGCCATTTCTGCCGCTGCCTCCGGAAGCTATTACCGTTGAAGATACGGAAAAGTCTGCAGCCCGCAGGATGTCAGGGGAAAGGCTGCCGCTGCCTGCAGATTCGGAAGAAAATCTTGGGGCTGTTATCCTTAAAGCCTGCAGCTATGACAGGAAGGACAGATATAAGTCGCCGGCGGAATTCAGGCAAAAGCTTGAACGCATACTTAAGGCGGAGGCTAAAACAACGATGAACAATCAAGAAATTCAAGCGGAGGATAAAGAGAGTATTGAGATTTCAAAAAAAAACGCGGAGGAAGCAGAAAGAACAGCAGTGGCGGAGATTGCCGCATCCATCAATAATGCATCAGGAGGGTCAAAGAGAAGGTTTTTTTCTGCTGCAGCCATGATCGCCGCTGCAATGGTACTGGCATTTATGATAGGATACATAATGAATTATGATGCCTTACCGGCAACATTAGAGCCGGCTTGCGAGGAAATTGCCAAGACAGCCGAGGTAATTCCGGCACCGGCGGCAACAGCGGTATTGACTCCTGTACCTGCTGCAGAACCAGTTAAAACGGAAAGCCGGATCAAGACAGCAAAAAAAAGAACCGAAGCTGAAAAGCTGAAGGGAAAAGCATTGGAATACTATGAAAAAAATGAATACGGAAAAGCAATTGAAGTGTTTTCGGAACTAATAAAAGTTGATGCCTCTTACAGAGGTTTCAGGCAATACTCTGATTCTTTTCTGCAGCTTGCCAGGGAGCACAATCTGGCCGGAGTGAAGCAATATAACGAAGGCAGGCTTGAACAGGCAGTAAAGGAATTTGACAATGCGCTGAACATGCTTGAAACTATGAAATCAAATACAAGCAACTATGATATGGAGCTTTATTCCAAACTTAAAGAGCTTTTTGCGGGAAATAAGGACAGAATGCTTGAAAAGGCTGAAAAAATAGATGCATGCTTCAAGCTGGCCAATGAATGCAATTTAGCCGGAGTGAAATATTATAATGAGGGTTCCTTTAAAAAGGCAAAGCTTGAATTCGAAAATGCAATAAAGCATCTTTCAGAAATAAGGCTGTTGGTTTCCAAATACTCCGGCAACAGCTACGAGAGCTTAATGGAAATATATAAGGGAAATTTGAGCCGCACGGAAGAAAGACTATAAATCATCCCGAAAAAATTAAAATTTAATCCAATAATAACATGTTGACACAGATAATTTTCTTTTGTATAATGATAAAGTCGATTGAGAACAGAATAGACGAAACGTGCGCCATTAGCTCAGTTGGTAGAGCAATTGACTCTTAATCAATGGGTCCCGGGTTCGAGTCCCTGATGGCGCACCATCAAAGAATATAGACACTGCAACGGTTTGCAGTGTTTTTTTATTAGATACTTGCGGATTTATGATATAATATGATAAGTGAAAGCCAATCAGGTCAAGTATTATTATGAATATGAGGCATGTGTTCATGAGAAAAATACCGGATAAAATTTATAAAGAATTGGAAAAGAATATTTATGATGGCATAAGCCTGCCAAAGAGCGCAATAGTGCTCTTTTGGACGGTTTTGTGTCTTTATTTTGTTAATATGAAGACAAGCCGTTTATATGCTGTTTTTTTCGGAATTTTATTCTACGCTTCTCTGCTGGCCTTGTGCCTTATACTTTTCAAGGATATAAAAAGATACTTGAGCTTTCCGAAGGAGAATAAGATACTTCCCCGTTTTATCGGATACAAACCGGACATAATACTTATCTATCCGATTTTTTTGATGTCTCTTATTGGTGCAATAAACAATTTGCTGATTGCATCAGGAATTTTCCCCGAAGCCCTTCAGAAGATGAGTGTGGCGGTAAGTGACCCTATTGAGCTTTTTGCGAAGATTATAACCTTGCCTTTTGTAGCTTTTACAGAAGAACTGATCAATCTGCTTCTGGTTTCTTTAGCTTTTAATAAAATGAAATTTTCCGGTAATATCAGGCTCATTGTCAGCATACTCCTAGCGGCTTTGATTTTCGGAATCCTGCATTCTATCGGCTGGGGGCTAAAAACTGCACTTCTTATTGGAATATCTTATATACCTGTGTTCTTCGCCACCTTATATACAGGTAACATTTGGATAAGTTTTCTGGCACATTTCTATAATAATTTTATTTCCTTATTTAAATCCTATTATGGCAATTTTCATTTTATTATAGTGGCTGCAATTTGTCTCATACCTTTTGTTTGGGCAATAAAGGCCATAGTCAGGAAGAGCGTCTGACATCGGGAAGTTCTTTAACAAAGCTGTAAAAATCCTCGTAATTTCCTTCATAAGTACTGGTAAACGCTTCTTCTGTCCTATGAATCATATTATTCTTTATCAGAAAGGTTTTGATCCCCAGCTTAAGAGCTATAAGATCTTCCTGAACATCATTTCCGACCATCAAGCACTGCTCAGGCCTCTTGCCTATGATATCCAGCACCTCCTTGTAGAATTCAGGCTGGGGTTTGCAGAAATGATTGTCTTCATATGAAGTTATGTATTCAAAATCTTTCAGATCAAGCCCTGCCCATTCAATCCTATGATGTATCGCTTTGCGGGGAAACAACGGATTGGTTGCAACTACAAGCTTGTAGTTTTTCTTCTTGAGGATTGATATACTTTCAATTATTAATGATTGTCTTTCAGCAGCCTCTTTTGTTTTATGGAACAGGGTATCATAGAAATAATCGAACCGCTCCTTGTACCTGTTGATATCACCGTAAATAAGCTTTGAAAAGCAATCCATGAACACCTCTTCGTTTGTTTTGTATTCAGTATTGCCCACCATCTCTAAAGTAGCAGTCCATATATGCTTGGCAAGCAGCTTCGGGGCTATCATATCCTTGAA
>Ga0302247_1002603_pt1 | contig 11453 bp, 12 predicted proteins | sample AAG_UR_Ile_MG_FD_193529 | JGI IMG/M metagenome (GOLD analysis project Ga0302247, IMG submission 193529) | Enriched activated sludge microbial communities from anaerobic digester in WTTP, New Holstein, Wisconsin, United States - AAG_UR_Ile | ecosystem: Engineered > Bioreactor > Anaerobic >...
TGTTCGATTATCTGCGCCCGGGCCACGAGCTCGTCGAGCGCGCGCCCATGGGGGCCGCCTTCGACGCCGTGTTCGTGGTGGACTGCGGATCCGCCTCCCAGGTGGCCGACGGTCTGGAGTCCCTCCCCGCGGCCCCGGTGCTGGCCGTGATCGACCACCACCGCACCCGGGAGCCCTTCGGGGCCTTCGAATGGGTGGACGCGTCCGCCTCCGCCACCGGCGTGCTTGTGGGCGAACTGGTCCAGGCCGCCGGCGTCGCCTTCACGCCTGACATCGCCCGGCCCCTGTGGTGCGCGATCCTGACCGACACCGGCTCCTTCCATTATTCCTCCACCGATGGTCGCACCCTGCGCCTGGGCGCCGCGCTCCTGGACGCGGGGGCGGATCCGTGGGAGGCCACCCAGTCCATCTACGAGAGCTACGAACCCGAACGCCAGCGCCTGCTGGGGTTGTGCCTGGGCACCCTCGAGCTGCGCCACGGCGGCCGCGTGGCCGCGCTGCACCTCACCCGCGAGATGGCCGTCGCTGCCGGCGCCTCCATGGAGATGTCGTCGGGCTTCATCAACTATGCCCGCTCCATCGCCGGGGTCGAGATCGCCTTCCTGGTCCGTCCGGACGAGGATGCCCCCGGTCTGTGGCGCGTGGCCTTCCGCTCCCGCGGAACCCACCCCGTGGATCTGGTGGCCGCCCGCTTCTCCGGCGGCGGGCACCGCAACGCCGCGGGGTGCCAGTTGTCCGGCACGCTCCCCGAGATCATCGAGCGCCTGTTCGAGGCCACCGGAGAGCTCGGAGGCGCGACGCCATGAGTCCGCGGGCCCGCCGGATCGACGCCCGGATGCACGGGGTGCTGCTGGTGGACAAGCCGGCCGCGCACACGTCCCACGACGTGGTGGCCCGCGTGCGCCGCGCCGCCGGGTTCGTCCGCTGCGGGCACGCCGGGACGCTCGATCCCATGGCCACCGGCGTGCTGCCCGTACTCCTCGGGGACGCCACCCGCCTCTCCGACTGCCTCATGAACCACGACAAGGTCTACGCCTTCACCCTGCGCTTCGGACAGACGACCGACACCCAGGACGCCGAGGGCCGCGTGCTCGAGGAGCGCCCGGTGCCGGAGATGTCCCGGGAGCGGATCCTCGCGCTGCTGGCGACCTTCACCGGTCCCCAGCGCCAGATCGTGCCCATGTACAGCGCGGTGAAGGTCGACGGCCGGCCGCTGCACCGCGCGGCGCGCCGCGGCCAGGAGGTCGAGCGGCCCGAGCGGGACATCGTCGTCCACTCCCTCGAGCTGGTGTCCTGGGAGTCCCCCGACCTGGCGGCCGTCGTGGCCTGCACCAAGGGCACCTACGTGCGCCAGTTGGCCCACGATCTGGGTCTGGCCGCCGGCTGCGGCGCCCACGTGACCGCCCTGCGGCGCCTGCGCAGCGGCCCGTTCGACGTGGCGCGGGCCCTGCCGCTCCCGGACCTCCTCGCCCTCGACGAGGACCGGCTGGCGGCGGCGCTCATCCCGCTGCGCGAGGCCCTGGCCGGCTGGCCTGTGGTCCCGGTGACCGAAGATCAGGAGCCGGCGCTGCGCAACGGGCAGGAGCTGCCCGTGGACGGACTTGCGGCAGACGAAGGACGCGCGGTCGTGCTGGTCGACGCCGGGGGGCGGGCCCTGGCCCTGGCCGAGCGACGGGGCGACCGCTGGCGTCCCACCCGGGTCTTCCCCGGATCTTTTGAAAAAACAACTTGCATTTCGGCGAGTTTTCACCAAAACCCTGTTACAGGAGGTTGAACACCATGGGTATGTCCACGAGTCTCAAAGGTCAGGTCATCGGCACTTTCAAGAAGCATGAGAACGACACCGGCAGTCCGGAGGTCCAGATCGCGCTGCTCACCGAGCGCATCAAGCACCTGACCGAGCACTTCAAGACGCACAAGAAGGACTTTCACAGCCGCCGCGGCCTGCTGATGCTCGTCGGTCGCCGTCGTCGCCTGCTTGATTATTTGAAGAAGCGCAACGTCGAGCGCTACGCGCAGATCATCTCCGACCTCGGTCTCCGCCGCTAAGGTTCGGGCGTTCTTGCCCCGGCCAACCCCAAGCCGGCGTCCGCCGGGCCTACAATTTGACTTCAGGGTCCGTACGGGGGACACTGTCGCAGCCGTGTCGTCATGATCGATCCCCTGCCCGTGCTCCTCCGTTTCTTCCTGGTCCCGCTCCCGTTGGGCGCGGCGATGTGGTGGCTCGCCCAGGGCGGCCTCGTGGCCACGGGGCCGGCGTTGGGCGTGTGGCTGGGAGCCTGGCTCCTGGACTGGCTGACGCTGCCGGCCCAGAGTCGGTTCTGGTACCGCCGTGGCCAATTGCGGACGGCGCTCTCGGGCTGGCTGGTCCGGCTGACCCTGGCGCCCACGCGCCGCCGACGGACCACCCTGGCGGCCGAGGCCGCCTGGGTCCTGCTGGATCTGGAGCTCGACGGGCCCGCCGCCAACCTGCTGGCCCGCCACGGCACGGGTTCCATCGAACGGGATCCCCTTTATGCGGTCGCCCTCGCCAGGGCGCTGCTCTCCCAGAAGGCGCGGCCGCTTCTGGCCCTGGATCTGGCCGACACCGCCCTCGAGGCGTCCCCCATGGGCCGGGCGCACTTCGTCCGCGGGCTGTGCTACGTGGCCCTCGAAGAGCCCCGACCGGCGCTGCGGGCCTTCTCGGCCGCCCGCCATCGCGCCGCCCTCGAGCGGGATCCGATCCTCTCGGGGTTCTGCTACTTCCACCTGGGGCTGACCTGGGACCAGCTCGGCGAGCGCGCCTATGCCCTCGACCACTTCCTGCGGGCCGAGATCATGCTCTACTTCCTTCCCTCGATCGTCCGGCGGTCCCGGGTACGGATGGCCCAGGAGTGAGGCGATGATCATGAGGTCGTCCACGCGCCGCCTGCTCGCCCTTCTCCGGGTCGTGGCCGTCTTGGTCGTCGTCGGTCCCACGGCCGCCGGGGCGGCCGAGCCCGTGCGCGTGCCCGCCCACGTGGAGACCGGTGTCGCCCCCGGCGTGGCTGACGGGGCCCCGGCGCTCACGTGGGAGAGCGCGCTGTTCGCGGGCACCGAGAACCTGTTCCTCAACGTGACGGTCCCGGTGGTTCTCACCACCGACGGCGTCCTGCCCCGGACCTGGGACGGCGCCCGGGACTTCGCCCACGCCCTGCGCGTGCTCTCCTACCGCGGCGAATCCGATGACCTGCGGGTGTCCCTGTTCCTGGGCGAGGAGACCCGCCTGGGGGACGACGGCGTGGTCCGGAACCTGCTCCCCCAACTCCTGCTGGAGCACCCCGGCACCCTGGCGTCCCTGCAGGTGCGCCGTGCGCCGGTCACCGTGCGCCTGCGCCTCCTGGACGTGACCGATCCTCGGCTCGGGAACGTGTCGGTCACCGCCGACTTGCCCCGGAGCTGGCGCTGGACCGCGTCCTGGTGGGCCGTCCCCCGCCTGCCGGAGGAGCTGGCCGATTCCCTTGGGGACGTCGCCATCGACGAGGCGCGGGGGATCGTCGAGCCGGCCCGCACCCGCTGGTTCTCGGCCCAGCAGCTCGGCGTCGAGCACGAGCGCGGCGGCTGGCTCGCCGGCCTGCGCCTGGTGAACCTGGATCCCACGGCGCCCGACGCCACCGGCGCGCTCCTCTCCCTGGGAACCGCCCGCCCCTGGCACGGTCTCTCGGTCAGGGCCGAGGGTGGGGCCGGCGGCGAAGCCTGGTCCCCCTGGCCCCTGGGTCCGTTCTTTCTGGTGCGGGAGTGGGCCGCCGGGCTGGGCGCGTTCCAGGACGGTCAGACGCTGGCCCAGCGACTCGACGCGAGGACGAACCCCGGGTGGGGCGCACAACTCCAGGCCGCCTGGGAGATCGACAAGGTCGCCGTGCGCGCGGGGGCCTTCGCCACGCCGATCGAGCGCACGGTGGACGCCGCCGCGGACGCCTTCCTGGGACGTCGGTTCATCCTCGCCGCCCACGGCGCCTGGGACGTGCGACAGCGCGCCTGGACGGTCTCCCTCGAGACCCGGCTGGCCCTGGGTCGCCGCTGGTTCGTCTGGGGCCGCGCCCAGTCGCTGTATGCGCTGGAGGCCGGGGCCGGGCGATTCGAGCGCGTCGACCTGCTGATGCTGGGGGTTGGCATCCGCGCGCGGCTGGAATAGTATCCCCACGGAGGTGATCATGTCCCTGGTTCACACGCCGCTCACCGAGGAGGAGCTCGGCGCCAAGCTCACCCGCCTGCTCTCTCCCGAGGCCCCCGAGAAGCTCCAGCAGGGCTTCGCCAAGGGCCTGGCGCCAGGTTTCTCGCCGGACCAGCTCCTGCTGGGGCTCTACCAGCTCGGGTTGCGCGGCGGCGAGTGGCGCGAGCACGTCCGCGGCACGCTCATCAAGCTCCCCGAGGCGGCCTATTTCTCGGCCTTCTCCACCGGGCTCCCGGCCCGCGTGCTGGACTTCGTCGGCGCCTTCCCCATCCCGTCCACCGCGCTGGAGCGGCTGGTCATGCTCCCGGACACCCCCGGCGAGACCATCGCCACCATCGCCCGGGGCGCCAACGAGCGCCTGTGCGTCATCATCGGCGACAACGAGGCGCGGCTGCTCACCCACCCACCCATCATCGAGGCGCTCTACCTGAACAAGCGCACCCCCATGTCCCTGGCCATGCGCATCATCGAGCTGGCCGCCCGCCACCGCCTGGACCTGCAGTTGGCGGCCTACGACGAGATGGTCAAGGCCCTCGACATCGACGACCTGCACTTCGACGATCCGGTGGACGCCGAGTTCGCCGCCGCCGAGCTCGACGAGCACTTCAAGGCGGTGGAGGAGCACGTCGAGGGGAAGGACTGGACACCGTCGGATGCCGCCGGAGAGAAGACCGAAGGTGAGGACGGGGACGAGGACGCCGACGAGGGACAGCAGAAGATGAAGCCCACCGACGACGTCCCGCGGAACATGGGCTCCCTGCCCATCTTCGCGCGGATCCGCCTGGCCCAGCTGGGCAACCGCTTCGTGCGCTCGCAGTTGATCCGCGACACCAACAAGCTCGTGTCCATGGCCGTCATCAAGAGTCCGGGCATGTCCGACATGGAGGTCGAGGAGTACTCCAAGAACCGCCAGCTCCCCGAGGACGTGATCCGCTACATTTCGTCGCGCAAGGACTGGGTGAAGAACTACCGCGTGAAGGTGAACCTGGTGAACAACCCGAAGACACCGGTCACCACCTCCATGGGCCTTTTGTCCCACCTGCGCGACGGCGATCTGCGGGCGCTGGCCCGCTCGAAGAACATCCCCCAGGCGGTGCGCTCGGCCGCCGTCCAGCGCCTCCACGCGAAGAAGTGACGCGCTGTTCCATCAGCGCGCGTACGCGCTGTTCCATCAGCGCGCGTACGCGCTGTTCCATCAGCGCGCGATTACCGAGCCGCTGCCCGAGATGTCGCGTTCGACGGTCTTCGGGTTGCCTGCGTAGCTCACCTTGCCCGAGCCGCTGATCTTCACCGACAGGCTCTCGGAGACCTCGAGATCGGCGTCTCCGGAGCCGGAGATCTTCACGGTGGCGACCCGCGCCTGCAGGCGGGCCGCGTCCAGGGTGCCCGACCCCGAGAGCGACATGGAAAGGGCGTCCGCGCGCCCGGCCAGGGTCAGGCGGCAGGAGCCCGAGGCCACGAGGCCGAAGGTGTCGGCGTCGAGCCCGGTCACCGTCCCGCGCAGGGAGCCGGACACCTTCAGTTCCTTCAGGGCCTTCGTGGTGATTGTGAGCCGCAGGGGCAGCTTGGGCGCGATGGACTTGCGGTTCTTCACGACCAGGACGCGGTTCTCCACGGTGGTCTCGATCAACGGCAGCAGGTTGTCGTCCCCCGCGAGGGTGAGCGACTCGTCCTCGCCGACCCGCACCGTGAGTTCGTAGGCCCCCGAGACGTGGAGGGAGGAGAAGTTCTTCACTCCTCGCTTCTCTTCCTTCAGGTCGCCGCTTCCCTCCACGCCGCGCAGCCACTCGCAGGCGGTGAGGGCGAGCAGCATCGGCACGATCACCAACAGGGTATGTTTCATCCGATTTCCTCCTTCGTCAGGCGAGTATTTCGACACACGGCGTCGAAGTCAACGGGAAACGCCCGCGGTGGGCAGGGTGCTTGACAACCGGGGGGGGAAGTGTTCCCGTGTCGACAGGACCGAACCGACGGAGGTGCGATGATGACACGGAAGTTGAAGGCCTTGTGTCTGGTGGTTGGGCTGGCGCTTGCCCTGGCGGCTTGCTGCGCGCCCTGTCCGTGCCGGGACGCGCTGGGCCGCCAGAAAACGCCCGAGGGCGAGGCCGACCGGGTGAGGTCGACCTGCGGCACGGACTGCGAGTGCATCTGCCTCGAGTTCCCGCACACCCACGCGGGCCGGCGCTGCGCCTGCGGGGACAAGCGTCGCTGACGCTATTTTTCCGGGGCGAGCTCGAGGGTGAAGTTCCGGGTGGTGATGCCGCTGTCGGGGGGGATCTCCACGCACTGCTCGACGAGCACGCCGCCGGTGTCGCCGGCGCAGAGCTCGTAGCCGTGGAGCTGGGCGTCGTCGAGGGCGGTGTCGAAGACCCGCAGATCGTACTGGCCGTCCCAGACGCCGGTGCACAGATCGCCGTTCTCCTGCAACCTGGCGCACACCTGCACCGAGAGCCCGGAGGGCGCCTCGGCGGGCACATCCACGGTGCCGCGGGCGAGCTCGTAGTCGGGCTCCATGGGGCCGTAGCAGGCGGCGATGAGGAGGGTGGCGCCCGCGGAGAGGGCGCCGGCGACGGCGCGTTTGAGAGTCTTGATGGGGTTCATGGCGTTCGGGCCTCCTGTCCGGTCGCCCGTACTATCCCCCAGGATGGGGCAAAAGGCAAACCCCGGAGGTGATTTTTTAAAATGATCTGATACACTGCCCGAGTCGGAAAAGGAGCGCACCCATGAAGGACCTTTTGTCACGATTCTGGTGGTGGATGCTGATTCCCTGGGTCGCCGGTTGTGGCGCCCTCCCGGGGCCACAGGCGCCGACCCTGCGCGCTGATTCCGGGGAGCTTGCGGCCCCCGCCGGCGCGCCGGTCCCTGTCGACGCGGAGTCGACCCCGGGGGAATCCACGGCGCCCGTGCCCGCCTATCCCGGGTTCGCAGGGCAGCCCGCGGAGCCCGCCCCCGAGCCGCCACGCACCGGCGGCTTCTTCCTGCAGACCTCCAACGCCTTCGCCCTCGTCACCTCGAGGAAGGTGCGTGAGGAGATCCCGTATTACCGGCCGAAGACCGAGTGGGACGTCCTGAGCCTGCAGGCCCACACCTTCGGCGTGGGGCAGGGGGTCTTCGGCACCCGCTTCGAGTACGCCTTCGGGTTCACCATCCTCGACCAGGTGGGCGAACCGGACGCCGCCGGGGTCGGCCTGTTCCTGGGAATGGAGTGGGGCTTCGAGCCGTGGGGGCCGTGGCACCTCACCGCCTGGGGACACGGCTTCGCCGCGCTGTTCAACCACTCCGGCGAGTCCGGCGACATGCAGCAACTGGCCTTCGGCGGCGGCCTCCATTACACGGTTCTTCACTGGTTCCGCCTCTTCGCCCGTGCCGGGCTGGGCGGCCAGTGGATCGACACCTCCGACGTGGACGTGATCTGGGACCGTCCCCGCGAGGTCGCGGTCAACTCCCTCATCGTCGTGCTCACCGCCGGCGTCGTTCTGGATTGGTAGCTCACGCATAATCACCGGGTGCAGCCGTGGGTTCGCCGAAGGTCCGCGTCGGTTCGCCGAAGGGCGCTGGCGGTCTCCTCTGAGAGTTGGCATGTTGCCGGTAGCGAAGGAGGTGTGACATGTTTCACACGATGGACGACGAGAACGGTTCCGGAAACAAGACCCAGTACAACACGACCTGCACGGTCCACTGCTCGAGCGACGAGCGCTGCGGCGGCGTCTTCATGGGGGGCGCCTTCATCCTGGCGGGCACGGCGTTTCTGCTCGACCGCCTGGGGTACCTGCCCGTGGAGGTGGACTCCGTGTGGTCCCTGTGGCCGGCGCTGCTGGTCTGGGGCGGCCTGGTGAACTTCCTCCTGTGGGGGCGCGGCGGGAGCCTGGGCTGGGGCCTGGGGCTCACGGCCGCCGGCGGCCTGCTGCTGGCGGACAACCTGGGATACGTCGATCTGCGCTGGGGGCTGATCTGGCCAGCGCTGTTCATCGCCGCGGGCGTGGCCATCGTGTGGGGGACGTTCTTCCACAAGAAGAAGGGACCCCACAAGGAGAAGGGCGAGATCGCTGCCGGGCGCTTCGAGACGAACATCGTCATGGGCGCCCGCGAGGACACCGTGACCTCGCGGGAGTTCGAGGGCGGATCGATCTCGTGTGTGATGGGCGGTCTGGATCTGGACCTGCGCGGCGCCGAGATCCGCGGCGAGGAGGCGGTGCTGGACGTGAAGGTGGTCATGGGCGGGGTGGAGCTGGCCGTGCCGCCGCATTGGGAGATCGTGTCCAGATGCTCGCCCATGCTCGGCGAGATCGAGAACAAGGCCCGCCGGCCGGGCATGCCGGTCGAGGACGGGCGTCCGGTGAAGCGGCTGGTCATCTCCGGCTCCATCGTGATGGGTGGGATGGAGATCCACTACTAGGAAGGTACCGACCATGCGCGGCGCACAGCTCGACCGCAACCTGCTCCCTTACTATCTCGCTTGGGTCCCGATGACCGCGCTGGTGGCCTGGTGGCTCTCCGGCGGGGGCCGCGGCGCCGGGTTCGGCGTGACCGCCGGCCTTTTCTTCGGGGCGCCCCTGGCCGCGATCGGCGCCGGCCTGCGCTTCATGTGCCGTGCGCTGCCCCTGCGGCGCCACCGGATCCTGAACACGCTCACGGCCGTGCTCGTCGCCGCGGCCACGTCCGCCGGCCTCTGGACCGCGCTCTTCGCGCTGGTCATGCGGTTGACGCGGCCCCTGCCGGCGGCTCTGACCGACGGGCTCGCGCCCTCTCTCTTCCTCGCAGGGATGGTCGCCCTGGTCTTCTCTCTCCTGTACCACTATCTGGTGGAGGCGGCCGAGCAGGTGGTCCGCGCCCGGCGCGCGGAGGACGAGGCCCGGGTGCAGGCGGGCGAGGCCCGGCTGCGCGCGCTCTCGGCGCAGGTGAACCCACACTTCCTCTACAACGGCCTGAACTCGGTGGCCGCGCTCATCGGCGCTGAGCCCGCCGCCGCCCGGGAGATGGTGACCCGCCTCGCCGAGTTCTTCCGGGCCACCACCGCCGCCGGCCGTCGGGAGTCGGTCCCGCTCGCCGACGAGCTGGCGCTGGTTCGCGCCTACCTGGCCATCGAACAGGTGCGCTTCGGAGAGCGGCTCCGGGTGGCCGGGCGCGTGGACGAGGCGCTTTTTGAAACGCGGTGGCCGCCGCTTCTCCTGCAGCCCCTGGTGGAGAACGCGGTGAAGTACGGCGTGTCGGGATCGATCACGCCAGTGACCCTCGAGCTCGAAGGCGGACTCGAGGATGATTATGTCGTGCTGCGGCTTCGCAACGGCTTCGACCACGAGGGGCGGCCGGCGCCGGGGACCGGCACGGGGCTGGCCGCGACCCGGGAGCGCCTGGAGCGGTTCTTCGGGCCGCGGGCGGTCATGACCGTGGAGGCGGGCGCCGTGACGGCGGCCGCCGTGACGGCGGGCGCCGTGACGGCGGGCGCCGTGACGGCGGGCGAGGGGACGTTCGTCGTCACCCTGCGCGTGCCCCGGGAGGATCTGCGATGACCCCGCCGACCATCACCGCCCTGATCGTGGACGACGAGCCCCTGGCCAGGCGCTACCTGGCCGAGCTGGTCGCCGCGCACCCCGACGTGCGGATCGTGGGGGAGTGCGCCGACGGCTTCGCCGCCGTACGGGCCATCGGTGAACTGAAACCGGACCTGCTGTTCCTCGATGTCCAGATGCCGAAACTCGACGGCTTCGAGGTCCTCGAACTGGCCGACCGCGCGGAGCTGGCCGTGGTGTTCGTGACCGCCTTCGAGCAGTACGCGCTGCGGGCGTTCGACGCCCACGCGGTGGACTACCTGCTCAAGCCCCTCTCCCCGGAGCGCCTGGCCGCCGCCCTCGACAAGGTCCGGCGCAACCTGGGCCGCGGGCTCCCGGAGCTGGACTCCCTGCGCCGGGCCCTGCGCCCGGACGCGCCGTACCTGAGCCGGCTCGTGGTCCGGGATGGCGCGGCGGTGACGGTGATACCGTGCACCGAGATCTCCTGCGTCCGGGCCGAGGACGACTACGTGAACATCTGCTTCGGCAAGAAGAGCGCGCTCAAGCACCAGACCATCGCCAGCCTCGAGGGCCAGCTCGACCCCGCGCGCTTCGTGCGCGTCCACCGCGGCGCGATCCTCAACGTCGAGAAGCTCGCCCGCGTGGAGCTGGTCGCCCGCGACCACTGGGAGGCGGTCCTCACCGACGGTCAGACCCTTCGCGTCTCCCGCGCCGGCCACCAGCGCCTGCGCGACCTGCTGGGGTGAAAGCGCCGGTAAGGCCCCAAGGTCACTCGACGGCTCAGCGCCAGCCTTCGTCCTTCTCGAGGAGGCGGCCAAGCTCGGTCACGAAGCGCTCGTTGTCCTCCCGCAGGCCGGTGCTCACCCGGATGGCGCCCGGGAAGCCGTTGCCCCCCATGGGGCGCACGATGATGCCCCGCTTCTGCAGCTCGGTGAACAGCCAGGCGGCGTCCTTCTTCGTGTCGATGAGGAGGAAGTTGGTGCGGGTGGGGGGGATGGTGACGGGGAGCCCGGCGAGGCGCTCGAGCAGGAAGGCGAGCTCGGTGTCGTTGTGCGCCCGGGAGCGCCGCACGAAGTCGTCGTCGTCCATGGCGGCCATGGCGCCCTCCTGGGCGACGAGGTTGATGTTGAACGGAAAGCGGCAGGTCATGAGGCCGGCGACGATGTCGGCGGGCCCCACCCCGTAGCCGGCGCGGATGCCGGCGAGCCCCTGGGCCTTGGAGAAGGTCCTCGAGAGCATCACCCGGCGGCCCGCCCGGAGGTGGCGCAGGGGATCGGGCATCCCCGCCTCGTCGTAGAAGCCCTGGTAGGCGGCGTCGTAGACGATCAGCACGTCCTCGGGGACGGCGGCCACGAGCCGGTCGAACTCCTCGCCGGTGAACCAGGTGCCCGTGGGGTTGGTGGGGTTGGCGAGGAAGATGATCTTCGTGCGGTCGTTGACGGCGCGGGCGATGGCGTCCAGGTCGTACCGGTAGCCGCCGTCGGTCATGGGGACCATGCGCAAGGTGGCGCCGGCCTTCTTCGTGACGAGGTAGTAGATGGGGAAGGTGCCGGCACTGGTGACCACCTCGTCGCCCTCGTTCAGGAAGGCGATGGCGGCCAGCTCCAGGACCTCCACGCTTCCGGCGGCGGCGAAGACGTTCTCGAGGTCCACGCCGTGACGTTCGGCGATCTTCCGCCGGTAGTAGTAGGCGTGATCGTCGGCGTACAGCCCAACCCGGTCCACCGCCCGGTGCATGGCCTCCACGGCCC
>Ga0302247_1002604_pt1 | contig 11453 bp, 7 predicted proteins | sample AAG_UR_Ile_MG_FD_193529 | JGI IMG/M metagenome (GOLD analysis project Ga0302247, IMG submission 193529) | Enriched activated sludge microbial communities from anaerobic digester in WTTP, New Holstein, Wisconsin, United States - AAG_UR_Ile | ecosystem: Engineered > Bioreactor > Anaerobic >...
GCCGCGCCACGTGCATCAGGTCGTGCTCGGCGGCCGACCCGATGAGCCCCACGAACTCCTCGCCGCCCCAGCGGCCGAACACGTCGCTGGGGCGGGTGTTCGCCTGGAAGGTCTGCGCCACCAGCTTCAGGATCTCGTCGCCGGTGGCGTGGCCGTAGCGGTCGTTGACGTCCTTGAAGTGGTCGATGTCGATGAAGAGCAGGCCGAAGCCCCAGCCGTAGCGGCGGAACTCGTCCATGCGGCCGGCGATGCGCATCTCCAGGTACTGGCGGTTGAACAGGCCGGTGAGGCGGTCGACGTAGACCTGCTTCTTGAGCTCCTCGAGGTTCTGGTAAATGATCTCGTTGAAGGAGTTGTCGTGGAAGATGTGCACGACTCCCAGCAGCGTCCCGCCGGGGCCCAAAAGGGGCGCCGCCTTGAGGACGATGGGCATGCGGTAGCCGTCCCGGTGCTGGACGTAGACGTTGCGCTCATGCACCTGGTGGTCCCCCAGGGCCATCTTGCCGGGGCAGTGCCCGCAGGTGGCGTGGCCCTCCTCGTCGATCTGCCTCAGGAACGTCTCGCAGCAGCGCTTCCCGAGGGTCTCCTGGCGCGGGTACCCCGTGATCCGCTCCGCCGCGGGGTTCCAATAGACGATGCGGCTGTGCAGATCGATGACGTAGACGCCGTCGGAGATGTTGTCGAGGATGGATTTGTACAACATTTCCTGGGTGTTCTGGGAGTCCGGCATGGTGACCTCGATTCGTCGACCTCCAAGGTTTGGTTATAGCACGTCAAGGGGTCCGGGAAAAGTCCCATTCCACAGCTAGGATAATTCCGACGAAGCCCGGGACGAACAGTCCGGCCTCGGCGCGCAAGGTGGCGGCTCCAACCCGGCGCCAGGCGCCGACGGCCCCGTGCAGGAAGGCCATGACCGGCGGGAAGTCCACCGGCGAGGCGGGGTATGGGTCGGGATCGTGGTAGCAGCCGCCCCACGTGGGGTTCGTGTCGGGCCGCCGCCAGCTGGATCCGTCGCAGCCCTGGGCGTTCTGCAAAAGCATGGCGCCGTCGAGTCCGCCGAGCCCGCCGCCCACGCTCCAGACCCAGGTCCAGTCGCCGGTCCGGGCGAACGCGCGCTCGCGGTTCACCTGCAGGTAGACCGACCGCACGGGATCGAACCACACATGCTGGGTGTCCTCCCACCCGTGGCCGCGGCCCAGGTAGTTCCCGTTCCGGAGCTGGACATCGAGGAAGGCCAGGCGCACGACCCAGTCGGCGGACCGGCCGCTCCAGCGGGCGCGCAGCCCGAAGCCGGCGGTGGTGAAGCCGTGGGCGGCGGGCAGGGCGGGCCACAGCGCGAAAGCGGGCAGCCCTCCTGAGCCGACCTCGGCGCCGATGGCGTCGGGACGAAGCTGGGCGTGGGCGCACCCGGGGCGGACCGCGATCCCCGCGAGGGACGCGACCGCCAGGATGACGAGATGCCGGATCATGGTGAGTTGGGACGGGTTCGAACCGTCGGCCTACGGATTAAAAGTCCGTTGCTCTACCTACTGAGCTACCAACCCGGACCGGCGTCCTGAATACCGATTTTTCCGAGTTTTGCAAGCTGAAACGTCCGGGCGCCGTCCCGCGATGACAAAAATAGCAGCTGTTGCCGGCGCGTAAAGTGTGCTATGAAGGCGGGTCCGAACGGGAGGTGTCGCATGTTCGGAGCCAAGGCCTGTTTCGCCATCTCCCTCGCCATGGCGACGTACATGTGCGAGCCCGAGAAGGAAACTGACGGAAATCATTGCCAAACCAGCGCGAACAACCAGCCCGACGGCGGGCTCACGTGCGGACTCCCCTATGACGTGAGCGACCACAACGGCGGTCCCGGGCGCTTCGCCGGCAAGGTCATCCAATACGTGCACATCAACGCCGCCGGCCTCGTCGAGACCGACGCGATCTCGGAGCTGCTCTTCATCGCCGAATACGACGTGCCCAACCTGTCCGTGCGTGTGCAGTTGTGCCGCCTCGAGATCCCGGCGGTGCAGGTGCCCGGCCAGCCCGAGCCCACCAGTTTCCAGTTCCTCGACGGGTTCTTCGACAACCTGGGCGCGGTGGACGTCGCCATGCACAAGGAGGGCACCACCACCTGCTCGCGCCTGGGCTTCGATCCGGCCATCACCCTGTTCGGCACGCGCCTGATGGACGAGTTCGCCGACGTGTTGCCGGTGGACGTCGCCACCCAGACGTGCCCGGACGGCGGCGCGAACCCGCGGCAGACGGCCTGCATCTACGACATGGACGACGACGGCATGCACGGCGTGACGCTCCTGGCGAAGAACCTGCCGGGCATCGACGTGAAGGAGGCCTACATGGTCATCCGGTCCTGGACCGGCACCGACGCCATCGTGGCCAACGACGACCTGATCCTGGGCCAGGCGAACTGGGGCCTGGAGCAACTGGTGGTCGGCTGCAGCATCATTCCCATGGGGCAGACCGTCATGCGCCTGTGCAACAACGACGAGCGCGACGTGGCCCGCAACGTGAACCCGGTGCTGGGGCAGGTTCCCGACAAGCCCGGCGATTACATGGGGGTGCGCATCACCCCCGACTACGACTGCGACCGCGTGATCGCCGAAGAGGACGAGCTCTTCGGCCGCTAGTGGATTCCGGGGCGCCGGCCCCGCGAGCTTCCATCCATAAAGATGAAGGGAAGAGAATCTCATGAATCTGAATCAAGCCTTCGAGAAGCTGGCCCTGGTCGACATGTCCTGGGTCATCTGGGTCCTCGTGCTGATGTCCATGTTCAGCGTGGCCATCATGATCGAGCGCGCCATTTATTTCATCCGCCTGGCTCGCACGCGCCACGAGGCCGTGCTCGACCACCTCGAGAAGACGCTGGCGTCGCGCGACTACGCCAAAGGCGCCGAGGAGATGGCCCGGCTGCGCGGGACCGCGCCGGCCGTGCTCGCCGCCGGCCTGCGGCAGGTGCCCTATGGCCCCGGCGCCGCCGAGGAGGCCATGCTGGGCGTGATGGTCCGCGAGAAGCTGGCCCTCGAGCGCTTCTTGACGTTCCTGGGCACGGTGAGCAACAACGCGCCGTTCCTGGGGCTGTTCGGCACGGTCACCGGCCTGATCAAGTCTTTCTACGAGCTGGGTTACACGGCCACGCCCGACATGAAGTCGGTCATGTTCGGCGTCACCGAGGCCCTGGTGACCACCGCCCTGGGCCTCATCGTCGCCATCCCGGCGGTCATGGCCAACAACACCTTCCGCCGCACGATCAAGGGCATCCTCACGCGCACCGAGGAGCTCTCGCGCATCCTGCTGACCCACGCGCGGCGCAACGACTTCGTCGCGCTGTCCCAGCCCGAAGGCGAGGCGAAGAAGGGGACGACGCCATGAGCCGCTGGCAGACCGACAACGACGGTGACGAGGACGGGACCGTCACCGGCATCAACGTGACCCCGCTGGTGGACACGGCGCTCTCCTTGCTGCTGGTCTTCATGATCGTCACGCCCATCATCATGAACCAGGCGGTGAAGGTGAAGCTGCCCAAGATGGCCAACGCCGAGGCCGTGCCGCCCACCACCGTGTCGGTGATGGTGCAGAAGACCGGCGTGATCCTGCTCAACGGCAAGCCGGTCACCCACGCCGAGCTCCGCGACCAGCTCTCGGGGCTCGTCGCCGAGGCGCGGGCCAAGGCCGAGGATCCGCAGAAGCCCAAGATCCAGGCGATCATCGCCGCGGACGAGGAGGTGGCCCACGGCAGCGTCATCCACATCGTGGACATCGTGAAGGACATGGGCGTGACCGAGTTCGCCTTCAACATCAAGCGCGTCGAGAAGGTCCCCTCGCCGTGAACGGAATGCCATGTTCAACCGACTGAACATCACCCTCTTCGTCTCCGTGGCGGTCCACGTCGTGCTGCTGATTGTGCTCCAGTTCATCGAGCCCGGCAGTCACGACGAGGACGACGAGGACATCCTCGCCAAGGAGGAGAAGAAGCCGAAGATCGTGAAGTTCGAGCCCGTCGAGGAGAAGAAGCCCGAGGAGAAGAAACCCGAGCCCAAGCCGCAGCCGAAGCCCGCGCCGAACCGCTCCAGCGCGCCCATGGCCGCCCAGAGCTCCCAGCCTGCCAACGAGACGACCCACGTGGATCTCACCGTGGGCCTGGATCCCAACAGTTTCGGCGGGGACGGCATCGTGGTGCCCTCGGGGGAGACGGTCGTGGGAAACGTCGGTGAAATGGGAGCGCCGCCGCCGCCCATGATCCCGCCACCCATGGTGCCGCCGCCGCCGCCGGTGGTGGTGAAGTCCATGCCCCGCGTGTTGTCGGTGCCGCGCATGCCCTACCCCGAAGAGGCGCGACGACGCGGGATCCAGGGAGAGATCCAGATCCTGGTCACTGTCGAGGCCGACGGCCGTGTCTCGGCCACGGAGTTGAAGAAATCTGTGGATCCGAAGCTCGACGACCTGGCCATGGAGGCCCTGAAAAAAGGACGCTTCGCGCCCGCCATGGGCAGCGATGGCAACCCGATGCGCTACACGCTGGTCTACCGCTACGTGTTCCGCCTGGAGGACGAAGATTGAAAATGCCTAGGCTCACCGCACAAAGGCGCGACGACGCTCGCGCCGGATCGACCGGACCTGCCGCCAGGCAGCCATTCGAGGTCATGAACATGGCCGGATCGTCAATCTTCTTCTTCCTCTTCTTCTTCTCCCTGCTTCTCTCCTTCCCCGCGCTTGCCCAGGATCCACCGCCGCCGCCCGCCGAGGACGCGACGGCCGTGCGGGCCCGCGTCGAGTATCCCAAGCTCGTCAAGTTCGTGCCTGCGCCGTACCCCGAGGCCGCTCGCAAGGAGAAGCGCGAGGGCATCGTCTTCCTTTCGGTGGACATCGACGACACGGGCAAGGTCACCGCGGTCAAGGTCGTGCGCTCCGTGGCGCCGGACCTCGACGAGGCCGCCGTGGCCGCCGTCACGCAGTTCGAGTTCACGCCGGCGAAGCTCGACGGGAAGCCCATCGCCGTCACCGTGCCGCTCTCGTACCCGTTCAAGCTCAAGGACGCCGCCACCGGCGAGCCCGCCGCCAACACCAACGGGAAGCCGCCCGCCGACGAGCCGCCGCCGGACTCGTACACGCCGGATCCGGTGCCCCCGCGCAAGGACTGGCCCGGGCGCATCACGGGCACCCTGTGGCGCTTCGGCCAGCGCACCCGGGTGACGGACTCCACGGTCGTGATCTCGTCCACGCAGGAGCTCCCCGAGGTCGGCCGCGTTCAGAAGCGCGTGTTCGGCGCCGACGACGGCACCTTCAACGTGAAGAACCTGCCCCCTGGGGAGTACGAGGTCATCGTCGAGGCCCCCGGGTACTACGTGCAGCGCAAGACGGTGACCGTGGCCGACGGCCCGCGCGCGCTGGAGTACTTCCTCAAGGCCACCGGGGATCCCGTCTACATCACCATCATCACGGGGCGGGCGCAGGCCCGCGAGGTCACCCGCTACGCCGTGAAGCTCGACGAGATCCTGAACATCCCGGGCACCCAGGGGGACGCCCTGCGCTCGATCCAGAACATGCCCGGCGTGGCCCGCGCGCCGTTCGGCCTGGGGCTGATCGTCGTGCGCGGCTCTGCCCCACGGGACACCCGCATCTTCTTCGAAGGTTTCGAGATCCCGCAACTGTTCCATTTCTTCGGGCTGACCTCGGTCATCAACTCGGATCTGCTGTCCAAGATCGAGTTCGTCCCCGGGAACTTCAGCGCCCGCTACGGCCGCGCCATGGGCGGCATCATCGACGTCTCGGTGCGCAAGGCCAAGACCGACGGCTGGCACGGCTACCTCGACATCGACCTGTGGGACACCGCCGCGCTCCTCGAGGGGCCGGTGGGGAAGGGCGGCATCGCGCTCTCGGTGCGGCGCTCCTACATCGATTCCGTGCTGCGGCTGGTCCCCGGCATGGAGCTGGCCCCTGTCTACTACGACTACCAGGCGATGTTCGATTATCCTGTCCTGGGCGGCGACTTCAAGCTCATGTCCTTCGGCGCCGACGACCGCATCATGTTCCTCGAGAAGGACGAGACCCCGTACATCACCATCTCCCACAAGCTCACCGCCCAATACCGCAAGCGGTTCGGCGAGGACCGCCTCTTCGCCTCAGCGGGCGTGGCGCTGTTCAACCTGTCGTTCCTCAACGACGACCAGACCTTCCGCCTGAGCCTGGAGACTCAGCAGGCCGAGTGGCGCATGGAATACCTGCACCAGTTCAACTCGAAGCTCTCCTCCACGGTGGGCTTCGACGGGAACTTCGCCCGCGGCCTGTTCTCGCTCTCCACCCGCTTCGGCGGCGGCCGCCAGGACTCCGACGAGGGCGACGTCAGCAACCCGTTCGGCGACAAGACCCTCGAGTTCGACGGCACCATTCTCGCCAACTCGTTCTTCGCCGAGGCCAACTGGCACCCGGACAAGCGCTGGACGTTCATCCCCGGCCTGCGCCTGGATCTGGTGCGCGTGGGCGAGACCGAGATGGCCATGTTCGACCCGCGCCTCACCGTGCGCTATTGTTTGAAGCCGGATAAATTCAGCATCAACGCGGGTGTGGGCGTGTATTCCCAGGAGATGGAGATCCAGGAGGTCTACCAGAACTTCTTCGGAAATCCGCGGCTCACCTACAACAAATCCCTGCACACCACGCTGGGCACCACCATCAAGCCGGTGCCGTCGCTCTCCATCGAGAGCGCCTTCTTCTACAAGCATCTGTGGGATCTGGTGACCGCCTCGGACCGCGTGCTCATGCTCGAGGGCGAGCAGGTCCGCGAGAACCTGCGCAACCAGGGCCTCGGGCGGGTCTACGGGCTGGAGCTGCTCCTCAAGAAGGAGAGCGACGCGCTGTGCCCGTCGTTCCTGGGCATGAACAAGTGCTTCGGCTGGGTGTCGTACACGCTCTCGCGCTCCGAGCGCAAGGAGGACGACACCATCGACTGGCACGTCTTCTCCTTCGATCAGACCCATATCCTGACGGTGCTCTTCTCGGGCCAGTGGCGCAACGGCTGGCAGGCGGGCTTCCGCTTCCGGCTCTCGACGGGCATCCCGCTGACCCCCTTCGTCGGCGGCATCTACGATTCGGATTCCAACCGGTACCAGGGGATCCAGGGCGCGCTCAACAGCGAACGCCTGCCGCTGTTCCATCAGTTGGACTTCCGGGTGGACAAGAAGTTCGAGTTCCAGCGCTGGAGCCTGACCGCGTACATCGACATTCAGAATGTGTATTACAACAAGGCTACCGAGTTTATTGACTATAACTTTAACTATACCAAGCGCCGCACCATCGAAGGCCTGCCCATCTTCCCCTCGTTTGGCGTGAAAGGGGAATTCTAATGAACACGCATGTACGCATTGCAATCCCGATTGTAATGGCCATCGTCTTTCTCTTCAACGTGAACTGTGGAGACGACTTCCGTCCGGCCGGCCAGTTGGTGGACGACGAGCCCCAGGTCCTGGGCCTGCGCGCCGAGCCTCCCGAGGTGGGCGGCGGCGACAGCCTGACCGTGGATTCGCTGGTCCACTGGCCCCAGGGGGAGGCGCATTACCTGTGGTTCCTGTGCATCCCCACCAACCTCGAGCAGGTGCAGAGCTGCGTGAAGTCCCAGCTCGGAGAAGCGCTCCCGCCGGCATGTGAGGGCGCCATGGGCACCCTGTGCACCGCCGGGACCGATCCCACGTTCACCTGGACCGCGCCGCCGATCCCGCTGCCCGAGGACGTGCCCGAGGTGTTCTTCTTCGTGCAGCAGGTGCTCTCGTCCTCGCCGGATGTCTGGGCGGCGTGCGAGAGCGCCATTCGCAACAACCTCCCCACCGCCGACTGCCTGATCAGTCTCAAAACCGTGACCTTCAGCGATCGCGAGGTGAAAAACCTGAATCCGCAGTTGTCGCACTTCGTCATCAATGAGACCATTGCAACACCCGGAGAACCGGTCATTGCAACAGCAGGACAGAAGGCATCGTTCAATGTCGTCATCGATCACGCTGGCCTCGACGAACTGACCGACGAGAGCACGAGCACCAATTTCATCTACATGAACATGGAGTTCTACACCACCTGCGGCACCCTCGACCGATATGGCGAGCAGTGGTACTGCGAGATGGCGCTGGATGGAACCCGCGAGATCACGTGCGTGGCCGACGACGACGAGGACGCCCCCAACCAGGTCAAGCCCCGCAAGGACTGGTCCGGCGACTGTGTGGTCCACGCCGTGCTGCGCGACAACCTGGGCGGCATCACCTGGCTGACCCAGGAACTCTCGTTTTTGTAGGGTTTACGGCAGGACCATCACGGGCACCAGGGACCGGGTGGGTGTGGTTTCGTAGCCCAACTGAAAATAATTATGGTCCCCCCAGCAAGGTACGGCGCCGTCGCTCAGGGCGGCGCAGGTGTGACGCGGACCGGCGGCAATGGAGACCGTTGAAGCGAGGCGGTGAACCACGGTGGCGGTGAGGCTCGTGTTCGTGGTGCCGTCGCCGAGCTGGCCCTGGTCGTTCTGGCCCCAGCACAACATGGCCCCCGAGACTTGGCGCGCGCAGGTGTGGGTGTCCCCGGCGGCGAGCTCGGCCACCGCATGGAGCCCCTGGACGCGCACCGGTGACGAGCGGTTGGTGGTGGTGCCGTCGCCGAGTTGGCCCTGGTTGTTCTGGCCCCAGCAGCGGGCGGTGCCGTCGGCGAAAACCGCACAGGTGTGGTTTGCGCCTGCGACGATGGTGGTCGTCGTGGCGAGCCCGACCACCGTCACCGCGGTAGGGCGCCCGGTGGTGGTGCCGTCGCCGAGCTGGCCGCTCCCGTTGCCCCCCCAGCAGCGGGCGGTGCCGTCGGCGAGGCGCGCGCAGGTGTGGACGGTCCCCGCGGTGATGCCCGTGGCGCCGGTCAGGCCCGAGACGGTCACGGGAGCCGGCCGGTCGGTGGTGGTGCCGTCCCCCAGCCGGCCGCTGCCGTTTGCTCCCCAGCAGCGGGCGGTGCCGTCGGTGAGGATCGCGCAGGAGTGCTGACGCCCGGCGGCCAGCGCCAGGACGCCCGTGAGCCCGCTGACGGCCACGGGGCTGGACCGGTCGGTGGTGGTGCCGTCGCCGAGCTGGCGATAGGCGTTGTCCCCCCAGCAACGGGCGGTGCCGTCCGAGAGCTTCACGCAGACGTGGTTGCCGTTGACGGACATCGCTTGGATTCCGGCGAGCCCGCCCACGGGGGCCGGCGCGGCCCGGTTGACCGTCGTGCCGTCGCCGAGCTGGCCCTCGTTGTTCCAGCCCCAGCAGCGGGCGGTGCCGTCGGAGAGGCGCGCGCACGAGTGGTTGTTGCCGACCTGCACGGCGGCGGCAGCCGAGACCCCGGCGACGGCGCCGGGCGAGAGACGATCCGTGGTCACTCCGATGCCCAGTTGGCTGTTGGCGTTGTCGCCCCAGCAGCGGACGGTGCCGTCGGCGAGGACCGCGCAACTGTGGGAAGAACCCCCGGCGACGTCCACGGCGTCGGCGAGGCCCGTGACGGTCACCGGAGTCGACCGGTTGGTCGTGGTGCCGTCGCCGAGTTGGCCCTTGTTATTGTATCCCCAGCATTTGACAGTGCCGTCGCTCAGCCGGGCGCAGGAGTGACCTCCGGCCGACGCCAGCAGGTCGGTGACGTCGGTGAGGACGCTGACGACGACGGGGGTCGTTCGCTTGGTCGTGGTGCCGTCGCCGAGCTGGCCTGAGCCGTTGTCACCCCAGCAACGGGCGGAGCCGTCGTTCAGCCGGGCACAGGTATGGGCGCCGCCCGACGAGATCCCGGCGACGTCGGTGAGCCCGCTGACCGGGACCGGCGAGGTGCGTTGGACGTTGGTGCCGTCGCCGAGCTGGCTGTCAAAGTTGAATCCCCAGCATTGGACGGTGCCATCGTTCAGTCGGGCGCAGGTATGGCGATCCCCCGCCGAGATGCCGACGGCCCCGGTGAGCCCGCTGACCGGCGCCGCCGTCAGGTGTTCGGTCGTGGTGCCGTCGCCGAGTTGGCCATTGCTATTGATTCCCCAGCATTTGGCCGTGCCGTCGCCGAGCAGCGCGCAGGCGTGGAGCCACCCGACCGAGACGGCGACGGCACCCGAGAGCTCGCCGACCGTCACGGGCGTCAGGCGGCTTTCCGTGGTTCCGTCACCCGTGAGGTATCCCCAGCACTTCACGGTCCCGTCGGCGATCAGGGCGCAGGACCGGGCGCCACCCACTGAGACGGCGACTGCGCCGGTGAGTCCGCTGACGGTCACGGGAGTCACCCGGTTGGTCGTGGTGCCGTCCCCGAGCTGGCCATTGGAGTTGACCCCCCAGCATTTGACGGTTCCATCGTCGAGCAGCACGCACGTGTGGCCTCCGACGGCGACAGCCAGGGCCCTCTGGCAGGGTTGCATCATCGCCCGGCAGGTTCCGTCGCAGACAAGAGTACCGGAAAAACAACCGAAATCATGGGCATTCGTGAGGCCGAAGTCCACTCCGTCGCACTGCTCTCCCTGTGAGTCCTGCACCGCCCCGTCGCCGCAATACCCCGCACACAGCGTCTCGCTCAGGGCGCAGCCGCCGTCACAGAGCAGCAGCCCGCCGGGGCGGTGCCCCAGGGCCTCGCAGGTGGCTCCGTCCAGGTTCGCCCGGTCGCAGCTCTCGAAGAGAATCTGCACCACGTCGTCGCCGCAAAAACCACCGCATTGACTCGTATCGAAGGTGCAGGTCGTTAGGTCGCAGTACAGGGTCCCTTCCTCGCGGTAACCCAGGGAGGCGCAGGTCTGGAGATCCAGGTCCATGAAGTCGCACTGCTCATGCTCCTGCTGGAGAATCCTGTCGCCGCACCACTCCGCGCAGCCGGTGACGTCGAGCAGACATTGGGTGTCGTCGCAGGCGAGGGTGCCGGTGTAGAAACCGAGGCTTTCGCAGGTCTGGCCGCCGAGGCCGCCGCTGTCGCACTCCTCGCCGGCCGCGAACTGGATGGCGCCGTCACCGCAGGCGCCGGCCGCCTCGCAGGGAGCCGTGTCCAAGCCCGAGCAGTCGGGGAGGCAGGCGAGGGTGCCGCCGTGATACCCCAGCGCCTCGCAGCTCTGGTTGGCCAGGTCGGCGCCGTCGCAGCCCTCGCCGAAGCCGGCCTGGATGAGGTCGTCTCCACAGCGCCCGAACGCCTCGCAGTCCGAGAGCTCCAGCGTGCAGTCGTCCCGGCAGGCGAGGGCGCCGCCGTAATACCCCAGCAGCGCGCAGCTCTGGCCGGCGAGCTCGGCCCCGTCACAGCCCTCGTCGCCCAGCACCCGCCCGTCCCCGCAGACGGGCGTGCAGACGCTCGAGTGCCCCGGGGTGCACTCCCAGCCGTCCTCGACCGTGCAGGTCGCGGAGCAGCCGTCACCGTCCGCGACCCGGCCGTCGTCGCAGGCCTCGTCGCCCTCGAGGAAGCCGTTGCCGCAGATGCTGGCGCAACCCGTCACATCGAACGAACAGTCCGGC
>Ga0302247_1002605_pt1 | contig 11444 bp, 6 predicted proteins | sample AAG_UR_Ile_MG_FD_193529 | JGI IMG/M metagenome (GOLD analysis project Ga0302247, IMG submission 193529) | Enriched activated sludge microbial communities from anaerobic digester in WTTP, New Holstein, Wisconsin, United States - AAG_UR_Ile | ecosystem: Engineered > Bioreactor > Anaerobic >...
CGATGAGCCAGTAGTAGTCCCAGGAGGTCGTGACGTACCGGAAGCGGATGCGGACCGTGGCCTGGCCGGCAGCCTGGGCCGAGAGGTCGAGATTCGCGACGGTGCCGTTGGGCACGTCGGTGGTGTAGGTGACCACCGGGGTCCAGGTGGACCCGTCCAGGCTGAGCTCGACGGCAGCCGAGTCCGACGCTCCCAAATCCTCATAGAAATGACGGAAGGAGAGGTTGACGGTCGTATAGGCCGAGCAGTCCATGACCGGGGAAACCAGGCTGTCGTCGAAGGGATAGGATGTGCCCGGCTCGTCTGCGTCGATGATGGCGTAACGGCCGGTGCCGCCTGTGAGCGTCAGCCCGGCGCTGGACGTGGTCGAGCTCTGCCAGGTGTAGGTGGTGCTGCCGCCGTTGGTGATGGTCCAGCCGGCGGGCGGCCAGGTTTCGAAGCCCTGGACCAGCAGGTAGTTGGGGCAGGTGCCGACGCCGTAGCAGCCGGAGTCGTCGCAGTCGGTCGCGCCGTCGCCGTCGTTGTCGACCGTGTCGGCGCAGGTGGTCTCGTCGTTCTCGGGGACGCAGCCGGCGAGGCCGCCGCAGTCGGGGTCGCCGCAGTCGGTGGAGCCGTCGTTGTCGTTGTCGATGCCGTCGGTGCAGCGGGCCTCGGAGTCCTCGGGGCCGCAGGGGCCCAGCCCGGCGCAGTCGGAGTCGGCGCAGTCGACGCCGCCGTCGTTGTCGTTGTCGAAGCCGTCGGAGCAGCGGGCCTCGGTGTTCTCGGCGCCGCAGGGCTCGACGCCGACGCAGTCGGTGTCCTCGCAGTCGAAGAGCCCGTCGCCGTCATTGTCAAAATAATCGTCGCAGGTGAGCTCGGCCGGGTCCTCGTAGGCGTAGATGGCGATGCCGTAGGTGGTGGGGGTCGGGGTCGTGCTCCAGGACTTCACGATGAAGTAGTACGTACCGTCGGCGGGCGCGGTGAAGATGATGTATTCGACGTCTTCGTCGTATCCGGAATCGGCGATTTCGAGGCACGCGCCGGCCTCGTCGCAGGTTCCCTGGATCAGGAGCTGGCCGTCCACGCCCAGGCCCTGGATGAAGACCACCGCCTCACCCGCCAGCATCTCGTGGGAGAAGACCGCCTCGGGGCCGTCCCCCAGGAAGATGCCGGTGGTGCAGGAGGTGTGCGTGAAGGTCATGTCCGTGGTGGTGTAGTCCGCGGTGAAGTCCTCGCCCTCGGTGTAGAAGGGGAATTGGATTTTGAACACGTCGGAGCAGGACTCGCCAGAGCCGTTGGTGTACAGGCAGGTGGGCACGCCGCCGAGGTCCTGGCAGTCGGGGGTGGCCGGTGCGCAGGCCGCGTTGGACCATTCGGCGCACCCGTTGGCGCCTGTGATGCAGGTCTCGATGCCGTCGGCGCCGGCGTTGCAGCGCACGGCGTCGAGCGTGCAATCGTCCAGGCAGTTCTCGAGGCAGCTCGGGGCACCGTCGACGAGCTCGCAGAACGGCGTGGCCACGTCGCACGGGGTGTTCACGACCTGGGGGCAGTCGTCGGCGTCGGCCACGCAGGTCACGATGGCGCCACCGCCGGCGTCGCAGGAGGTCTGGCCGACGGTGCACGGGGGCTGGCCGCAGTCGACGACGCAGGTGGGCGTCCCCGCGCGCAGCTCGCACAGCGGGGTGTCGACGCCGCACGGGGCGTTCTCCCAGACGGTGCAGCCGGTCACCTCGGTGACGCAGGTGTCGATGCCGTCGTCGCTGTCGTCGCAGCGCACCGCGTCGACCGTGCATTCATCGACGCAGTTGTTGACGCAGACGGCCCCGCCGCCCTGGATGACGCACTCCGGGGTCTCGGGGGCGCAATTGGTGGTCTCCCACTCGCCGCACGTGTTGGCCCCGGCGACGCATGTCTCGACGCCGTCGAATTCGGCGGTGCAGCGGGTGGTGCCGATGGTGCAGGCGCCGGTGCAGTCGACGACGCAGGTCGGCAGACCGCCGTCGAGGCGGCACAGGGGGGTGTCGCCGCCGCAGGCCTGGTTCTGCCACTCGGTGCAGCCGGAGGTGCCGTTCACGCAGGTCTCGACGCCGTTCCCGGCGGTGTTGCACTGGGAGGCGCCCACGGCGCACTCGTTGGTGCAGTTCGCGGTGCACGAGGAGGTGTCGAGGGTGCAGCCGGCCTGGCAGCGCAGGGTGCCGCCGGTGTAGCCCTGGAGCAGGCTCTCGCAGGTGAGGCCGCCCAGATCGTCGCCGTCGCAGGGCTCGCCCTGATCGATCTGTCCATTGCCGCACAGGTTGACGTTGTTGGCGTTGCTGCTCTTGCCGTCGTCACAGCCGGCGATCGGCGACAAGAACAGGGTGGCGGACAACACCGCGAGGAAAAGACGCAAGGTACTGTTCAACATGGGGGCTCTCCTTTCAGACCGCAGCCGGGCTGCACTTCAATGCCGGAAGTATTAGCAGAAAACCCGGACAGGGGATCCGGAAAAATCACGGCAAATAAATTACGCAACGCCCACTCTGTCGTGCACTTCGTCGTGCGCGGGCTTGGAGCCGTGCTTCTTTTGAGGTACAACCAGGCCATGCGGAAGCCTCCCTGTCACCTCCTGATTTTTATTTTGGTATTCACACACTGCGAGCGGGTCGTCCCCGAGAAACGCGATGTCCGCGATCCCGCAGCCTCGCCGACGCCCGCCTTGTCGGCGCCGACCCCGCCCGTCGCGGATCCCCTGCCGGGAAGCCCCGGTCCCCCGACCCCGACCGGGGACGCGGAGATCCTCGCCCGGCTCGACCACGTCACGCGCACCTGCGACGTTCAGCCCTGGGGCGCGCGGGTCACCTGTCCCGATCGCGGTGAGGACCTGCTGCGGAGCTGGCACTTCACCGGCAAGAAACGGTTCCCCGACACGCTGGACACGTTTTCTTCGTATATCGCCACCCAGCCCGAGCCCGGGAAGGCGGTGGCCATCGACGCCCTCCGGCGCATCGTGAACAACCTGGAGCCCGCCAACTTCCCCGGGAGCGAGCCGGCGCCATACATCACACCCGAAGCCTGGCGTCGCTTCCTCGAGGCCACCCGCACAGTGGAAAACCTGCGGCTCTACTTGGCCATGGATTCTTCCTTCGCCGTCCTGGCCGCGCTGGCCCGCCAGGAGGCCTCTTTCTTCGAGGAGCTTCAGGGGCGAAGCGCCCTGCGGCTGCGGTCGGTCCCCTATCTGATGCGCTTCTCCCGGCTGCGCGGGTTCGACGGCGTGTCCCGGCTCGCCGACGAGGCCCTCGCATCCGGGGACCTGCCGCTTGCGCTCGCCTGCGTCTCTTCGGCGTCCCGGTTGGCCGACCCCACGACCGACGAGGCCGCCCGGATTTGCCCCTGGGCCGCCGGCCTGCTCGCGAAGGCGCCCCAACACTTATGGGCGGGTATTGCAAAAGTCTTCCGGTTCTGCCCCGACCATTTAAATGGGCTCCTCGACCACCTCGAGAAGGAGTGGCTGCCCGAGACCGCCGTGGCGGGGGAGGTGGCCGTGGTGGGCGATCTCATGCGCGCGCAATGCCTGCCGGCCGTACCCCCTTCGGCAAAGCCGGCCCCTGTCTTGACAAGCGCCGATTCCCCCTGTGTCCGTTTGCGCAAGATGGTCGCGAGAATCAAGGACAGTCCCAACACCCGCCCCGAGGTCCGCGGCGTCGCCGAGGCGCTCCTGTCGAAGTGATCCTGATTGACAGGGCGGCGCATCTATGTTTTATGGTACCGTCCCGGGACCCGGGGGTCCTGCGGAATAAAAATCGGGTCCGCCCCCGTTGGTTGGCCCGACCCGGGGACACCCAGACCCGAGAGCCGTACCTGGAGCCGATGGAAAACCTGCTGCTGGACCTGCACGACGTCACCAAGGAATTCATCCACGGAGAGGACACCCTGCTGATCCTGAAGTCCATCAGCCTGCAGGTCCAAGCGGGTGAACGGGTGGCCATCGTGGGGGCCTCCGGGGCGGGCAAGAGCACCCTGCTGCACCTTCTGGGTGGCCTGGACACGCCCACGAGCGGGTCGATCCTGTTCGAGGGGCGGGACCTGGGCCGGCTCTCGTCCAACGCCTTGGCCGAATACCGGGCCCGCAAGGTGGGCTTCGTGTTCCAGTTCCATCACCTGCTGCCCGCCTTCACCGCCCTCGAGAACGTCATGATCCCGGCGCTGATCCAGCGCATCTCGGTCCCCGAGGCCCGCCGGCGCTCCCGGGAGGCCCTTGAACGCGTGGGGCTGTCCCACCGCATCACCCACCGCCCGGGCCAGCTCTCGGGCGGCGAGCAGCAGCGCGTCGCGATCGCCCGCGCGATCGTGATGGAGCCGCGCCTGCTGCTGGCCGACGAGCCCACAGGCAACCTCGACAGCGGCACCGGAATGGCCGTGCACAACCTGCTCCTCCAACTCAACAGCGACCTGAACATGACCATGATTGTCGTGACGCACAACCACGACCTGGCCGCGATGTTCTCGCGGGAAGTGACCATGGCCGACGGGCAGATCAAGGAAGACAAGCGCCGAGATGAAGCTGCCGTTTAGATCCTCCGCTTATTCAATATTGCTGGCGAGCACATGTTTGTCACTGGCTCTCCTCGGCCTGCCGTCGACCGCCCTCGCGGGCAACGACACCGACTCGGATACCGACTCGGACACCGACGCGGACACCGACGCGGACGCCGACACCGACACCGATGCCGATACCGACGGCGGGAAGGACGCCATCGTCGACGATTTGCCGGTCACCCGCGTCGATCTGGCCCCCAAGGTGCTGGGTCTCGACGTCCGCGGCAACAAGTTGACCGAAAAGGAGAGCATCCTCGCCGTGGTCGGCACCAAGGTGGGCACCCACCTGAGCCGCATGCAGCTGGCCCAGGACGTGCGCTCGATCTGGAACATGAAGAAGTTCCGCAGCATCCAGGTCGAGGCGATCGAGACCGAGGAGGGCGTGCGCCTGGTCTACGTGGTCGAGGAGAAACCGTCGATACGCGAGATCGTCGTGCACGGCACCAAGGCCATGGAGCTCGACGAGATCAACAAGGTGGTCACGCTCAAGCCCAACTCCATCCTCGACGAGCCCGAGGCCAAGGAGAACGAGGACAAGATCCGCTCCCGCTACCAGGAGGACGGCTTCTACCTGGTGAAGGTGCGCCTCGAGATCAAGTTCACCAAGGACAAGAAGGCCGAGGTGCACTACTACGTCAGCGAGGGCCCGCGCGTGAAGGTCGGCGGTGTGTCGTTCTCGGGCAACCGCCACTTCTCGGGAAAGCACCTGCGAAACAACATCGCCACCGCGCCCCCGGGCATCCTGGCGTTCTTCAGCGACACCTCCGGCGTGTTCAAGGAGGCCGAGCTCAAGACCGACGTGGAGCGCATCAACGCGCTCTACTACGACGCGGGCTTCATCCGCGCCAAGGTCGGGCCGGCCGAGATCGAATTCTCCTCGGCCCAGAACAAGGTCTTCATCCACATCCCCATCGAGGAGGGGCCCCGCTACCTGATCTCGAAGATCGGCGTGGCCGGCGACCTGCTGGGCACCGAGAAGCAGAACCGCCGCGTGGCCGCCGGCGACGCGAAGGCCCAGGCCGAGATCCTGGCCTCCCACAAGAAGATGCTCAAGAGCAAGGCGGGCGAGTGGTTCAACCGGTCCCGCATGGCCCGCGACCTCCAGGCGCTGACCACCCACTACCGCGACATGGGGCACGCCCACGCCAACGTGATCCCCTTCACCCAGATCGACGACGTGAAGCGCACCATCGACGTGGAGTTCCGCGTCCGCCCGGGCAAGAAGGTGTACATCGAGCGCATCGAGATCTCCGGCAACTCCAAGACCCAGGACAAGGTCATCCGCCGCGAGCTGGTCATCCACGAGGGCGACCTGTACTCCCACTCCCGGATCGAGGCCTCCCGCCGGGCCATCTTCCGCCTGGGCTTCTTCAAGGACGTCAAGGTCGAGCCCCGCAAGGGCACCGCCGATGACGCCTCCATCCTGAAGTTCACCGTGGCCGAGGGTTCCACCGGCACGTTCAACATCGGAGCCGGCTACTCCACCGTCGAGAACCTGGTGGCCCAGCTCCAGGTGACCCAGCAGAACCTGTTCGGGCGCGGCCAGACCCTCATGCTCCAGGGCCAGCTCTCCTCGCTGCGGCAGTACTTCAGCCTGCGGTTCGTCGAGCCGTACTTCTTCGACACCAAGTGGTACTTCTCCTTCTCGTTGTACAACTCCATCTACGCCTTCGAGAGCTTCAACCGCAACACCATGGGCGGCAGCCTGACCTGGGGCTATGCGCTCTCCCCGCTGTGGCGCGTGTTCCTCACCTACACGCTCGAGGACGTCGAGATCAACACCTCCTCGTCGGGCGTGCTGCTGGGCTCCGGCTCCCGGCTGACCATCCCGTCCACCGCGTTCGTCGCCAACCTGTTCAAGGACGGCATCACGTCCTCGATGCGCGCGTCCATCACTTACGACAAGCGCGACAACCGGCAGTTCCCCACCAAGGGCGCCATGCACAGCCTGAGCGCCGAGTTCGCGCGGCCCGAGTTCGGCTCCCAGAACGTGTTCGACCGGTACCGCGCCTTCTCCCGCATCTACTTCCCGTTGCTCAAGCCGTTCATCTTCAAGATGAACGCCGAGATCGGCCTGATCACCTCCACCGACGCCGCCGGCGTCCCGATCTTCGAGCGCTTCTTCCTCGGCGGCATCAACACCATCCGCGGGTTCCGTCCCTACTCCCTCGGGCCGCGGATCCAGGTGCCGGTGTCGCCGGATCCCAACGCCGCGCTCTTCTCCTTCCGCAAGGGCGGCGACAAGAGCCTGGTGTTCAACTGGGAGCTCGAGTTCGACATCCTCAAGGCAATGATGATCAAGGGCGTGCTCTTCGTCGACGCGGGCAACGCCTACGACGACGACGAGAACTACTCGCTCACCAAGATGCGCTCCGCCTGGGGCTTCGGCATCCGCTGGTACACCTTCCTCGGGACGCTGCGCTTCGAGTGGGGCCTGCCGCTGGATCCCCAGCCCGGCGAGGACAAGATCGTGTTCGAGTTCAACATCGGAGGCTCGTTCTGAGATGGCCGGTCTTCTACGCCTCGTGTTCGTGTTCCTGCTGGCCGGCTGCGCCACCTCCGGGCCCCGCGTCGGCGTGATCCAGGTGCAGACCGTGATGGAGGAGAGTCCGTGGGCGCTTGCCCAGATGGAGTCCCTGCGCAAGGAGATCAACGCCCGCCAGGCGACCCTCGAGGAGAAGTGCGTCGAGCCCCTCAAGAAGCTCGAGGCGCGCCTGCAGCCGCTGGCGGACCGGCCCGACGCGGACCCGGAGAAGTCCGCCGCGGTCCTTGAAAAGCGCCAGGTCTACGACGGCTGCGTGGTCCTGCGCTCCCAGATGCAGGACGAGATCAGCCGCGTGCGGGACCGCTTCGTCGCCGACCTGATGGGGCGCATCAACACGGCCGCCCGCGAGGTCGCCCGGCGTCGCAAGCTCGACCTGGTGCTGCTCAACCAGCAGCCCGGTCCCGTGGCGTTCTCTGGACCCCGCGTGGACGTGACGAGCGAAGTAAAAAAATTAATGGACCCCGAGCCGTAGAATTTTTCCGCCGGCCGGCAGTCTGTTGGAGCGGCGCCGCTTTCGGCGCCCCGATTTCGCAAGGAGTGTGCAAGATGAAACGGTTGTTCTCCCTTTCCCTGTTCGTCGGTTGCATGGTGTTCGCGCAGGTCGCCGCCGCGCAGACCATCGCCTGGTTCAACCCCTCCAAGGTGCTCAACAACTCCAAGGAGGGCAAGAAGGTCCTCGCCAAGCAGAAGGCCCTCCAGGACCAGTTCGAGGCCGAGCGCAAGAAGGCTGAGAAGCCCCTCGAGGCCGAGAAGGACACCATCGAGACCGAGTGGAAGAACCTGCAGGCCAACGCCAACGTCCTGAACGAAAAAGAGAAGGCCCGCCGGTTCGAGGCGATCAAGACCAAGTATGACGCGTGGATGGAGAAGGTGAAGAAGGGCCAGGCCGACTTGGTCAAGCGGCAGCAGGACATGGCCAAGGAGTTCCAAAACGTGGCCGAGCCATTCTCCAAGAAGCTCAAGGTCGTGGCAGAGCGCGTGGCGCGGGCCAAGGGCTACGGCTTCATCATCGCCCACGACCCCGAGAACCCGCAGGTCCTGCTGTTCGCCAAGCCGGACATGGACATCACCGCGACGCTGATCGCCGAGCTGGACTCCGGCAAGTGAACCGGGCGTTCGCCTGGGCGCTCGTCCTGCTGATGACGTGGGGCGTCTGCCTATCCTGCGAGACACGCAAACAGGGGAAACCGCCGCCGCCTCCCGCGCCGGGCGAGGTGGCCGAGCCCGTGCACCTGGTGCTGCCGCCGGACCCCGACGCCCGGCCCGAGGATCGCGAGCCGGTGCTCGAGGAGAAGGAGCCCAACGACTACCACCCCTGGGCGCTGACACTGCCCGCCGGCACCGCCGGTCGCGGCTACATCAACGAGCCGCGCATGCGCACCACCCAGGTCGGCCCCGACCGCGACTACTTCCGATTCGAGGTGCCGGGCAATCAAAAGATGATCCTGTGGGCGAAGCTCGCCGGGGTGCCCCGGATCAACCTGTATCTGGCCATCCACGATGAAAAGAACGAAAAAATCTACCTGCAGGACGCCAACCAGGACGGCAGCGACGAGCTCATCGTCAACCTCACCATGGCACCCGGGATCTACTATTTCCAGGTCGGCGAGCGCTGGCTGACCTCGACCTTCGCCCATGACCTGCGCAACCCGTACACGCTCTCGTGGAAGCTCTCGGCGCCGTCTCCGGGCCAGGAGATCGAGCCCAACGACAACCGGGCCACGGCCAATCAACTCCAGCCGGGCCAGGGCGTGCGCGGGTACATCCACTCCTCGGCGGACGATGACTTCTTTCACCTGAACTTCGGCTCCCGCATGCTGCGGCTCGAGTTTCGGCCCGCCCCGGGCGTGCCCCTGGCGATCGCCTTCTGGAACGCCCAGGGCAAGGAGCCCGTGCGCCGCATGGTGGTGCAGCCCAGGGAGGGGCTGGTGCTGCGCCGCTTCTCGCCCCAGGCATTGGGCGTGAACTACCTGGCCCTCACGGGCGTGAGTGGCGCCTCGAGCGTGACCGGCCAGTACGAACTGACCGTCTCGTTCGAGAGCACGGGGGATCAGTACGAGGTCGAGCCCAACGACGCGCTCGGGCGCGCCAATCCGCTGCCCGGCCTCAACGGCGTGGTCATCGGCGCCATCCCCCATGCGGCGGACCGGGACTTCTATTCCATGACCTTCGTGCGGGACATGTCGGTGTCCCTCTCCCTGCTCGCGCCGGCCCAGTTGCCCCAGATCCGCTACTGCCTGATGCCCGTGAACCGCTGCGTCACCCAGTGGGCGGAGACCATGGAGATCCACCACCAGGTCGTCGCCAAGGGTAACTACTGGGTCGAGGTGGAGGGCGGCAAGTCCTACCACCCGGACGCGTCCTACAGCCTGCGCTGGAGCTTCGAGGTCGCCTCGGACAGCGACGAGCGCGAGCCCAACAACAAGCCGGGCCAGGCCGGCCGCATCACCCCCGGGACCCAGATTCGGGCCTTCCTGCTGCCCAAGGGGGATCTGGACTTCTTCTGGTTCCAGCTCCCGGGCTCCGCCGGGAACCCGCCCGTGGCCCAGGTGGAGCTCTCCGGCGGCGAGGCCATCGACCCCGCGCTGGCCATCGTCGACGCCTTCGGCAACGTCACAGTCGAGGACGCCGCCGGCCTCTACAGCGGGGTGCGTCGGGTGAAGACCGCGCTCCACCCGGGGCACCGCTACTACGTCCGCGTCCGCGAGAAGTCCGGCAACGCCGGCAGCGCGAAGATCCCCTACCTGCTGCGCCTGACCCACGTCAACGCCACCGCGGCGCGCTCCTACAAATAGGACTGGATTTTTTCCCGGCAGACGATACATTTCGCGCGTCGACAAAACGCCATGAAATTCGCACCGCGAATTTCCACGAGGAGTCCTTGCCATGACGCGCGAACTGGTCACCGTGGTCCCCGAACAATCCAAGCGCCGCGACGAGCTCAAGGAGTTCATCCTCAAGCACCCGTACCTGCGGTTCGTCTCCCTGGTGGGCGTGGACCTGCTGGGGAACGACACCGACGAGCGCATCCCCATCGAGCACTTCCTGAAGAACCTCGAGGACATCTTCGCCGGCGGGGTGCAGACCGACGGCTCCTCGGTCAACCTCCCCGGCATCGCAGAGCTCAACGACGCCAAGGTCGACTTCCTGATCGACTTCGAGCGCCGCTGGGTGGTGGACTACAACCACGAGCTCCTGGACGACAACGGGCTCCCCACGGGCACCATCCGCATCCCCGTGTTTTTCCGGCACCACGACCGCTTCTACTGCTCACGCTCGGTGCTGCGCGACACCCTCGACCACGTGCGCCGCGCGCTGCTCCCGCTTCTGGCCGCCGACGGGCGCTTCCTGGCCGTCCACGGCATCGCCACCCCCGGCGACATCGCCGACGTGTACTTCACCCTGGGGACCGAGCTCGAGTTCTGGGTGTCCTCGCCGGCGCAGCACGTCTCGGCCCACGAGCTGCGCGTGACCCAGGCGCTCAAGGAGAGCTACTGGAAGCGCACCCGCGGGGCCATCCGCACCTGCCTCGAGGAGGCCCTGATCCAGCTGCAGCGCTACGGCCTCGAGCCCGAGATGGGCCACAAGGAGGTCGGCGGCGTCCACGGCAAGATCTCAGAGCAGGGGCGGCTCCACGACGTCATGGAGCAGCTCGAGGTGGACTGGCGCTTCTCGGACCCGGTGCAGGCCGCCGACAACGACATCCTGGCGCGCTTCATCATCAAGGACGTGTTCATGCGCCACGGCCTGTCGGTCACCTTCGTGGCCAAGCCCGTCGAGGGCATCGCCGGCAGCGGCAAGCACATGCACGTGGGCCTCGGCCTTCTGCTGCGCGACGGCCGCCGGGTGAACCTGTTCGATCCCGGTGAGCCGGGCCACCACCTGAGCGGCTTCGGCTACGGCGCGATCATGGGCCTTCTGCGCCACTGGGAGGTCGTGAACCCGTTCGTCTCCCACTCGAATTCGGCGCTGCGCCGCCTGCAGCCGGGGTTCGAGGCGCCGGTGTCCGTCGTGACCAGCCTGGGGAGCGATCCTGCGAGCCCGTCCCGCAACCGCACGGTGCTCGCCGGCCTGGTGCGCGGTGACAGCCCCCTGTCCATCCGCTTCGAGGTGCGCGCACCGAACCCCCACACCAACGCCTACCTGGCCTGCGCCGCGTTCTACCTGGCCATGCTCGACGGCATGCGCCACGCCTGCGGGCGCGCCCCGGCGGCGCTTCTGGCCGAGCTCGCCAAGCAGCCCGGGGAACCCGCCGAGTACCTGGAGACGGCCCGCGCCTATCTCTCCGAGGAGGACATCTTCGAGCACTACACGGCCGCCGAGAGGGACGCGCGCTTCGGCCGCA
>Ga0302247_1002606_pt1 | contig 11444 bp, 10 predicted proteins | sample AAG_UR_Ile_MG_FD_193529 | JGI IMG/M metagenome (GOLD analysis project Ga0302247, IMG submission 193529) | Enriched activated sludge microbial communities from anaerobic digester in WTTP, New Holstein, Wisconsin, United States - AAG_UR_Ile | ecosystem: Engineered > Bioreactor > Anaerobic >...
AAGCGGGGGACCCCATGCTGGTGGTCGTCAACGGGTTTTTCGCCGCCCGTCTGGCCGAGATGGCCCGACGCCTGGGAGCGGTGGTGGACACCCTGGAGTTCCCCTGGGGGAAACCCATCGAAACGAAGGAGGTGGAAAAGAGGCTCTCCTCCGGGGCGTACAAGATCCTCGGGATGGTGCACGCCGAGACATCCACGGGGGTGAAAAACCCCATCCAGGATCTGGGGCCTCCGGCGCGGAGGGCGGGGGCTCTTTTCATCGTCGACGCCGTCACCAGCCTGGGAGGGCTGGAAATGCGTGCCGACGAATGGGGAATAGACGCCCTGTACAGCTGCAGCCAGAAATGCATCGGCTGCCCTGCCGGCCTGTCCCCGGTGACCTTTTCCGAGGGCGCCATGAAAAAGGCGGCGGGGAGGTCCGCGCCGGTGCCCAATTACTATCTGGACATGAACCTGCTGATGAAATACTGGGACGGCTCCCCCCGGGCCTACCACCACACCGCCCCGGCGAACATGTACTTCGGACTGTATCAGGCGCTGCAGCTCATCCGGGGGGAGGGGCTTGAGGCGGTGCGGAAGAGGCACCGGGAAGCCCATGAGCATCTGGTGGCCGGCCTGGAAGGAATGGGGCTGTCCATGCTGGTGGAGAAGCCGCATCGGCTCCCCATGCTGAACACCGTCCTGATCCCCGAAGGCGTCGACGATGCCGCGGTGCGCAAGGAGCTGAGGGCCGTTCACAAGATCGAAATCGGTTCGGGCCTCGGAGCCCTGGCGGGGAAAATCTGGCGCATCGGCCTCATGGGTTACTCGGCGAAGAAGGAAAACGTGGACACCCTCCTGGGGGCGCTGCGAAAGATTCTGCGCAGGTGATGGAACGGCGCGATGGACATCCTTTTTGAAAACGACGACTTCATCGCGGTGAACAAAACCCTTTTCATCCGGGTCCAGTCCGACGCCTCCGGCCGGGACAGCCTGGAGGGAAGGCTCGCGGCCTTCCTCGCCGCCCGCGCCGGGGACGGCTTCCCCGGTACAGAGTCCGGCCGGGGCGGCCCCTCCGGGGGCGGCCCCTCCGGGGGCGGCCCCTCCGGGGGCGGCCCCTCCGGGGAAGAGCACGACCGGGGCGCCGGAGCCGGGGGCGGCATCTCCGGGAGCGCCCCCCTTCCCGCCGCACGGACCCCCTTCGTGGGCCTGCTGCACCGGGTAGACCAGCCTGTCACAGGGGCCGTTCTTTTCGCGAAAAACCCCCGGAGCCTGGCCCGGGGATCCGCCCTTCTGCAGAGCGGGGAAATCAGGAGGATCTACTGGGCCGTCACCACCGCCGCGCCCCCCGACGGGGAGGGAACGCTGGAGCATCACCTGACCTTCAATCACCGCCGGAACAAGGTCCACGTGCACGAAAATCCCCGGAGGGGCGCCAGGACGGCCTCCCTCCGGTACCGGCTCCTGGGCGGGTCCCAGCGGTATTTTTTCCTGGAAATCGAGCTTCTCACCGGCCGGCACCATCAGATCAGGGCTCAGCTGGCGGCCATGGGCTGGCACATCAAGGGAGACCTCAAGTACGGCGCCCGGCGGTCCAACCCCGGGGGCGGCATCCATCTCCATGCCCGGGAGCTGGCCTTCACGGATCCCAAAAACGGCAATGAGATCCGCGCCGTCGCGAGGCCCCCGGAAGACCTTCTCTGGTCCCTCTTCCCTCACGGCCCCGGTCCCGGAGGCGACAGCCGGGATTCTTGAACGGCCGGGGGCCTTCTTATTGCTCTGGAGAAGACGCCCGGGATATACTGTTCCCATGACCACGCCGGAGCCGGAACGCGCCTTTCTCGTGGGAGTCCGCGGGCCTTCCCACAATCCCCGGGAAACGGAAAACCACCTCGCCGAACTGGCGGAACTGGCCGCCAACATCGGTCTCGCAACCGCGGAGAAAACGGTGGTCAACCTGAAGACTCCCTTTCCCCGATACCTCGTGGGTTCGGGGAAGGCGGAGGAGATCCGGGAAGCCGCCGCGGCGGCGGGGGCGGAGTTCATCGTCTTCGACGACGAGATCTCCCCGTCCCAGCAGCGGAACTGGGAGGAACTGACGGGGCTCTGCGTCATCGACCGGCAGGAAGTCATCCTGGAAATTTTCGCCCGCCGGGCCCTCACCCGGGAGGCCCGGCTCCAGGTCGATCTGGCCCGGATGGAGTATTCCCTTCCCCGGCTCACCCGGGCCTGGACCCACCTTTCCCGTCAGCGGGGAGGCAGGCAGGGCACCCGGGACGCGGGCGAAACCCAGCTGGAAATAGACCGGAGGCGGGTGCTGGCCCGGATCGACAGGGCGAAACGGGAACTGGAAAACGTCCGGAAGAACCGCAGAACCCGCCGGAGCCTTCGGGAACGAACGGGGATACGGGTCGTCTCCCTGGTGGGATACACCAATGCGGGGAAATCCTCCCTCCTCAACGCCCTCACCGGATCGGGGGTCCTGGTGGAGGACAAACTCTTCGCCACCCTGGATCCCACCACCCGGAAGCTGTGGCTGCCCTCGGGGGAAACCGTCCTGGTCACCGACACGGTGGGCTTCATCCGCAAGCTTCCCCACCGGCTGGTGGAGGCCTTCAAGGCCACCCTGGAGGAAACCGCCGGAGCGGACCTTCTGATCCATGTCCTGGACGCCTCGGACCCGGAGATGAGAAGCCACGCGTCGGCCACCCGGGAAGTCCTCCGGGAGATCGGCGCGGAGGACAAACCGGTGGTCACGGCCTTCAATAAAATAGACCTTTGTCGGGACCTGGACCTCATCCGGCAAACGATGGAAGATTACCCGAACCCGGCGCTCCTGTCCGCCGCCACCGGTGAAGGACTGCCGGGTCTCCTGGCGGAAATCGACTCCGTTCTTTCCTCGGAGTACGTCAGCCTCTGCTGGGAACTCCCCCGGGACAGGCAGGACCTGGTTTCGCTTTTACGGAAGAACGGGAGGATCATCTCCCAGGATTACACCGAGCGGGGCGTGGAAATCTGCGCCCTGGTCAGCCGCCCTTTGCGGGAGCTGCTGGCCCCGTATCTCCTGCCCCCCAGCCCCGTCCCGTAAAAGGGGAGAGTCACGGGACCCATCGGGGCCGGGGGCTCCTGGGGCGCATGAAGACGATCCTGACGGCGGTGTTCCGGGCCGGGGATCCCGACCAAACCGCGACGGAGCCTCTCAGATGGGTTTGAGTTTTTCCGGCGCCGCTTCCCGGATCAGGGCCCGGGCAAGGGCCACCACCGGATCCACCAGGGTGACTCCCTGAAAGGACTGCTCCGGCATCGCCAGAGGAAGCTCGGTGCAGGCCAGTATAACCGCCTCCGCCCCCCCCCGGATAAGGAGATGGGCCATGGAACGCACCGTTTCCCGGGCTTTTTCCGTCACCGGACTCACCGCCTTGATTCCCCAGGTCCGGTTGTAAATGGCTTCCTGGATCTCCGCCTGGGTCTCCTCCGGCACCTCCAGGACGGAGTACCCTTCGGGCCCCAGAAGACTGCGGTACACCCCGGTGCTCCGGGTCCCGGTGGTGGAGAGAATGCCCACCCGGCCGCCCGGCTTGACCACGGTGCGCAGAAGGACCAGGGTTTCCTGCAGCATGTGCACCACGGGAATGCGGACCTTCTCCTTCCGGAGAATCCGGCTGAACTCCTTGAACACCACCGGCGAATGGAAGGTATTGCAGGGGATTCCTCCCACCGCCTTTTTTTTCGTCCTCGTGACCGCCTCCATCGCGATGGCGAAGGTTTCCGCCATGGCCGCAGCGGGGTTCTCGGTGATGTTGCCCAGGATGAACTCCGTCCGGTCCGGGATCGACGGCGACCGGGAGAAATGAAAAACCTCCAGATGGGACTGGTCCGTCCCGTCCGTCAGGGTGTTTTCGATGATTTTCCCGTGGAGCGCCACTCCCGCCATGGGCCCCACGCCGCCGCCTATCACGATGATCTTTTCCCGACTCATGCACACTCCCTTGAAGAAAGAAACGGCGCGGACCCGGGTCCCGCGCCGACGTATTACGATACCCTGATCATTTCCACTTGCTCATGTCGAGCTCTTTTTCGCTCTTGGCGACAATAACCGTTCCCACCATGTCTCCGGTGATGTTCATGCTGGTGCGGCCCATGTCCAGGACCGCATCGATGCCCAGGATCATCGCGTAGGCCATGGCCACCGCGGTCCCTTCCTTGACGGGCATGCCGATGGATTCCAGAACCATCAGCAGCATGATGGCCCCCGCTCCGGGAACACCAGCCGTTCCGACGGAAGCCAGGAGCGCCGTAAGGACCACCGTCACCTGCTGGGAGAAGCTCAGGCTCTGGCCGATGGCGAAGGCCACGAAGAGGGCGCAGACGCCCTGATAGATGGCGGTCCCGTCCATGTTGACCGTGGCGCCCAGGGGCAGGGTGAAAGATGCGATGCTCCGGGGGGCCCCCAGGTTGTCCTCGGTGTTCTGCATGGTCACCGGCAGGGTCCCGGCGGAACTCCGGGTGACGAAGGCCGTCAGCATGGCCTCCCGCCCGCCTTTCAGGAACTTGAGGAAACTGAGCTTGTTGATGGCCAGAAACCCGCCGTAGGTCAGCACCAGGTGCACCACCAGGGAGATGTAGACCGTCAGGGTTACCATCCCCAGGGGGCCGAATGCTTTGGCTCCCTGCTGGCCGAAGACGATGGCGATGAGGGCGAAAACCCCGAAGGGGGCGTACTGCAGAACGCCGTGGACGATCTTGTACATCACCTCCGCGCCGGTGTCGAAGAAGCTCAGCATCGCCCTGGCCCCGTCCCTGATCTTCTGGTTGGAGCTTTCCGCCAGATAGGACAGGCCGATGCCGAAAACGATGGCGAAGAAGATGATGGGAAGGACATCACCGTCGGCCAGGGATTTGACGGGGTTCCGGGGAACCAGGTTCAGAAAGGTGTCCACCAGGGCGGGCTGCTTCAGCTCCCTCCCCGCCGCCTGTCCCGCCGCCAGGTTCAGCCCCAGACCGGGACGGAAGATGTTCGCGAAGATCAGGCCGATGATGATCGCCACCACCGTGGTGAACAGATAATAGATGACGATCTTCACCCCCACCCTGCCAAGCCGTGCCGGGCTGATGCTGGCGGCCCCCCCCACCAGGGACAGGAAAATCACCGGGACGACGATCATGCTCAGAAGCCGCACGAAGAGATCCCCGAAGGGCTTGACCCAGGCGATCTTCGGCCCCACCACGAGGCCCACCACCGCCCCCAGCGCAAGCCCCACCAGGATCCTCATGAGCAGGTTCGACTTGAAGTACCAGTCCAGAGCTCCCTTCTTTCCAGATGCCTTGTCGCTCATTCCAACCTCCTTGAAATGCTCTAACCTGATTGTAACCTGTATTCCCCGATTGCGGAATAGCGGGCACGTTTTTTTCCGGCGAATCCTAGGTCAGCCGGGCCCGGCGCTCGATCACCTCGTCCAGCAGGCGGATGTACCCGTTCAGGAACATGGTCTTGAAGAGCATGACGGGCCCGAAATCGGCGAACTCCCTGGGAGCCATCCCGCCCTCTTCGTAGGCCCTCCGGAACCCCGGAAGCTTGGCGGACAGTTCCCGGACCGTCTCCTCCGGGGTGGGGAGATCCATCCGGTTCTTCACCGGCGGGTCCTTGGCGATGAGCTCCTCCGCGGTGCTCCAGTTGATGGTGATGTGCATGTCCCCGCCGACGAAATCGGTGAAGTGCCCCAGGCCCCGGGCCCCGCCGCCCAGCATGATGCCCGGCAAACCCTTTTTTTTCAGCAGCTGGTACTGCTTTCGGGCGATGACGGCGCCCGCCTGGGCCAGAATCCCCGGGTCGATCGAAATCTTTTCGGTTTTGACGAGATCGGCGAAGTACTGGTCGAAGATCCCGGTGATGTGGGTCACGTAGAAAGGCGGGCGGTTTCCGCTCTTCTTCGCCGCCCGGGCGTACCGTCCGCAGATGTGCACGGCCTGGGCAACGGAGAAAACCTCCGTGGCGCAGATGGGGATGTTCCTCTCCACCAGCTCCTCGATAGCCTCGTTGCCGCCGGGGACCACCGGAATTTTTGCCATGAAGTTCCTGCCCAGCTTCGCGGCCTTCAGCGATGTCTTCACCGTGTGGTCCGCGTCGTGGTCCCGCCGGGGGTCGTCCTGGATCGTCACGAAGCCTTCCCGGCCGCCGGAGGCCTTGTGCAGGGGCAGAAAACGCTCCATGATCCGGGCGCAGACGGTGTGGTACACCTTCGTTGCCGCCTTGTCCACGTTTTTCTCGGTGCCCACCACCTGATCGATGACGCCCCGGATGTACCGGGGTTCGCTCTGCAGGAGTTTGGCGCAGTAGGACGGGTTGGTGGTGCAGTTGACGGCCCCTGCGGCGAGGGCCTTGTCCATGTCGTCGGAACTGGGGTTGTTGACCCAGAATCGGGTCTGTGTCTCGTCGTGAATCCGATGAAAATATCCGCCGGGCATGATGGTCTCCTTTTTGAAAGGTGGAATGGGCTTATTATACGCGCAGCTTTCCCGGCCTGTCAAATCGGCCCATCAAGCCGGCCGCGCCCGGGACCGATGGAAGAAAGGGGGGATTTGTCCTTTTCCATTTGACTCCCGACCCGGCGTGCGTTAGGATTGAAGCGGAACGATTGGAAATCCGGAGGGTTCCCATGGCAGAGCATAAAAGGTTTCGAAAAGAAGAAAAGAAGGCTCCCCAGAAATCCATAAAGGACAAGCGCAAGGAGAAAAAAGAGAAGGGGAAAAGCTCCAACATCCCCGCATCCTAAGCTTCGCCGGCCTCATCCAGGCCCTGGAGGTTCAGTTCCCGCAGGATCTCCGGAGAGAGGTCGGGCTTTTTCAGCAGCTCTTCCGGGTTTTCCAGCAGGTCCTTGAACATCTCGATGGCCCGGGCGCAGTAGATGCCCTCGGAGATCCGGTCGTCCAGGCTGTAGTTGATGATCAGCACATCCTCCGCCCGGATGCTCCCGTCATCCGCCACCACCGGCGCCTTCTTGACCTTGCCGATGGAGGCGAAGATCGAGGCGTTGCCCCATTCGTAGAGATGGTGGAACGGCGCGTCCATCCCGACGCTCCCCAGATTGGCCACGTAAATGCTGGTAAAAAGAGGGTCCAGTTCGATCATGCTCCGGGGCGCGAGGCCGAAATAATCCAGGAACCGGAAGGCCCCCACCACCAGGTTCAGGGCGAACCGGGGAAGCCGGGTGAAGAAATCGATCTCCCTGTCGCTTTCGTTGCCCTCCTCGTCCCGGGCCTTGCCCACCTCCCTGTTGACCTTGCCGACGATGGTTTCCAGGGTCTCGAAGGGGCTGAAGCTTATCTTGGCGTTGGTCTCCCGGGCCTCTTCGGTGAGCTTTTTCTTGACGATGAAGGATATCTGGATCCGGTTCCTCTGATAGATCCGCTGTCCGGAGATGAAGCGGTTCAGCTGGGGCCGAAGCGCCAGAGTCCTGACCAGGGCGCAGAGGATGATATGAAAAACGGTGATGCGGATGCCGTTGCCGGCGTTTTCCTTCCCGTATTTCCGGATGAATTCCAGGGTCTTCCTGATCCGTATCTGGTGGGAAAAATAGATGATCGACTCGTTCCTCCCCCGCATGACGAAAGGGTTTATGATCCGGAAAGAAGGAAGCCCCCTGATCAGATTGCCGTCGCACCGTTTCCGCGTTCCCATCACCACTCCTTTGCGCCAGTATAAAATCCGGCGTACAGCCGCGTCAATCAGCCCCTGCCGCCCGCCGGAACCCCGCTCCCCCGCCGCTTCTCCCCGATCCCCCCGAGGGGCGGGGACGGCCCGTCCCGTTCTAAACCGGGTACAGCCCCGAGAACTTTCCGGCCCAATCCCCGTGCAGGGCCGCCAGCCGGTCTTCCAGCCGGTCCTTCTCCGGGTCCACGGCATGAGCCTCCTTTTCCCACCAGGCCAGGATTCCCGCCATGCCGTCCCGGAGGGAGGTATGGGCCCGGAAATCCGGCGCCACGGTCCGGAGCTTTCCATTGTCGAAGATTCCCGGGAAGGTCTTTTCGAAGTACAGATGGGCGCAGAGGTTCGGGGCGGCCTTATAGAGAAGCTCGCTGGGCAGATGGAGGATCCGGGGCTCCACCCCCACCAGACGGCCCAGGACGAGGTACAGGTCCTCCCAGCGGCTCAGTTCGTCGCTGGTGGCATGATACGCCTGTCCGAAGCTCCGGGGTTTTCCCAGGATCCCTTCGTAAGCCCTGGCCAGGTCCTCCACGAAGGTGAACTGCCAGGGGTTCTGACCGTCGCCGAACATCACCAGCGGCTTTCCCTTCCGGATCCGGTCCACAATGCCGTAGTTCTGCCGCAGAACCCCGATGTTCTGGGCCCCCGCCCCATAGGTCAGGGAGGGCCGGATGATGGTGACCGGCAGCCTGTCCCGCTCCAGCGCCTTCCGGATGTGGCGCTCCAATTCCGCCTTGTGAAAGGCGTAGCCGAAAACGGGGTCCTGATGGAGCTCTTCCGCGTCCTCCCGGGTGGGAAGGGTCCTGTAGGGCCTTTTATAGGCGGCGACGCTGGAGGTGATGACGATATGCCCCGCCCGCCCCCGGAAGACCCGGAGGGTCTCCTCCGCGTCGGACTCGTTGAAGCAGATCATGTCGATGACGGCGTCGAAGGTCTCGTCACCCAGAGCCTTCTCCAGTCCTCCCGGCCGGGACCGGTCTCCATGGATGGTCCTGACCCTTCCCTCGAAAGCCAGGCTCCTGGTTCCCCGGTTGAAAAGGACGACCTCATGGCCTCCGGAGACGAGCCGCGCGGTGAGGGCCCGGCTGATGACGCCGGTGCCTCCCAGAATAAGCACCTTCATGTTTCCGCTCCTTGCACAGGTATGTTCCGCTGGACCCTTATATAGTATGCGAAAAGGGGACGGACCGGAAGGGGCATTTTTCCGCCTCCGGGACGGACGCCCGGGCGGAAAGCGGATCTGCAAGGATTCGGGGAAAATGAAATAAATCTTTTTGACAAAATTGATATGCGGCGATATAATGAAAACGTCACGATGAACGAAATGCACGAGAAGTTCGAAGATGCCATCTCCTCCCTGTCCGTGCAGCTCAGGGCTGCCGCCCGGGCCGTCAAGGTCAGGGGTGACTGCAGCAAGGCGATCATCAGCTCCGGGAACGAAAGGGAACTGCTTGCCGAGGTTTGCCGGATCCTGTCCGAAACCGGCGGCTATAAAATGATCTGGGCCGGGGACACCGACAATGCCCAAGAAAAAATCATTCGCTTCGTCACCGGCATCGGGGTGGATCCGGAACATGTGAAAGAGCTGCGGCTGAGCTGGGGGGAGGACGAGAAGGGCCAGAGCCTGGCAGGCCAGGCCATCCGATCGGGAAGGCCCGCCTCGGCCCGCAGGATCCCCTCCGACCCGGACATCTCGGAATGGCGGAAAAAGGACGCGGAAAAAAGAGGCTACGCCTCCGGGCTGGCCCTCCCCCTGATTTCCGGGGACAGGGTCATCGGGGTCCTGGTCATCAATTCCGCCGATCCCGACGCCTTCGATGAAAACGAATCGGAGCTCCTGGCGGCCCTGGCGGGGGATGTGGCCTACGGGATCTCCGCCCTCCGGGAAAAACTGGCCCGCCAGGAGGCGGAAAAAGCCCTCCGGGCCGGCAGGCGGGTTCTCCTCACCATGATCAACCACATTCCGGACACCATCTTCTATAAAGACGCGGAGGGCCGTTACACCTTCGTCAACAAGGCCAAGATTCTGCAGGCCCGAAACTACTCTCCGGTGAAACTCATCGGCAGGACGGTCTGGGATGTCTACCCCGGAGACCAGGCTCAGGTCTTCGACGACGAGGACCGGCGCACCCTGGAGAGCGAGGAGGGTCTGACGGTATGGGAAGAGAAAATCATCAAACCCGACGGTTCCGTGGAATGGAGGCTCAACACCAAGGTGGCCGTCCGCGGCCCCGGCGGTAAATCCGACGGGCTCATCACCATCGGCCGGGACATCACGGCCCAGAAGAACGCCGAGGCGCTTCTGAAAAAATCCCTGGAGGAAAAGGAGATTCTGCTCCAGGAAATCCGCCATCGGACCAAAAACAACCTGACCCTGATCTCCAGCCTCCTCAATCTGGGGATGAGCGAAGTGGATAACCCGGAATGCCGGGGTGTTTTCCTCAGCGCGAAAAACCGGCTCCGCTCCATCGTCGCCCTGTATCACCATCTGGAAAGGTCCGAATCCCTGAACGACGTGGCCCTGCACGAATATGTGAGATACCTGGCCGAAGCCATTTTTTCCACCTACACCGTGGAACCCGGCCGCATCGAGGTCCGCCTCGACCTGGCGGAGACGGTGACGGACGCCCAGAAAAGCATCCCCCTGGGCCTCATCCTGAACGAACTTCTCACCAACTCGCTGAAATACGCCTTCCCCGAGGGCCGCAGAGGAAAGGTGGAGGTGCGGCTGGAGAACCGGGACGGCATGGCGACCCTGACCGTTTCCGACGACGGTGTCGGCCTGCCCGAGGGGTTCGACGTCGAAGACAGCCCCCGGATGGGGCTCAAGCTGGTGCAGCTGCTGGCGGAACAGATCCGGGGGCGCCCGATCTTCTCCGGCGGCCCCGGACGGGGAACCTCCGTCCGGCTGACCTTCATCCCCTGAACGGCCCGGGCCGGGGCCTTCCTCTTCCAGGGCCGCCTCTGCGGCAGACCACCTTCTCCGGCGGCCCCGGGATTCAGAGGGGCCGGCTTCCTCCGGGAGATTGACAACACCGCCTCCCCTGTTTATCTTTTAGGCACCCTCGACAATTCAGGCGCATACCCATGACCGACTATCTCTGGCTCGTTTTCGCGCTGCTTTCCGCCGCCACCGCCTCGCTGGTGGCCATCTTCGGCAAGCTCGGCCTGCAGGGCATCGACTCCAACACCGCCACCGCGGTCCGGGCGGTCATCATGGCCGCCTTTCTGGTGGGGGTGGTGGTGGCGCAGGGAAAGCTGTCCAATCTGGGCGCCATCTTCGGAAGCAACAAGGCCATGCTGTTCATCGTCCTCTCGGGAGTGGCGGGGGCGGTTTCCTGGCTTTTCTACTTCGCGGCGCTGAAGTTCGGGAAGGTCTCCCAGGTGGCCCCCATCGACCGGCTCAGCATGGTCTTCGCCATGGTCCTGGCCGCCCTGTTCCTGGGAGAGAAGATCGGCCTGCGGGTGGGCCTGGGCGCCGCCCTGATGGTGGCGGGGGCCGTCATCGTCACCCTGGGATAAGGCTCCCGGGCTGCAGGCGGCCCGCCCGGCCGGGGGCGGCCCGGGCCGCCCCCCCCCGGCTGCTTCTGCCTGCCCCCACGCCGGATCCGCCGGCCCGGAGGCTCTTCCCCCGGCGCCGCGTCCGCGGCTGCCGTCCCCCCCTCCGGGCCCCGGGGGAATCCCCGGTCGGCCGCTGACCGCTTCAACAAATTTCCCATCTATGACATAATACCCCCAGGAGGCGGCCATGGCTTTGGACA
>Ga0302247_1002610_pt1 | contig 11433 bp, 10 predicted proteins | sample AAG_UR_Ile_MG_FD_193529 | JGI IMG/M metagenome (GOLD analysis project Ga0302247, IMG submission 193529) | Enriched activated sludge microbial communities from anaerobic digester in WTTP, New Holstein, Wisconsin, United States - AAG_UR_Ile | ecosystem: Engineered > Bioreactor > Anaerobic >...
CTCTCGCGTTTTATCTGCGAGAACAGCGCACTCGTCCCCCTGCGCGATGCCGATGCAGAGCGCGCACCTTGCCGTTTCCGGTAGCGACAGTCAGTGATGTAGTGGTGGAATTGGGCTTGGATCATAAGTCTCGGGAATGCCGTTGTCAAGGGGGCGGAGCCTCGAAAGAACAGGTTATGTTCCTGCATAATGTGACACAGCATTCAGTTACGCCATACCTTGACGCTTACGACGACACGACGGCCGGCCTGATGCCGAATGACCGCGCATTTGCCCCGATAATTCCCGTCATTCCATAAGATACTGGTAGAGTTTCATTTGCATCGCTCTCCCGTTGACGCACCCCGTCATTTCCTGACGACATCCCGGCCCTGACGGTCACGAATCGCCGCCTCCGGATTTGACGCGTCGCAATTGTTGTCAAGTCTGTCGATAAACAGCCTTTCCTGCGCTGGCATTACCTGTGCTTCTACTGTGGCGCCGGTGCGGATCCCGGCGGAAAGGCGGTTCATCTATGACCAATCCGGATTACGAAACCCTGTTCGAGTTCCTGCAGTACCCCCTAGAGACCACGAAACCCCTGATCGAGCGCTTCGCTTCGCTGCCGGGAGCGATTGCGAGAGGCTCTGGAGAGCAGTCGTTCGTCTACAGACCCGGTGAGCGGAAGGACAGAGTCCTTCTCGTGGCGCATGCCGACACCGTCTGGGACTGCGACCCTGACCATTCCTCCTCGTTCCCGCCGTCACGCTTCATCAAGCGGGACGGAGTCCTCCATTCCGACAACGGGGAAGGCCGGGGGCTGGGCGCCGACGATCGGGCCGGCTGCGCCATCCTCTGGGAGTTCAGGCAGTTCGGCCACTCACTCCTCGTTGTTTCAGGAGAGGAGACGGGCCAGGTCGGGAGTACCTTCCTGATGAAATCCAACCCCGACATCGCCGACGAGATCAACGGAACCCACGGTTTCATGATAGAGCTCGACCGACGGAATGAACTGGACTACAAGTGCTATGAAGTCGGGTCGAGGCATTTCCGCAGGTATCTCGCCTCCTCGCTGAGAGGCTTCTCGGAGCCCGACAGGAATTCCTGTACGGACATCTGCACCCTCTGCCGCGATATCTGCGGAGTGAATCTGAGCGTCGGCTACCGCTACGAACACACGGCGAACGAGATCCTCGTCCTCGAGCACTGGATAAACTCAATCGAGACTCTCTGGAGCTGGATCATCCCCAGCGGCCTTCCACGCTTCCCGATCCCGAATAGACTCCCGCCCGAAGCCATAACACTCGTGGGAGAGTGCAGTTAGTGCAGCCAACCCCCGGCTTCTGCCGGATCAGGGCTGCTCCCGGCACGACCGGCAGCGTCGCAGGGGATCGAAGAGAAGCAGTGATGGCATTCAACTTATTCAGAAAGGAACAGGATGACGGACAAGCTGGTGCTAAAGGCGCTCAAGTGCTCGAACTGCGGTGCGGATGTTCAGTTCCTTCCCGGTCTCGACGTATCGGTATGCGGGTACTGCGGCTCGAACTTCGAGCGCGCTTCGGAAGCGAGGGAGGTCTCGGTGGAGGCACCCGACCTCCTTGCTCCCTTCCGGGTGAACAACGACACGTTCCTGAAGGCGATCAGAGGATGGCTCAGCGAGGGGGCCTTCACCCCCGACGACGTACTTACCGCCGAGATCGAAACGAAGGGGACCTATCTCCCGTTCTACGCGTGGAGCGGGGAGTACAAGGCCGACTGGTTCGCATCCTCCGGCTACGACAGGCAGGAGGAGTACATCGAGATGCAGGGCGACAAGCTGGTGAAGAAGCACAGGACGGTGACGGACTGGAGGCCCAGCAACGGAGTTATCAACGGCAGATATCTGATCTACACCCTGGCCTCCGATTCGGTTGACCCCGAGCTGACTGCCTTCTGCGAGGAGGTGCCTGCGTCGAGCGCCGTCTCCTTCAAGACCGAGCAGCTCGCCGGATTCACGCTGGAGCCCTTCGACAAGGACAGCTCGGAGTTCGCAGGCAGGGTGGAGGACGAGATCGAGAGGATAGCCGCGTCGGTTGCCCGGCCCCGCATCCCCGGCGACAGGTGGAAGGACCTGAACTGCTCCACCACGATTGTCTCGCAGGACTGCGTGAGGGTCTATCTTCCATTCTGGCTGACCACCTTCCTGTACGGCGGGCAGCCCTTCAGATGCGTCGTCGACGGCTGCAACGCCGCAAGGATCAAGGGAACGCGCCCCGTCGATCCCGACCGGATCAACAGGGCCAGGCGGATGATGCTGCCCGGGAAGCTCGCCCTGATTGGGGCGGGGGTGTCCCTCGTCCTCCTGCCCATGCTCGGGATGCAGTTCCTCGCGGGAGCACACAAGTGGATCGTGCTCGGCCTGCTCGGAGCCTCGATGGTCTTCGGAATCGCAGGCTCCATCGCCAGGTCGGTGATGCTCGCCAGATCGAAGAAGCTGCGCCAGCGTCTCCTTGCCGAGATGAACTCGAAGTAGGGGCAGGCGCGGGATGTTGGACGGCCTCCCGGCGCTGTCGGGAGGCCGATCCGTCAGTCTGCGGCCACAAGCGCACGGAGCTGCCGTCAAATCATGACGATTCGATCCAGGCGCACCCGCATTGATCCTCTCCCGGCGGGCGTCATCCGATCTGGCAAGCCGGTTGCTCCAGGTGATCGTGTGGAAGGCATCACAAAGACGAAGGGAGTTGGATGCACATTTCTGATTGGAACGGTCACCCGATCGAAGTTGTGGAAAGCAGAGGAGGAGTACCGGCCGTCTGTCGGCATTACTCGAATCTCCTGCGAGTGGACAGGGGAACTGCAGAGCCGGCCGAGATCGCCCAGAAGCTCTACCGGAGCAAACACGAAGGGGATTTCCATCCGGGGGATCGGAACAGCCTCAAGAGCTACCTCGGGTATTACACCGATCTCCAGTCCCTTCACAGCGAGGACGCCATCACCTGGTCGGTGTTCGGAACCGTTGCGAAGAGCGACGAGGCAGTCCGCACGAGGTGGACCGCCGAGCTCTTCGGGGAGGTCGGCCTCGGATCGGGCAGGCCTGATCACAGCGATATCACGCTCTGGAGACGAGTTCCCCACCCGCAGACGAACTCGCCCGACGGCCCGGAGATCGACTTCTCGATCTCAACGGAGGACACGCTCCTGATCGGAGAAAGCAAGTGGACCTCGAAGCTGGCCAGGGGGCAGGGAATCCACCGGGATCTGGATCAGATCGAGATGCGCCTCATGTATCTGGAGCGCTACGGCAGAACGACGAGCGTACTGGACAAGACAACCGGCCTGCCGAGGCACAAGCGCCTGGCAGTCCTGCTCGTTTTGATCGATCCCGTTCCGGTCTCTCAGAACTGGATGCGGGAGGACATAACTACGCTCTCGACCACCTGGGAACGGGTCTGCGCACTGAAGTCCCACCCGTTCACCGACGAGCTGGGCCGGTACTACCGATGGAAGCTCTCCCTCACCCGCAGATAGGATAGTCGGAAGGAGTACGGATTCTCATGGGGCTGAAGCTCTGTTCCAGTGACGGCGCCCGGCTCGAGCTGGGCGTCGAGGGATACCAGTTCCCCGCGGACGTCGAATCGCCGCTTCCCGAGCTGGATCTCAACTGGCTCGTGATCCGCGTCGAAGCGAGCGACACCGGGGGGCACTCGTGGGCCGCAAGCGATCCATGTCTGCTTTCAACAGAACTCTGCGATCTCGCGGAGTGGCTCTCGCAGATTTCATCGGACGGAGACGCATCCCCCTCCATCAACTTCGTTGAACCATGCCTGCGAATGGAGGTCGAAGGCGCCGGGGATCGAACCGGCGGGGAATCCGTAGATGACATGATCTCACTGATCGTTCACCTGGACTGCGAGCTGGGCCTGCCGATCGACACGCAGCACGGCGGGGTGCGCCTCGAAACGCCTCTCCGCTTCACGCTCACCCGAGAGGAACTGCGGGAAGCGGCTGGAGCCTGCCGCAGCCTTTCGGAAGCCTTTCCGGTCAGGAGCCGCGGAACCGTCTGCAGCCTGAAGTTGCCTTGAGCTTCACCGTCCGCTTCTCGACTGCTGCGGCGACCCGACGCTGGAGGTCTAGAAGCGGATCTTGCAGTACGGCCACGATCGCCAGTCCCTCCGCCGCTGCCCTTCCTCGCGGGGCGCCGCTGCTTCCGCGAGGTCGAGCGCAGAGTCTCCCCGACGCGACCTACCCGCCGTTCTGAATGGTGTGCCGGTCTATCGTTGAAAGGACCGGTTAATTCGATCCAGCGGGCCGGTTGCCGTGGATTTCGCTCTGCTGGATCCCCGGGACGTTGTACTTGAAGCGCGTTCTCAAGGCATCGAGAAGGCCATTGGCTTCGTCGAATCGCAGCCTGCCCTCACGGATGGCCATGATCATGAGATCACGAGTCGTGACAATTCTGCCGGACAAGCCGCTGGCCTCCACAACCCTCATGAAGCATCCGGCCCTCTCGTCGCAGCCGAGTAGGATACCGGCCGCTGCACTGAGGGCGATGCATGAAGCCTCACCCCGGCCCAGACCTCTTTCTATAGCATCTATGAATACGCTCACTGCAGCAGGATCGACGGGATCGAGCGAATCAATGCGGCCGGCGGTACAGGATGAATCGAGCGCCCTTCGCTGATCTTCGTCCGTGATTTCGTTCAGGACGGACTTTGTTACGACGGGAAAGAGGGATGTCGACTCATCCAGGATGTCCAGCCGACCGAGCCTGAGAAGGTTGATGAGGACGCAGGCGTCGACCGCTATCCTGCGCCGCCCGGACCCTTCGGCCGGCTCCTCTCCCGGCGGCAGACTATTCATCCCTGCCGATCGCAGCCAGAGCCTCTTCCACGGCCGATCTGTCGATGTCGACGAGTTCGGCAATCTCAATCAGCCGCCCGGTTGTGATCTCCTCCCTGCGCCTGGCTTCGAGGGCCAGTCCGAGCAACCTCGAAGAGAAGCTGAAGTCCTCTCGGTCCTCGAACCAGGAAGGCTCCCGGACGAGTCTCTTCAGGCCGGCGAGGGATCCGCTCCTGTTCGCAGCCAGGAATCGGTCCCTCTCTTCGTCACCGATAAATCCGAGGTTCGACAGCCTGAATGCCGCAACTTCCGCGCTTACTCCGAAATGCCGGGCCAGGAGGAGGATGTCGAAGGGTTGAATGGACTGCTCGGACGCGACGTTCCTCTCGTTCACCCGCACATTGGTTCCGCCGCCGAAGGCCGAGTATTCGACGCGGGACGGTCTCCCCTTGCCGCTCTCCTGCAGGAACGCCCTGCACCCTTGATCGGGAGCGAGGAATGCAGCCGCAAAAGCATTCGCGCGGACCTCGAAGAGCAGGCCAGATTCGTCCTCGCGGCTCACCATTACGCTCGTATCTTCCCTGAGATCGAGGATTACATGGGCATACTCGTGGGCGAAGGAGAACCTTCTCCTCGCAACCGGATGGGAACCGTTCACGAAAATGAAGACGCCGTGACGGCCGAGGAACGATACGCCGGAAACATGCCCGGAGAGCGGGGTCTGCGAGGTGCAGATCCCCTGGCCTTCGAGGAGACTGACCATGTTTTCGACCGGAGCGTCGCCCAGCCCCAGTCGGCGCCTCTCTGAAGCGGCGGCCCTCTCGCCCTGTCTCACGGCATCCATCTTCGACGAGGGAGTCGGCGTCGGGTAACTGATCTGCCTGTCTCCGATCCTGTCTATACCGAGCATGCTTTCGAGAAGGGCTACCTCTTCGCCGATCCGCAGGCACTTCTGGATCGACTCGTACGCTTCGACGTTTCCCTCGAGAGCAGGGTCCGCGCGGAGCATCACATGCACAGGATCGATTCCATCCGGGCCTGACACGAGGATTCTGAGATCGCAACCCAGCCGGTACGCCAGCTTGTCCAGGACAGACAGGCCGGGCTGGGCATCCCCGGACTCGATCTGCACGAGCGTCGCGCGGGAAATCCCCAGCCACTTCGCCATGGTTTCCTGGTTTATGCCCTGTCTCTCACGGATCTGGCGGATTCTTTCGCCGATCCTTATTTCGGGCATGAGACCTCCCTTCTCAGTTCCCCAGCAGCGGCAGGCCCTTCGGAGTGGTTCCGTCGAGGGCCAGATGGGACTGGTAGCCGCAGGAAAACCCTACGACTGAACAGATGACCCACCGAAGGCCCTTGTACGCTACATTATACTGCTATAGCGCAGTATGTCAAGATTTGCCAATTTCCGTTATCAAGCCTCCATTCACCCTCTTCCATCCTTCATCGGAGGTAACGGAACTGTAAGTTGAGTGGTCGGCGTCGGCTGGATTAGTCCTCGTTCTCGTTCGAGCCGAGGTCGGTTGGTTCCGGGGCGTCCTCCGGGCTGTCCTCCACCGAGAGGACCTTCACCGATTCGAGGGCGGGAAATACCTGTTATCGTGATAAGCGTTGATAGTTAGATCTTGAGGATCGACTCGGCATCGACCTGCTTCGAGCAGGTGCTTATTCTGCTTCCGCTAACCCTGATGATCGCATCGGGGCGCCGGCAGCCTTACGATCTTCATCCCGAGCGTTCCCCCTTCATCCAGGCCTTGGCTCAAACTTCCTTCTTCAGAATCGTGCGAACGATCTGAGATACCCTGTTATTGCGCTTTTCTTGATTCAAGACGATTCTTCCCCAGCGATATGAATCGTTTTCCCTGAGCCAGCGCAGCCATTCCGACAGAGCTTTAGAGCCCTTACTGCGATTGCATGCGGCACATGCGACGACGGTCGTCACACCGCCCTTGCTCTTAGCACGGACATGATCGTTTTCGAGGTTTATCGAGCTGCCGCAGTAATAACACCCTCCCGGCATGATCTTCACCTCTCTCCTGTCATTTCGAGGCCGAGATCGGCTGCATACTCGAACGAGATGAGCTGACCGTCGGTGGTTTTCTTCCAGGCATTTTCGTCATGCGACTTCCTGCTGAGTTTCTCCGCGCTCAGATCTTCGAGCTGGTGAGCGACAGCGCCTATGACCTGCATCTCGGACGGGGAGAAAACACCGAGATCAGGTGCAACCTGCGACTTGAGGAGCTCGATCATCTCCCCCTCTCGCCCGGAACTCTTGATCTCCTCGACTCCTAGCGCCTTCCGGCCTTCGATCAGCATGGCGAGAATGTGCTGATACTCGTCAAGGCAGGGGCCGAAGGGCAGGTGGGCGTACCTGGCCCCGGTGATCGATACGCCGAACTCCTTGAAATGAAGGAAATCCGCGTAGAACAGGAGCTTGTTCAGCTTCGTCCGCGAGATTCCGTTCCTGCAGAAGTAGAGAACAGCCGCAACCAGCTTGTCCGCGTCGGGCCGGATGAAACCCGTGAACTCGCTCGGTGACGAACTGCCCAGCAGCGCTTCGAGCGAGGCCTGCGCGGAGACTCCCTCTTCCCGGAAACGGGCGAGGAGCTCCCTCTGCCGGGTTTCAGGGATGGACGAACTCCCCAGCAAATTCCTGAAGCCACCGGGATCCATCGCAGTGTGTAGGAGGTTGTCGTGCGAGGACTCCTGGAGGGCGCCGTTCTCGTACCTGCTGATGGTGATCCGGCTGCACCCCAGAAGCATCGCAAGCTCGTCCTGCGTCATGTCCATTCTCAGGCGAAACGCACGAATCTCCTCGGGCATTACCATCCCGTGCCGCTTCCTGTACTCTCTGTAGACAGCATCGGCAATGTCCCAGGGCTTCATCTCCGTCGTGTACTTCTGACCACAGCTCGGACAGGCGAACCCGGGAATCTCGACCCTGATCTCCTCTCCGCGCACAGTAAGGCAGCCATTCACGGTTCCGGGGCCATCGAGAGCTATTTCTTCACCGCATGCCATGCAGGGCATCTTCTCCATTTCGCTCATCCCTTCAAAGGGAACAGCATCTCCCGCTCTGGTAGGTGAAACGAAACGCATCGAGCGAACCCGATCCCGTTCCTGTAATCGATCTTGATCTTGATGTAGACCAGTGATTCGGCGACCGTCTTCCCGAAGATGTAGCACTTCGCTTCGCCTTCGGCTCTCTCGGGTGAGATGTCGCTGAAGTCGTCGATTGAAAGAGAGAGAATCTCCTCGAAACGCTGACTCTCCGTGATGCCAAGCTTGAGCAGAGTCTCCATGTTCTTCGCACTTTCGTCAACGCGGATCAACCCCTTGCCGGTGGCGATCTTCCTGAACTCGCCCAGGAAGGCTGCTACTTCCCTGCGGATATTCCCGAAACCTTCTGCCGCAACCATCGTTTCTCCATGGACGGCCTCCTTTGCCGGGCGCATACTGCTTCATGTCAAGCCTATTTTGTAGTAAATGCTACACCATGTCAAGGCAGCTATCACCTGCGGCATGAGTCACCGGGCCCTCAATTCAGGCAGCCGGCGATTCGGTTGTGTCGAGTATTTCCGATGAGTGTCGGCAGATCAGGTGGACAGCACCGGCACCACGATCCCCGGCACGGGGCAGTGGATGTAGCAGGCGATGACGGGCTTGCCGGTGGAGGCCTCCAGCATCCGGCGGTAGGCCCCGAGCTGGCCGGCGTAGCCGATCGCTTCCTCGACGGCCTGGGTGCGTGATCCGGGGAACGTCTTGTGGTCGATCAGGACGATGCGGTCGCCAAGATCGAGCACCATGTCCGCGGTTCCGGTGATGATCGAGCCGTTCTCGTCCTGCATCGTGAGCGGCACTTCCGAGGACCGGACGGCTCCGGGCCAGTTCGAGCCGATCCATCTGTGTAGCCGGGACGACATCTCGATCAGACTGTCGACGGTCAGGCTGGACGACACGCCCCATCCTTCGAGGAGCCGGCGCGCGATCTCCCTTCGAAGCTCGATTGGATAGCCCTCCCTGTCGGCCGCGAAGAAACCGTGCACCGCGTTTCCCAGATCCGCCCACTCGGAACTGCCGGATATCCCCGTCGGTTCTCCCAGGACTGCGGGCTCTCCCGCGGTTCCCAGGATTTCGAGCGAAGACGGATGGATCACGGCCGGCGGGTACTCCCTCGGCGTGCCCTCGGGCAGCATCATCCCGGGCGCGCTCGGAGGCGCCGGTGATTCCGCCGGAGCCGCCATCCTCTGCTTCACCCGGACCGGGATCCCCGCCCATGTCACCTCGTCGGATTCCGGCTCGGTGACGCCTTCCGCCCCGCCGGTCTTCAGTAGCGAGACCATCCCGGCGGCAAGCGCCTTCTTTCTACCGGCCAGGACCAGCCTGTCCCGCGCCCTGGTCCATCCCACGTAGAGCAGCCTGAGATGCTCACGGCGCTCCCGTTCCACCGCCGACACGTTCTCCGCGCACGCCGCAAGCCTCTCGTTGAACGGGATGCCGCTGCTCGTATCGCCGTAGGGATAGGGCCAGTAGCGTATCCATCTGCCGGCGAGGGGATCGTCCAGATTGATGCCGGTTCCGTCTGTCAGCGCGTGGACCCCCAGGGCGGGGTTGTCGCGCGGCTTCTTGTCCAGCTCGAACAGAACCGTCACGGGCCACTCCAGCCCCTTTGCCCTGTGCCAGGTGCTCACAGTCACGGCATCCTGTCCGGAGGCCTCGCCCTGATCGTCGCCCTGCGCCTCCACCAGGGCCATGAGATGCTGGTAGAACCCGACGACCGTTGCCGCCGCACCTTCCTCGAGCCTCCCGGCCTGATGGAGAACTGCATGCGACCTCAGCTTCTCGAGATTCGCGAGCCTGGCCGGCGTGTTCCCCCACCTGTGGCAGATCTCGACCAGCCGGGCTGACTCGATCACCGCATCGAGGGCCTCGACGGGAGAGGCTCCGGGACGGGCCGCACGAGCCTGCAGGATCGCCGCGACGGCAGGGTTGTCTTCGAAAGGTCTGTCTCCCGCCTTCTCCACCACGCGGGTCAGCCAGGCGTCGCCATTGTCCGGGTATTCCGTCAGATAGGCGATTTCTGCTTGGGCAAGCGAATCTCCGGGATCGGCCCATAGCCTCAGGCCCGCCGTCGCCAGCCGTCCCTCGAGCGTGGCCAGTAGAGCGGGACGCGGCATGCAAACGCGGATTCCGCTGGATTCAAGTGCCTTTGTGACCGAGGTGCATGTGGCGTTCGTCCAGCACAGGATCGCGACGTCGCCGGGCCGGAGCCGCCTCACGGCGCCGTCGCCGGGGTCGCGGATGGAAACCTCTTCGTCCGCCAGCAGGTTGGAGAGCGCCTCCGAAAGGGCCGGGGCATCGTCCCTCTTGTTCCTGGAGTCGAGCACCCAGCGCTCGACGATCTCTCCCAGGCCCTCCGCAGGCTCCTCGACGGCAGGATCGAGGCAGACACGCTTACGCGGGATGCCGACTTCGGCGAACGGAGGGGCGAAAAGCTCCGAAGTCAGCTTCACGAGGCCGGGGCGGCTGCGCCAGCTTCTGGGCAGGGATTCCGGCTCGGAATCAGCGCTCACCTTCTCGATCACGGCATCGATCAGGGAGGGGTCGGTGCCCCGGAAACCGAAGATGGACTGCTTCTGGTCGCCCACCCAGACGCTGCGCCTGGCGATGGACGCGAGCCTGAGGAAGATGGCGAGCTGGATGGGGCTGGTGTCCTGGAACTCGTCCACGAGCACGAGGTCGATCTCGTGCGACAGCCTCTCCCTCACATCCGGGCGGTCCAGCAGTTCGAGGGCGTACATCTCCTGGTCGGGGAAGTCGATCACGCCGTGGGTCTGCTTGTAGGTCTGGTACTCCCTCATCGAGCGCCCGGCCAGCTCGAACACGAGGTCGATGGCAGCGGTCACGTCGGAACGGAGGCCGGGATGCCTGTCGTGCGCCGACGCGGCCTCACTGACCACGGCGAAGGCGTCTCGCGACCTTACGCCTGTATTCGCCGAAGCCAGCCTTGCCCATTCCTTCCAGGCTACCGGCCCCTCCCGCAGCTTGCGGAGAGTGAGACGGAGGTTGCTGACGATTCCTCCTGTCGTACTCGTGGGGTCGGACAGGGAGGGGAACACCTCGAGAAAGCTCTCGCCCGCCTCGATCAGCTTCCGTTCCAGGCCGGTTCCATCGCTCTCGGGCCTGCCCAGAAGAGCGAGGCAGCCCTCACGGCTGCGCTCGGCGAAACCCGGCAGAGCCTCGGCCGAGATGCCGTTCGATCGCGCATGGGCGACTATCTCGCCGACCACCTCGCGCCATTCCCACTTCTGGAATGCCTGGTCCAGCCTGCCGGCAAGCTCGACCTCGTCGTCCGTCAGGACGGACGAGATCACCTCCCTCATCGTCCGGTCCGCCGCCTCCTCGTCCAGAACCGACATCCCCGGAGGCAGCCCCAGCTCGAAGGCGTACTCGTCCACCAACCGCTCGCAGACCGCGTTCACCGTCCCGAATCGCGCTGCTCCCAGCCTCTCGGCCTCCGCACACAGCCCAGACTTCAGCAGCCTCCCTCGTACCCGCTGCTTCAGCTCGGATGCGACCTTCACGGTGAATGTGGTGGCCAGGATGGCTTCCGGGCGGGCATCGCCGCTGCTC
>Ga0302247_1002616_pt1 | contig 11399 bp, 8 predicted proteins | sample AAG_UR_Ile_MG_FD_193529 | JGI IMG/M metagenome (GOLD analysis project Ga0302247, IMG submission 193529) | Enriched activated sludge microbial communities from anaerobic digester in WTTP, New Holstein, Wisconsin, United States - AAG_UR_Ile | ecosystem: Engineered > Bioreactor > Anaerobic >...
CGATCTTGCTTTTCTTCATCTCATTCTACCTTGCAGTCCGGCCCGGTCGAGACGCGGCAACCGTAAAGAACCATGCGTCCCGACGCGGGATTTTTATTTTTTCATGCCCAGTTTTTGCGCCACACCTTTAATGACCGCATCTTCGTCCTCGACAAATTTGCGGGATGCTGCGAAATCTCGATAAACATAGTTCTGACCGGCTTTGTTTAGCCGCGCCAGAAAATCCTGATCCTCACCCATTTTTGAAAATGCTTTATGTAGAGTATTTACAACATTTTCTGGAAGGTTTTTGGGTCCGTATAAAGTATGCATGGTGGGTAGACTGACATTGTAGCCCTGCTCGATGGCGGTGGGGAATTCCGGGGTAAGAGAATCCCGTTCGGGCGAAACGACAGCCAGAACCTTCATTTTATTAGCCTTGACGTACTGCTGTGCTGCACCCACTGTAGCTTGGATGACATCCAAGTGCTTACCTTGCAGGGCTGCAAGTTTTTCCGCTTCGCCCCCGGAATCGACAAGCTTGAACTCCGCTCCGGTGACCGCCATAAGGGTTCCAGCCACGAAATTGCTCACCGACCCGAATTGTACGCCTAGAACAATCTTTCCCGGGTTGCTCATTGCGTCCTTGACCAAATCATCCAGGGTGTTCCATGGAGCGTCAGCTCGGACTGCGATGGTCTGACTCACATGTGCCATCGTAGCGATGGGTAAAAAATCCTTGAAGGAGTATTCATACTTTCCACTATGATGGTTACAATGCAGCATTGTGTGGTTGTACAGGAGTTTATAGCCATCAGGATCTGCGTTGCGGACGGTCTCGGAACCCACGGAGCCGCCGCCGCCATCCTGATTAACCACAACAACAGGACTTTTTAAAGAATCTTGCAGATATTGTGCAACGATTCTCGCTGATGCATCGGTAGCGCCACCAGCACGGGTGGGCGCTATGATCTGAATTGTTTTAGATGGATATTTCGTCTCTTCCTTTCCTCCAGCTGCGAAACCGCTGGTAGCTACGGCCACTACGCAAAAGGCGAATAGAACCAGCCGTCTGTAATTATTCATCCATATACCTCCAGAGTGAATTTTTAAAAATATTAGACCATCCTCGCCGTCGGTGCAAGGAAAAAGAAAAGAAATCTCAATTCAATTTTCACAGAATATCAATGCCAAGGCTCAATCCTGGTACCTGTCGTGGATCTCCTCGAAGATGCGGATGTTGTCCAGAAAGACCTCCGTCATCTCCGGGTCGAAGAAGGCCCCTGCGGAACGGCGGATTTCGCCGGCGGTCTCCTCCTTGCTCATGGGGGGTTTGTAGACCCGCCGGCAGCGCAGAGCGTCGTACACGTCCGCGAAAGACATGATCCGGGCCTCCAGGGGAATGGCGTCCCCGGAGAGTCCGGCGGGGTACCCGGAGCCGTCCCACCTCTCATGGTGGTGGAGGCAGATCCGGTGGGCCATCCGGAAAAGCGGGGTGTCGCTCTGTTCCAGCACCTTGGCGAAGGCGGCGGCCCCGGCGGTGGTGTGAGTTTTCATGACGGCGAACTCCCCGGTGTCCAGCCGGCCCGGTTTGAGCAGGATGGCGTCGGGGATCGCCACCTTGCCCACGTCGTGCAGGGGCGACACATGGTAGATGCTCTCGAGAAAACCGTGGTCGATGGCGTCCCGATAGCGGGGACGCCGGGAGAGCTTCTCGGCCAGCGCCGTGCAGTGGTTCCGGGTCCTTTCCAGATGGGCCCCCGTCTCCGGGTCCCGGGAGTCGGTAAGGTCGGCGATGGCGAACATCAGCGCCCGGTATGCCCCCAGGAGTTCGTCGGAGGTTCTCCGGGTCAGGGCGGAAAATCTTTTCGTCATGTACCGGGCAACCTGCTGGGCGAAGGCGGGCTCCTGTTCCAGCAGGGCGTCGAAGCTGTCGTTGCCCAGTTCGAAGCACTCGGTCTCTTCCAGGGTCCTGACGGTGGCGGAGCGGGTCTCGTCGGAAATGAGGGCCATCTCTCCCACCACTTCATTCTCTCCCATGGTGCCCAGTTCCCGCTCTCCCCAGCCCATGTCCCGCAGCACCGCCACCCTGCCCCGCCGGATGAAGAACATGCTGTCCCCGGGGTCTCCTTCACGGCATATCACCTGCCCTGCGGGAAAAACGACTTTCCTGAAAAGCCTGCCCACCCGGTCGAGGGTTTCTTCCGACAGCTCGGAGAACAATTCGCTTCCGCGGAGAATCTGCTGCAAACCCGTAAATCTACCCGCCTTCCCATCGCCGATGGAACAAAGACCGGCGGACGATCCGCCGGTTTCCGAGACATCTCCGGTTCACCGCCCGCAGACGGTCCGCCGCCCCACTCCCCTTCCCGCTTTCCGGCAAATGCCCCGGGTCGCCTCGGGTCGCCCCGGGTCGCCTCGGGTTGCCCCGGGTCGCCTCGGGTTGCCTCGGGTTGCCTCGGGTTGCCTCGGGTTGCCTCGGGTTGCCTCGGGTTGCCTCGGGTTGCCTCGGGTCGCCTCGGGTTGCCCCGGGTTGCCCCGGGTTGCCTCCCGGGAGGCGACCCGGGAAGCGACCCGGGAGGCTTCCGTGTCCGGCAGGGGCACCGTCATCCCCCGTTTTTCCGGGTTTTTCCGCGGGGACGCCCGGAGCGGCGCCTGTTCCCCATCGGAATGACCGTTCGAAAAACAGGATAACCCGTACGGGATGGTCTGACAAGACTTTTCTCCGCCGATTCCCGGCCGGGCGTCCGGTGAAAATAGAGGCATGACCGCGGACCGGCGGACCTGGAGCGCCCCCGCCTGAAGCCCCTGGCATATTTGGCTTGACAGTTTGAAATAGTGACACCTATACTGATTTTACACGGCGTTGCCGTGGACGAGGGGCGACAGTCCGCAATTCGGCGGCGAGTCGGGCGGCGAAGGTGTGAGGTCGCGCAGGACCGGTTTCGCCGGCCGGTGCGGCGGGCCCCGATACTATGATTCCTGTCGGTACAACCTTTCATCCCGAGGGAAACAGCCCAACCCACACATTTTTTCTCGATGCGGGCTCTTCCCCCGGGAAGACACCGCAAGGAGGAATTGGATGAAGAAGTTTCTGCTGTTGGGGTTGGCGGTCATCCTCATGGCGCCGGCGACCATAAGCGCCGCCCCGCCGAAGATCGAGGGCGAGTTCAACCTCATCACTCCCGTGGCCAGCTTCGTCAGCGTGGCCGCTCTGGACGCCTTCAAGGCCTGGGCCAAGGGGCATTACGGCATCGACGTGAAGACCAATTACACCGCCAAGGGCACCCAGCTGGCGGCGGGTCTCATCCGGGAATGGGGGTCCAATCCCCAGGCGGACGTTCTCTGGGGAGGAGAGACGGTCATTTACGACCTTCTGGCCTCCGACGGCTTCATGATCAAACACGAAGCTCCCAAGGCCCTCCTGGATCGGATACCGACGTCCATGGGGACCCCGACCCCCATGCCCCTGAAGGACCCCAAGGGTTTCTGGACCAGCACGGCCCTGGAACCCTACGGCATCGTCTACAACGAAGGTCTGGTCCGCCGGCGGCTCCGGGTGGACCCCCCCAAGACCTGGGAAGACATGGTGGCCAACCCCAAGTTCAAGGGCCAGATCGCCCAGTGCACGCCGGACAACTCCAGCTCCAGCCACGCCACCTATGAGGTGATGCTGCAGAAGCTGGGCTGGGACAAGGGCTGGGAGTGGCTGTCCAAGATGGGCGCCTATACCGGGCAGTTCGTCGCGAAATCCGGGGACGTTCCCGGTGTGGTGGCCAAGGGCGAGTACGCTCTGGGATTCGCGGTCCCCAGCTACATGGCTTTCGAGAACTTCCTCAACGGCTCGGATATCCGGTTCGTGGCGCCTCCCGGCGCCTATGTGACCCCCGAACCCATCGGGATCATCAAGAACTGCAAGAACCCCAACGCCGCAAAGGCCTTCATCGAGTTCCTGCTCACCGACGCGGGGCAGAAGCTCTTCATCGACCGGGGTCTCTTTCCGGTGGTTCCCAGCATGCGGGTGGAAGGGCCTCCGGGCTCCACCGCCGAGCTGGCGGTGACTTTCTACGGCGGCCGCAGGAGCTACTTCGAAGGCACGGTGGAGAACACCTACAACAACGAATTGTCCATGGGCCGGGAAAGGGAAGTGAACAAGTATTTCCGGGAGAATATCTTCGCCAAGATCAACGAATTGAAGGCCAAGTACTAGTTCCCGTCTTTCGACAAACGATAGCACGGCGGGCGGGTCCGGACCCGCCCGCCGCTGTCCCCGGGGACAGCGGTTTCGTTTCTCATCCCTATGACCTGAGGTGAAATGAATGGAAATTACCCTTACCGGAGTCAAGAAAAGGTTCAAGACCGTCGAAGCGCTGCGGGGAGTGGATCTGCATATACGGGACGGCGAACTTTTCACCTTGCTGGGGCCTTCCGGCTGCGGCAAGACCACCACCTTGCGCCTGATCGCCGGGTTCTACCATCCCGATGAAGGGAAGATCATGTTCGGCGACCGGGAGGTTCAGGAGATCCCGACCTTTCAGCGGAACATCGGCATGGTGTTTCAAAACTACGCGCTCTGGCCCCACATGACGGTGTTCAAAAACGTGGCCTACGGGCTCCAGTTCCAGAAAATACCCAAGGCGGACTGGAGCCGGCTGGTGAACGAGGCCCTTTCCAAGGTGGGTCTGGTGGGGTATGAAAAAAGGTATCCTGGACAGCTGTCCGGCGGCCAGCAGCAGCGGGTCGCTCTGGCCCGGGCCCTGGCGCTGAACCCGGACGTCCTCCTGCTGGACGAGCCCCTGTCCAACCTGGACGCCAAGATCCGGGGGTCGGTGCGGGCGGAGATCCGGAAGCTCCAGCAGTCCCTGGGCATCACCACCGTCTACGTCACCCACGACCAGGAGGAGGCCCTGACTCTCTCGGACCGCATCGGCATCATGTGCGACGGGAACCTGGTGCAGATCGGGAGCCCTCATGATCTCTACGAAAGGCCCGCCACCCGGTTCGTGGCGGATTTCATCGGGAGCAACAATCTGGTGGCCGGCACCGTGGCCTCCGTGGGCGACGATATCGCCGTGCAGACCCGCCTGGGCCTCATTGCCGGTTTCAGCCACCACGCGGTGGAGCCCGGCGACATCTGCACCGTCTCCTTCCGGCCGGAGAACATCAGGGTCCTCACCGAAAAACCGCAGGACCCGGGCAACCACATAAACGGCAAGATCAGTTTTGCCAGCTACATGGGAGATACGCTGCGCTACGAGATGGAGCACGCGGAGGGGCTTCTTCTCAAGGCGGACATCAAGGATCCCCTGCACCACAAGGAACTGGCCTGGGGCACTCCGGTCTGGTTTTCGTTCCAGAAATCCGCGGCCCTCATCATTCCGGGGAACAACTCCGCCGACGGCCAGGATGGTGATCCGTCATGCCGGTAGGACACAAAGCCCAGATTCTGGCCCGCCGGTTCCGGGATTCCAAACCCTGGATATGGCCCATATATCTGTTTCTTCTCATTTTTGTCGTTTTTCCGCTGATTCGGCTCTTCGTCGACTCCTTCTCCACCCCGGATGTCCAGGTCTCGGCCCTGAACGAGGTGATCCTCTCCACCGACATGCTGGAAGAGGAACTGAAAAAGGGGAACAGGGAAGCCGCCCTGACGGCATCCCACAACATCGCTCTTCAGCTCGAAAGGTCCCTGGAAGTGATCGACCACATGGTGGACGCCCTGGAGAAGGCCGCCTTCTCCCAGGAGGAACTCATCGCCCGGTGGATGGCCGGAAAGGAGCGGGTGGCCCGGGAAGCGGAGGAGGCGGCCCTTTTACAGGACGATCCCGCGGCGATGCTGGTCCGGGCCAGGGAGTCCCGGGTCGTCGTCCAGGAGGTCCTGGACCTGCCGCGGCACGCCTTCGCGGTGAAGTTCTTTCTGGACGTCTTCAAAGACAAGCTGTACATGAAGGCCCTCCGGAACTCCCTGCTCCTGGGCTTCGCCACGGTGATCACCACCTCCATCGTGGGTTTCGCGGTGGCCTACATCCTGGTGCGATTCGATTTTCCCGGGAGGAAGGCCTTCAGTTTCCTCACCACGGTTCCCATCGTCATGCCGCCCCTGGTGGGCATCCTGGGATTCGTCTTCATCCTGGGACGGGGGGGCACGATAAACGAGCTTCTGTTCATTCTGGCCGAGGCCCTGGAGGGGCCCATGCCCGGGATCTCCGCCTGGCTCTTCGACAACCTTCCCTTCAATTTCATCTACGGCTGGCACGGGCTGCTGCTGGCGGAGACCTGCCACCTCTTTCCCTTCATCACCCTGAACGTTCTGGACGCTCTGAGCAAGATCGACGCGTCCCTGGAGGAGGCGGCGGAGAGCGTGGGGTCCATCGGAATGAAGCGCCTCTTCGACGTGACCATTCCCCTGACCATTCCCGGTTTCGCCACCGGGGCTCTCCTGGTGTTCATCGGCGCCTTTGCCGATTTCACCGCCCCGATGATCGTGGGCCTGACGGAGTTCATCGCCCCCCTGGCCTACATGGACATCCAGCAGTTCACCGACCGGCATCTGTTCAAAATGGGCATCACCATCGGCGCGGTGATGATCCTCCTGTCCATCGTTCTTCTCCTGATTTCCAAAACCTACGTGTCCCGGAAGGACTACAGCACTCTCTCCTACCGGGAGGTGGAGCGCCGGCCGCTCTCCCGGAGGGGGAAGTTTTTCGCCCTTTCCTTCCTTATCGTTCTGCTGACCGTTTCGTTCATTCCCTACCTGGGCGTCGGCCTCGCGTCCTTCGCCCGGCGCTGGTCCATGTCGCCCTTCCCCGATGCCTGGACCTGGGTCCATTACGAAAAGGTTCTGCTCTACGCCCCGGGCTACATCATCAACACCTTCAAGTTCTGCATCCTGGCCATTCTGATGTGCATCCTCATCGGAGTTCCGGTGTCGTGGATACTGGCCCGCACCCAGCTTCGCACCCGGGGGATCCTGGACATCCTGGTGATGCTGGTTCTCGCCCTGCCGGGCACCGCCCTGGGAATCGCCTACATCCGGGCTTTCAACAGCCCCATGCTCATCGCCACGCCCCTGGCCAATATGTGGATCATCATCCCCATCGTGCTGGCGGTGCGGCGTCTCCCCTACACGGTGAGGTCCTCCTACAGCTCGCTGCTGGTGGTGCACCGGTCCATGGAGGAGGCCGCCGAGTCCGTCGGGGCGGGGGGGTTCAAGACCTTCAAGGACGTCACCTTCCCGCTGATCTGGAAGGGGGTCCTGGCGGGGGCGCTTTTCTCCTTCATGACCTCCATCCAGGAGGCGGGGGCCACCATCCTGCTGGCCATACCGGGGTGGGAAACCATGACGGTGGGGATCTTCACCTTCTACCAGGGGGGCACCCACGGGGACGCCGCGGCCCTGGGATTCATCCTGGTGGTGGTGGGTGTCGTCACCCTCTATGCCATGAACAGGATGAGCAGCGCCGCCAAGGGCGGTCTCTTCGGGTAAGGGTTCCCGGGCCTTCGGCCCGGGAACGGCCCGGGCCGCCTCCTGTCCTGGCCGCCGGCCCGGATCCGTCGGGCGGCTTCGGCAAGGCTTCCGGGGGCCGCCATTTATCGGCGATCTTCTGTTTCCCGGGCGGGCAGTCCGGGCGCGGCCCGGGCTGTGCCTGGGCTGTTCCCGGGCTGCGCCCGGGCCGCCTTCGGCAGACGCCTTTTACAGGCGGTCAGGGCCGTCTTCGGCCCGAACCCGACGGGCCCCGCCGGGCATCGCCCCGGACCGGCGGGACCACCGGGGCGTTTTTTCACCCCAGTTTGAAGCTGGACACGATGGACTTCCCCCGGGACTTGTTCATCCCGTAGATGATGCTGAACACCACCACCAGAAGAACCACCGACAGGGCGCTGGCCTCCCCCAGTTTGCCGTCCGCCACCGCCCCGTAGATCTGGATCGGCACCGTCCGGGTCTTGGAGCTGTACAACAGAATGGTGGTGCTCAGCTCCTGCAGCAGGGTGGTCAGGGTCAGGATCGAGCCGCTGATGATGCTGGGAAGGATCAGCGGCACGCTGACCCGGCGGAAGGTGTAAAACCAGTTGGCCCCGGCGATGGTGGAGGCCTCCTCCAGGGCGGGGCCCAGCTGTGACAGGTTGGCCGCCACCGACCGGTACACGTAGGGGGTGCGGCGCACCATGTAGGAGATGACGATGATGGTGTAGGTCCCCGTCAGCTTCAGAAAACTGCTGCCGCTGAAGGCGGACAGGAGGGCCACGGACACCACCGTCCCGGGCAGGATGAAGGGCGCCATGACCGACAGGTCCAGAAGGGCCGCCCCCCGGGGCTTCTTCCGCTCGGTGATGTAGGCGATGATGCTTCCCAGAACCGCCGCCAGCGCCGTGGCCAGGGCGGACAGGAAAAAGGTGTTGAACATCTCCTTTCCCGAATAGGAGGGTATCCGCAGGAAGTTGGCCAGGGTGAAGCCTTCCGGAAAGAGACCCACCCAGCTGGTGGCGAAGGACATGACGATGATGGTGAGCTGGGGAAGCAGGGATGCCGCCAGCACTGCGGCGCAGTACAGAATCGCCACACCCCGGACCAGCCTGCCCTGGTGCAGCTGAATCTCCCCGTGGGTGGCGGAGATGGTCTCGTACTCCCGCCGGCTGATCATGCGCTTCTGCAGCCACAGGACCAGGGCGGTGATCAGCACATTGACGATGGCGATGGAGGCCGCCCCGTTCAGGTCCCAGAAGCCGTTGACGCGGAAATAGATCAGGGTGGGCAGAACGTATTTGTCCCCTCCGATGACGGCGGGGATGCCGAAGTTGCCGATGGCCCGGACGAACACCAGCAGACCCGAGGCTCCCAGGCTGGGCAGGATCAGGGGGAGGGTGACGGTGCGGAAAATCCTCCATCGCGTGGCCCCCATCAGCATGCCCGCCTCCTCCAGCAGGGCGTTGGCGGAGGCGAAGGCCCCGTAGGCCAGCTGAAACACGAAGGGGTAGTAGGTCAGGGTCATGCAGAGGATCATGCCGAACATCCCGTAGATGGGGGGAACCTGGAGCCCCAGGGGGGACAGCAGCCGGTTCAGGAAATGCCGGAGCACCCCGTTGCGCCCCAGAAGGATGACCCAGGTGAAGGCGCCGACGAAGGAGGGCATGATGATGGGCAGGATACCCAGGGAGAGCATCAGATTTTTGGCGGGCATCCTGACCCGGGCGACGAAATAACCCATGGGAACCCCCATGAGGACCGAAAACACCGTGACGGCGAAGCTCACCACAAAGGAGTTCCACAGGGCCTTCAGATACATGGGGCTGTCGAAGAATCGGGCGAAGCCCTGGAGGGAGAAGGAATCGAATACCAGCTTGTTCCCCGCGGGCATGAAGGCCCGCAGCACCGTCACGGCCATGGGGTAGATCAGGAACAGGACAAGAAAGGTCAGGGGAAGGGCGAATACCAGATAGGGGGTGAAGTCCCGGCGAAAAAACGTCTTTGCGGAGACCGCGAAACCCTTCCCCGGGTTCGCCCCGCCCGGCCGCCCCCGCATCAGTCCGCCTCCCGGGGAAGAAAGAGGAAGGGCAGGCCGGGCTTGAAGGCCACATGGACCCGGCTCCCTTCGCGGACATCCGGCGGCATCGACGGCATGTCCACCTCCACCGCGGCGTCGCAGACCTCCCCATCGAGGAGCGCCTCGTACCGCACCACCTGCCCCAGGTGCTGGATGATCCGCACCGTTCCGGGCAGGGATCCGGGAAGGGGCCGCGCGCCCACCTCCAGGTGCTCAGGCCGGGCCCCCACCAGCACCTTCGCGCCGGCCCCGATTTTCGCCGCGCCGGGGATCCGGTTCTTCTCCGGCGGAACCGTCACCTCCACGGCGACGCCTTCCAGCCTCGCCCGGTCGGCCCCCGTCAGCCGGGCATTGAAGAAGTTCATCTTGCCGATGAAATTGGCCACAAAGGCGTTGTTCGGCCGGGTATAGAGGTGGTCGCTGGTCCCGATCTGCTCCACCACCCCCATCCGGAGAACCGCCAGGCGGTCTCCGATGGCCATGGCCTCCTCCTGGTCGTGGGTGACGAAAATGGCGGTGATGCTGGTGGCCTTCTGGATCCGCCGGATTTCCGCCCGCATGTACCGGCGCAGCTTGGCATCCAGATTGGCCAGAGGCTCGTCCAGCAGAAGCAGGGAGGGCTCATAGACCAGGGCCCGGGCGATGGCCACCCGCTGCTGCTGGCCCCCGGAGAGCCCCGTGGGGGACGGATTGCGCTTCAACTCCTCCGTCAGACCCACCAGTTCCATGACCTCCGCCACCCTCTTCCGGATCTCGGCGGAGGGGAGTTTCCGGACCCGCAGCCCATAGGCCACGTTCTCGAAGATGTTCATGTGGGGGTACAGGGCGAAGCTCTGAAAAACCATCCCGATATTGCGCTTGAAGGGCGGGATGCTGGTCATGTCGGTGTCGCCGTAGAGGATCCGGCCGGAGCTGATGGTTTCCAGACCCGCGGTGGCCCGGAGCAGGGTGGTCTTCCCGCAGCCCGACGGCCCCAGGAGACAGAAAAGTTCGCCGGGCTCGATGGTGAAGGAGATATCCCGGAGGGCGTGGACGGGGTTCTTTCCCCCCTTTCCAAAGATTTTGTCGACACCGTGGTAGCTCAGGTTTCTGCTCATGGGGCGGGCTCCTTGGGGAAGGTCCGTCCGGGTGGGGGGGCGGCGGAGCCGCCCTCCGGATCCGGGTCTACATCATCTTGGAAAACTTGTTGACCAGTTCCTCTTTGATCTTCTTCGCTTCCTGGTCGTCATAGGGGAAGAGTTTGATGTCTCCCAGGGCGGGGAGGTTCGCCGGCCCCGGCAATTCGGGGGTCACCACCCGGCGGTTCCGGGTGGTCCGGATGATCTCGTAGGCGTCCCTGGATGTCATGAAATCCTGGAAAAGCTTCGCCGCGTTGGGGTGGGGCCCGTTGGCGATGATGGCGGTGGCGTCGAAGCGGGCGCCGGTGCCTTCGGAGGGATAGACATAGGTGACCGGAGCCCCCTGTCCGATGTACTTGCCGATGTTGGACTCGCCGGTGACGGTGACGGCGTATTCCCCCCGGGCCACCGATTCCGGTCCCGCGGTGGAGCTGGCGGTGAACACCGCGTTCTTCGCCAGTTTCGCCAGATAGTCGTCGCCGAAGAGTTTATAGAGCATGTAGATCTGCGCGTAGGCCGAACCCGAGAGGGCCGGGTTGGACAGAATGATCTCCCCCTTGAAGCGGGGGTCCACCAGGTCCGCCCAGCTCCTGGGGTACTGTTCCGGTTTGAGCAGCTTGGTGTTCACCATGATGGCCTGAAGCGGCATGGACGATCCGTAATAGCGGGGGACTTCCGCATCGTCCCGCACCGATTTGCCGATCTTGTCGTGATTCACCGACTTGTAGGGGGCGAGGTGCTCGTAGGCGATCTCCATGTT
>Ga0302247_1002618_pt1 | contig 11387 bp, 7 predicted proteins | sample AAG_UR_Ile_MG_FD_193529 | JGI IMG/M metagenome (GOLD analysis project Ga0302247, IMG submission 193529) | Enriched activated sludge microbial communities from anaerobic digester in WTTP, New Holstein, Wisconsin, United States - AAG_UR_Ile | ecosystem: Engineered > Bioreactor > Anaerobic >...
ATATATAGAAGTGATTTATCAATATCTTTTGGAATAATATGTCGCCAATTCATCTCCCTCCTACGCACTCACTATCGTGAGCAAGGTAACTTAGAGGTGGGAGACTTCTTGCCGAACGTGGTTAAATTTGAATGGATCTTTTTCTCCAGATACCCCCTATTCTTAAGCATTTCCCCTATAAAGGTTGAGCCCAATATCAAAATCCCGCCAATGATCTGAGTGAATATTAACGTCTCTCCCATAAAAATCACACTGAATAAAATACCAAATAAAGGTTCTAAATAACTGTATGATATTATTTCAACAGATTTCATATTTGTGTAGAGGGAAAAGAACATGGTATAAGCCACACCTGTATGCAATACCCCCAACAGAATGGTATATATAGCTGCTTTGGCATCCAGGTGTACAGCCGTTAAAAGATTTCCTTCAATCAATACAAATGGCAGTAAAACAAGCATCGCTGTAAATATTTGCACAAAAGTGGCAGTTTGGTTATCCACTCTGACTTTAATGCTGCGGTTAATAAGCACAATGCTTGCATAAATCATCCCTGATACAGCACTAAGCAGCATCCCCATGTATCCATACCCCTCCAGTAAATTATGGCCAACAATCAGAAAGAGGCCAAGAAACGAGGTTAAAATCACTGCAACTTGAATTTTTGAAATAGTCTCTTTCAATGCCAGCGGTGCAAATATCATGACATATACCGGGGACATATTGTAGATAATAACAGCAGATGCGATACTAGTATTTTTGAACCCATAGAACAAAGTTAACCAGCCAAAACCCAGTAATATCCCTGAAATAAGGTATGGCTTTAAAAGCGTCCACTTTAACTTATCTGCTTTTTTCATTTTCATTACAACAAAAAGAACCGGAAGCGCAATTGATGCCCGAAGAAATGCTAAGCTTAAAGCGGACAATGGAATGGATTTTGTAAATACACCCAGGCTGCCCCAAATAATCATAACAAGTACTAATTTAATTCTATTCATAATCATACTCCTTATCTTTGATAAATCCAGATTAGCAGAAGGATAAGGAGCTGTATTGTATAAAATTTACACTATCCCATTAATTGTTTTATATATGCCCCTGGCGTAACACCATACATTTTTTTAAATTCCCGGATTAAATGGGCCTGGTCATAAAATTTTAATTCCACACAAATTTCAAACACATCGGCGCCTTTACTTAATAACCTTTTTGCTTCAGCTACCCGATATTGTAAATGGTATGCAGCAGGTGTGGTTAAATATAACTTCTTAAAATTCCTGATTATTGAAAATTTATTTAGCCCGGATATTTGCTGAAGCTTATCTAATGTTATATCATCACTGACATGATTTAGTATATAATCATGGATCTTTTTGATATTATCAATTGTATTTGCAGCAGCAGTTTCCGGAATATCATCTTCTCCAAACTCTATCAACAATTCAATAAGTATATTTTCCAATGTGTTTGGAATCTTTTCCGTTAGTAGTTGCTCAATAAAACCTACTAACCTCTGAAGCTGATTACCTATTAACTTTTTTGCTTGATTAAAAGTTACTAAATCGCCATAGTAACCGGGATCAACAAATAACATAACATATGCCCAGTGATTGATATCATTCGGCGCACATCTGTGAGTCATTAACGGCGGTATAATGACACCATCATCCGGTCCATAATGGATAGTACTGCCGTTCAATGTTAAGTCAGTGGTTCCTTCTACAATATACCCTAATGAGAGTTCATTATGGACATGAGGCTTATAAGCATGGGGGTCGTTCCTGCATAGCTTGATTTCCACGCCTTCAATAATACTCCTGCTAAATTCCATGCGGCTTTTATCTGACATATTCAAATACAAACACCTCCTCCCATTCTGTTAACTGCTAGAGTTAGGTGCCAGTGAAGCCTCCGAAAAACTAGCAAGTTCTGAAAATCCCACGTTTATTGGGAATGGTAAATCATTGCATGTTATAAATACATCCCATAGGCTGTACCGGCTTCCTTCAAATCATTTGACTGGCAGACACAATAGTATTTAGTGCCCCGCACTGAGCAAAAAAGTATAAATTCCACAACATATATGGGTTTGTTTTAATACAATTATATTCCATATTGTTACACCAGTAAACTAAAATGTCACCCAAATACTATATGAAAAAGGTATTATAAAAGATCCAATTGAATAGTATATTAAATGCTCACGCAGAAAAAGCAAAGCAATGTTTGGCTGAAACCTTATATTGCTTTGCTTTTGTTTTTATTTATTATATCCCGTCTATACTAATAAAGAACTTTATTTTACTGTAGACCTTTATTATTGTTATCCACAAGTATTATGCAAGGGAATACTGGGATACTTGCATCATACCTCAAAAAGCTTGCATATTGGTTTTGATAGACTGGCACCATTACCTAAACCATATCTGATAACTTTACATCAGGATGATGATACCTTTTCTTTCCGGATGTTTTACTGCCAAACTGTATTGCCTCTTCCGGGCACCATTGCAGGCATGCAAAGCATTGTTCACACAAGTGCTGCCACACAGGCCTGCCGTCAACCATTTTTATATTTTTTACAGGGCAAATCTTTGAACATATATTACAGCCGGTACATTTATCATCATAGTTAAAACCATAATCCATCAATTGTATACTCTCTTGGAAGGGAAGCTCCGTATGACCTTCAAAACCAGCTACCTTCAGCCATACAGCCTTTTGCAGCACCTCCCGCAGATTCAGAAAGTCTATTGAATGTTCAATCAGCCTTGCACTTGTTTCACACATACCTTCTTTTCTGGCATTAATGAATTGTGAAACCATCTCGAGCTTCCTTTCCCAATCCTTAAACATTTTTTGTTGCTTTTCAAAAGATGTCTCTTTTAGTGTGAAGGACTTGAGAAAATCTTTTAATACAAAAGTCGGACTAATGTAATTATAGGGCATTTTTACTGAAAACCCTGCGGAAAGCTTGCCCTTCTTTGCCTCGATAAGCTTACCCAGATATTCTAGAGAAAGAGATGGACTGCCTCCACAAGTACAAATTCCAAATATATACTTTTGGTCCAGGTTGTCCATTTTGTCTACTAATCTTTTGATAATAAATGGAATCCCCTGATTATAAACAGGAAAAATAATACCTATCATATCTGCATCGGTTTTTATGATTTCATTATCAATTACAGAAGTAACAGGTATCAATTTACCATTAATCTTCCCAGCAATATCCCTCGCAACAATCAATGAATTCCCTGTTCCGGAAAAATAATATACCGCAGCTTTATCCACTCAAAGCTCCTCCCCTAAATTAAATGTCAAGCACCGAACAAAAGAACAAAATTTCTGTGCTGTTGTATTTGTCTACATTAATTCTATTATATTCCATAATATTACATTAGTAAACAATAAAGGACAGGCTCATCACCTATCCTTTATTAAAAATATATTAGTTTATGCAATTTTTTAATTAATATACTAAGAAATTAATTACACTTCGAATAACCGCAGTTCCTGCATATCACGCAGCCGCCTTCGTGCTGTATCGTACTGCCGCATTCCGGGCAATTCTTCATATTCCCATTGAAGCTGCCATAAGCATTGTATGATATACTGTCCTCCTCAACAGTCACTGCATGGCAGGGTGTCGCACAAAGGGAGCAATTATTAATGCAGTTTCCCCTTTCCTCAATTTCCATTGCCAGTTCTTCCATTGTCTTGATATCCTTATTATCCACCTTGGTATTCATATACCTTTCGAGGGCCCTTCCTATTGCATCAGGGCAGGAAAGTACCTTAAGCCCTTTCTGTCTAAGGGTTGAATGACATCTGATGCCTCTGAGCTGCTCTATTATCTCCCCTATATCCACTCCGGCCCTCAAGGCAATTGAAATAAGACGGCTTGTTGCTTCAGACTGGCTTGGACAGCCTCCTGCTCTTCCAAGGTTTGTAAATACCTCACAAATGCCGTTTTCATCAGAGTTTACCGTTATATACAAATTGCCGCAGCCTATTTTAACTTTTTCGGTTACTCCCATTGTCACTTCCGGTCTGGTTCTTGGCACAAGAACCTCATTGGCTGTAGCCGGTTTTCCCTTATTATCCTTGTTTGCCGAGCCGATGTTCAGCACCTGGGATTCGCGGCTGCCGTCCCTGTATATCGTCACGCCCTTGCAACCCATCCTGTAAGCCAGCATATATACGGCACTTACATCATCCCTGGCAGCGGAATTTGAAAAGTTGACTGTCTTGGATACGGCATTGTCGGTATGCTTCTGGAAGGCTGACTGTATCCTTATATGCCACTCCGGCTCAATATCGTGGGCAGTGACAAATACTTTTCTTATATCCTTCGGTATGCTCTTGATATCCTGAATGGTGCCATGAGCTGCAATTTTCTTCATGAGTTCAGTGCTGTAAAAGCCTCTTCCCCTGGCAACCCTTTCAAACAACGGGTTTACTTCGGGAAGCTCATCATTATCCATTACGTTTCTTACAAAGGACAGTGCAAACAGCGGCTCTATACCGCTTGAAACTCCGGCAATTATGGATATGGTTCCTGTAGGTGCAATTGTTGTTGTTGTAGCATTCCTTATCCTGATGCCTTTTTCCTTAAACACGCTGTCCTCATAGTATTTGAAAGTGCCTCTCTTTTCTGCAAGCTTCATTGAAGCAGCCTTTGACCTTTCATTTATGAACTTCATTATGCTTTCTGCCGTATTGACCGCTTCTTCCGAGTTATATGGTATACCCAGCTCTACCAGCATATCGGCAAAGCCCATGACTCCAAGGCCGATTTTTCTCGTCCCCTTTGTCATCTCATCAACCATTGGCAGAGGATATTTGTTGACATCTATAACATTATCAAGGAAGTGTACCGATTCATCTACTATACTGCCTAACTTTTCATAGTCTATTACCTTCCCGGACTTGTTCTTCTTCTTAATGCAGCTCATGAGGTTTATAGAACCCAAATTGCAGGATTCATACGGAAGCAGAGGCTGTTCACCGCAGTTATGTATATATATGCCGTTGGCATCAAAAGCGTTTATCCCCGGGACCTGAACATCAAACACTTCAGCTTCTCCCGATTCGATAATCTCCGTAACGGAAGCAACAAACCGCTCTCTATTCAAAGCTCGTTTGTAATTGCCCAATCCGGATTTTAAGCGATTCTGTTTCTTACTGCTGCTGAAGCCTATTAATTCATGGAAAACATATAAGTTGTCCTGAGAAATAACCAGTTCATGGCCTGCCTTTACATTATAATCCTTCAAACCGCCTTTGCCGTCAGGCATTGATTTAATGCCCGGCTCCTTACGATTACTGTATATGGCAGATATGATTCCCATTCTGCCCAGCATTCTCTGCACAGCCTTAAGAGTATCCAGGTCATTCTGCCAAAGTCTTACGGACAGACCTTTTTCCTGTGTACCCGCAACAGTTCCGTCGGTATCGAACATACCCCTTAAAAATCCCCGATAAAACTCATAGCTTCCCTTTTCAACCTCTGAAGCAATCTTTTTGTCTCCGGGCATGACTCCATATTCCAAAGCAAGGTCACGAAGTGCAGAAAGCCTCATCCGGTTTTCTTCCCTATCGCTGATTACTGTTTGAAATCCTCTGAAGTCGCTTCTATGAGGCAATGCACAGGCAGCTTCGCCTGCCGCTTTCATTAAGGATACTGCCTCTTCATCGCTGCCCCATACGGATATTATTCCTCCCTCTTTTTTAAGTGTCCCATCCCCTATAAGCACACCTAACAGATATCCTTCATCAAAGCTTCCTTTTCCTTCCCATCTTATACCCCTATTGTTGGACAGAATGATTCTGTCTCCGGGCCTGAGATCCCCTGCCGCCTTCCATTCCTCATCAATCTTAACCCGCGTCATTTTCGCTGCCGTTCTTATCAAATGGTCCTTTGTCAGCTTCAGTTCATAACCCCGGTCGGTACAAACCCTGATTATACTTTTTTTGCCGGTGCTGAAGAACCCCTTTTCATCTGACATGGAATATGAACCGTTTAGTGCAAGCTGTACCTGCCTGCCTAAAATATCCTTAACTTGAACAGGGCCTTTTCGGGTCAGAACCCATGAGTCCCCTGTTATGCACGGATTGGTGCTCTCGATTTCTCCCAGCCTGGGTACCGCATTATCCCTGTTTATCCTGTCAAGGAATATGATTCCCGGCTCTCCGTTGTTCCAAGCCATATCTACTATAAGGTCATAAACCTCTTTTGCATTAAGTTTCCCGGCAGGTTTCCCGGTCGCAGGGTCAATAAGCTCATAATCTTCGCTTTTTTCTGCAGCTTCCATGAATTTTTCAGTAATGGCAACACTTATATTAAAATTGGTTATATCGCTGTTATCCTTTTTGCACTGTATAAACTCAATTATATCCGGATGATCCACCCTAAGGATACCCATATTAGCGCCTCTTCTGGTTCCTCCCTGCTTCACAGCTTCGGTGGCGGCATTGAACACCTTCATAAAGCTTACGGGCCCTGATGCTACGCCGCCGGTAGTCGCCACAGCCGATCCCTTTTTTCTTAAGCGGCTGAAGCTGAAGCCTGTGCCCCCGCCGCTTTTATGTATCATTGCAGCATTTTTGATAGCATCAAAAATACCCTCCATAGAATCCTCAACAGGAAGCACAAAGCATGCTGATAACTGTCCAAGCTCCCTTCCCGCATTCATCAAAGTGGGGGAATTGGGAATAAACTCAAGACTGCTCATAAGCTTATAAAATTTTTCTTCTGTTTCTGCAACATCTGCCGGACTGCCGTAAAAACTATCAGCAGCCGCTATTGTGCTTGCAACTCTCCTGAACATATGCTCTGGGGTCTCAACCGGCTTTCCGTTCTCATCCTTTATAAGATAACGTTTTTCCAATACTTTAACGGCATTGTCTGTTAACACGGTAAATCACCACCTCCGGTCTGTATTTTGTATCTTGCTGCGTATCTGAACACTATATATTGTATCATATGGCAAAATATAATACTATTTATATTTGCTAAATTATTTGTCAAAATTTCGACAAATAACGGGGACATGGGGACGTTTCTCCTGTCCCGCTGAAAGCGGGACAGGAGAAACGTCCCCATGTCCCCAAAATGTCTTCTTGTACCTGTTCCTGCTCTATTCCTTGAGCAATGCGCCTGAAGTGAATACATTGCCTGCGTTCCACAGCAGCCATTCTTCCTGGCCTGCATCATAAGTCGCATCTATCTGAGCCCTTACTTCGGCAGGGCCGTATCTTTTATACCTATCAAGATATGAAGCTGTAAAATCCTGAAGCCACGGCCTTAATACCGCCTTCCTCCTTACATCCTTCATGGCATTTATTCTTTCCTGTGCAACGGACATACTTCGGTTAACTATTTTATAGGGTTCAAAGTCCGGCTCCGCCACCCCATAGCTCCCTTTTCCGTAATGGGACGGGTAAACCATCGGACATATTACGTCAACACTTTTGGCTATTGACTCCAGGTGCTGGCCTATTCGCATATCGTCCGTGGCAGTTGTAACCAGCCCGAAAACATCAGCTGATACCACAACTCCCATTTTGCTCAGCCTTTCCCTTCCGTAGGACAGAAATTCCGCAATTGCCTCTGCTTTGGACTTTCCTGCCGCACTGGTGCCGTAGTCGATAATCTTTGTGTTGCCGTCGGTAGGAAATCTTACATAATCAAATTGTATCTCATTAAAACCTTTTGCTGCAGCTTCTTCTGCAATGTCAACCAAATAATCCCATGATTCTCTGTTGTATGGATTCAGCCAGGACATTCCGTGCCGGTCCCTCCATATCCCGCCGCTGGTATTCTTTACCGCAAGATTGGCATATTTGTCTCCGGCTATCCTATCCTTGAAAGTAACTATTCTGGCTATGGAATATATATTATTGCCACGCAGTATCTTCATTACTGCATCTATATCCTTTATGCGTACTTTTTTGTTTGCTCCCGTAAAATCCACATCAGGAAGGTCGCTGGAGTAAGTCATCAATCCGTTGTCATCCTTCACGTCAATTACCACGGCATTTAATTCGGTAGTCTTTACCAGGTCAATCAGCTTGTTGAAACTTTCGGTCATGGCAACAGTATATCCGGTCATATAGATCCCTTTTACTTTGAGCCTTTTCTTCATCAGCTCCCAGTCGGGACCCTCCTGCTGCAAGTAGCAATCTTTTTCATAAGATAAATCAATTTCGTTTTTTCCATAAATATATCTCTCTGCATTTGCTGCGTTCATTTGAAACATAATTCCCAAAAGTATCACTGCTGCTTGTATTGTCCATTTTCTCATCATATAACTCCTCGATAAATGAAGTAATATCTGATAATAGTATATCATAAAAGCAATACGGATATTATCCTTATCGCTGTGTATGCCAAAAAATGCGCCTTATGGCGCATTTTTGTCAAATAATATCTTATAATGCTGTCTCCGCTATATAATGACAGCCGGTATGAAAAGCGGCGGCGTTATCATGCCTAATCTTCGAATACTGCGCCGGTATTGGCAGAAGTCACCATCCTGCGGTAGCGCTTGAGATATCCGTTCGGTACAGGTTTTTCAAAAGGTACAAATTTTGTCTTTCTCTCTGCTATGGTTTTTTCATCAACCAAAAGTTCCAGTTTATTATTCGGTATGTCTATACTGATAATGTCCCCGTCTTCGACAATACCAATCAGTCCGCCTGCAGCAGCTTCAGGAGATATATGCCCGATGGATGCGCCTCTGGATGCACCGGAGAATCTGCCGTCGGTAATCAGCGCTACACTGCTGTCCAGTCCCATTCCTGCAATAGATGAAGTCGGTGAAAGCATTTCTCTCATACCGGGACCACCTTTAGGCCCTTCATAACGGACGACAATCACATCTCCCGGTACAACTTTGCCGCCCATAATTGCAGCCATGCAATCCTCTTCGCTGTTGTATACCTTTGCCGGGCCCCTGTGAACCATCATTTCAGGAAGCACTGCCCCCTTCTTGACTACGGCTCCGTCAGGTGCCAAATTGCCCCAAAGTATTGCAAGCCCTCCATCCTGGGAGTATGCTGTTTCTTTTGTCCTTATTATCTCCCTATCCTTTACGGTTACATCTTTAAGGTTTTCAGCTACTGTGCAACCTGTTACGGTTATGCAGTCCGTTTTCAACAACCCCATTCCTTCCAGCTCTTTCAAAACTGCCTGTACACCGCCTGCCTGCCACAAATCCGACATTGCATTGGGTCCGGCAGGGGCAAGCTTAACAAGGTGCGGTGTCGCTTTGCTTATATCATTTATATCTTTCAAATCAATTTTCAATCCTGCTTCGTGTGCAATTGCAGGAAGATGCAGCACGGTATTGGATGAGCATCCCAGTGCCATATCTGCTGTAAGTGCATTGTGAAGCGAATCAGCTGTAACTATATCTCGGGGCTTTATATTCTTCTCCAGCATTTCCATAACCTTCATGCCTGCCAGTTTGGCAAGACGGACACGAGCCGCATTAACAGCCGGTATTGTTCCGTTCCCGGGTAAGCCAAGCCCGATTGCTTCTGTCATACAGTTCATTGAATTTGCAGTGAACATGCCTGCACAGGAGCCGCAGCCCGGACAAGAATAATTTTCATAATCCAGAATCTCCTGTTCGTTCATCTTGTTAGCCCCTGCTGCGCCTACAGCTTCAAATGTGCTTGAAAGTGTCAGTTTCTTTCCGTCCAAAAAAGCCGGCATCATTGGCCCGCCGCTTACAAATACACTGGGGATATTCAGCCTTAAAGCCGCCATAATCATTCCCGGAACTATTTTGTCGCAGTTGGGAATGAACACCAATGCATCAAAGGGATGCGCCATTGCCATGATTTCGACAGAATCGGCAATATGTTCACGGCTTATAAGAGAATACTTCATTCCTTCATGTCCCATTGCCAATCCATCACATACGCCAATTGCAGGAAATTGGAAGGGAGTCCCTCCGGCCATCCGCACTCCGGCTTTTACTGCTTCCATAATATCGTCCAGATGCAGATGACCGGGAATTACATCATTTTGTGAATTAACGATACCAATCATAGGCCTTCTGATCTCTTCGTCGGTGAGTCCCAGTCCCTTTAACAGGGCCCTGTGCGGAATCCGCTCTATGCCCGCCTTCATTTGATCACTTCTCATTCAGTTTTCCCTCCGTTTCAGATTCATATAATTTTATTTGCCTATTGAAAATAAAGAATAGATGCGGCTTATCCACATTTGCAGACCATGTGCGCCTTTTCCGAAGGAAATTCTGGCGCGAGCAGTTAAATCAATGTTTTTATTTTATAGGAAAATATAACTTCCCTATAAAATAAAATATGTGTTGTATGATGTCTTAGCAGAGCATAAGATACTATTTTTTTATAGTCATATGATGTCTTAACTAAATTTTATGCCTATCTTGGTGAATTGTCAATAGTATTATAGATATCTTATTAGAGAGATACTACAACGCGGTTGAATTAAAATTGATAATGGATTTTGGAAATAAATGTGGTATAATGTCTTTGTAATCAAATTATAAGGAGAAATAAAATGGCTAATGGTTTTATACCTATTTCACAAAACATTGCAAATCAAATTAGCGACATGATCTTTTTACAGAAAAAATATAAGCCTAATGATAAGCTGCCAAATGAGCATCAATTGGCTAAAGAGCTTGGTGTCAGCCGTACAACAATACGTGAGGCGGTAAAAATACTTGTAGCAAATGGTGTGCTGACAATAGAGCGAGGCCGCGGCACGTTTGTTACGGAAAGGCCGGATTCGCAAAATGACCCCTTTGGAATCTCATATATAGAAGACAAGAAGAAATTGGTGCATAATTGGTTTGAGATGCGCTTGATACTGGAGCCTGCCAATGTGCGGCTTGTAGTGGAGCGGGCAAGCGACGAAGAAATAAAGGAAATTATAGCCTGTGAAAAAAAAGCCGCCGAAATAATACTGTCCGGCAAATCTTTTTCAACAGCCGACCAGCAGTTTCATTCTGCCATTGCAAAGGCAACGCACAACAGCGTAATAGAGCTGATGCTGCCTGCCATTGAGGTTGCCATTAGAGATGCCATCAATACGGCAGTTTATGTGGGAGCCGGTGAACGCGCTATTGAAAATGCTTTGACAAATCATCATAATATCGCTCACTTTATTGAACAGCGGGACGCCGATGGTGCGGCTCTTGCCATGTATTATCATATTAAAAGAGGAATGACTGATTTGGATTTTTAAAAATGATATATTTCATTAAATTTAAAAAGATATGATGAGTGCAAAAAATAAAAATGGCTCCCCAAGTTGGACTCGAACCAACGACCCTGCGGTTAACAGCCGCATGCTCTACCGGCTGAGCTATTGAGGAGTAATTAAATCT
>Ga0302247_1002621_pt1 | contig 11377 bp, 7 predicted proteins | sample AAG_UR_Ile_MG_FD_193529 | JGI IMG/M metagenome (GOLD analysis project Ga0302247, IMG submission 193529) | Enriched activated sludge microbial communities from anaerobic digester in WTTP, New Holstein, Wisconsin, United States - AAG_UR_Ile | ecosystem: Engineered > Bioreactor > Anaerobic >...
TTTTATTTTACTATTTGACAAGTTTGTTTTACATTTTCGGGGGCTTTTCGTTAATTCCGTCATTACGTTGACTGTATTTGCATGAATTCCGTCATTATGTTGACCGAATTTACTATATTTGCTTCAGCGCAAAATTGAGTCATTTGTTTATGGAGCAAAAAATACTTCTTAGAAAATTGGGACCGATCATTGAAAAGGCCATGGTTCCCCAAAGGGTTGTACTTATTTTCGGGGCCCGTCGTGTTGGAAAAACCATTTTGCTGGAAAGTATTCTTAAACAGGTAAAAGGGAATGTAATGCTTTTAAACGGAGACGATGCAGATACACTCCGTTTGCTTGAGGAGCGGAGCATTTCAAATTACAGACGTTTATTAAACGGGGTTGATGTGTTGGCTATTGACGAAGCACAACAAATCCCTGAGATTGGTCATAAATTGAAATTGATAGTCGATACTTTACAGAACATACGAGTCATCGCTACCGGATCTTCTTCTTTTGATCTTTTGAATAAAAGTGGAGAGCCTCTTGTAGGACGAGCCCGCCAATTTTTGCTTACACCCTTTTCTCAATTGGAACTCAGCCAGGAAGAAAACTTACTGGAAACAAGAAGGGCTTTACCTGACCGATTGATATATGGAGCTTATCCCGACGTGGTTAAAATGGGGAATGATACGGACCGGCAAAATTACCTGGAACAAATGGCAGAAGGGTACCTTTTAAAAGATATTCTGGAACTGGATGGAATCCGCAATTCCGCCGGATTGGTCAATCTTTTAAAACTTATTGCTCATCAGGTAGGGAATGAAGTGTCCTACGATGAGCTGGGTAAACAAACCGGTCTGAGCAGGAACACAGTTATCCGGTACCTGGATTTGTTAAGCAAAGTCTATATCATCTATTCTTTAAGTGGCTACTCGGGCAATATGCGAAAAGAAGTCACAAAATCCCGCAAATGGTATTTTTACGACAACGGGATCCGAAATGTATTGACCGGAGATTTCAGGCCCGAAGCCCTTCGTTCAGACATGGGGGCGTTATGGGAAAACTATATGGTCAGTGAGAGAGTCAAAAATTCATTGAACAAAGATGGGCTTGAAAAATTTTATTTCTGGAGAACGTACGATAAACAAGAAATTGATCTTATTGAAACCAGCCCTGACGGCTCTGTCCGGGCGTTTGAATTTAAGTGGGGAAACAAGAAACCCCGTGTTCCCAAAAGCTTCGCCACTTCTTATCCCCACGCTACATTCCAGGCAGTCAACCCGGATAATTACCACGACTTTTTACAACTGTAACAAAAAGGAGGTGGAACCTCGCTTTGTTGACATGGTTGTTACTTACCACCTCCCACAAAGCAACCAGGAACGATGATTGGTGCTGCGAAGCAGCGCCTTTTATAAGCGCCAAAGGCTTTTGGCGCACCATATAAGAGTGCCCCGCACACGTTGTCATTTTAGCTGCTATTCAGCGTATTAGAAGATTCATACCCCTGGGGGTATGAATTGCATAAGTGGCTGATTATGATGCAAACGAATCATGTGTGCGAGGCACCACCTCCCGCCAGTCAGCCGGAGCATCCCCGGGTCGCTGCACCATAAAGAACGGAGAGCCTCGGCTTAAAGAAAAAGCTCTCCATTCTTTATGGTGCAGCGACCACCCGGAGCATCCTTACCTATACTGTATCGCCTCGGCCAGGTGGTGGATCTCTATGGCCGGGCTGCCTTCCAGGTCCGCTATGGTACGGGCCAGGCGCAGGATGCGGTGGTGGGCGCGGGCAGACAGGTGCAGCCGTTCCAGGGCTTGCCTGAGGAATGTCCTGCAGGCGGGACCGAGTGCGCATACTTCCGGCAGCATCCCCACACTGATTTGGGCATTGGTGTGTACCTCCTGCATGGCCTGGAAACGTTCCGTCTGCAGGGCGCGGGCCTTTTCCACCCGCCGGCGTATGGCCTCAGAGCTTTCTTCCAAAGGTGTGGCAGCGGTCCCCGGGATGAGGTCCTCCACGTCTACGGGCTTTACCGTCAGATGAATATCAATCCGGTCCATCAGGGGACCCGAGATCTTATTTTCATAGCGCTGTACCTGGTAGGGCAGGCAAACACATTCCCTGACCGGGTGTCCACGGTACCCGCAGGGGCAGGGATTCATAGAGGCCACCAGCATGAACCGCGCCGGGTAGTCTACCTTGTACCGCGCCCGGGACAACCTTATGGTTCCGTCTTCCAGGGGTTGCCGCAGTACTTCCAGTGCAGCGGAAGGGAATTCGGGCAGTTCGTCCAGGTAGAGCACCCCGTTATGGGCCAGGGATATTTCTCCGGGCAATGCCGAGGCGCCCCCGCCCGTCAGGGAAACCACAGAGGCCGTGTGGTGTGGGGAGCGGAACGGGCGGGAGCGCATCAGCCCCTTTTCGCCCCGGGGCACCCCGGCCACAGACCAGATGCGGGTGGTTTCCATGGCCTCGGCATGGGACAAAGGCGGAAGGATCCCGGGAAGGCAGCGTGCCATGAAGGTCTTCCCTGCCCCCGGCGGACCGGTCATGAGCACATTGTGGCCCCCGGCCGCTGCCACCTCCAAGGCCCTTCGCGCCTGGGCCTGCCCGCGCACCAGGGAAAAATCAGGATATGGGTCCGGCCACAGGGGTGCCATCCGGACAGGGTCTCCCGGCTTCTGGGGTGCCATCCGGACAGGTTCTCCCGGTTTCAGGGGGTCCATCTGCACAGGCTCGTCCGGCCGCAGGGGGGCCATCCGCACATAGCCTTCCGTCAGGTCCAGCACTTGGGCCAGGTGCGTGACCCCGTACACGTCCAGGCCTTCCACCACGGCCGCCTCGCGGGCCGATTCCAGGGGAAAGATGCATGCCCGGAATCCGCAATCCCGCGCATGCAGCGCCATGGACAGCGCCCCCCGGATGGGCCTCAGCGTTCCGTCCAACGCCAGTTCCCCCATGCAGAGCGTGGTGTCCAGCATGGGGGCGCGGATCTGTTCCGAGGCGGCCAGCACCGCCAGGGCCAGTGGCAGGTCATAGGCCGAGCCTTCCTTCCGGATATCGGCAGGAGCCATGTTGATTACAATTCTTTTACAGGGGATGCGCAAACCCACGGAATGCACAGCCGTTGAAACGCGTTGCTGGGATTCCCTCACGGCGCTGTCGGGCAATCCCACCAGGTGAAAATTGATGCCGGGAGAAACTTCCGCCTCTATGGTTACGGTAATGGCCTCTATCCCGCATACCGCACTCCCGTATGCCTTTACCAACATACTTCACACATAAAAAATCCAACATCTTGCGGGAAAAAATCAGTTCCGGAAAACGCCGCCCGGGAATAAGCCGCCTGGTACTTGGAACCCGGCTCCTTGGAACAGGCACCTGGAACAGGCACTTGGAACCCGGCTCCTTGGAACAGGCACCTGGAACAGGCACTTGGAACAGGCTCCTTGGAACAGGCACTTGGAACAGGCTCCTTGGAACAGGCTCCTGGAACAGGCACCTGGAACAAGCACCTGGAACAGGCGCCTGAGAGCTGGCACTTAAAACAGTCCGTGCAGCCGGGCGTCTATCTTGTCTATCACCTTGCTGAGATCTTCCGGATTCTCCTCTATCTGGAGGCTGTCTACTTCCAAAATCAATTTGGGCCCTTCATAATTCGCTATCCATGTCTCATACCGTTCGTTCAGTCCCGTAAGGTAGTCTAGGCGTATGGAATTTTCATACTCCCGGCCCCTTTTCTGGATGCGGTTCACCAGGGTGGGGACCGAAGCCCTCAGGTATATGATCAGGTCGGGTGCGGGTATGAGTGATATCATCAGCTCATAGAGTTTGATGTAATTGTCAAAATCACGCGTGGACATGAGCCCCATGGCGTGCAGGTTGGTGGCAAAGATGCTGGCATCCTCATAAATGGTACGGTCCTGGATGACTGTGTGTCCAGCTTTCTGGATCTCGACAATGCCTGCCAGGCGCCGGTTCAGGAAGAATATCTGCAGATTGAAAGACCAGCGTTTCATATCTTCGTAGAAATCTGTTAGATAGGGGTTGTCTACCACTTCTTCATACTTGGGCACCCACCCGTAATGTTTGGCAAGAAGTCGTGTCAGGGTGGTTTTTCCGCTTCCAATGTTTCCTGCAATAGCTATATGCATGTCCGGTGTTTTTTGCTGTAACAAAGATACGTAAATTTTATGCCTTGAAAACAATTAACAGGTAATTAACAAAAATTGTTGTTGCGTGGGAATTTTTTACATAACTTTGCGTATAACCCGATAGATTTCTACTATTCATAACCTTAAATAATATGAAGAAAATTTTGAATATTCTTGTCCTCGGAGCGGTGTGTCTTGTGGCGGCATCCTGCGCAACCACGAGGATTCCTGCCGATTTTTCCGGAATTGTTTGTGGAGAGCCGGTTTTTGACGTTCAGGAAAACGGGACGGTAAAGATCTCTTTCTGCGTGGAAGTTCCTGCAAACTATTTTGAAAAAAGGATCACCTTCAGCATCATGCCTTCCATATTATACGCAAACGGTGATGTTAAGGAATTGCCCTGCTATACGGTACAGGGATTCTCTGTTGTAGACACCAATTACCCGGTGGTGGACTGGTCTGTCCAACAGGTATTGTGCTACAGCACCACCATACCGTATCATGACGGTCTGGCCACGGCCACACTGCAAACCAAAGCATGGATACTCAACTGCCTGAGCAAAGAAGAATTATGCCTGCCCCTTTGCAGCTGGGCCATTTCCGTGCCGCTGACCCCCGTGCCTCCCGTATATATGGCCCACATAGCCGCTGAATCGAGTGTAAGAGCCGCCCTGCGCGGAAAGATCTACTTCCCGGTAAACGGTCATCTTGTTACCGATGCCATAGCCACCCAGCCAGAGATCACACGGACGTTGAATTCCCTGCGTCAGCTGACAAGTCGCAACGATTTCAACATCACACGCATTGACGTGGAAGGTAACGCTTCTCCGGAAGGGACCTCCCGCATTAACGACCCGCTGGCCAAGAGACGTGCCGACCATACCCGCGCTTTCTTCGAGAAAGCATTGAAAGACAATGGTTACACCAAACCAGTGCCTGCCAGCGTATGGACCGTGAACAGTACCTCGGGCATGGGATTCTGGAACGAATTCTACACCGCCATGAAGGAATCCAACGTAAGCAACAAAGACCAGCTTGCCGAGAAATTCCTCCGCCTGGCCTCCAACCCTGTTGAAGCCGAGCGCCAGATAAGGGCCGAGATCGCTTCCAACGCCGAGGTAAAGAACGTGATGATGCCCCTGCTGCGTTACGGATCGGTTGCAGTCAACTTTGACCCCATCCAGCTGACAGCAGAGGAGATCCGCGTAATTGCCGATAACCAGCCCGAGTACCTGACACCCAACGACATCATCCAGGCCGCCACGGATCTGGAACCCGATGAGGCCATTGCCCTTTACAAGAGGTCCCTGGACCGCTACCCCGATGTGGTTGAACTGTACGTGAACCTGGCATACTACCAGTTCTGGAACAACGACCTGGAAGGCGCAAGGCAGACCCTGGAAAATGCAAAACTGGTTGCCGATGAACCGGCAGAAAAAGACATTGTCGCATTGCAGTGTGCCTGCGTAGCCATGAAAGCAGGTGAGTACAGCCAGGCTGAATCTGCCCTGAACTCCATCTCCGATGAAGGAATGACACGTTACTACCGTGGTGTTCTTGCCATCTATCAACAAGATAATGATAAAGCCTTACGCCTGTTGGAAGACAGCAAAGACATCAACTACGCCATTGCCCTGTTGAACAAGAACAAGGTCAAAGAGGCCCTGAACGTGTTGAAGGATCTGGATCAGGGGTTCCCCTACGTTCTGTATTCAACGGGTGTTGCCTACGGACGCCTTAATGAAAATGCAAAGGCCGCAGAATACAAGGCAAAAGCTTACCAGATTGATCCTTCATTAAGATTGTTGGACAAATAGATCCATTTTCCTAAACCGGATGAAAGCCTCCTCCCGGAAGAGAGGGGGCTTAATCATTTTCCCTTGAAGTTTTATACATGTCAGACACCCTAAGGCAAAAAGGACAAAGAAGGCTCCTTGTAGAAGAACTGGCCCGTAAATTTGCTTTCAATCCCCTGGTGCTGAAAGCCATGGAACAGGTTCCACGGCACCTTTTCGTAGAAAAAGGGCTCGAGCACATGGCCTACAACGACAAGCCCCTGCCGATAACCGGCAGCCAGACCATATCGCAACCTTATACTGTTGCCATGCAGACGCACCTGCTCAATGGCAGCAAAATGGACAAGGTCCTGGAAATCGGTACCGGCTGCGGATACCAGGCCGCCATCCTCATGGCCATGGGATACCGGGTGTATTCCATTGAACGGATATGGGAGCTTTACCTGCAGGCACAGAAAAACCTGGTGGCAACGGGCTTTGATCCTTCAGGGCTGTACTACGGAGACGGCTTTGCCGGCCTGCCCCAGTTTGCCCCGTTCAAAGGGATCCTGGTCACCTGCGCAGCCCCTTCCGTTCCCGAAAAGCTGAAGGAGCAACTGTCCATCAATGGAAGACTGGTGATACCCGTGGGACGTTACGAACAAAAAATGCTACGCATCACAAGAACCGGAGAAGACACATATAGCACAGAAGATTTTGGTACCTATTCATTCGTGCCCATGCTGACCGGCACACAAAAAATAAAACATGGAGATTAAAACTTTTTATTTCAATGCCTTGCACACCTGTTGCTACGTGGCATATGACCAGACAGGCAATTGCATCATTATTGATCCCGGCTGTTATAGACAAAGGGAAGAACAGCGGCTGACAGCTTTTATCAAAAGCCAGAACCTGCAACCCCGGTACATTGTCAATACCCATTGCCACTTCGATCACCTGATGGGGCTCGGTTTCCTGCAGAAAACATATGATGTTCCGTTCCTGGCACATTCCCTGGAAGCAGAAATCCTCAAAAGATCAATCTCACAGGCGTTGTTGTTCGGATTCAACATGACGCCGCACGGCACGGATTTCACCCCCCTTGCCGATGGCCAGGTGCTTTCCTTCGGGACATCTTCCCTGAAAGTCCTGCACACCCCGGGTCACAGCCCCGGGAGCGTCTGCCTTTATGGCAACCTGGAAGGGATTTTGTTCACGGGAGACCTGCTCTTTGCCGGCAGCGTGGGCAGGACCGACCTGCCCGGGGGAGATTTCGATCAACTCATGGATTCGTTCGTGAATAAAATCAGACCTTTACCTCGTTTCACACTGGTTTTCCCGGGGCACGGTCCTGCCTCTTCCCTGGAACGCGAATTTGCAGATAACCCCTACCTGCAGCATATATGCTGATTCACATGCCTGCCAGTCATATCCGGATAGAAGGTGCCAGGGTCAACAACCTGAAAAACATCAGCCTGGATATACCTGGCCATACCTTGTGCATCATTACGGGACTGAGCGGAAGCGGCAAATCCTCGCTGGCCTTTGACACCCTGCATGCGGAAGGACAAAGGCGCTACCTGGAAACCTTGTCTTCCTATGCCCGCCACTACCTGGGTATCCTTCAGCGCCCCGATGTGGAACACATCTCGGGCCTGAGCCCAATCATTGCCATTGAACAGAAGACCACTACCCGCAATCCCCGTTCCACGGTAGGCACTGTGACGGAAATCTATGACTTCCTGAGGCTTCTTTTTGCCAGGGCGTCCATCGCTTATTCACCCGTCACGGGCAAGCCCATGATCCGGTACAGCGCAGAGCAGATGGTGTCGCTCATTGCCACGCAGTACCAGGGCAGGAAATGCATCCTCCTGGCTCCCGTGGTAAAGGGAAGGAAGGGGCATTACCGGGAACTGCTGGACCAGATCCTGAAAAAGGGATTTCTGGAAGTCCGCATAGACGGAAGCATTGAGCAGATAGGCCATAACATGATGCTGGACCGATACAAGACCCACTTCATTGAGATCGTGATTGACAAGCTTATCCCCTCCGGCCAGGATAATGCTTCACTGGCCCGCCTGCGTGATTCTGTCAACATGGCGTTGCACCAAGGGAACGGCTCCTTTGCTGTACTGGATCCGGATACCGGGAACATCACACACTACAGCAAACACCTGATGTGCCCCGAAAGCGGGTTGTCTTTTCCGGAACCTGCCCCCTTCAGCTTTTCATTCAACTCTCCCCTGGGAGCCTGCCCAAAATGCAAAGGCCTGGGATTCACCACCTGTATTGACCTGAAAAAGATCATTCCGGATAATTCCCTGTCCATAGCACAGGGCGGGATGGAGCCTTTTGGCAAATTGAGGAACAACACCTTGTTCGCTCACCTGGAAGGCGTGGCAAAAAAATACGGATTCTCACTCGATACCCCCATTGCGGAAATTCCTGAGGAAGCTATGGATACACTCCTCTACGGAAGCGAGGACCTGATCTATGTTCATTCAGAGATGGGCGGGCCCTATACCATAACGTTCCCGGGGCTGATCAACCGCATGGAACAGGTGAACGGTGAGGAAGAAGAGAAAATGGCCACCCGGGAACGTTACCTGGAAGAGGTGATGTGTCCTGTGTGCCACGGAAGCCGGCTGAACCAGGATGCCCTGTGCTTTCGCTTTGCAGGTAAGAACATTGCAGAGCTGGCTGCCATGGATATCCAGCCCCTGGTCACCTGGCTGGAGGGAGTGGAAGACCGCATCCCGGAACGGCAACAGGCCATTGCCGCAGACATCCTGAAAGAAATCCGCGACCGCCTGCAATTCCTGCTGGATGTGGGACTCTCCTACCTGTCCCTGGACAGGGGAACACGCACCCTGAGCGGAGGAGAGAGCCAGCGTATACGATTGGCCACACAGATAGGCTCCACCATGGTGAATGTGCTATACATCCTGGACGAACCCAGCATTGGATTGCATCAGAGGGACAACCGCCGGCTTATCAATGCGCTCCTGAAACTGCGCGATGCGGGGAATTCGGTCCTGGTGGTGGAACACGACCAGGAAACCATCCTGAGTGCCGACTGGCTGGTAGACCTGGGACCGGGGGCCGGCCGTGAGGGAGGCAACCTGCTGTACTCGGGGCCCATGAACAAATTCCTGGAAGAACCGCACCAGGACAGCCTTACCTGGCAATACCTCAAGGGTATCCGGAGCATACCCGTTCCCGGGACAAGGCGTACCGGCAACGGACACGTGCTCCGTGTCAGTGAGGCCACGGGCAACAACCTGAAAAACATCACCGTGGATTTCCCCCTGGGGTGCTTCATCTGTGTCACGGGTGTGAGCGGCAGCGGGAAGTCCAGCCTGGTAAACGAAACGCTCGTGCCTGTGCTGACCAGGAAGTTTTACCGTTCCAAAAGACCTTTCCTGCCCCACAGGTCGGTGACCGGCATCCAGCACATAGACAAGGTGGTGGAAGTGGACCAGTCGCCCATTGGGAAAACGCCCCGCAGCAATCCCGCAACCTATACCAACGTGTTTGCCGATATCCGCAAGCTCTTTGCCGCTTCACAGGATGCCAGGATACGGGGGTTCAAGTCTTCCCGCTTTTCCTTCAATATCAGGGGCGGGCGGTGCGAAACCTGCAAGGGGGCGGGTATACAGCTCCTGGAAATGAATTTCCTGCCGGACGTACACATCACTTGTCCCGACTGCCAGGGAAAACGTTACAAAAGCGACACCCTGGCCGTTCGCTACAAGAACAAGAACATCTACGAAGTGCTGGACATGACTGTCAACGAAGCCGTTGACTTTTTCAGGCATGTTCCTTCCATCATCCAGAAAATCAAAACCCTGCAGGATGTGGGCCTGGGATACATAAAACTGGGACAACCCTCCACCACCCTTAGCGGGGGTGAATGCCAGCGCGTAAAACTGGCAGCCGAATTGTCCCGCATCTCCACGGGCAATACGCTCTATGTTCTGGATGAGCCTACCACCGGTTTGCATTTCGAGGACGTGAAGGTCCTCCTCCATATCCTGCAACAGCTTACCGACAAAGGCAACACCATTGTCATCATTGAGCACCATCCGGACATCATCCTGGCGGCCGACCACATCATTGACCTGGGTCCGGAAGGAGGGGATGGCGGAGGATACATTGTGGGAGTCGGAACGCCGGAAGAACTGGCAGAGAATTTGCAGTCCTATACAGGCGTCCTGATCAGGAAATGGCTAAAATAAAGAGAATCGCCTATGAAAAGCTTGCAAGAGATCAACAAGGAAAATAACGGGCCCGATGCCGGGAGATACCTGGCAGCCCTGGTGGACAACCGCCTCAAAAGCCTGGACTATATTCTGTACAATCCACATAATGTGCAATTCGTGGATTATTCACATCCCGACGGAAGAAGGACCTATATCCGTTCTCTTTCCTTTGTCCTGCAGAAAGCCGTAAAAGAAGTCTTCCCCGAAGCCAGGCTGAGGATATCCTATTCCGTGGTGAATTCGCTCTATTGCAACCTGGACCTGCCCGATGGAAGAGAGGAGACCAACCGGGACATGGAACTGATCTGCCAGGCTATGAACCGGATCATTGAACAGGACATTCCATTCAGAATGGAAAAGGTCCGGTCTGAAGAAGCGCAGCAAATATTCGAGAAAGCAGGTTTTCCCCAAAAAGCGTTGCTTCAGAAAACGCGGGGCCATTTCTTCACTTCCGTCTATTACCTGAATGACAGCCCGGACACCTTCTATGGTCCGCTGGTGCCATCCACGGGCTACCTGAAACTCTTCAGCCTGCGCCGTTTTTACAAGGGTTTCCTGCTCCAGTACCCGCAACCGGACAATCCCCTGCAGCTTGACGGCCCCCCGCAGCTGCACAAGCTGGTGGAAGTTTTCGAGGAATATGTCAACTGGGGCAATATCATGGGGGTGAAAGATGTTGGCAGCCTCAACCAGACCATACAGCGCGGGGAGACAAAAGACTTGATACTGATTGGAGAAGCGCTGCACAGCAGACGGTATGCCACCATCGCTGACACCATCTTCGGACTAAGGGACAAAGTCAGGCTGGTACTCATTGCGGGTCCCTCCAGCAGCGGAAAGACCACCACATCCTACAGGATTTCCAAACAACTGAAGGTGCTGGGCCTGCAGCCTGTTATCCTGGAAATGGACAATTATTTCGTTGACCGGGAAGATTCCCCGCGCGATGAAAACGGAGAGTACGATTTTGAATCCGTTCACGCCATGGATATGGCATTCCTGAACAGGCAACTGTTTGAACTGCTGGAAGGCAAGGAAGTGGAGATCCCCTTTTTCAATTTTCTGACCGGCAGGCGTTTCTTCAACGGAAGGAAAATCAAGCTGGAAGATAACCAAATCCTGATCATGGAAGGGATCCATGCCCTGAACCCGGACCTGACAAAGGACATCCCCGAAGAGAATAAGTTCCGCATTTAT
>Ga0302247_1002622_pt1 | contig 11375 bp, 10 predicted proteins | sample AAG_UR_Ile_MG_FD_193529 | JGI IMG/M metagenome (GOLD analysis project Ga0302247, IMG submission 193529) | Enriched activated sludge microbial communities from anaerobic digester in WTTP, New Holstein, Wisconsin, United States - AAG_UR_Ile | ecosystem: Engineered > Bioreactor > Anaerobic >...
GCAGGAGGTCAGGTTACGTACCAACAAGGTTTTTAACCTTGAAGAAACGAAAAAGGAGTTTTCGGATATCAGGCATTACCAGTATGCCCGGTCAGGATCTACCATCGGGATCGTGACCATGACCAGTTATCCCATTGTCAGGATGGAGGAGATCCGTTTTGAAAAATCAGGCAATATTGCGATATGCACCGATATTGCCGTGAAGGGCGACACCTTCCGCATTTTCAACATTCATCTTCAATCCTACCGGATTGATCCGGACCGATACAGTGTCATTGAGTCTCCGGGAATTTCTGATGAAAGAAAACTGAGGGAATTCCGGGAATTGACCGCCAAATTCAAAAAAGCGGTTGAGAAAAGGGCAATTCAGGCGCGGCTTATCAACAAAAAGATCCGACAATCTCCTTATCCGGTAATTTTGTGCGGTGATTTCAATGACACCCCGGCATCGTATGCCTATAAAAAAACGAGGGGTAAACTGCGCGATGCCTTTGTCTCGTCAGGAAAAGGGATCGGACAGACCTATATTGGCAAACTTCCCTCCTTCAGGATCGATTACATCCTTTTCAGCAGGAAATTTAAAAGTTCAAATTTCAGGATTTACGACATCCCTTACAGTGATCACCTTCCTATTTCCTGCGTACTGACACCTGACAGCTGACACCGCGGAAAAGAATTATGTCAGGATCTGCAGCGCCGCCTCCCTGTCCCGGTAAAGTTGTTCTATGAGCGCTTCAATCCCCGGGAATTTTTGTTCTTCCCTGATTTTGTCCATGAATATGAGGGTGATCTCCTCTCCGTAAAGGGACCCGCTGAAATCAAAGATATTCACTTCAATACTGCGGTTGTCTGCATTTTGATTAAAGGTCGGACGGGAACCAATGTTCAGCATTCCGTTGAACACATTTCCCGCAATTTTTATTTTTACCGCATAGACACCATAACCGGGAATTAACTTGGTGACCTCCGAGGCTTCTATGTTGGCGGTGGGAAAACCGATTATTCTGCCGACTTTCAGTCCTTCAATGACGCGGCCATGCAGTTCAAAGGGGTAGCCAAGGTATTCATTGGCCATCCTGACATTTCCCGATTCGAGAGCCTTCCTGATCCGGGTGGAACTGACACGGGCCTCATTGACCAACAATGGATCCAGCCGTTCGATCCTAAAATCATACTTCGCGGCATACTCCCGGAGATATTCAAAATCCCCCTCGCGGTTCTTGCCGAACCTGTGGTCATAACCGACTACCAGGCACGCAGTTTTGATCTGATCAATCAGTACCTGTTTGACAAATTCACCGTAGGTAAGCAACGAAAACTCACGGGTGAACGGATAGATGACCAGGTGATCGATCCCCGCCTGTTCAATGAGCACGATTTTTTCTTCCAGCGTATTAATCAACCGGAGGTTGTGTTCTTCGGGCGTCAGGATTTGCCGGGGGTGGGGATGAAAGGTGAAGAGTACCGACTCCCCGCCGGTCTCACGGGCGATCGCGGTCAGCCTGTCAAGAATCTTCCTGTGCCCCCGATGTACGCCGTCAAAAGTACCTATCGTAACGATGGGTTTTACCGCCCTGAAATTATCCAGATCGTAACTAATTCTCACAACTTATTCAAATTGAGGCCAAAAATATAAAATTATTATCTTCGTACCGGTATATTTCCACACTGTGGATTTTATTAATTTTAACCCCTTAATTAAAAAGGCAGAAATGAGGAGACTGACATATATAACTTTTTGGGTTACAGCTATTCTAATTTTCGGATGTTCGCGACCAGAGAAATTTGAGATCAAGGGCAGAATTACCAATTCGGCAGGCCGGAAAATTTTTCTTGAGGAGCTTATGGTAGCGAGTGTGCGCCCTGTTGATTCGGCGAAGATCAGTGCTTCGGGGGAATTCACAATGAAGCAGCATACCGGAATGCCGACATTTTATCTGCTCAAATTGTCGGAGAACAACTTCATCACCCTGCTGATCGATTCCGCAGAAAAAGTGACCATTGAAGCCGACGCCATCAATTTCGCCCGTGATTACAAGGTGAATGGTTCTCCCGGGTCCCTGCTCGTCCAGGAATTGAACAACAGGTTAAATACGACGAAACAAAAACTGGATTCGATTTCGTCACTCTATTCGCTTTATGCTGAAACTCCTGAAATTGAAGATCTGAAAAAGGAATGGAAAGCTGCCTACGACACCATCGTAAAACAGCAGGTCGCCTATTCCACGGCTTTTGTATCGGAACACCCCTTTTCTATGGCCAGTGTTTTGGCACTTTACCAGAAATTCAACGATGACAATTACGTAGTGCGTGACCTGTACGCTTTAAGGGTGGCTGCATCGGCCCTCAACTCTTTTTATCCTAATTCGGAACATGTCAAGGCCCTTTATGCCAACACCCTTCAGCTCCTTGCCACGGAACGTGCCGGAGAGGTCAGGCGGTTGATCAATGAAAGCGGGATGAACAGTCCTGAGATTGTCCTGCCCGATCCCCGGGGAAACAAAATAGCCCTTTCTTCCTTCCGGGGCAAATATGTTTTGGTGCATTTCTGGTCAGCGGTAGAATCCGGTTCCAGGATTGTAAATCCGGTATTGGTAGAAATATACCAGAAATACAAAAACAAAGGGTTTGAAATTTACCAGGTCAGTGTTGACAAGGACCGCACCGAGTGGCTCGAAGCCATTGACCAGGACAAAATGGTATGGACCCAGGTAGGCGATATGGAAGGAAGCATCCAGGCCGTGATGCATTACAACATCCAGTCGGTTCCCTTCAATTATCTTCTCGATAAGGACGGTAACATCATCGCAAAGAATCTGACGGGACCCGCCATCGACAGGACCCTTGCAGCTATTTTTCGCTGAAAGAAACCTGTTCGTATGCGAGGCGAACCACAGCTGTTAATTTCCTTTTAACCTCAATAGTAATATTTTGCCCAACCAGAAGAAAATATATTTTGTTTCCGATGTTCACCTTGGGGCACCGGCCCTGAATGACAACAAATCCAGGGAGCTTCTCTTTGCCCGGTGGTTGGGGGAAATCTCCGGGGATGCTGCCGCTATTTTTCTGATGGGTGATATCTTTGATTACTGGTTTGAATACCGGACCGTCGTTCCCCGGGGATTTACCCGGGTGTTGGGAAAAATTTCGGAATGCACCGACCAGGGAATTCCCGTTCATTTCTTCACAGGAAATCATGATATCTGGGTATTCGATTATCTCCCTTCAGAAACTGGGGTTATCCTGCACAATGAACCCTTCAGAACAGAACTCTTCGGGAAAAAGTTCTACCTTGCCCACGGTGACGGTCTCGATGAAAGGGACAAAGGGTATCTTCTGCTGAAGAAAATTTTCACCAGCAAGACGCTTCAATGGCTCTTTTCAAAGGTGCATCCCGACATCACCATTGCACTGGCTCACAAATGGTCAAAACAAAGCAGACTGGCAAAAATGACCGAAAGTCATGATTTTAACGCAGAGGAAGAAGGAATTTATAAATTTGCACTGTCGGTATTGCAAAATGAAGATGTGGATTATTTTGTTTTCGGACACCGTCACAGGATGGCCGAGTTGAGCATCGGTGAAAAGAGCCGCTTTTTTCTACTGGGGGATTGGATCAGAACTTTTTCTTATGGAGTTTTTGACGGCAAGAAATTTGAACTGAAGAAGATTCCGCAGTAACACCTTTTTTTACACGAGTACTAAATGAAAAGAGACAGATATACCATAATCACAGGTTCGGGGAGTTACATTCCCCGGGTGGTCGTCGGCAATGATCATTTCCTTGATTACCGTTTTTATGATCCGGCGACACGAAAGCCTTTTGAAAAGGAGAACAGTGAAATCATCGGAAAATTCAAGGAAATTACCAACATAGAGGAGAGGAGGCATTGCCTGCCATCGGAAATGAGTTCTGATATCGGTTATGAGGCTGCCCGCGATGCCATCGAATCGTCGGGGACAGATCCTGAAAGTCTTGATTTCATCATTGCGGGTCACAATTTCGGTGACATGCAACATGTCAATCGCCGTTCCGAAATGGTGCCCTGTATAGCAGCGCGTATCAAGCAGAAGCTGGGGCTGAAGAATCCGGCCATGTTTGCCAACGATGTGATTGCCGGTTGTCCGGGTTGGGTACAGGCCCTGATCATCGCCGATATGTTTCTCAAAAGCGGACAATATCACCGGGGTATGGTCGTTGGGGCTGACGTGAACAGCAGAGTGGCAGATCCTTTTGACCGGGACACCATGATTTTTGCCGATGGTGCCGGTGCCGTCATCGTGGAAGCCACAGAAAGCGACACTCCCGTGGGAATCCTTTCCCATGCCATTCAGACCGATGCCACGGAAGCAGATTATCTTGTTTTGGATAGTTCCCTGAATCCCGATTATGAAAAGGATGAACTCTTTATCAGGATGCAGGGACACAAAGTCTATGTCTATGCATTGACCAACGTGCCAAAAGTGGTGAAGAAAAGCCTCCACCTTGCCGGGCTGACCCTCACGGATGTTAAGAAAGTCCTGATTCACCAGGCTAATGAAAAGATGGACCAGGCCATCCTGGAAAGAGTCTTCAGGCTATACAAGATCAGGGAAATTCCTGAAAATATCATGCCCATGACCATCAACTTACTGGGAAACTCCTCTTCGGCCACCATCCCCACTTTGTTTGACCTCGTTTCCAAAGGGAAACTGGAGAATCACCGGTTTGAAAGCGGCGACGTCATTCTCCTCACTTCCGTGGGAGCGGGCATGATGATCAATTCGGTGGTTTATAAATTTCCCTGACAGGGAATAGGGAATTTACCTCCGGGAGGCACTTTTCGTGATTCCGCGAAGGCAGTCCTTACCCGGCTTTCAGCCTGTTGACATGCGAATGTTCCAGTTTTTCCTCCGCATATTCCCGGGTAATGCGGAGTGAGCGGAGTTCCTGTGAGGGGGAATGAAACATGGCGTCGTTCATGATGCTTTCACAGATGGAGCGGAGCCCCCTTGCCCCCAGTTTGAATTCAACGGCTTTGTCGACGATATACGACAACACCTCTTCATCAAAGTGAAGCTGGATATTGTCCAGTTCAAATAGCTTGATATACTGCTTGATGATTGAGTTTTTGGGTTCGGTAAGGATTTTTCGCAAGGTATCCTTATCCAGGGGATCCAGATAGGTGAGTACCGGGAGCCGTCCGATGATTTCGGGTATCATGCCGAAAGATTTGAGATCCTGCGGAGAGATATACTGCAACAGATTTTCCCGTTCGATACGGTCAGTCTCCCGGGCCGCACTGTACCCGATCACTTTGGTGTTGAGGCGCTGGGCGATTTTCCGCTCAATGCCGTCAAAAGCACCCCCGCAAATGAAAAGAATATTCTTTGTATTAACGGGGATCATCTTCTGTTCAGGATGTTTCCTGCCTCCCTGCGGAGGAACGTTGACAATGGAACCTTCAAGCAGTTTCAGCAATCCTTGCTGAACACCCTCCCCTGAAACATCCCTGGTTATGGAAGGGTTGTCACCCTTACGCGCTATTTTGTCGATTTCGTCAATGAAGACAATGCCCCGTTCGGCAGCCTCCACATTGTAATCGGCTACCTGAAGCAGGCGGGTGAGCAAACTCTCGATATCTTCTCCTACGTAGCCGGCCTCTGTCAAAACAGTCGCGTCAACGATGGTGAAAGGAACATGCAACATGCGGGCGATGGTTCTTGCCAGCAATGTTTTGCCGGTACCCGTTTCCCCGACGAGAATGATGTTGGACTTTTCAATTTCGATTTCATCATCATCTACCCGTTGGACCAGCCTTTTGTAGTGATTGTAAACGGCAACGGAAAGGATCTTTTTGGCATGGTCCTGACCGATCACGTAACGGTCGAGAAAATCCTTGATCTCACGGGGCTTCATCAGTTTGATGCCGGTGAGGTCAAAAGACCCTTTTTTCTTCAGCTCTTCAAGAATGATTGAATGCGCCTGCTCTGCACAACGGTCACAGATATGCCCGTCAATCCCCGCAATCAGCAGGTTGACGTCCATTTTTTCCCGTCCGCAGAACGAGCACTTATCCACTCTTCCTTTTGATGCCATCTTATTTTCCGGTTCTTACCAGGATCTCATCAATCATCCCGTATTCCACCGCCTCCTCCGAAGTCATCCAGTAATCCCGGTCGGCATCTTTTTCTACCTGCTCCAGCGATTTCCCAGTATGGAATGAGATGATCGAGTAAAGCTCCTTTTTTATTTTCATGATTTCGCGTGCCGTGATTTCGATATCGGAGGCCTGCCCCTGAACTCCCCCCATGGGCTGGTGGATCATTATCCTGGAATGTTTCAGCGCCGACCGTTTTCCCTTCGCTCCGGCAGTCAGCAAAATAGCGCCCATGGAAGCCGCCATACCCGTGCATATGGTGGCGATGCTGGCCGAAATGTATTGCATGGTATCGTAAATCCCCAATCCGGCATAAACCGATCCTCCCGGCGTGTTGAAATATACCTGAATGTCCTTTGTTGGATCGGTGGACTCCAGAAAAAGCAACTGTGCCTGAATGATGTTAGCTACCGTATCATCAATGGGAACCCCGAGGAAAATTATCCTGTCCATCATCAGCCTTGAAAAAACATCCATGGAAGCCACATTCAGCTGCCGCTCCTCAATGATAGTCGGAGAAATGTAATAATCCTGCGCCGTAACATAACGGTGCATGGTCATGCTGCTGATGCCTGCATGCTTGACGGCATATTTGTTGAATTCTTCTTTCCAGTTCATTCTGATTCCCTCCTTATCAGGTTAAATCTTCAATTAACGGCCGGTCACTGATCCACAATATTCCTTTATGCTCACAAAGTTATTAAATTGCCCGAGGATTATTCTTCCATTTCCTGGTTATTCCGCAGGATGGCCTCGAATTCTTCGGAGGTGACCTCTTTTTCCACTACCACAGCCTTTTCCCTGATCAGACGGATCACCTTATCTTCAAAAATCCTCCTGATAATACGATCCTTGTCTTCCTCCTTCTCCAGGATTTTCTTCACATAACTTTCCAGGTGCTCCCCGGGAAGCTCATAAATTCCATATTGCCTGAATTGGGATATGGCAATTCCCCGGGCAACTTCCGTCACCTCTTCTTCGGTGATGCCGATTTCATGTTCCCTGATCAGGCTGTTTTTTATCAACTGCCAGCGAAGGTCTTTGATGAATCCTTCAAAATCCTTATCGATCTGCTCATCGGTCATCTCTTTGTTCACCTCTTTCAGCCAACGTTTTAAAAACGCTTCAGGCAAGTCGAAAGGAACACATTTCACGAGCTGGTCGCGGGTATCCACAGCGAACTTCTGATCAGACGACCGTGCCAGACCCATACTGATTTCATTGATGAGACGCTCTTTGAACTGGTCGATGGTCAGAATGTCGGTTTCGGGACCATAGATTTTTTTGAAAAGCTCTTCATTCAGGTCTGCCTTTTTGAAATTCAGAATGCTCCGGATTGTGAAGCTGAAGTCACTGTTGAGTACGTCAGCAGCTTCGTGGCTGATGTTCAGCATGTGCCCCACCTCATGGCGGTCTCCGAATACCCTGACGGGATCGAACACCAAAACATCGCCTGCCTTTTTGCCCACGATCTCTTTCTTCACCCCTTTGTCCTTCATCAGGTCAACAGCAATGAGCACCCCCTCCGCAGAAATACCTCCCTCTGCCTTTTCACCGGTTCCGTCAAGTTGCACAAAATCACCCCTGACACTGCTCTTCTTTTCCACCAGGGTCCCCTCTTCATTGATCCCGAAATTCATCCTGACGGATTCGATGTTCTCTTTCACCATTTTCTCGTCCACCTTGATCCGGTAATAATCAAATGATTCCTTCCCATCGAAATCCACTTTCACATCAGGGGAAAGGGCCACGTCAAAAGCAAATTCGAATTCTTTATCTTCATCCCAGTTGATTGGCTTCTGGTGGTCGGGATCGGGAAGCGGATCGCCAAGAATCGCCATGTTTTCGTCCCTGAGGTAATTGGTAAGATTGTGGGAGAGCAGGTTATTGACTTCTTCGGCAATAACGGGTTTGGCGAACTTTTTATGGATGAGGGAGGAGGGGACCTTGCCGGGCCTGAAACCCGGCAATGCTGCTTTGAGCCGGTAATCACGAAGCTTGTCGGCCACAGTTTTTTCATAGTCGGCTGGTTCCACCACCACCCTTATCAACACATAACCCTTGTCGGTATTTTCACGAGTGATCTTCATGTTTTCTTAATAGCTTGAATATTAACAAAAAACAGGCCCGGTCCTAATGCAGGCCAGCCGTTCTGATGTGCGGACGAAGGGACTCGAACCCCCATGCCGTAAGGCACCAGATCCTAAGTCTGGCACGTCTACCAATTCCGCCACGTCCGCAATTTGAGGCGCAAAGGTAGTTATTTTTTTGTTGCAGGAGGATACAACTTTCACAGAAACAGCAAAAAACGGCCCTTTACCGGAGTTCGAAATTCTGCCCCAGATAGACTTTCCTCACCACCTCATCATTGGCAAGATCTTGGGCCGTTCCCGATTTCAGGATGCTGCCTTCAAACAACAGATAGGAGCGGTCGGTAATCGAGAGCGTTTCATGCACATTGTGATCGGTGATCAGTACACCTATGTTCTTCTCCTTCAGCTGGGAGACGATATGCTGGATATCTTCGACGGCAATGGGATCGACGCCCGCGAAAGGTTCATCCAGAAGAATGAATTTGGGATCGATGGCCAGGGCACGGGCGATTTCCGTACGCCGCCGTTCTCCTCCCGAAAGCTGGTACCCCTTGCTCTTGCGGATATGCTGCAATCCGAATTCCAACAACAACGATTCCAGTTTTTCCTGCTGATAGGCCCTGGAATAGTCGGTCATTTCCAAAACCGCACGGAGGTTGTCTTCTATGCTCAGCTTCCTGAAAACACTGGCTTCTTGCGCCAGATAACCAATCCCCAGCTGGGCCCTTTTGTATACAGGAAGATGCGTGATCTCTTCGTCATTCAAAAATATCTTCCCTGAAAATGGCTGTATCAACCCTACAATCATGTAAAACGAGGTGGTCTTCCCGGCACCGTTGGGACCCAGCAATCCCACAATTTCACCCTGATGTACATCAAAACTGACCCCGTTTACCACCGTCCTCTTCCGGTATTTTTTAACTATGTTCTCTGCTCTTAATATCATGGTCTCTCTCCTTTTCCGGTCATGAGGTTTTACTGGCTGCCCTTTCCTTTTTCTCCGCGTTCTTTGCTACCCGTCCTGAAATAAAAATACTCACCTCATACAGGAGTATGAGGGGAATGGCCACCATGATCTGGCTGAAAATGTCGGGAGGGGTGATCACAGCCGCCAGAGCTACCAACAACACGATGGCGTGTCTCCGGTAAGTCCTCATAAATCCGGGAGTCAGCAATCCCACCTTACTCAGTGAATAAGAAAAAACAGGCAGCAGAAATACCACCCCTGATGCAAATACTACGCTGATAACCATACTGATGTATGAGGTGATGTTGATCTGGTTGGTCACCTCAGGGCTGATGGAATAGTTTCCGAAAAACTGTATCGTAAGGGGCACGATCAGGTAATAACCGAAAAGTACGCCAATGATGAAAAGGAAGGTTGTGTAAAATACGGCGCCAGTGGCTACTTTTTTCTCGTTTTCATAAAGGGCAGGTTTGATGAACTTCCAGAATTCCCAGAAAACCACGGGTGCCGCCATGATCAGTCCGGCAACAATGGCAGCCCATATCGACATGTTAAACTGCCCGGGCATTTTGATATTGATCAGTTCAATTTCCTGCCGGTTAATCGCTAGGGCATCCTTCCCGAAGTAATCAGCCATTTTCTGAAACATTCGGTTGGTGAAAAAATCACTCTCCTTGGGTTTGAAGATGATCTCCTGAAAAATAAAATCCCGGATGATGAAAGCAACAATCGCCAGCACAAAAACGGCGATGAGTGACCGAATGATGTGCCACCGCAATTCTTCAAGGTGATCGAGAAACGACATTTCCCCAACCTTTTCCTGCTCTTTTCTCCGTTTCGCTTCGAGGGCTTTTGTTTCCTTTTCAGCCTTACTGCTCATTCTCTTCTGTTGTAAGAAATTGATACACCCCGCCGCAAAGCAGCGGAGAATCTGATTCCGCAGAGGACTTCTCTGTTGTCTTGCTCGCGAACCCCGTGGCAGCGCCGACGGGGAAACGAATCCCGGAAAACCGGGATGAGTTCGACGGGTTTCAGCACCAGGTCAGCCAAAAGCCGAAACCAGGCATTAATGCTTGCCTCGCACAAAGAACGGATATAGTCAATGTGCTCGCCGGAATTCAAAACAATGCAAATATAACGACTTCTGCAGAATAGCACCGGAAAGAAAATGTTTTATTAATTGCAAATTATCACTGATTTGTTTGTGCTTTCTTGAACTTTCACTAATTTTAGGTAGCATGTAAAAGGCAATTTTGCCAGAATGGAAACCAAGTAAAAATGTCAACGAATTTATTACTTAACGATAATTTACAGAAATATTTCGGGTTTGACCGGTTCAAGGGGGAACAGGAAGCCGCCATTATGAGTGTTCTTGAGGGTCACAATACTTTTGTCCTGATGCCGACGGGAGGGGGGAAATCGCTGATTTACCAGTTACCGGCGGTGATCATGGAGGGGACGGCGATTGTGATCTCTCCCCTGATTGCGTTAATGAAGAATCAGGTAGATTCCATGCGGGGTATTTCCACGGAGGACAACATCGCTCATTTTCTGAATTCATCGCTTTCCAAGGCGGCCATCCAGGATGTCAAGGATGACGTTTTGGCGGGCAAGACCAAATTGTTGTATGTGGCGCCCGAATCGCTTACCAAAGAGGAGAATGTCGAATTTCTTAAGAACGTCCGGATCTCGTTTTACGCGGTTGATGAAGCCCATTGCATTTCGGAATGGGGGCATGATTTCAGGCCTGAATACCGACGGATCAGGCCCATTGTCCAGGAAATCGGAACGGCTCCCATCATTGCGCTGACGGCGACAGCCACGGCAAAGGTGCAGCACGACATCCAGAAGAACCTGGGGATTCTGGATGCTAACGTTTTCAAAGCTTCCTTCAACCGGCCCAACCTCTATTATGAAGTGAGGCCGAAAATAAAGCCGGAAGCACAAATCATCCGCTTCATCAAAGAGAATCCCGGAAAATCGGGAATCATCTATTGCCTGAGCAGGAAGAAGGTGGAAGAACTTGCCGAAACCCTGCGGATTAATGAGATCAGGGTGCTACCTTACCATGCGGGCATGGATGCCACCACGCGGTCGACGAACCAGGACAAATTTCTGATGGAAGAAGTGGATGTTATGGTGGCAACCATTGCCTTCGGCATGGGGATTGATAAG
>Ga0302247_1002631_pt1 | contig 11339 bp, 7 predicted proteins | sample AAG_UR_Ile_MG_FD_193529 | JGI IMG/M metagenome (GOLD analysis project Ga0302247, IMG submission 193529) | Enriched activated sludge microbial communities from anaerobic digester in WTTP, New Holstein, Wisconsin, United States - AAG_UR_Ile | ecosystem: Engineered > Bioreactor > Anaerobic >...
CAGGTCCCGCCCCGAGCCGCCCCCCGCTCCCACGCCGCCGCCCATGCCCGCCGCCGTCCTCCCCTGGACCGATGCTTCCCCCGACCCCGAGGCCCGGCTGCGCGAGTTCACCCTGCTGTGCCGCACCCGGCAGGACTGGCGGCACCGCCTGACCGTCATCGCGGACTGCCTCAAGGAGAAGCTCCCCTGCCCCGGGCTCCTCGAGTGCATCTCCGGCCGCCTGTACGACCAGGACTGGAGCGAGTCCGAGGTGGTCGAGACCCCGCCCGCTCCGCCGCCCTCCATGATCGTCGCGGGCGACGGTCCCGTGCGCCTTCTCGCCTGGCTGGATCCCGACTGTCCCCACTCCCGGGAGCTTTTCCCGGTCCTTCTCGAGCGTGTCAACCGGGATCCGCGGCTCCGCCTGCAGGTCGAGCTCGTCGCGGGCACCCCCCGCGCCGCCCGGGTCCGCGAGCTCCTCCTCCACCCGGACGTGGCGGGCACCCCGGTCGGCGCCGCCTGCGTGCTCGCCGCGATCCTGGCCCATTACCCGCTGCTCGGGGACGGGGAGCTCGTCCGCATGCCCCTGGGATGCGGGATCGCCTCTCCGGCCTTGCAGGACGACCCGAAAACGCGGAAACTGCCGGCGGGACAACTCCCGGCGTTCTGCACCGCCGGCCAGACCCCCTGCCTGCTGCTGGGCACGCACCTGATCGAGGGCGTCCCCAGCCCGAAGTACCTGGACTATGCCATCTCCCGCACGCAGCGGGAGCAGGCGGCATCGAAACCCTGAGGTGTTTTCATGAAGAAGTTCGCGTGGCTCCCCCTGCTCCTTTTCCTCCTCCTCCCGGCCTGCGGCAAGGACAAGAAGTCGCCCGCACAGCCGCCGGCCGACCCCGCCGTGATGAAGCCGGAGGCCGCCGACGGCGACATGAAGGCCGGGGAGCCGGCCCCCGAGAAGATCTCCTGCGAGACCCTGTTCGCCCGCCACGGCAAGTGCATCTTCCGGATCTCGGAGACGAGCAAGGTGTATAACATCCCGGTGGGCGACAGCCCGAAGAAGGGCGCGGCGGAGCCCCTGGCCACCCTCATCGAGTTCTCCGAGTTCCAGTGCCCGGCCTGCAAGGGCTTCGGGCTCCAGGCGATCCCCGAGCTGCTCAAGAAATACGAGGGCAAGCTCCAGGTCGTCTACAAGCATTTCCCTCTGGAGTTCCACGAGTACGCCCTGCTGGCGGCCATCGTGTCCGAGGAGGTCCGCGCGCAGAAGGGCGACGAGGCCTTCTGGAAGTTCCACGACCTGATCTACACGGGCCAGGACAAGCTCGGCCCCGAGTTCCTCAACGAGACGGCCAAGGGCCTCGGCGTGGACATGGAGAAGCTTCAGAAGGTCATCCTCGACGAGAAGAGCGCGCACAAGCAGCGCGTCGAGGCCGAGTATGCCCTGGGTGAGAAGGTCGACGTGCAGGGCACGCCCTTCCTCTACGTCAACGGCATCCAGTGGAATCCCGAGAACCAGGAACTGGGCGATCTCATCGACGAGCAGATCGCCCGGGCCGAGGCCGCCGTCGCCGCGGGGACCCCGCGCGCCAAGGTCTATGGCTTCCTGGTGGACCACGGGGAGCTCGTGTTCGAGAAGCCGGTTCCCCGGGAGGAGCTGGACCGCCAGCTCAAGGCGCGCGAGAAGATGTTCCTGACCAAGTGCAAGGCCAAGGATCCCGAAATGGCGATGCTCGTGAACCTGCTCACCGCCTGCTCTAAGCCCGACATCGCGTGCGAGGCCTTCACGACGTGCGTGGAGAACCAGGTCCGCCAGCTCCCCGACGCGGAGTAGGGCCCTTTACCCGTTTCATTTTCCGACAGGTGCCGTCATGTCCCATTCCTTCCGCCGCTGGTTCGTCCTGTTCGCCTTGCTGCTCGCCCCCTTAGCCTGCCGCCCGTCCGGCAACGGCAACGAGGACACCGACCCCAACGCCAAGCCGCTGATCACCAAGACCCCGCCCGCCGAGGGCACCAAGAAGGCGGCCGATCCCGGTGACCGGACCGCGCCCTCGGCCGGACCCTGCCAGGATCTGGCCGACGCCTGGTACGAGTGCATCTTCGAGGAGAACCCCGCCGAACTGGGGCTCACCGGGTCCCCCGCGCTGGGCGCCCGCGAGCCCCTGGTGACCATCCAGCTCTTCTGGAGCGTGTTCTGCCCCGACTGCAGCCACATGCTCTCAGAGTTGTTCCCCCGGTTCCTCCAGGACCACCCGGCCGATGTGCAGCTCCAGCTCGCCGCCCTGCCCTCGTTCGCCCACCCCGTGGACCTCGAGGTCATGCAGACGGCCTACGAGCTGCGCGCCCAGAAGGGCGACGAGGCCTTCTGGAAGTTCCTGCAGGCCGTCCACAAGAAGCCCGAGCGCCTGTACATCCTCGAACGGGCCCTCGCCGGCGACGCCCGCGCCGCGGCCATGAAGACCTTCGAGCAGCGCTGCAACGAGCCCCAGCTCAAGCTGCTGGTCAACATCTTCCGGCACTGCGAGAAGGGCAACCCCGACTGCAAGGGCTTCGAGACCTGCGTGCAGGAGCAGTACGCCGCGCTGAACGAGGGCCGCGCCGTGCCCACCGTGAAGGACGAGACGCCCACCTGCGCCGAGCTCACCGCCCGCCGCTTCGACTGCATCATGAAGGACTACGTGTTCGACATCCCCGTGGACGGCAGCCCCCAGCTCGGCTCCGCGGACGCGCCGGCCACCCTGGTCGTCTTCACCGACTTCGAGTGTCCCTACTGCGGCATGCTCGCCCAGAACCTGACCCAGCTCCACAAGAAGTTCGGCGCGAAGCTGCGCGTGGTGTACAAGAGCTACGCGCTGGGCTACCACAAGGACGGCCAGCTCGCCGCCCGCCTGGGCGCGGCGATCTTCGCCAAGAAGGGCTCGGCCGAGTTCTTCCGCTTCCACGACACCGTGTTCGGGAACCAGGACAAGCTCTCCCGGGACTGGCTGGTCACCCTCGCCACCAAGCACGGCCTGAAGGCCGAGGAGGCCGCCACCGTCGTCGACTCCCGCGACCGCGTGGAGGCGCTGGATCAGGACCGCATGCTCGGCGATCTGCTGCGCGTGAACGGCACGCCCACGGCCTTCCTCAACGGCGTGCACATGAAGATCGGCAAGATCGACCAGCTCGAGGCGTCGCTCCAAGCCGAGATCGACCGCGTCGAGAAGGCCTTCCCGAAGAACGACCGAAAGAACCTCTACGCCCGCATCGCCCAGACCGGGCGCGCCAACCTCCAGGCCCTGGTGAAGGACTCCGGCGTGGACGAGAAGCGGCTGGCGGCCGCCCTGAAGGCGGGCACCCACCGCAAGGCCATCGACGACGAGCGCGCCCTGGGCGCCCAGGTCTGCAACGACATGCCCTGCCTGTTCCTCAACGGCCGCAGGATCGAGACCGACCCGCGCCCGCTTTTGCCCCGCTACCTCGACGAGGCCCGCTTCGCGCTGGACGCCGGCGTGGCCCGCGGCAGGCTCTACGTGCACCTGGCCAACCTGAAGAACCTGATCCAGACCCTGGTCGCCGACGCCGAGCTCCACCAGACCGAGGTGTTCGACTTCACGGCCGCCTGCAACAAGCCCACCGGAGCCTGGACCGCCCTCATGCCGGCGTTCAAGGCGTGCGCGGCCCCGTCGAAGAACTGCGCGCAGTTCCGCCGCTGCGTGCTCCAGAAGAACCCCAAGTAGCCGGGAGTCCGACCGCCATGAGCTTCACCTTCCCCTGGCGCGGCTCCCCCAACGTGAAGGGCCGCATCCTGGCCTACCTCGAGCAGGCCGACCTGTGCCTCGCCCGCTTCCGGGACGCCTTCACCCGGTACCTCGCCCAAGGGCCCGACGATGTCTTCGAGGGGCTGCGCGCAGAGAGCCACCGCGCCGAGAGCGCGGCCGACGACCTGCGCCGCGAGATCGAGCAGACCCTCTACGAGCGGGAGCTTTTGCCCGAGAGCCGCGGCGACCTGTTGTCCCTGCTCGAGAGCGTCGATCACATCCCCGGGGCCGCCCAGGGCGTGCTCAACATCCTCTTCCTCGAGCGGCCCGAGGTCCCCGGGTTTCTGAAACCGCACCTCTCCCAGTTGGTGGAGCTCAACCTCGAGGCCCACCAGGCCATCGACCAGGCGGTGCGCGCGCTCATGGAGGATCCCGCCCGCACCCGAGCGCTGCGCAACCGGGTGGACGAGCTCGAGAGCCGGTCCGACCGCCTCCAGCAGCTGGCGATCCGGGAACTGTACGCCTCGGAGTTCGAGCTCGCCCGCAAGCTGCAGATGAAGGACGTGATCCGCACCATCGGCGCCATCTCGGACCGCTGCGAGCACACCGCCGATCTCCTCAACATCATCGCCATCAAACGCCGGATCTGAGCGCGGGCATGTGGCGACTTCTCTCCGCCTTTTTCCTGGGCTGGTCGCTGGGGGCCAACGACGCCTCCAACGTCTTCGGCACCGCCGTGTCCTCGCGCATGGTGCGCTTCTGGACGGCCGCGCTCCTGTGCGCAGGGTTCGCCGTGCTCGGCGCCGTGCTCCAGGGCCAGGAGGGCCTGGCGACCTACTCGGAGTTGTCCACCTACGGCGTCTCGGTGGCCTTCGTGGTGGCCATGACCTCGGCGCTCACGGTCACCCTCATGACGCTGCTGAAGCTGCCGGTGTCCACCTCCCAGGCCGTGGTGGGCGCCATGATCGCGGCCGGGCTCTTCGCCGACGGCGTGCACTGGGGCAGCCTGGGCAAGGTCATGGCCTGCTGGGCGGGCACCCCCGTGGGCGCGCTGGTCGCCGCGATGATCCTCTACCGGGCGCTGGGCGCGCTCCTCAACCGCCTGGATCTGGACCTTTTCGCCTACGACGCCTTTCTGCGCCGGGGCCTGATCCTGGCGGGCTGCTGGGGGGCCTACGCCCTGGGCGCCAACAACGTCGCCAACGTCACCGGCCCCTTCGTGGCCTCGGGCCTGATCTCGCCCACCGCCGGCGTGTGGCTGGGCGGCCTGGCCATCGCCGCTGGCGTGCTCACGTACTCGTACCCGGTGATGATGACGGTGGGCAAGGGCATCGTGTCCCTCAACGCCTTCTCCGCGCTGGTGGTGGTCACCGCAGAGGCCGTCACCGTCCACGTCTACGCGGCCGTGGGCGTGCCGGTGTCCACCTCCCAGGCCGTGGTGGGCGCCGTGCTGGGCATCGGCCTCTTGCGCGACGCCCGCACCATCAACACCCGCACCCTGGGCAACGTCGCCCTGGGCTGGCTGTTCACCCCCGCGATCGCCTTCGCCTTCACCTGGTCCTGGCTGTGGGTGGAGCGCGCGCTCTGACCCGGCCGCGCCCCGCCGCCAGACCCCTGTCACAGGAGAAGCAGATTGAATATCCCATTTACAACTGCGGCCAAGGGTTGGATAGTGCCTTCTGAAGGACAACCGCCAGGCGCACCGAACTCCGATGGCGGGGGTGAAGCATGCTGCAACCAAAAAAAAGTCAAGGTCGATGTGTATCGAAACTCCGATCTGCCTTCGACAGGATGGAACGTGCCCTTGCGCTCATCCTGATGTTGGCGCTCTGGTCGGGCTGTGCCAGGAAGGGATCGGAGCCTGCCGCCGTGCCCGAAGACCGGGTCCGGCCCACCGGGCAGGTGGCGACGCCCCGGTCAGGGCCCGCCGAGGTGAAAACCGAAGGCGCCACTCCCGCGGAAAAACCACCACAGCCCGTACCGGTGGTCTCGCCCCCGGCTTCACCCCAGCCGATCCGCACGCTGCTGGCCCCGTCCCTCGAGAACGTCACCATCCTGGGCCCCAATCTGGCGGCCTTCTGCAAGCCGAAGGCAGGGCAGAACGACTGCATCGATACCCCCATGTTTTTCATCGACCTCACGGGCCGCAGAATCCTGCCTGATGCCTGGTTGATGGAAGGGGATCCGGAAGCCGGCTTCGTGACCATCTCGAATCGGGAGAGTGTTCGAAGTCCCGCGAAAGATCCGGTACTGAAGGGGATCGTCAGTCTCACCTCCGGAAAGGGCGTCTCGCCGTCCTTTCGGGAGCTCGATCCTCTGACCGACACCCTGGTGCTCACCCACGCCACCGTGACCTGCCCGGAAGGAAAGACCCCGAACTACGTCGGGGGAAAATGCACGGAAGTCGGGCTGATCAACATGGTGACCGGAACCGTGGTCGGGACCGGCTGGGACGAACTCGAACCCGACATCGCGCCCCCCTGGGCCGTTCGAAAAGGGCATAAAGCCGGATTCGTCAATGCCGAAGGGAAGCCGGTCGTCGGCCTGACCTATGATCGAACCATCAAATGCTCGGAGGACTTGTGCCCGGCCATCAAGGATTCGGTCACCGAGTACTTTGACCGAAGCGGAGGACTGGTCCTGACCGTCAAGGGAAAAGGTGATATTTTCAGCGAGGGTCTGGCGCACGTCGAAGCTGGTACGGCCGGGAAATCGTCATACATCGACAAGACGGGGAAGGTGGTGCTGCAGGGGAAATGGGATGAGGGAGCGGAGTTTTCCTCCGGACTCGCGCCGGTCCGCTTCGGGAAGAAATTCGGGTTCATGGACAAGACCGGCAAGCTCGTCGTGCAAGCCGAATGGTGGGAGGCCATCCCGTTCGAGCATGGCCTCGGAAATGCCTCCAGACCGGCCACTTCCGATGAGAATGGCGACGTGCTGAGCGTCTGGTTCAATGCAGCCGGCGAGAAGGTGTTCTCTGGCGTCGGCATGAACATGTTTCATCACAAAGGCATCAACCGCTTCGAGAACCTCGATTCCAGGTACGTCGCGTTTCATGATCCGAAATCCGGCAGGCTCACAAAAGTGAACAGATATGCTGTCCTGGACCCGGTCGGGCACGGCTTGATCCTGGGCGCCGTCAAGGAATTTGAGCAAGAAACCCTGTACGACGCCGAGGGAAAGACCATCCTGGGGCCGGGTGAGTGGGATGTCACCGTGGGAAGGAAGGTCGTGGTCGTGATCAACCTCGCCGAGCACCAGGAAGAGGCCTTTTTGATTGACCATTCAGGCAAGAAACTGACTTCCAAGAATTACTCGCTGCTCGCCGGCTGGTTGAATGACAGCCCCCTCGGGGTCTTTCAGCGCGGCGACAGCATCGGAATCATGGATGAAGCCGGCCGGGAAATCTGTGAGGTCACAGGCATCGCTTTTTCCGTCTCCCCGGGCTCTGAATTCTTTTCGGTCTCGTCGGGCACCGAATGGACCGTCTACGACGATTCCTGCCGCGAGGTCGGACTGCCTCCCGCCGACCGATATCTCTTTGGCCCCGTCCCCGGCATCCTGGCGGTGAAGAGGGCCGGCAAGTGGGGCATCATGCAAGTGCAGAAGGTCAAATAGGCTGACGGCCCGACCATGCGGATGGGGGCTGTCACACCCCCCGGCGGATGAGCCCGGCCTTGGCCTGGGCCAGGATGCGGCGGCCCTGGACGACGTGATGGTCCCAGTAGCCGTCGGCGCGGCCCGTGGCCACCAGGGCGCGAAGCCGGGCGACCACGGCGGGCTCGAGGGCCTCGGGGGCCGCGGGCCAGGCCGGCGTGCCCGGCAGCGGCAGATAGACGTGCAGGTGCAGGCGGCCCCGGGGCAGCGAGAGCACCCAGTCGGCCAGCTCCAGGGTGGCGAGGCGATCGGCGGCGGTCTCGCCCGGGAACCCGAACAGCAGATCCACGTGGGGTGAGAGCCCGGCGTCGTGGATGCAGGTGACCGCCCGGGCGGCGTCCTCCACCGTGTGGCCCCGGCGCATGGCCCCGAGCACGGCGTCGGAGCCCGACTGCACGCCCACCACCACCGTGGGGTTGGCGGCGTGTCGCGACACCACCTCGAGGAGCGCCGGCGTCACGCGCTCTGGGCGCACTTCGGAGGGGAACGACCCCAGCATCAGGTACGAGGCGCCGGCCGCGACGCACGACGCGCCGAGGCGGTCCAGGGCGGCGACGACCTGCTCGGGGGGGCCACCGCCGTAGGAGAAGGCGTCGGTGGTCAGGCAGCGGATGCGGCGGTGTCCACGGGCCACGGCGTGGGCGACCCCGGCGGCGGCCACCTCCGGGCTGCGAAAGCGCATGCGCCGCCCGAACATCTGCGGCGTCGCGCAGAAGGCGCAGGCGTGGGGACAGCCGCGGCTGAGCTCGAGGAAGGGGAACTCGGGGCTGTCGGCGTCGGCGTGGGGTTCCGCGTCCAGGTCGAAGGGCGCCGCGGGGGTGAAGATGCCAGTCGTATCCGGCCCCCGGCGGCACGGATCATCTGCCCAGCGGGCGACGAAGGCGGGCAGCGTCGCCTCGGCCTCGCCCACGAACACTGCGTCGAAGCCCAGCGCGAGGCAGCCCTCGGGATCGGCGCCCGGGTGGGCGCCCCCGGCGATGAGCAGCGGACGGCGGGGGAGCGCGCGCAGCGTCGCCAGTTGCGCGGCCACGTCGTCGAGATCCACCGTGGTGAACGAGCACCCGACGAGGTCGGCGTCAGTCAGATCCGGCGGCGGCGCGTCGGCGAGGACCACGTCGATCCCGCCGGGGAATTCGCCGCGCTCGGCGGCCCGGCGCAGCACGCGGTGCAGAACGGCCAGGCTGTTGCGGTTGCGTGGCCCGCGCAAGAGCACGATTCGCGGCGGTCGACCCGTCCCACGTCGATCAATAGGCATGAAGACTCCGTCACCCATCCTGGCCCGGATCAATCCCTGTGACCGGCGCTTTCAGTCATAGTACGAGGTGTAGTTTTCCAGGGTGAAGCCGCAGGCTGAAATGAATTCCTCCAGCGTGAACTCGAGCGGGGGACCCGGAATCAACCGGCAATTCTCATCCAGAATCCCGGCCTCCACCAGGTTGAGCGCCGCCTTCGGATAGTGCCGGATGGTGGTCCCGTTTTTTCCGTAATCCAATGTGATAACAGCCCATTGACAATTGAACCGGCTATCAGAACCCCACGTCCATTTGGCGGCCTCCGAGGTAATGCGCCGCTGCACCCGGGTCTGAAGATCGTAAAGCCATAAGTGGGCGGCCTGGCCAGGTTCGGGCACCTCCCGCACGCGGTCCACCAGAGCCACGATTTCATCATACCCCGTATGCAGGTAGCAGCTCTTGTTGGCAGGATCCAGGTTCATCTCGTCATCCAGGTTCCGGACCTCCTGGGTGCGCAGATTGATCACCATGTTCTGCGTTGGAACACAGTTGTTCCATGCGATGTAGTCCCCCCATGCGCTTGTGGCGAAAACCTGGTATTCAGAAGCCGTGATGACCCGGTCTTCCTCTATGTCGTAATACTGAAAAGACCCGCAAGGGCTGTGATTCCAGAATATCGCCAGGTCCCCCACCGCGAAAGTCACCGGCGCTTCCGGATACTGATACACTTCGCGGGTCTCCAGCGTCTCCAGATCGTGAAAATACAAGGTGTTTTCAAAGGATCCTGAGTAGGGCTTGAAGGTATAGTATACCATCTTCCCATGCCTGGATACTTTGGCATTGCTGCAGGCATAATCCATTGGACACCAGGTCGAATAAGGACGGATATCTCCGGCATCCCATACCCAGATTTGGGCGATCCCTTCCCATGGATGTGAACCGATCGGGTTAACCTGATAATCTGCATAGGCGGAAGTAAAATACACCTTTCCCTGATACTCGTTTGGGTTGAATTGCCGGGCCGGGTACACCACCAACTCCGTTTCCTCCCGGCGAACAAGATCGTAACGAAGAATATCCTGTTGCCAGATGTTCACTCCATATACCTTGTCACAGATTCTTCCGCCATCCGTATAGAGATTCCCAGATTCCCCCAGGAACAACAGCATGCCGCCGGTCGTGTACGGCACACTGAAAAAGTATGGATGGGACCCCACGTTCAGTCCATGCACGGGTCTTTCCGAACAGTTCTCCCGGGGAGGCCACCCGTCCGGAACGTCCACGGTGTCCTTCACGTCCTCCGCATCCTGCACGTCCACCACGTCCGTCACATCCTCCACGTCCAACCGAGCATCCACGGGCGGTCTTCTCGGCGAATCACAGGAGGCCACCAGCCACAACATCAGCGAAAGAGCCACGGCCATCCTCATGGCGTCACCTCCCGCTTCAACGGGTTCCCCTGCGAAACCCACCGCCCCTGAACCCACGCCCACACATCCCCCTCCTTCAGATCCGAAAACCACAACCGGCCCCCACTGAACACCAGGCGAGGCTCACGAAGAATTCCCACCGGCACCGTATTCGACAGCAACGACCACGTCCCGTGAACCTGATCCCATTCCCAGAGACTCGTCCGTTGATCCGCCGCCGACCGACTCACCAGATAGATTCGCCCCGAGTGACCATCCACCGCCAAGGCCCCGCGGCCCGGAGGAAACACGGCAGGCAACGACGCTGCCGCATTCATCCCGTTCTTATCCAGCCGCCACAGGGACGGGTGCAGGTGCGCAGGTTGACGGATCAGGAAATAGGCCTCACCCATACGACCGGAGGCCACACTTTCCACCCGTGCCTTCTGCCATGACGGCAAATCCCAGGACCGCACGGTGGCCCCCGTCCGAAGGTCCACCACCCGTACCCCTGGTACGGAATTGGCCTTCTCCCGGGAAATCACCCACACCGTCCGAGGACCCATTTGATGATGCGCCAGAACCTCCCATTGCGGCGCGATACCAGTGGATACCTGCGTCCAGGGACCCTGTTGTTCCAGGGAACGCAGGTGAAGATTCCCCTGGTGCATGACCGAGACCACCGTCGCCCAGCGGCCAGGTTCACCCCCCACGAGGTCCGCGTCCACCCGCAACACCCGCAGATCCAGTTTCGAAACGTCCGGCACCGCGGGAAGAGGCACATACGTACGCACCTTGAGCACCGCCGAATCCATCGTGAAGAGCCTCATCTGGCCCGTATCATCCCGCACCCATCCCAGAAGGCGGTCCACCCGGTCCCGGGGAGGATCCCAGAGGGGATCCACTAAAAGGGGGCTCCCCTGCTCGACGCCCTCCGGAAACCGTTGGGGGATGGGGAAGGACACGCACATGCCGCCGTGCAGGTCCTCATCGAAATACAGGGTCCCCGGGGGCACATGCACCACCGCCTGCTGCAGTCCGGGCGCCTGGGGATTCCAGGAATCATCGGTGGGATCCGGGGAAACCGGACGCGGCGAGGAAAACCGCACCTTTGTGTAGCGGTTCACCAGCGGGTCCACCGGCGCATCTGGGAACGTGGACAGCATGGTCGCGGATAGAAATCCGCCAAAAAGACGGTGCAGCCCATACCGGAAATTCAGGAACAGGTCGTTGCCGGTGAACACCACGTCCTTCCAGCGCGCCAACAGTCCCTGATCCGGCACCGCGGGATCCACCAACTGCCGCAACTGCGCGTTGGTGGACAG
>Ga0302247_1002633_pt1 | contig 11337 bp, 9 predicted proteins | sample AAG_UR_Ile_MG_FD_193529 | JGI IMG/M metagenome (GOLD analysis project Ga0302247, IMG submission 193529) | Enriched activated sludge microbial communities from anaerobic digester in WTTP, New Holstein, Wisconsin, United States - AAG_UR_Ile | ecosystem: Engineered > Bioreactor > Anaerobic >...
CTGGGCCAGCTCAACCAGGCCACCCTCGAGGGCGACATCAAGACCATCGTGCAGGTGGCCGAGGGCCTCCACGAGAAGAAGATCGCGCTAATCGCCGACGGCATCGCCTCCCGGCGCCCCGACGTCCAGCTGGTCCTCATCGCCGGCCCCTCGTCCTCGGGGAAGACCACGTTCTCCAAGCGCCTGGGGATCCAGTTGCAGGTGCTCGGCCTGCGCCCGGTGACCATCGAGATGGACAACTTCTTCGTGGAGCGGGACCAGACCCCCCGGGACGAAAACGGCGACTTCGACTTCGAGAGCATCGAGGCCATCGACCTGGACCTGTTCAACGACGTGCTGGTCAAGCTCCTCGACGGCGACGAGGCGCTGGTGCCCATCTTCGACTTCAAGACCGGCTGCAAGCGCCCGAAGGACGAGTGGGTCCCCCACCACATGGAGAGCGACCAGGTCCTGATCATCGAGGGCATCCACGGCCTGAACGACCGCCTGACCCAGGGCGTGCTCTCGCACCGCAAGTACAAGATCTACATCAGCGCGCTCACCCAGTTGTGCATCGACGACCACAACCGCATCTTCACCTCGGACTCCCGCCTGATCCGCCGCATCGTGCGCGACCGGAACTTCCGCGGCTACGGCGCGGCCGAGACCATCCGGCGCTGGCCCTCGGTGCGCAAGGGCGAGCTCAAGAACATCTTCCCGTTCCAGGAGCGCGCCGACGTGATGTTCAACTCGGCGCTGGTCTACGAGCCCGGCGTGCTCAAGTCCGTCTGCGAACGCGCGCTCCTCGAGGTCAGCCCCGACGACGAGGCCTTCGTCGAGGCCTACCGCCTCCTGCGCTTCTTGCGCCTGGTGATGCCCATCTCCAAGCAGCTCGTGCCCCCCAACTCCATCCTGCGGGAGTTCATCGGCCACTCGTCGTTCTGACGCATCCCTGGGATCTTCCGGCGACGTCGTCGCCTCCAACGGGCCGCCCTTTTGCGGGCGTCCCTGGGATCTTCCGGCGACGTCGTCGCCTCCAACGGGCCGCCCTTTTGCGGGCGTCCCTGGGGGTCCCGGAATCCCCTCTTGTTTCTTTTCGCGGGGTTGCTATCTTCCCGGGCAGGAGATCGTCCCGTGAACCTGTCCGCCCCCCGCCGTCGTCCGCAGCGCTTCGCCGCCCTCCTGCGCGCGGGGCTCGCGTTGCTCTTGTGCTTCGCCCCGGTCGGCGCGGGCGGCGCCCTCGGCCGGCGCCCCGTTCCCTCGGGGGAGCGCGGCGGCGCCGAACTGACCTGGTCCCCCGAGACCCGCGCCCCGGCCGGCGATCTCCTGCGCGCCGGCGAGCGCCCGACGACCCCCGCCGTCCGACCGCGGCGCGGCCCCGACCGCGGCGCCTGGAAACTCCCGACCGCCGGCCCGGCCGTCCTCGCCTCCCTGCTGTCCCCACCCGCTGGGGCCACAAACGAAGATACTCCGACCCCGCCGCCCGCCTCCGCCGGGCGACGCCCGTTGGCGCCCCGGGCCCCCCGCGGCCCCCCGATCTCCTGATCCGCCCGTCGTTCCGTCGTGTTTAAAAGTCAATCACTCCATGAACGTTTCGCCGGTGGTGCGCGTTCATGAAAAAATGAAAGTTTCGAGGCCCGTCATGAAAGAGAAGAAGAATCAACCCGTCGCCGCCGAAGAGCCGTCCCTGGAGCCCACGACCAAGCCCGGCGACTCCCCGCTCATGCTCGCCGTGTACCTGCTGGGCATCCCGCTGGGCGTGATCATCCTGATCATGGCCATCCAGACCCTGCTGTAGAGGACCACCCGGTTCTGGATTTCGATTTCGATTTCGATTTCGATGTTCCCTACGCTTCCGAAACAGGTCCCTGCAGCCACGTCAAGGGTCAATCCCGCTCCGCCGCCGTCGTCTCCCGCGCCGCCGCCGTCGACTCCCGCGCCGCCGCCGTCATCGCCCGCTCCGCCGCCGTCGTCTCCCGCTCCGCCGCCGTCGTCTCCCGCTCCGCCGCCGTCATCGCCCGCTCCGCCGCCGTCGTCTCCCGCTCCGCCGCCGTCGTCTCCCGATCCGCCGCCGTCCCCTGCCTTCGCGCTGCAATCGTTTCTTCTTCCGCCTGCTATCTGGGGCGCGCGGCCCGGTACATGGCCAGGCGCTCGGGCTGGTCCAGGAACGCCAGTTCCGCAGCCGCCAGGACCATGCCGATGGCCCCCAGAACGCGTTTTTGCGCGTGGTCGCGCGCCGCGGTCTTCTCCTTGGAGGTGACCTTTCCCTGCTCCTGCGCCTCGTCCACCGACAACAGCCGGGCGCGCAGCGCGGTGACCTGCGCCACGTCGGCCGGGAGCACGCCGGCGGCGCGCAGGGCGTCGGGGAACTCGCGGTAGGCCTGCTCCACGTGCTCGGCCGCGTCGACCACGGACTTCACCTCCGTGACCTCCAGGCGCCGGCCCACGCCCACCGCGCGCAGGACGTCGGCCTCCGCCCGGGCCGACCTGCACGCCGCGCGGATTCCCCGCACCAGCGCCCCCAGTTTCGTCGCCGCGGCGGCCTGGGTCGCGGTCGCCGCCTTTTTCAACTGGCGGGCCGCCTGTGCGCCCGGCGCCTCGTCTTGCAGCACGCCCGTGACCTCCCGCAGCCCGGTGAGCGTCCCCGCGGCCAGCCGCGGCTCGAGCAGCGCCCGATCCCGTTCGGCGAGCTCGAGCAACTGCAAGGCCGATCTCACGACGCTCTCGGGTTTCACGGTCCTGGTCATGATCCGGCTCCTTCCGGTGTTTTACAAGCGCCCCGCAGGGACCCTCGCGGGTTGTGTTTCCCGGCCCCGAAAACTATTCAACCGCCTTCGATTGTCAAGCGCTTTCTCCTCGTGTTTACTGCAGGTGCCGGATGGTCATGACCAAGGAAGGGGTGTCACTTGTCAAAGAAAAATGGACACCGCAACATGTACATTGAAAAACCAGCTGAACCGGCTATCATCATTTTTATCGTCAGGAGGCACACCATGCGAGCACCCCGTCCTTCCCGTTGGTTCACCTTCCTCACCCTGGCCATTGTTTATTTGCCATACACCCCCCCCCGTGCAATCACAGCCCTATGCGGTCATGAATCCGGACGGTTGCCGGTTGCATGATCCCCGGACTCCCGTGACCATGCGCGGCGCACCCGCACTGAACGACCCGCGTTTCGACTGGCGACTACCCACCAGTCCGTTCTCCACGCAGTGCGGCTACCTCGATCGGGACGGGGACGGCCTTCTGGACTGGGCGGAGACGGAGCTGGCCTGGGCGTTTCGCCCCTACCTGGTCTTCGACAACGCCGAAGGTCAGGCCGGCAACGATACCTACGAAAACATCAACGGCCTGACGTTGCTCTATCAGATCCATCCCCTCACCGAAAGTCTGGATGGAGAGACGATTTCCGATCAGAGCACCAAGCTCCTGCGGCTCCAGGTGGTGCTCACGTTTCGTCGGGATTTGGCTCATGACGGAGACACGGAGAATTATTACGTGGAATTGGTGAGCCGGGATTCCGGGTTCCAGACATGGAGCATCCACTATCTGCAATGGCGACGGTGCAAGATGACCGAAGGTTCCCTCACCGAAGAGCGCCACAACCGCCGATACTGCGGGACCTTTGCGTGTGATGGGAGAGTCCGGAGCATCCTGCTCGCCGAGGGAAAGACCCAAGAGGGCGTTCCATGCGGTGATTCGAGCGATTTCTGCCTCCCGGTGATCCACGTCAGCAAGGGAAAACACGGCCTATACGTCAGCAAGAGCAATTGTGAAGGTTGTGTCCACGGAGAGAGCATCGAGGAGGAATGTGACGGCGGCTGGAGCGGCCCTGCCTGCTATGGCCTTCCGGGAGCGTTCAAGTTGAGCCAGGGAGTCACGCCGCCGGGCTTCATGACACCGACGGCTTTTTACGCTTTCAAGGATGTGACCGATCCACAACTCATTCGACACAATCAGATGTATCTGGGGAACGTCGGGGAGCTGCAATTCGCGTCGAGGAACCAGGTGTGGAGACGGGTCATGGGGGTCTATTTGGGTGCTGCACCCAACGATTCTGCAAGTTCTGTTGACGAAATCATTCTTGAGCCTTCCGAAGGGGCCTCGAACTTTCCAATACCCATTATCAAATACTGGATGTGCCATGGCTCGGAAGCCGAAATCGAGGCAGCCATCCCTCCAGCTCTCGAGCAAACCTACCTGGATTTGCAGAACCAGGGTTGGAGTCTGGATCCGAATTATCACCACAATGGTACCAACCTGGTGGATCCCCGGTTCCTGCATTATCCGACCAGGTCTCCGTTCGATTGGCCCTCAGGCACGTGCATGCCGCTGAATGAAGAAGAACTGGGAGAGTCCAGAATCCTGGGCTCGTTGGACCCAGTCCACGTGCTGGCTCAACCGTCGGATTTCTGGCCATACTATCTCCCCAGAGGGACAATTGGGCAGTACGCCAATTACCCGCATGAAGGGGTCTTCGACACCTTGCACGCGGATTTCTGCGGGGGCAACCATTCCAGCCCGGAGAAAAACTGCGATGCCCAATTGCTCCGCAAGATCTTCAGCCGTCTCCCATGGGAGTTAAACGCCTCGCAATCATGCATCGATCGGGGCTTGTCCTTCATGAACGACTCGGATCAGGACGGCGCCCCCGACGACTTCGACTGCGATCCGCTCCATCCCTACCTGCATTGGGACGTGGATCAAGACGGGCACTGCGATCTTCCCGTACTGCAAGGTGACATGACGATCTGTCAGCAGATATGCACCGAGTTGTATTCCGTCGCCTCGCATGGTAATGCGCTCGGTGAATGCGTGCTCCGTTGTCAGGGTCCCCACGACAACTGCTCTCCGTTGGTCAACCGCTTCGGTTCGCCTTATGGAGCGGAGAGTGAATCCGGTCAGTGCCAGAGCCTGACGTCCTGGTACGACGATGCCGTCCTGTTTCGATGCCGGCAATGGTTCCAGAACGCCGATCAGGCGGATCTCAACGGCAACGGGATCGGTGACCGCTGCGAACGCGGAATCACGGACCTGCGCGTCGAGGTCCGTCCGGAGACCTTCGGGATGAACCGGGGCTACTTCTCGTGGTGCCCGGATCCGACGGCCACCGTGTCGGCGTTTTTGTCCAGGGACAGTTCCTTCCTGACCGGGGGTATGCTGTCCGTGGGGCTGTGCGCCTGTCCGGGGCAGACGGAGGCGAGTTGCAGAGACGATTCCACCGAACCGAAAACGCTGTATTGCCCCTCCGACCCTGTCGAGGACGACGTGTCGGGTGAAGATTACTCGATGAAGGACTTCGCGTGGGACTCGGAATCTCAAAATTTCAAATACTTCTATCACCCGTTGGAGGCCCCCACACCCCGGGATCTCGGCGTCCTGACGTCCAATTCGACCCTCCGGGGGGAGGTCCGACAGGGAACCTCCGTTCCGGATCAGGGACTCCTGGCCCGGTGGCGCGACGTCCTCTTCGAGAACGTGCGGGTCTTTCTGACCTTCCGGACCGACCGGTTCCGGGAATTCCCGGGCTTTTCGACCGCCACGATGCTCGAGACGTTCCCGTCCGAGGCGGTGGTCCCCACCCATGACCGGTACTCGAAGTTGAAGTTCTCTTCTCCGCAGATCCTCGAGCAGGACGCCATCGACAATCCATGGCACCCCGTTCGGCTCCCCACGCATGAGACCTGGAACCCCGAGGCGCCCACCGCCGAGTACACCCTGTTCCACGCACCTCCTGGCACGTTCTATTTCAATCCCGAGGAAGACGACGTGTGTGTCCGCTTCCCGCGGCCCGTGGGACAGCCCGTGGGCTACGCCGAGGGCAGCCCGCTCCCCGTGGACCCCCTGTGGGATCCGCCCCGGGACCTGCTCGATCCTCTCTTCGGATGGATTACCGACGAGAACGGCGCCTGGCGGCTCTTCGGCGTGGACCCGGCATCCTTCCAGGTGCGCACCTACGTGGCCCTGCCCTCCGGGCTCGACCTACGCGAAACCGAGCTCCGGTTCCTGCGCGTGGACGCGGCCCTCGTCGGAGGCGACCCCGGCGTCTGGTCGACCGTGGCGGCGGCGCTGGATCGGAGCACGCTGGTTCTGCGCGATCCGTTGCAGACGGGCGAGTGGACGCAGGTGCCCACGCAACTGCCCGCGAACCAGACGATCCTCGCGTTCCATCAGGCCACATCGGATTCCCTGTGGGTGATTATGCGCAAAAACCTGTTCACTGCGCCGGTGCTCTTCGAGGTGCACCTGAGCTCGGGCGCGGTCCTGCGCCAGCAGCCACTCCCGGACTGGACGTTCGTCCGGGTGGAGAGCATGGCCGCGCCAAGAATGGGTGAGGCGTACTTTCTCCTCAGGCGCCCGGCACATCTGTTGCCGAACCTGTGGAAACTCGACCGTGACGGCTTGCGGCCGGATCTGGCGCTGCCCGCCCTGGTGCCGCCGGATCGCGGCGCCCTGGCGGTGGACGGCCGGATGGGCAAGGTGTACCTGGTGGCGCGCGCGGCGACGGACCGCAAGACCTCCCTATGGGTGCATGACCTGGTCACGAAGGACTGGACCCGCCTGTCATCCGCCGTGCCGGTTTCAGTGCCGCGGGAGCCGCGGCTGGCGCTCTCCGGGGAACGGCTCGTGTTCTCGGATCTGAAGGACGGCCGGTGGTGGGAGTGGACCCAGGGCCGCTGGGTTGAGCTGGGGAACCCGCTCACCCGGGAGGTGGGGCCATGATGCGCGTCATCTTCTTCTCCTGGCTGCTGTTCGCCTTTGGGTCCATCGCCTGCGACTCGCCCCATCGCCGGCCCCCGGTCGACGCCGATGCCGATGCGGACACCGACGGCCCCGACGCGGATACTCCCGATGACGGTGACGTGGTCGACGTGCCGGATTTCGACATCCCAGACGGCTGGCCCCCGCGCGAGAACTGCCAGCCTACCCCGCAGAATGGGGTGAGCATTGAAGGATACGAGTACTTTTTCAGTGTTCCATATACGCTGGGGGGGGTCACTCTCACCCTCGGCGAACCAGGTATCATCCTCTTTGACAGTGGGCGACAATGCGATTATTACAATGGAATAAATGTGTGGCAACAAGAAATTTTTCAGTACAACCTGGCAGATAGAGAAGAGCAACTCCTCGTTTCATACCCCGCGCCTCAGTTTCAGCCATATGAGTTCAACGGAAAAATCTACTTCAACTCCAATTACATCGAGTACCAGCCGGGTGCCACGGGAAACCCGTGGGAGACGGAGCCGAACGTCTGGGTGCTCGAAGACGGGGCACCGCGCGCCTACACCACCTGGTGTCCCCCCGGGTACGGCTGCGTGGAGCGAGGGGTCTCCAAATCGGGAAAAATGTTCTATTTTGAATATGATCCCGCCGTACGACCGCTGCTCGTGCGCATCATGTTGCATGACTTGACTACCCAGGAGACCCGTCTCATCCTCGACGGCCGGGAGGCGCCCATGGTGCGGGCCATCGGCGATCGGGCCCTGTTCTGGAACTACGGGCCCTGCGACCCGCTGCGCTACTACGACTTCGAGCGCGACCTTCTGGTGGAGGACTACGACTACAGCGTCTTCGCCGCCCACGCCTGGGGGAAATACCTGGCCTGGGACGACTGCCTCACGATGGAGTCCTACGTGTTGGACGTGGACACCGGGACCCTGCGCAACCTCGACGAGGAGTTGAACCTGGATCCGGAGACGAAATTCTTCGCCATCCACACGGGGTACGAGAACCTGGTGGCGTCCGTGGACCGGAACCGGGAGGTGCCCGAGCGGGGGACGGCCGCCCACCTCTGGCTGTACGACCTCGACACCCGGGTGGAGCGGCGGATCACCTCGGAGGCCGCCAAATGGACGTGGGGCTCCGATACCAGGGTCAATTGCGAATGGGCCATCGTGACGCTGATGTACGGAAAGAACGGCACCAACCAGGAGCACTATCTACGTGCGGCCCTGAACCTCCGGCAGGCGGGGATCCTGGACGAGAACTGCCACCTGATCCCGGGCCCTCCCGTGGAGTTCACCCTCGAGGAGTTCATCACCGCCTCCGGGTTCACTCTGGAGGACTACGATCCAATCTATCGGTGAACCCTGCCCTGGTCATGGCCATCCAGACCCTGCTGTAAAACGTCGCAACTTTTCGGTTGCGTTCGCGACCCAAAGCCACTATATACAAGCGCCTGCCCCATGGAACGGGCAGCGGAAGGTGAATGATGAAGAAAGACACGCATCCCCTGTATCCCGAGGCCACCATCGAGTGCGCCTGCGGCTCCGTGGTCCACACCTACAGCACCAAGGGCAACTTCAAGGTCGACATCTGCGGCGCCTGCCATCCGTTCTACACCGGCAAGGTGAAGGTCGTGAACGCCACCGGCCGCGTCGAGAAGTTCAACAAGAAGTACGCCGCCGCCAAGGAAGCCGCCGCCAAGGAAGCCGCCGCCAAGGAGACCCCGGAGAACGCGTAGTTCCCCGCGCGGCGGCCCTTCCGGCCGCCATCTTGTCACCTGGTTCGACACTTCCGGCGAGGGTCATGATGAACACCGAAAACAAGGGTCCCTCCTGCGTCGCCGTCGGAGGGCAGGCCGTCATGGAAGGCGTGATGATGCGCTCGGCGCACTCGTTCGCCGTGGCCTGCCGCATCCCCACCGGCGAGATCCTCATCCAGGAGCGCAAGTGGCAGAGCGTGTGGGAGAAGTGGCGCTTTCTGCGGTGGCCGTTCTTCCGCGGCGTCGTCGTGCTCGGCGAGGCGCTGGTCAACGGCTTCTCGGCGCTCACCTGGAGCGCCAACATGCAGATCCGCCACACCCCTGCCGGCCCCGACGGCAAAAAGGAAGAGGAGCTCTCCGGCGGCGGCGCCGCGCTCGCGATCACCATCTCGCTGCTCTTCGCCATCGGGCTGTTCGTCGCGCTGCCCCACTTCGCCACCATGCTGCTGGGCCTGGACGCGAGCTCGCTCTCGTTCCACCTGGTCGACGGCGTGATCAAGCTCGTCGTGCTGCTCGCCTACATGGCCGCCATCGGCTTCATGAAGGACATCCAACGGGTGTTCGCCTATCACGGCGCCGAGCACAAATCCATCTTCGCCCACGAGGCGGGGCTGCCGCTCACGGTGGAGAACGCGCGCCAATTCACCCGCTTCCACCCCCGCTGCGGCACGTCGTTCCTGTTCCTCGTGCTCATGATCAGCATCCTGCTTTTCTCCCTCACGCTGCAGTTCGAGATATTGCCCTGGAAGGTCGCCGACAACCTGCTCAAGGTGTTCATCAAGGTGCCGCTCATGCTCCCGGTGGCCGGCCTCGCCTATGAACTGATCCGGTTCTCCGGGAAGCACCACCGCAACTGGCTGCTGCGGCCGGTGATCTGGCCCGGGCTGTGGCTGCAGCGCCTGACCACCCGCGAGCCCGACGACGCCATGCTCGAGGTCGCGCTGGCCAGCCTGCGCCGCACCCTGTGGCGCGAGGCGCACCTCGACGACCCCTCCACCACCGAGGGCGTGATGTTCAAGACCCTGGACGAGGTCCCCACCCCCACCGGACTGCCGGTGCTTTCCCCCGTCCCCGAGGCGTGACAGATGGCCAAACCCAACTTCTTCCCCAAGGTCGTCGCGATCTGCGACCGGTTCGAGCTCCTCGAACGCCTGCTCGCGGATCCCGAAACCGCCACCGATCGCGTCCGCATGGTCAAGCTGGGCAAGGAGCGCGCCGAGCTCGAGCCCCTGGTCACCGCCTACCGCGAGTGGCTGGACGCCGAGCGCCGCAGCGCCGACGCCCGCGAGCTGGCGAAGGACCCCGACCCCGACATGGCCGCCATGGCCGCCGAGGAGGTGGCCGACTGCGAGGCCCGCCAGGGCGCGCTCGAGGAGCACATGAAGGTGCTGCTCCTGCCGCGGGATCCCCTGGACGAGAAGAACATCATGCTCGAGATCCGCGCCGGCACCGGCGGCGAGGAGGCGAGCCTGTTCGCCGGCGAGTTGTTCCGCATGTACAGCCGCTACGCCGAGCGCAACCGCTGGAAGGTCGAGATCCTGTCCCTCTCCGAGAGCGGCTCGGGGGGCCTCAAGGAGGTCGTCGCGCTGATCACCGGCAACGAGGTCTACTCGCGCCTGCGCTTCGAGAGCGGCGTCCACCGCGTGCAGCGCGTGCCCGCCACCGAGGCGGCCGGGCGCATCCACACGTCGGCGGCCACCGTGGCCGTGCTCCCCGAGGCCGAGGACATCGACATCCGGATCGAGGAGAAGGACCTGCGCATCGACGTCATGCGGGCCGGCGGCCCGGGCGGCCAGAGCGTGAACACCACCGACAGCGCGGTGCGCATCACCCACCTGCCCTCTCAGATGGTGGTCATCTGCCAGGACGAGAAGAGCCAGCTCAAGAACAAGGCCAAGGCGCTCAAGATCCTGAAGACCCGCCTGCTCGAGATGGAGCGCGAGAAACAGGACGCCGCCATCCGCGAAGAGCGCCGCTCCCAGGTTGGCTCGGGCGACCGCTCCGAGAAGATCCGCACCTACAACTTCCCCCAGGACCGCGTCACCGACCACCGCATCGGCTTCACCCGGCACAACCTGCAGGGCGTGATGGACGGCGAGCTCGAGGACCTGGTGTCCAGCCTGCGCGCCTTCCGCCAGGCCGAGCTGCTGCAGGCCGGGACAGACGCATGAACGAACCCACCCACCGCATCGGCTTCGTCCAGTTCACGCCCATCCTGGGCGCCCTGGACCACAACGTCGAGCGTCTGTTCGAGCTGGTGCGCCGGCGCGCCGAGCCCGCCGACCTGCTGGTGCTGCCCGAGATGGCCCTCACCGGCTACGCCTTCCGCAACCGGGAGGAGCTCGGGCGCATCACCACCCCCGGGAACACCGCCCGCACCCTGGACGTGGCCGTGCGCCTCTCGCGCCTGTTCGGCGACGCCGCCGTCGTGGTGGGCTACCCCGAGCCCGCGGGGGACGTGTTCTACAACAGTTGCATGCTCGTGGGCCCCGACGGCCTCCTGGGCAGCTACCGCAAGACCCACCTGTTCGGCGCCGAGAAGGACCTGTTCTCGCCGGGCGACACCGGCTTCCGGGTCTTTCGGGTGCGGGACTTCACCGTGGGCATGATGATCTGCTTCGACTGGTTCTTCCCCGAGTCGGTGCGGACCCTCGCCCTGCGCGGCGCCGAGATCGTCGCCCACCCGACGAACCTGGTCATGCCGTACTGCCAGCGCGCCATGTTCACCCGGGCGCTCGAGAACTCGGTGTACACGATCACGGCCAACCGCTGCGGCATGGAGATGCACCAGAAGGAGCTGCGCTTCACCGGCGAGTCGGTGATCTACGGCCCCCGCGGCAACATCCTCGCCAGCGGCCCGCGGACCGAGGACC
>Ga0302247_1002637_pt1 | contig 11316 bp, 8 predicted proteins | sample AAG_UR_Ile_MG_FD_193529 | JGI IMG/M metagenome (GOLD analysis project Ga0302247, IMG submission 193529) | Enriched activated sludge microbial communities from anaerobic digester in WTTP, New Holstein, Wisconsin, United States - AAG_UR_Ile | ecosystem: Engineered > Bioreactor > Anaerobic >...
CGTCGAGATCGGCGGGGGCGCCCAGGATGAGATCCTCTGCGAAGTGCAGATCCGGACCAACCTCCAAGATGCCTGGGCCGAGGTGGAGCACGAGCTGATGTACAAGGCCGAGTTCACTCCCTTCGACGAGCCCCTCCGGCGCAAGCTCGCGGCGGTAAATGCGAACTTGAGCCTGTCGGACATAATCTTTCAGGAGATCCGGGACTACCAGGGCCGGCTCCAGGAGGAGCTGAAAAAGCGCCGCCGGAGCTTCCTGCAGAAACTGCAGACCGAAACCGACGATCTCCTGCTCGAAGCGCAGGAGCGGGAAGCCGCCTCTCCCCCGGAGCCTCGCGAGGGCGGCGGGTCCCCCACGGTGGAAACCATCGACAATCTTCTTCTGGAAGCCCTGACGGCCCACAACACGCGCCGATACCCGGAAGCCATCGAGATCTACAGCCGCATCCTGGCCCGGCACCCGAAGAAGTCCCTTCGGGCGGTGATTTACATACACCGGGGCATGGCCTATTTCGGCAACTCCCTGTACATGGACGCCCTGGAGGATTTTTCCAAATCCATGCAGCTCAACGAGAGCAACGCCCGGGCCTATTACTACCGGGGAGTGGTGTACCGCTTTTTGCAGGACCTCCAGCACGCCCTGAGCGATTTCGACCGCTGCATCGAGATCGATCCCTATCAGTTCGATCCCCTCTACGCCCGGGCCCAGGTGTACTTCAGCCTGGGGGATTACGTCCGGGCCCATGAGGACTGTTCCCGGGCCCTGTCGATAAAGCCCCGGGTGGTGGAGGCCCAGCGCTTTTTACAGGTGGTCACCCGGCGCCTGCAGTTTTAGATTCCCCCAGGCCCCGCGGGATCGACGATATCGGGGATTGCCGGGTCCGCGTCGGTGATGATCCGCTGATCCCGCTCCATGATCTCCCGGATGTAGGGATAGACCGCCTGCATGGCTGTGAAGGTTCCGCCGGTCAGCATTTTCAGATCGGACAGCCCTTCCCGCCGAATCCTTTCATCCACCGCCGCCGCATCCAGGCGCCGGATGTCGATGGAATCGGAGGCAACCGCGAAGGACCAGAGATTGGAGTACATCTGGATGTAGGTGAACAGGGGGGCGCAGATCCCGAATACCGAACGCAGGGTTTCCCGTATGCGTCCGAAGGCGGAAGGAGAGGTGACCGGGGATTCGGTGTGCATGGAGAAGAGGCCCCGGGAGTCCCGGAGGGATTCCCGGACCGCCCGGAAGAACTCCGCCGTATAGAGCATCCGGGAGGGCCCCGCCGGATCCGTCATGTCCATGATGACCAGGTCGTAGCGGCCCTTTCGGGACTCCACGAAGGCCCGCCCGTCCTGAAACCTGATGTTCACCCGGGGGTCGTCGAAGGCCCCGGCGCTGATTTCCGGCAGATACCGCCGGGAAAACTCCACCACATCCCGGTCCAGCTCGACGAAATCCACATGCTCTACCCGCCGGTATCGGAGGACTTCCCGTAGGGTTCCTCCGTCCCCGCCGCCGATGACCAGCACGCTCCGCGGCTCCGGGTGGGCCAGCATGGCGGGGTGGACCAGGGGCTCGTGGTACTGATACTCGTTTTTCCGGACCACCTGGGTCGCCCCGTCCAGCAGCAGGGAGATCCCGAACTCCCGGGTTTCCACCAGTTCGATGGACTGGAACGGCGTTTTCCCCCTGTGCAGGGTCTTCCCGGCGGTGTAAAAAAAGCCGAAGGAATCGTTCTGCCATTCATGGATGATCCGCCGGTCCCGCTTTCCCACTCAGCGGCCCCCCATGAAGTTCTGACATTCGAAAATTTCCTGCATCTCCATCTTCAGGCTCTTTCTGATCCTGCGCTTCTCCTGAGGGGAAAGCTCCTCGTCCTCTGTTCCGAAGAGGTAGTTTTTCAATTTTATTTCCTTGATCATCATTTTCGTATGGAAGATGTTGTCCGAGATGATGTTGATGTCGTAGGCCAGATAGTCGGAAAGAACGTCATCGGAGATGTAGTCCTGGATCGACGTGATGTCGTGGTCGATGAAGACCTTATGCCCTTTGGTGTCCCGGGTGAACCCCCGGACCCGGTAATCCATCAGCACCACGTCGGAATCGAAGCTGCCGATCAGATGGTGCAGGGCGTTCAGCGGCGATATCATTCCGCAGGTGGATACATCGATGTCCACCCGGAAGGTGGCGATCTCCGATCCGGTATCGTGTTCCGGGTAGGTATGGATGCTGATATGGCTTTTATCCAGATGCCCCGTCACGGCCTTGTGGCCCGCCTTGTCCATGAAGGACTCTCCCTCGTTGATCAGGGCCACGACGCTGGCACCCCGGGGCTCGTAGTCCTGATTGGAAATGTGCACCAGCCTGGCGTCGATGATCCGGCAGACCTCTTCGACGATCTGATTCAGACGCCGGGAGTTGTACTCCTCGTCCACATATTCCAGATAATCGATCTGGGATTCCTCCGACCGGGCGTAGCAGATGTCGTAGATGTTGAAGCTCAGGGTTTTCGTCAGGTTGTTGAAACCTTCCAGCTTGATCTTCCGCCCTCTGACTCGTTTGAACAATTCTTCTCATTTTCCTCCTACGGGAAAGAATGACTCAGTATAGGAATAAATGCCCGGGAAAAACAAGCGCACGAAGGGATAAAAAAAGTTGTAACATGGTTTAATCATGATTAATATGTTAGTATAAGTAGTGAAAGAGCCGGGAACGAAACACGGATCCGACGGAGATGACGATGAAAAAAGCGATGGTTTTTGCCGGCCTGGCCGGCGCGGCGGTTCTTTTTTCCTCCTGCCCTCAACCCCTGACGGAGGTGGATATCCGCAATGCCAGGGATACGACCGCCCCGGTCATACAGATTGACTCTCCCGAGGATGGGGCCCCCTTCGGACGCCTTATCGTGATTCAGGGCCGGGTCATTGATCAGGCCGACGGCGAAGGGAAAGCGGGCCGGGTGGACCGGCTGGAGTACGAGGTCCTGGCCCGAAGCCCCCGGACGAAGGCGGCGATTTCCCCCGATGGGAGCTTCGATATCGTTTTCCCCACCAGTTTGCGGGAGAATGTGGTGGTGGAAATACGGGCCACGGACTGGAACGGCAATGTGGGGACCCGGAGACTGCCCCTGAACTGGCGGGGAAGCGATATACCCTCGTTTGAAGTGGAGGCCGCATCCCGGAAAGTCACCCTGAGCTGGGAACCCGTGCCCGGGGCGGTCTCGTACGACCTTTTCTTCGAAGCCTCCGCCCTGGCCCCCGGCGAGTCGTCCCCGGGACGAGTCCTGGGGGTCCCGTACCGGGAGAACGGGGGACGGCTGTCCTATGAGCTGGCCAATCTGCAGAACGGAAAGGTGCACAGCTTTCTCCTGGTGGGGCGCTCCGCCGACGGGGAGGACAACTATTCCGATGTGGAGCGGGCCGTTCCCCTTTCCACCCTGGACCTTTTCCCCCGGGTGGAGCCCTCCTACAGCCATGTGGACCTCAGCTGGAACCCCATCCCGGGGATCGGGCAGTACGAAGTCCTCCGGTCCGGCTCCTGGGGAGGGCCGTATTCCAACGCCTCGGGACCGATAGCAGGATCCAGCTTCCGGGACGGGAATGTGCTTCCGGGACAAAGCTATTACTACCGGGTTCGCCCCGCCCTGTACCGGTCGGTGGACAGTCAGATCGCGGAGGCCGTTCCGGATATATTCCCCGACATGAGGAACGCCCAAATCGGAGTCCTTACGACGGCGTCCTTGCCTGTCGCCACGGCTTCGCGGGGTTCGTACCTCTATGTCACCGATTTTCACCGTGCGTTCACTATTGTCTCCGTATCGAACCCGGCGGTTCCGGTTCACATCGGCACAATCGAAGAACTCAGGAGCGCCGAGGATGTGGTCCTGGCGGGAGACTTCGCCTATGTGACCTATGATTATCAGCACCTGGCTATTCTTGACATATCCAACCCCGCATCTCCGGTGGTTCTGAGCACCATCCGGGTTACCGCACTTCAAAACGGATATGCCAAAAAAGTCGTCGTTCTGGGGAACCTGGTGTTTGTGGCCCTCTTGGATGACGGTTTTGCGGTGGTCAACGCGGCGGACAAATCGAATCCGGTGATGGTTTACCATACTTCACCGGCAAAGAGCGCGGAACTGGTCCAGGTTTCCTGCCTGGATGTCCTGCAGCGTCCCGGCGACCGGATCCTGGCCGTCGGCGGCTTGAATAAAACGGAGCTGTACACCATTTCGGGACCCGATTCCTCTCCGACGCTGACCCTGCAATCGTCGATGCCTCTCGCCGGGAGGGGCATGAGACTGAGGGGGAACATCCTGTATCTCGCTGAAAACTGGGAGTTTCACACGTACAATCTGACAAATATCGCCGCGCCGGTTCTTCTGGACAGCCTCCAGCCGTCCACAATGGCGGCCCCGGGACAATTCTCTCTCGGCGCCACGGAGGCGTACATCAGCCTGTTTGGACTGGGGTTCGCCGTGGTGGATATCACCGATCCCGCCCATCTGGCGCTGAAGCGGGTCTTCCCGGTCCCCGGATCGTCCTCGCATATCTCTCTGGGATCGTCCCTGGCTTATATCGTCGGCGGGAAGGGTTTCGGTGTCTATATTTACGACATCACCGAGGCGGGATCGGCAAACCTGGTCCACAGCCTTTCGGGCATGACGGGGGCCCTGAACCTGGAGGTGGTGCGGGGTCATCTGTATCTGGCTGCCGACGAAAACGACGGCGCATGGCCGCCGGATTGGCGGCTTTCGGTTCTGAGTCTGGCCGATCCCGCCTCTCCCACGGTTTTGCCAAAACCCTTCAGCTATACTCCCTACCGGGTCAAAGCTGCGGGGGAATACGCCTTCTGGGCCGCGAATCAATCGGGCATCGTCCCCATGAGCATCCAGGATCCGGGAGATCCCGGCGTCCTGGAACCCTTCTATGTGGAACTCACGGGAGGTGACAGTCTGGGAATAGACCTGATGGGGAATTATGCCGTCGTCACCACCAAGGTGTCCCGGCTTCATGTGGTGGACCTCTCCCTGGAGGACAGGCTCATCCCCATAGGCTCGGTCCAGGTCCCGGCTTCGACATCGGAAATGCTCCCCGATCTGGAGGTCCGGGGGAATCTGGCCTTTGTGGCCGCCATGGGCGGGGGACTGCAGGTGGTGGATCTGTCAGATCCCCGCTGGCCCCGGGTCCTGGACGGCTACGGGGACCCGCCGGGGGCGGGGGACCAGGTCGTCGCCGCGGCGGTGAAAGGAGACTATGTTTTTGCGGCGGACCAGGCCAAGGGGCTCTTCGTATTCAATGTGTCCGGCGCCCTGTCCTGGAACGGTCCTCAGGCGCCTGTGAAGGGTCCTCTGGGAGGCGCCGGCGCCCAGGATGTGATCATCCGGGGCGGCTTTGCCTATGTGGCCAAAGGCGCGGCGGGGGTTGAAATCTGGGATGTCAGCGACCCCCGGAACCCCCGATCGATGGCGAATCTGGCCACCCCCACCGCTGCTCTGCGTCTGGCGCGTTACCGGGAGTACCTGTATGTCTCCGGGCAGGGCGGTTATCTGTACACCTACAAACTGGTTCCCTGAAGGGGGTTCATATGGAAAGGAAGAGATATCTGACTGCACTGACGATCCTCACCGCGGTGATCGCCGCCGCCACGGCTCAGGGGCCCGGGAATATACCGGCTCCGGCGGGAACCCCGGATCCCGACCTCAACGAGTATTACCGGTTTCCCCTGTCCCTGGGGGTGGAATACCAGAACCTGACCCCCTTCGGTGGGGCCAGGACCGATTACAACGCCGTGGACCTGGCGCTGAATCTTCGTTTCCCCATCCCGTCGAAGCCGTCCTTTCAGCCCTTCCTGCAGGGGGGGATCATCACCGTGGACAGCACCGACTCGGCGGAACCGTCCAAATGGGACCACAGCCACTGGTACGGGGCCGGCGGCCTGGCCTATGTGCATCGCTTTGCCCGGACCTTCGAACTGGGGCTGCAGGCCCATGCGGGGCTGAGCCAGTCCGTTTTCCCCAATCTGGTATCGTCGGGAGATGTGGGGGCTCTGAACCTGATGGCCGGAGCGGGGGGAAAGATCGCCCTGGCGCCCTCGTACAACCTGGCCATCGAGATACAGCCGGGCTTTCGGTACATGCGGTCCTTCAGCGGTTTGCGGGACTTCGACGGTTTTCTCTTTGGACTGGGATTTTCCGCATCTTACCGTTTCGGGGAAGACCCCGATTCGGCCCGAAACCTGATCCGCAGCATCCGTGTCGAAGAAACGCAGCTGCCCCCTCTTTTCAGCGCCATGCAGAGCTATTACGCCGCCGGCCCGGCGGTGCGGGTGTCGGTGTACAACACCGACCGCAGCCCCCTCACCGACATGGAAGTCTCTTTTTACCAGGCCGGTTATATGGACGGCCCTTCCCCGGCGGTGAAGATCCCGCGCCTGGACCCCGGGGAGACCCGGCAGGTGGGTTTGAAGGTCTCCTTCAATCAGGAGGTTTTCCGGACCGAGGGGGTGACGCCCCTGATAGGGGAGATCGTAACGACTTACAAGTCCCGGGGGCGGGGGGTGGAGCAGCGGCATTCGGTGTCCTACGATCTTCACGATAAAACCGCCATCACCTGGGATGACGACCGCAAGGTGGGAGCCTTTATCACCCCCTCGGACAGCGCGCTGCGGAACTACGCCAGTTTTATCCGCCAGTCCGTCAAGAACGAAGTCCTGGAGGAATACAGTGAGGCCCTGCAGATCGCCATGCAGGTGTACGGGGCCCTCACCGAACTGGGTCTCCTGTATCAGGCCGATCCGTCACTTCCCTATACGAAGGTCCGGGAAAACCGGGACGTGGTGGATTCCATCAGCCTCCCCAGGGACACCCTGCGTCGGATTACCGGCGATTGTGACGATTTGACGGTGCTCTTCGCCAGTATTCTGGAAAGTGTGGGGGTGGAAACGGGTTTCATTACCGTACCGGGTCATATTTACGTGGCTTTCAACACAAAAATCGAAAGCCGCAGTTACCGGGACCTGCACCCGGACCGCTGGATGAGCATTCCGGTGGATGGGAGTCTGTGGGTCCCGGTGGAGGTGACCCTGCTGGGCCGGCAGGGCTTTCTGGAGGCATGGCGGCGGGGGGCCGAACTCTGGCGGCTCTACGATGGGGAAACGGAGAACCGCGCTTTTTACCAGACCGCCGCGGTACAGCAGGTTTTCCGGCCCATCGGCCTCCGGGAAACGGACCTGGGGCTGCAGTACGGCAGCGGGCAGAATATCGCCGCCTCCTTTCGGAAGGAAATGTCCCGCCTCTCGGATCTGGTGTTGGCGGATTATCTGGCCGAATCCCGGTCCGGCGGGAAGGCGGATCTGAACCGGCTGGGGGTGGCCTACTCCCGTTTCAGCCGCTACCGGGAGGCGGAGCAGACATTCAAACAGGCGGCGAATCTGGATCCCGACTATCCCGCTCCCCGGATAAACCTGGGAAACCTCGCCTATTTGCGGCAGAATTACCCCGGCGCCATCAAATCCTACGAAGAAGCCAACCGCATTCTGGCCCGCCAGGGACGAACGGGTTCGGGGGCCGCCCAGAAGCTGCTCCTCAACATATCCTCGGCCTATCACGCAATGAACAAGCGGGAGGAGGCCCAAAACTATTACGCCCAAGCGGCGGCCATCGACGCGGAGAAGGCCCGGGGCTACGCCTATCTGGGCAGGGCGTCGGAACCTGCCGCGGGGCGGGCCGCCGCACAGCGGTCAGGAATCCTTTTTGCTACCGATGAGGAGTGATAGGACGCCGGCCCGGCGCCCCCTCCGCCGGGGAACCTCCACCGGGGAACCTCCACCGGGGAACCTCCGCCGGGGAACCTCCGCCGGGGAACCTCCGCCGGTGAACCTCCACCGGGGAACCTCCGTCCCCCGGCGGACCCGCAGCCTTGACACCGCCGCCCTTTTCCGGGCCAAATGAGATATAATCCTATTCGTATCGGGGGCAGGAAATGACGGAACTGGAACGGGTCGACCGGGAGATCTTCGATGTCATCCGGCAGGAAACCCGGCGGCAGCATCGGAAACTGGAAATGATCGCGTCGGAGAATTTCGTGTCCCCCGCAGTCCTCGAGGCGGTGGGATCGGTCCTGACGAACAAATATGCCGAAGGGTATCCGGGAAAGCGGTATTACGGCGGCTGCGAGCATGTGGATGTGGCGGAGAATCTCGCCCGGGAGCGGGCCTGCCGCCTCTTCCAGTGCGACCATGCCAATGTCCAGCCCCATGCCGGGGCCCAGGCCAACATGGCGGTGTACTTTTCCCTGCTGGAGCCGGGGGACACGGTTCTGGGGATGAATCTCGCCCACGGCGGGCATCTTACCCATGGTTCGCCGGTGAACTTTTCGGGGCGCTTCTATAAAATCGTCAGCTACGGGGTGAACCGGGAGACGGAGACCATCGATTACGAGGAACTGGCCCGGATTGCCCGGGAAAGCCGGCCGAAACTCATCATCGCCGGGGCCTCCGCCTATCCCCGGACCATCGACTTCGTCAAATTCCGGCGGATCGCCGACGAGGTGGGGGCTTTTTTCATGACCGACATGGCCCATATCGCGGGCCTTGTGGCCGCGGGACTGCACCCGTCACCGCTGCCCCATGCGGATTTCACCACCTCCACCACCCACAAGACGCTTCGGGGGCCCCGGGGGGGGCTCATCCTCATCGGCAAGGACAAGGAAAACACCCTGGGCCTGACGGCCCCCAAGAGCGGCCGCCTGAAGATGTGGTCCGAGGTCCTGGACGGGACGGTCATGCCGGGCATGCAGGGAGGGCCCCTGATGCATGTCATCGCCGGGAAGGCGGTGGCCTTCAAGGAGGCCCTGGAACCCTCCTTCCGGGAGTATCAGAAACAGATCCTCCGGAACGCCCAGGCCCTCTCCGCCGCTCTCCAGGAGGGGGGCGCCCGGATCGTTTCCGGCGGCACGGACAACCATCTCATGCTCATCGACGTCAGACCCTTCAAGATCAGCGGAAAACAGGCGGAAACCCTGCTGGACCGGGCCAATATAACGGTCAACAAGAACGGAATTCCCTTCGACACCGCGAGCCCCCTGGTGACCTCCGGAATCCGGGTGGGAACCCCCGCGCTGACCACCCGGGGCATGGGGGAGAAGGAGATGAAAACCATAGCCGGGTTCGTGCTGGAGGTGCTGAAGAATCCGGATAACGACGGCCGGATCGCGGAGATCGCCGGGAAGGTCGAGGCGCTGACGACGAATTTCCCCCTGGTGGCGGAATGAAATTCAGGTTCGCATTGACAAAGCTTCTTACCGGAACCTATACTGAATCGAGTAAATAGGATGCGGTATGAGTAATCCTTTACAACTGTCCATCGTCAATTTCAACAAGGGCGCCTACATCATCGTGGAGGGCAAGCAGAAAGCGGATTATTTCTTCATCATCCGCTCGGGGAAGGTGCGCATCAGCAAAGAGGCGGAAGTTGTGGAGGAAGAGGGGGGCAATCTCCTGGGGCCGGGGGATTTTTTCGGCGTCGTTTCCACCATGTCCTCCCACAGTCATGTGGAAACCGCCCAGGCCATGACCGACGTCTCCCTCATCGCCGTCCATCGGGACCAGTACGGCCTCCTCATCGAGAAGAACAATCCGGTGGCGATGAAGATCATCGAGCAGTTCTCCCGCCGGATGCGCTATCTGGACGAGGCCCTGGCGCGGCTCACCAACAAGGAGGTCCGTGAGGGAGACCCGAACCTTCTTTTCGAGGTCGCCGAGTATTACGCGAAACAGAACCAGTACAATCTGGCCTATTACGCCTACTATCACTATGTCAAGCTCTACCCCACCGGCGAGCACATGCGGAAGGCCATGGAAAGGATGGCCAAAATCCAGCCCTACGCCAAACCCGTCTTTCTGGACGGAAGCGATACCACCTTCAACAGGGTCTATCCGAAAAACACCATGGTTTTCGCCGAAAGCATGCCGGGAAAGGAGCTTTACATCATCCAGCGGGGCAGTGTGAAGATCTCCAAACTCGTGGGGGGGACGGAGGTTCTGCTGGCGGTCCTGAAGTCCGGCGACATCTTCGGGGAGATGTCCCTGATCGAAAACAAGCCCCGCTCGGCCTCCGCCATCGCCTACGAGGATTCGTCGCTATTGGCGGTGAACAAGGACAACTTCGCCCGGATGGTGACGGCCCAGCCCCAGATCATCTCCCGCCTCACCCAGCTTCTGGCGGAGCGCATCTGGTTCATTTACAAGCAGCTGGCCAACACCTCCCTTACCGATCCGGTGGGACGGATGTTCGACGCCCTCCTGATGCAGCTGGAAAAGGCACGGGTGCCCATCTATCCCGGAGCCCCCTACACCTTCGATATCGGGCCCAAGGAGCTCATCAACATGGTGGGGCTTCCCATGGCGGAGGGCAACACCGCGCTGCGGCAGCTTCTGCAGAACACCCGGATCAAAGCGGTGGACAACAAGATCCAGACCTCCGATGTGGAGGAAATCATGAAGCAGGCGAGCTATTACCGCAAAATGCAGCGGATCGAGAAGGCCCGCCGGGTGCAACGCCGCTATTAAGGGATCAGGCGCTCGGGTCTCCTCTCGGGGATGCCCGAAGGCTCCTTTCCGGAAGCGCTGAACTCCTCGGTGAGGTACAGAGCACAGAAACAGTGTCCATACTCTTCCAGATCCGGCGGGCAGTACACGCAGGGACAGATGACATCCTGGTCCCGTTCCCGGCTCCCGGCGGTGTCCCGACAGGGGCAGAGGTAGTATCCGTACCGGTTGAAGTTCGCCGTCAGACCCCGGATCAGGGTCTCCAGAAAGGCGGGGTCCCCGTTGAGTTTCCAGCCCTGGTGGCTGGAGACCATCTCCGCGAAGCGCCGGGTGTCGGCGTCGGTTTTCTCAGGCCAGGAGTTCATCCCATTTTTCCTTGACGAAGCCGGTGGTGGATTTATCGCCGTCCACCACGAGAAAGGGGAAGATCAGGCTGCGCTGGTGCCGCTCCCTGAGCTCCGCCCTCAACTCCGCCTTGATCTCCGGCTCCAGCTGATCGATGTTGACGTATCGGAAGGCCAGCTTCCGGTCCCGGAGGTAGGAGATGGCCCGGCGGCAGAAGCCGCAGGTGGACAGGGCGTACACCGTTATGGAATGTCCCGTGGAGTCTCCCTCCACGTTGGTGAAATCGATTTTATCCTGCACAGACATGGAACCGCCTTTAGGATAGGGTATCCTCGCTTCAAGATACCAAAGGCGTGGGCGAAATGCAACCGGAGCCGTTTTTTTTCGAGGTCCGTCACTCCCGGCGGATCATGACTCCCTGGAAGCCCAGG
>Ga0302247_1002643_pt1 | contig 11292 bp, 10 predicted proteins | sample AAG_UR_Ile_MG_FD_193529 | JGI IMG/M metagenome (GOLD analysis project Ga0302247, IMG submission 193529) | Enriched activated sludge microbial communities from anaerobic digester in WTTP, New Holstein, Wisconsin, United States - AAG_UR_Ile | ecosystem: Engineered > Bioreactor > Anaerobic >...
AAACAAACGTCACCGCAGGGTTGACGGCTGTTTAGCACCTTGGTGAGGCGGCTGCAAGTTGCCCTAAATCGTCCCGCCGAACTGGTTGTCAAAAAACGAAAAGCCCGCGCCAAAGGCACGAGCTTCATTTCCTACCCGTTTGCCTTTAGCACATTTGTATAGCGGAGCAAGTAGCTTCTTTAAATCACCGCTGACGTAAATCTACACGAACAGGATGCAGCAATCAAGAAAAAAAAATTGTAATTACCGTATTTTCCAGATAGTATGCACGGGGGAAAGAAATAACAATATCATTGAGTTAAAGGACATTTCGATATGGCGCTTTTCAAAATCGCTGGTGACAAGGTCGAATTGATCAAAGAAACAACATTTGCAGAGGAGAACATAAAGGAGAGAGGCGATCTCCAGCGGATGCTCTTGGACAACATAGGAGTCATCTCCGAGAACCTGATGGTCATTACCGAGGAATTCGGCGAATGGGACGATTGCAAGCGTAGAATAGATATTTTGGCTATCGATACCGATGCAAATCTTGTAGTCATTGAGCTAAAGCGCACCCAAGATGGCGGACACATGGAGTTGCAAGCGATCCGTTATGCTGCAATGATATCGACGTTGACTTTCGAGCAGGTCGTCCAAATTCATGAGAAATTTTTAAAGAACAGGGGAAAAGACAATGACGCGAGGGCGTCCATACTGGAATTTCTCGAATGGAACGAAGTTGATGAGGAACAATTCGCAAGTGATGTCAGGATAATACTAGCTGCCGCTGATTTCTCCAAAGAAATCACATCCACTGTGCTTTGGCTGAATTCGCGGGATCTCGACATCACATGCATGCGGGTCAAACCATACAAACTGGGTGAAGAGATCGTTTTAGACGTGCAGCAATTGATCCCCCTACCTGAAGCGGAAGAGTTTCAGGTAAAGGTCAAAGAAAAGGACAAGTTGAAGCGCTCAAAGCGTTGGGTGCAAAAACCCTTGAAGGAGATATGGAGGGAACTGGAAGAAAAGTGCACGGTGGAGGAATTTCAAGCTGCCAAGGAGATAAACGATTGGCTTCAGACGCGGGTAACGGAAGTGTTTCCAACCGCGAATGCCTTTGCTCCATTGCTGAGAGTAAAGAACAGGGACCAGTTCTTTTTCAAGGTAACTACTGATGGTAGTGTCCAGATCTGGTTCATTTATCTTGCCAATAAGCCTCCGTTTTCAGAAGAGTCGTTGAGGCGCCAACTCCTTGAGAGGATCAATTCAATCCCGGGGGTAAAGATTGAAGAGTCGAGAATCAATGGGAAACCCTCATTCCCCCTAAAACAGCTTACCAGCAAGGAATCGCTGCAGAAATTCAAGGATGCTTTTGAGTGGGTATTTTCAGTAATGGAATCTGAATAGAAAGCAGCAAGTGGAAGGTTCACAGTCCAATGAAACCTCCTGCGTATTGTCTAGACGAGTCCGCTTTCAGAACAAGAATGCTGGAGGTTCTTGTAGAAAGAGAAATTGCAGAAATTCTTGATTCCCGTCAGCAACCAACTGCCAGTGAACTACTTCAGGGTCTTGAAAAGAAATTTCAATGGCCAGCCAGGCAAGTATTCCGCTCTGCCATCCGGAAAATCAGGGGATCCAAGCGCTTTAGACGATTCGATCGAGAGTATTTCCAGACCATCCTCTCCGAAGAAGAGATAGACGATGCCTTGCGAGGGGGTACAAAACCTGTCCAGGAACATAAGAGCACCCTGGACGACCTGGCAAGGAAGAGCATAGCCTACAGGAATTCAGGCGCCTTTCGGGAGATGATCGAGTTCGTCGCAAAATTCCGCGAGTACGCCCCTTACAACAACATGCTTGTAAAAATCCAGAACCCGACCTGCGGTTTCTATGCAACGGAGAGAGACTGGGGTCGAAGGTTCAACAGGCACGTTGTCGATGATGCTAGACCCATGTTGATCCTAGCTCCCATGCACCCCGTCATGCTTGTCTATGATCTTGATTCCACCGATGGACCGCCTTTACCAAGTAAATTGAAATCATTTGCCCTGACGGAGGGTGACTTCGACCCGAAGATCATCAACCGAACGCTGGAGAATGCCGAGCGGGATAGGATCCTTGTTCAATTCAAATCCCTTTCCTCCACCAATGCAGGCATAGCCACAACTCGATTGTCGGATAGCAGTTATAAAATGAGAATTGTCATTCACGATAAGTTGGATGACAGGAGCCGTTACTCGGTGCTTTGCCACGAGCTTGCCCATATTTACCTGGGCCACTTGGGAACGGACAAGGACAATTGGTGGCCCTGCCGCATCAACCTGACCCTTTCCACAGTCGAAATCGAGGCGGAGGCAGTGGCGTATATCGTGACCCTGCGCGTTGGATTGAAAAGCCCGTCCGATTCTTATCTGTCTTCACATTTGCGGGATGAGGGAGTGCCGGAATCTGTCAGTGTGGAATTAATCTCAAAAGTGGCTGGAAAATTGGAGGAGATGGGAAAGCGTGTCCTTCCTGCAAGAAAAACTAAGTCAAGATAGCGAATCTTTGGTAACACATATTTGATTTTCCTGTTTTCTTATAGAGTGTATCTTCATTAAAAATTTAAGACAACTTCACCCATATTACTGCCGCTGGAGTATGCTTGTAGGCAATAGGCTTTTTTAATGGCTTTGCATTCGAGATAACCCAAGCGAAGATTTTCTTGTATGGAAGGCATTTCAGATCCTCAACAGGTATGCAATGCTTGTCAACGTTTTTTCGCATGTCATTGAGGGTCAAGTGCTCAATGACTTCTTTCAGTTCACAAATCCCCACTACCTGCCCAGAACCGCTTCTAATGAGACCAATGAAACCTCGGAGCTTCGTATTTGTCCCGCGGATTTCCCAAGTCTTCTCGCCAGAAAGAATCTTCTCAATCCAAGGGCTTCGGATAAGAAGTCCACGCGATACTGAATATCGTTTCTTTCCAAGTCTTAGCATCACCATATTAACTTGTCTTCTGGCCACTCTTCATCAAAGCTGGCGAATATTGCAGCATCCAGAACGCAGGGATAGATGTCACACGACTCACAGATTTTCTGAAACCCATCCAGCACTAAATTGAAGTATTCCCTGTCTGCCAGTGCAGTTGATGTCAATTTCAACGGGAATCCAAATTCATTCAACCATTTGATGATCCTGCTGTCGACTGGTATCTCATATTTTGTCAGCCCAAGAGATTGCAGCAGATTTCTTGATTGCTTAGGGCCAAACCCCTTGAGATTATCAATGATGATTGTCGCAGATTCTCTTTCTGTCTCTTTATTCCTACTTTTCTGAAGCTTCTCGATCATTTCGTCAACTACTTGCCACCCGCCGTTTTCCAGCCAATGATGATTTGTCTTAACCTCCTCGCCAATGGTATTTCCCCTTCGCATACCATATTTACTTATCTTCTCTGTGACAAGTTTCTGCAGCATTCCCGCATTGATATCTTGGGGGTATGGTACTGGGAAAGGATCGGTGCAGATGAATTTTGTTACGGCGCTAGTTGGTCCTGACCTTTGCTGTGTTGTTAACAAACAGCATATCATTGCTTGCCAAAAGAGCTCTCTTGTGTAGGGCTCTACTTCACCCATGACATTTCTTTTAATTCGGTTCCGGACAAAGGCGCCATTTTTTTGCGAATCATAGAAAGACTTTACTTTACGGATATCCGATTCATCGACTTGAAAAATGATTTTCATATTGACCTCAGCGAGCATCCTCCATTTCAACCCGGGAGGTGATTACCATTCTGTATTTGATGAATCACTGTCCCTGTTATGCCAGTGTTTTGTTAACTCCGCCCAGAATATTATAGGAGCATAAGATCCAAATCGTTTATAGCGCCTTCTTAAATAATCAAGGTTATCTACTTTTGGCCTTCCCCACAGCTCTGCAATCCTCCTTTTTACATAGGAGTCTACAGCAAAGTCATTTGGCTTTGAATAGAGCATAGAGATGTAGTTGACAGACACATGGCCAAGACCTTTAATCTTGTACAGTCGATTCGCGAACTCTTCATTTGTCAAGTTCTTGTACCCGAACCCTAGAAACAGATCTGGGTTATCTAGTGCTGCTTCCGCCACATTGATCAGATATCTTGCGCGATAGCCACATCCTATGCTGGATCTTAATTGCCCTTCTGTGGACCTTAACAATCTCTTTGGTGATGGAAATGCTCTCAAATTAAGTATTTTTAACCCATGCTTATCGACAAGCTGCGCTGTCATGACAGCAGTTCTTTGAAAAGTTGTGTTCGTTGACAATATGGCCTTACAGCAATCCTCATATAGGGATGGAGAACGCAGGAATCTTCCGACGTGATTTTCCACAACCCATGTCCACTTATCATTTTTTTTTGCTATTTCCGATATACGACAAAGATCGAAATCAAGAGATAAGCAATGCTCTGCCACAACAGCACATATATTTATTGTCCCGGCAATAACGTTCATCTTACACTTATTTTTAGCGTATGTAATTTCGAAAGCGCCCGTACCTTCGGGGATATCAAAAGCAGTTAGTAAGGAAAGTGGTTTTGTAGAGGCTCGATATGGCTTTAAGGCATACCATCCGTGTGACAGAATAGCTGCACGTAGTTCAAGGTTACTTAAATTAATTATTTTGCTATTAATTTTCACGCGGATGAAAGTCGAACTTTACTGTCTTTATTGATTATTTTTAGATATAGAATAATCTTTTATTCGAATAGCATTTGCCGTATATTCTATCTGTTCTATAATCGTTAAATATAATATACTTCATCTAATATAATTTCTAGAGCTATTTACCAATTTCGAGCGATGGTGATGCAAATGGCGAGATCGCATATGGCAGTTCAAAAATATGCTACATTAAGAAATGAACAAGCTGAAAAAATGGTTGATTACATATTAATGAAACTATCTGATGAACTATTGTCTAAAGGATTTATTTCACAAAAACAATATCCTATTGCTCAGATGTCATTTGAAGAGGATGAATGCAAAGATGTATTCGATCATTATTTGGAACTTTGCATTGAAAAGCCAATATGCAATTACGCAGGTAAATTGCAATTATGGGCGCAGACAACGTGCTATAAAGGGAATGAGACAGGAGCGCCGGAATCAAATAAAACTTATGAAATTAGAGAAACACTGATGGAGGCCTTATGCATAAGAAGAGTGCTCACTAGAAAGCGCGTAATGTTCAGAACTTTACATTTTACAATAGGAGCAACAGGTTACACTTATGGTTGGTTCAAAGACGCTAAGGAAAAGTCATTTGATTTGTCGATCTATCTGACCTTGGGAGATAGGGAAAAGGATATTTTTCAATACTTGTCAGGCATTTTATTTAATGCAAATACTGAGTATGAAATATTTAAGCGCTTCGATCTTGAGTGCAAAGATAGGAACTCCAAAATAGGCAGCATTATTAATAATACTATAGATAAACTTTGTGCATGGATCATGACTGACTTGATGAAGCCTTGTGTATTTGCAGACGCACAAGCTGCGCTTTTAAATCGGAATATGTCGGAAAGGGATTCCTCTATCAAGAGTGCATTGTCACTCTCAAAAAAAGGTGGGGCTAATATAAAAGGAAAAGCAAAAAAATATCTCGAAGGAGGCACAACATCTGATTCAGTATTGATCGCCACTGTTAAAGAAATTCAAAAGAAAAACCCATTTCTCCGTGCTGCCTTAGATGTCGAAAACAATTGGCATTTCTGGGCGTCCAGCAAATACGCAATTCCTTCCTTCTGCACTAATATTGATGACTATATAAAGTACCTATGGGCCCTGGGTGGCTCAGAAAGACTTATAATTAGACGCATTTTATTAAGAATACATAGCGAATCAGCCATTAATTATGTCCAAGACGTAAATGTACCTGGAATAACAGAACACAATCTTTATGTTGGAGATCATTCTGCGCAGCAAATAAGTGCAATTACAAAATACATAGCTAGCTCCTGTAAGGCAGCGGAAATAAGTAAAGCAAATATTTTATACGATCATATCGTAGGGAAAAGAGGATTACAGATATTACGTGCTTCGAGACGGCTTGAAGCCATCAATGGGACTGAAATGAAACCAAGTTTTATATACGTAGAAAAGGTATTGTCAAAATATTATCGTTTTTTAACATTTGCTAATGCTAAATTACCACAGCCAATTGGTTATCATTCTTGCTTCGGAGCCGCAAATGTCAAACCTTATAATAATATAAAAGTTGTCAATAATATTAATACTGGCAATAATGTAGCATTGATCAAAGCGAAATATTACCGTCAGCAAGAATTTGCAAGGAGATGCAAGGAAGAATCTTTTGTCGGATTAACTGCAAAGTATCTGTGGGATGGTAACATATTTAAAGAGCGATATCCTGGGTTACCTATGATTATGTTCGTTGATATGGACGAATGCCTCGTACCTCCAGAATATGCCATTACACGACTTGTATCTGCAGGTTGGGACGTATTCTTCTCGATCGACAGTCTTCGAGCATACTTAGATAAACTATCTATGAGAAAGTAATGAGCTGCTCATTCCTTGCGAATCTCGCCGAGATATTTGTACCTGGTTTTCTAAGATTGTTCAATTGGATCAATCTCAATAATAGAAATATATGGAATATGCCAATATCGACAGGTACGGCTTTTGAATGGACTATATTCGCAGCCATTATCTCTGAGGCCAAATTACAAGGATGGCAAAGCTCTTTTCCAATCCTTAATTACCCACGTGGTGATTCATTATTTCTGTTGCGAAACGAAATACCTCGTCAACATGGAGCGCAACCAGGACACTCGCATCAGAGCGAACATAAAATAAAATTGCAGGATAGATTTTATCAGGCACTTGTTCCTAAGGTTCAATTAGAAAGAAACGGGAACTTTCTTAGTATATTTCGTGAAGGCTGCCCATACCATAGCATTATGTCAGAAATGAATTATGATGAGCGTCCAGATATAGTTATTGTGCCCGGATATTTGATGCCCGGTTATCCCCAATTCCTTCAAAATGATAGAATAATTAATTACAATTTCAATTTTTCTCACTGCGCAAATATTAAAGGCAGTATCAGAGTTCTTGATTCTCCGATACTGCCCTTAATATCAAAGTGCCCACCAACGAAATTGAAGCTACCCGTAAGTTGTGTGGTGGAATGTAGTATTAATAAGACTGCTGAACACTCAAATAGGCAATTGATACAATATTACGATATCTATAATAATCCATATGAAAAACTTTATTTAGCTATCATTGCTGGCAATTCCCTCGACAATCTAACATGGCCACATTTCGCAATCGATTTGAAATCACGTAACATAAATTTAATTGAACAACAAATAAGATCTGCAGTCAAGACAATCATTGAAAAATGCGGACTATGTTGAATGTGAAAGAATACTATCAAATAATTGCCTCGCAAATAGTGGTGGCACTGCATTGCCGATTTGTTTGAATTGGCTATATGTTGTTCCTGAAAAACTGAACCAATCTGGAAATGTTTGAAGTCTTGCTAATTCTCTCGTCGTGAGACGTCTCGTACCCCGTAACAAACCAGGTGGTTTATTATTTGTACGAGGAGGATTATAATTACCATTAAACCATTGTGGAGGTTTTTCTCTCATTAATAATTGAAAGCTGTTTGATGGATCTTGATATTCAATTTCGCATGTAGGCATTGGTCCTGGAACGAAGGCACCTGTAGCTTCTTTGCTGCATAATGCGAACTCATCTCCTCTCACTCTTAAAGTAAAAGCAGGCTCATTTTCGACTTTACGATTTCTGGGACCGCGCATTTTCGAATTCGCACGATGAGCAAAATATTTACCTAATGGTAGTCGGAAATCGCAAATAGCTTGCTTTATTGTTACATAAGGAAGTATTTGATCCGCAGAAAATAATGCTGCTTGGTGATCTATTTTCGTATGTCTGTGCGTCTTTCGAGGCCAATTGCGATAGTCATATATTCTACTCCCGACGAAAATTGCCCTTTTTCTGATTTGTGGCACTCCATATTCAGCCATGTTAATAACGCGGCATGATATTTTATAGCCTATTTTGTCAAAATCTTCGTGAATTTGTCTTAGTATAATACCATCCCCTATGCTCATAATACCGGGCACATTTTCCATCACGACCCACATGGGTTTCAACAATTTTACAATTCTAACAAATTCTTTGTATAAATGGTTTCTTGGATCATCAACGAATCTAAAGCCTCGCGCCAGCGAGAAACCTTGGCATGGTGGCCCGCCGCATATTAAGAATATATTGCATAATGAATCATCAGGAATCCAATCTTCAATCTTCGTGCAAATCACCTCGTTACATATAGGAAACATATTTTTATAGGTGATTATACAATCATGATCGTTATCGATGGCTAGTATTGGGCGCCCTCCCGCTTGCGTAAATCCCACACTCAATCCTCCAGCGCCGCAAAATAGATCTATGCAAGTAGGTGCGCTATCATTGCATATTTCATATGCAGGATTCTTCAAGAATGTATTTATTTGAATGCTCATTAGCTATGTCTCCTAAAAAAGTGAAGATATTCTCCTTTCATATCATATAATTCAAGAACGAGTGAATCTAATGCCGATAGTTTATCCAAATCATCAGGCGCATCCACAAGAATTTTTGAAATATCAGATATTTTATCGAAAAGGATTTTATTATTTTCGGTTTCTATTGGTATGGGGAATTTTTCTACGTACGTTTTTTTGAATCGAAGTCTTCCTGCAGTATTCGGATTTCCAATACTATTGCATCTCGCCTTAAAATAATATCGTCCCACGCAGCTATTAAGTATCCCTAATAAAGCATAATCTTCTCTTGGAATAAAGAAAGCTCCATCCGGAATGAAATATCCTTTTGTATCCATGGCAAAGCGGCAGTCAGAAGCGATGTCAGGGAACACTATTTTGGGCTTAGAAAAGGAGTCATAGTAATTGCAGGACCGTAAACTATACCAAACTGGTTCACCTATTATATCTGAACGCTTGCGGAGTACCTCTTCGTATAGTAGTAAATGTCTCATTATTGGAGAGTTATCTGGGACCTGAACACCTTTTTTTATCAAAAGAAGGTAACTTCCATCCCATTTTGGCCTCCATTTTTTAATAGCCACCGGTAGAATTAGTGGTTTAAGAAAGGTATCATGATCTTTTAATAACTCCTCCGCAAGTTTCGGCGGTAGAAAGTAAGCCCTTTTGCATCCCGTTTTAACTCCTGATAATATTCTTCCACAATAATCAATAAGGGGTCGGGAATTTCTCGATATGTATTTCAAGACTGCTTCAGCTTCTGAATATTCGGCCAGCCAGCCGTCTGAGCTGATATTTTCATTAGGTATCTGAAATGAATTCAATACGCCGAATATCAGTGGCGAATGAGAGGGTAATTCGTCGTAAGAATAACCAACAATATCTGAGGAGACCGCATGTTTTTGTATGACATAAACACTAGGATGGACACTAGCCTCCTGAAATACGTTTAATTCATCAAAATCAAATAGAGCTCTTAGGCTTCCATGTTGAGAGATAAACGATCTTGTTTTTTTTCCTGATTTACTTTTTTGAAAACCAGCTGGTGAAATATATGTAAGGATTCCATTTTCTTTCAGTGCAGTCATGCCATGAGCAATGAAATAATTATACAAATCCACTGTTCCATTAGCTACTGACGGGTATGACGCTTTTAAGTATTTTTTGTAATTAGGAGATAATCGGTCTGCTCTTACATACGGGGGATTACCCACTACAATATCAAATGACCTATTTATGTCCTCATACATTCCTTTTTGTTGAGTGTAGGTAAACAGGGAATCTCTAACATTGAAATGGTTTTTATATTTATATCTTACTTCCGTATATGGAAGATCACAAATATGGCTCAAAAGTATGGCTAATCTAATTTCAGCAGCACTTGATGCCAGTGGATCAAGCTCAGAACCATTAATTCTCGATAAGCAGCTCAAATTAATATTTACGCCCAAATTGCACATTAGAAGTACTATGGATATAGGGAACACGCCACTCCCAATACAGGGATCATACCATTCAATATTTTCTATCGTCGAAAGATATGATTTCTCTTTTTCCGGAGAATAGTCAGTGCAATTGTATAAACGGTCTAAGATAGTAGCTGGATCTTCTTCGTGTTTAACTGACAGAAAATATATTATTGACAAAAGCACCATATCCAATGCCATTGCAGATGGTGTTCCGACAACTCCATGCTGAGCAGGATCTTTCATCAAACGGCCAATTTCAAGTGCTATCTTTCCGAAGAAGTTCGAACTCAGCGATGACTCGCTTGACGGGAATGGAATGCTGAAATTAAAGTTATTTACTTTGATATATTGATCATATATATCATCGATAAATGAATCATTACATTTTCCTTCAAGACACCGTTCAGCAATGCATTCCAAGCTATTGATCAATGTATCTTGATCTTTTGTACGCGAATACAATAGTACTGATATTTCTTTTGCCAGAGAAATTTCCAATTTAGAGGATTCAATCCAACTTCCGTAACGAAAATACTTTTCATTAAATAATGTCATCGATTAATCTCATTTACAATAGACTCAACAACTATATTCATGTTTTTTTGAATATCTTTTCCCCAAAACCGTAACACTCTCCATCCCATTTCTGATAAAGATCTATTGTTATCAAGATCACGTTTAATATTATTTTCTATTTTACGAATCCAATATTCACGGTTGCATATTATACGATTTTTTTTCCTTTCCCAATCCTTTCCATGCCAGAATTCACTATCACAAAAAATAGCAACTTTTGTTTTTACAAATACTACGTCAGGTGAGCCTGGCAGTTTTTTATAATTAATTCTGAAACGCAACCCCCGTTTGAATAATTCTTTTCTTAACAACAGTTCGATACTGGTATCCCTGCCTTTTATGGCCCGCATGTTACTTGATCTAATTTCATTAACATTTTTGAACTTATACGTTCTCATCTATAACACAACATTATGTATAATATGTTATATATATACACAATATGTAGTAGTTATCAAGTAACGCGTAGATAAAGTTTCTATTGGACATTTTTAACCAAATCTCCTTTATTTTCGCCATATTTTATGTTTTTGTGTTTTCTGTCAACAGATTGGCCGATTCTTTCTTGTGTAGGGCCAGCGTAGCCACTCTTCTGGTAGATACGCTGACCCCATTCCCTAATTGAGCATCCCCAACACCATCCCGCCCACTTTCTGCAGTCTGAACCGACTCTCCGCTGAAAGTAATTCG
>Ga0302247_1002644_pt1 | contig 11285 bp, 11 predicted proteins | sample AAG_UR_Ile_MG_FD_193529 | JGI IMG/M metagenome (GOLD analysis project Ga0302247, IMG submission 193529) | Enriched activated sludge microbial communities from anaerobic digester in WTTP, New Holstein, Wisconsin, United States - AAG_UR_Ile | ecosystem: Engineered > Bioreactor > Anaerobic >...
GCTCAGGCGACGCCAAGGGTCTGCACCAGCTGTACGGCCTGACTGCGGAAAGCGTCGTCGACGCCGTGGAATCGTTATGAAACTGAGTTACCAGGTTGCGACCCCCGAGGTTCGGGCGGAGCCGGGCATCACATCGTATCAGGGGGACTTCGAGTCATCCCTCAAAGCCTTGCGTTCCCACGGATACGACGGGGTTGAACTCATGGTCCGGGATCCACGGCTGATCGATGCAGGGAAGCTCCGGGTTATTCTGGACAGATACGAGTATCCGGTTCCCATGGTTTGCACCGGGGAAGTATACGGACAGGACAAACTGTCTTTCTCGGACCCGGATGACACCCGGAGGGACGAGGCGGTGAGCCGGATAAAGGCCGCGGTGGATCTCGCAGCCTTCTTCAAAACACAGATAAATCTTGGACGGGTGAGGGGGGGATTTCTGCCGGGGGTGGATAAAAAGAAAACCATCTCCAGAATCTCCGAGGCGGTGCGCGAGGCAGTCGAATATGCGGAATCGAAGAATGTTGTCGTGGCGCTGGAGCCGGTGAACACTCTGGCCCTGAATTTTCTGAACAGCACGCTGGAGAGTCTGGAATACGTCAAGGAGATTGACTCCCCCGTTTTCCGCCTCATGCTGGACACGGCGCACATGCACATCGAGGACAAAGACATCGGGGACAGTGTCCGGCGAAGCATCGACTTTGTCACCTTCGTGCATCTTGCCGATTCGAACCGCAGATATCCCGGTGCCGGCGTCTTTGATTTCCCTGCATTCATCCGGCTACTGAAGGAGGCCGGATACGATGAGTGGGTCAGTGTGGAAGCTTTCCCCATGCCCGACCAGGAAACGGCCTTGAGAAAAAGCGCCGAGTTAATCAAGCCTCTGTTGCGGTAAAGGATGTTCAAACGATGAATTCTTACGAAAGGGTGATGACAAGCCTGAGCTTTCGGGAGCCAGACAGGGTCCCCGTTGCGGAGTTTCTTATCGATAAGAGGGTGTATACCGCGCTGATGCCGGACGCGGAGGACCAGTACGACTTCGATGTCAAATTCGGCCTGGATGTCATCGCTGCCCGGGCCTGGTATGGGATTGTATCGGAAAGCGGTCCCACTTTTACCGATGAATGGGGTATTGTCTACACGCGCAACAAGGAAGCGGTGGCCCATCCCGTGAGGCCGGCCTTCGAGGATATGACCTTTCTGAAGCACTTCCGGGTTCCGGACCCGGACGCTCCGGAACGCCTGGCAGGGTTACCGAAAATCGTCAAAAACCACAAAAAGGAAAGGGCTGTCGCCTATGGGCTACGGGCGATGTTCCTGTGGGCCGCCAACCTCGTGGGGCTGGACAACCTTCTGGTTTACATGATGATGGAGCCGAATTTCGTCCACGAACTACTTGAAACCATCCTGACGAGCCAGATCCGCCTTGCGGTGAACGCTGTCAGGGCAGGAGCCGACATCATCGTCGAAACCGACGACTACGCGTTCAACAACGGCCCGCTGATGTCTCCGGAACTGTTCGATACTTTCATCACCCCTCGGCTCACCCGGTTCGCAGAATCCGTCCATCGCGAGGGAGGTTTTTTTCTGAAGCATACCGACGGGAATATCATGAAGATCATGGATTCTTTCATCGCCGCCGGCATCGACGGCATCCAGTCCATAGATCCCATCGCAGGAATGGATATGGCTGAAATGAAGGAAAAATACGGGAAGAAGATTTCTCTGTGGGGAAACATCGACTGCGGGACCCTTCTGGCCGACGGCACAGTCGAGGATGTCGAAAATGCGGTAAAGGATTGCATCAAGGCGGGGGCGAAGGGCGGGGGGTTTGTCCTCATGTCCAGCAACAGCATTCCGTATTCAGCCAAACCGGAGAATTTTCTCACGGTTCTGAAAGCCGCGAAGAAGTACGGTGTTTACCCTTGCGCAGGATAGACCTGTCTCATCAAGGTCGAAACCGGCTCCGTGGAGAGGCGGATATTTTTTAAAGGAGAGATCCATGAAAAGAGGGATTCTGGCTGCATTGTTTGTTTTTTTTGCCGCTGTGTTTCTCATGGCGGGTGGAAGCTCGGAAAAAAAGGCCGAGGGACCGAAGCTGATTAAGGAATTCAAGCTCGGCTACATTAACAGTCCCATCGGGCCGATGCACGAAGCCGCCGTGAAATACGGCGAACTCGTCCGGGAAGCGACAGGGGGCAGATATTCCGTGAAGGTCTACCCCAGTTCCCAGCTGGGCAACGAAAGGGAACTCACCGAGGCGGTGACTCTCGGGACCGTCGATATGACCCTTTCCGGACCCACCCCTGTTTCCTGGTACATCCCCGAATACAGCATGGTGAACTGCCCATTCATCTATAAGGACCTTCAGCATTACATGAGGGTCTGGGACGGCGAGGTCGGTAAAATGATCAATGGGCTCCTTCTCGAAAAGAAAGGACTGCAGGTCCTCGACAACTGGTATCGCGGCCCCCGGTATCTGACGGCGAAAAAGGAAATTAAAACCCTGGAGGATCTTAAGGGGCTCAAAATCCGTGTCCCTGAGGCTGAAATAACTCTGGAAGTCTGGAAAATCCTGGGAACGAATCCGACGCCGGTCCCATTCAATGAACTCTATATGGCCCTGCAGCAGGGTGTCGTCACGGCACAGGAGAATCCCTTCGAAATGATCCAGACCGCGAGCCTCTACGATGTGCAGAAGTTCATCATGAATACTCAGCACGTTGCTTCCCATTACATGCTTCTGATAGGTGACAAGCAGCTGAAGTCACTGCCGCCTGAAATCCAGAAGGCCATCAGGGAAACGGCCGTTAAGGCCGGTGATTACCAGGACAAGATGATGCTGGAGGGAGAGCAGAAGATCCTGAAAGATCTGGAAGCGAAGGGCATGAAGTTTGTGGAAATGGATCCGAAGCCCTGGAAAGAAATTGTCTTGAGGGAAATTCCGGCCAAACTTGCCGGGAAATACCGGATGGACATTTTTGAAAAAGTGATCAACACGAACTGATCCGACAACCGGAAGGAGCTGGCGCCTTCGTTTTCCTTTCACCGGAAGTCGGGGCGCCAGTACTCACATGGATCTTTGAGGATGAGAATGGACCAGAAAAAGCACAGCCCTTTGGATATCATTTCCGCTTTTGTACTTTTCGCCATCGTCGTTGTCATCACGGCACAGATTATTTGGAGATACGTCTTCAACAATTCGCTTTCCTGGAGTGAAGAGCTCAGCCGCTTTCTTTTCGCCTGGTTGATTTTCGTAGGCGCCGCGCTTGCCGTTCGGGAAAACACCCATATAAAGGTCGATCTTTTCTACAATATGTATGGGACATCGACGAAAAGGGTCATCGATCTTGTCCTGTACGCCCTCATCATTTTTGTGCAAGGCTATTTTTTCGTTTTTTCCGTCGAATTCATCATCAAAACTCATGGAACCTACAGCACTGCGATGCAGCTTCCCATGAATATGGTTGTCTATCCGTCATTGGCCGTGGGGTGTCTTCTGAGCATCTATTTTTCTGTCCGAGGGATTTTCGCAACGCTGAAAAGGAGCGCGTAAAATGATCGGGATCGTGCTTGTTACTTTGTTCGGTTTGTTCGCGCTGGGCTTTCCGATCTGCTACTCCATTGCGCTGAGCACCATTGTTTATGTTCTGCTGAACCCGGACATCATTTCAGGCCTCGCATTGGTCCAGCGGACTCTTGTCGGGGCGGATTCCTTCATTTTTCTCGCTGTGCCGTGTTTCATGCTTGCTGGGGAGTTGATGAACGAGGGAGGGGTCACAAAGAGGCTGATTGCTTTCGCAAAAAGCCTGGTCGGAAGCATTCGTGGCGGTCTCGCATATGTCGTTGTGGTGGTCAACATGATCATGGCCGGCGTCTCCGGCTCTTCGGTAGCGGATGCCGCCGCGATTGGCACTATAATGATACCCACAATGACGGCCCAGGGGTACTCCAAGAGTTTTGCCTGCGCAGTGAATGCCGTAGCCGGCACCATCGGTCCCATCATTCCGCCAAGCATCGGTTTCGTGATCTACGCGGGAATCACCGGAGTCTCCGTTGGAAAACTGTTCCTGGCGGGAGCTATTCCCGGGGTCATTATGGGAGTGCTCCTGATGTTCGTCTGCTATGTTGTGGCGGTTCGTAAAGACCTGCCGCGCAGCGAAAAGTCCTCCCTGAGGGAATTATTCAAAAATTTCAAGCAGTCGTTCGTGGCGCTGATGATGCCTGTCATTATCCTCGGGGGCATCCTCACCGGGATAGTCACACCCACGGAAGCCGCCGTGGTGGCGGTTCTCTACGGTATGTTCGTCGGAAAATTCGTCTACAAAGAGCTTACCTTCGATAAACTTATCCGAGTGTTCGTTGTCACCGCAAAGCAGGCTTCCCGAATGGTTCTCATCGTATGCTTCGCCGGAGCCTTCGGATGGATTCTTACCTTCGAAGGAGTGCCTGAGATGATCGTGAACATCTTCAGCGCCGTAGCTGAGAAACCCTGGGTGTTCCTGATTCTGATCAACATCGCCTTCCTGATTCTCGGCTGCTTCATGGAGGTTACAAGCATCCTCATCATTGCGACGCCGCTTCTGATCCCGGTTCTTCACAAATTGGGGATCGATCTGGTGTACTTCGGCGTAGTCATGCAACTCAACTTGATGATCGGTCAGATGACACCGCCTGTGGGCATGCTACTGTTCGTTATCTGCAGCATCGGGAAAATATCGATGCAGGACCTTGTGCGGGGATCGTTGCCATTTCTGCTTGCGTTGTTGGTGGCGCTTTTTCTGGTGACGATCTTTCCGCGAATTTCTCTGTTTCTCCCGGGCCTGCTCATGTAGCGTGACCCTGGTGAAATTGGACAACGGCCTGCAGACCGTGTAAAATTAAGGATGCGCGGAATCTGCATGGATCGACTACACAAATATTTCGAGGAGGGTTTTCATGAAGACGAAAGCGACAGTGGTTCTTTTGGCGCTGCTTCTCGCGGTTAGCCCCTTGTTCGCGGGCGGCGGCGGCGAGAAAAAAGCCGAAGCTCCCAAGGTGCTGAAGATTGCGCTCAGCGCTCCCTTCACCGGACTTGGGTCCATCCTGGGAGAGTACATCAAAGAAGGCGCGCTCCTTGCGGTCGATGAAATAAACGCCGCAGGGGGGGTAAATGGCGCCAAGTTCGATCTGGTTGTCTACGACGACCAGGCAAACGCCAGCACGGCATCGACGGTGGTGCGCCGGGCCTTGTATGACGACAACGCGATAGCGATTTTCGGTCCGAACATGTCCAGCGCGGTTATCGGTGTGCACACCCTGGCTCAGCAGGCGAAAAAACCGATGCTCGTAGGAGCCACGTCACCATCCTTCGGCTACGACAAGGTGAAAAACGAATATCTGTTCCGGCTCCGGGCGGACGACGGGGTTAAGGTCGCCCAGCAGGCCAAATACATCGTTGAAAATCTGAAGGCTAAAAAACCGGGTGTCATTTACGGTTCCACCGACTACTGCACTTCCGCTCTTGCGGTGGCGAAGGAAACTTTCGCCAAGTACGGCATTCAGATAGTAGCCCAGGAGCAGATGAAGGAAGGTGACAAGGACGCGACCGGACAGATTTTGAAGCTGAAGAACGCCGGCATCGACGTGCTGGTGGGGCTGACTCACGAGCCCGAAGGGGCCGTCGCTGTCAAGCAGGTCAGGCAGCTCAAACTGGACGTTCCCATCGTCGGTTTCTCCGCCTGGGGTGTTCCTGCTTTCACGGATCTGGCGGGAGAGGCGGCCGTGGGAGTCGTGTCGGTGCAGGGGTTCAACCCAGCGGATACGACCCCGGCAGTGAAGAAATTCGTCGATGCTTATAAAGCGAAATGGAACGGAAAGGAGCCCAGCGATCCGGCTCAGTGCTACTATGATGGAGTCTATCTGCTGAAAAAGGCCATCGAGACGGCGGGAGAGGCGGATCCAGTGAAGATTGCCGAGGCCCTTAAAAAGATTGAATACATGGGAGTCCAGGGACGGATGAAACTTGATGGACTCCATAACTTCACCGATGTCTGTTACATTTCTGAGTTTGATGGAAAGATCTGGAAGGTCATAGCTAAGCTCTAAACGGCCTTCCGGCCGGCACTATGATTCTCGCCACCGGTTCCGGGCATCCGCCTGGAACCGGTTAGGCGCTACGTTCCGGGGGAACGGATGGAACTGAACGATATACTTCAAAACGCTGTGGCTGGAGTATCGATAGGCGCGACCTACGGCCTCATCGGCTTGGGTGTCGTGTTTCTGTGGCAGAGCATCAACAGGATAAACTTCGCGAACATCAGCTCCGCCATGCTATCAGTGTACTTGTTTTTCGCTTTCAATACCCTGGCTGGATTGCCATACATCCCGTCTTTCATCGCATCAATCGCACTGGTGGCGGTATATGGTCTTTTTCTCCGATACCTGATCTATGAACCCATTACACGGAAAGGAGGCGGCAGGCTCGAGTTTGTGGTGGCTACCCTGATGCTCTGCGTATTCTGGCTCTCCGTGATCAACGCCGTCTTCGGAGGACTGCCGAAGCCTTTTCCACCCGTGTTCGGGGACCCGTCCCATCTCGTTCATTTCGGGGGACTCAGCCTTCCAGGTGTCTATCTTTGGATTTTTCTTGTTGTAGTGATTCTCATCGGTTTTCTGCATTTTTTGTTGCGGAAAACCCTCATTGGAAAAAAACTCAGGGCAACAGCTCAGAACAAGGAAGCAGCGGAACTCATGGGAATCAACGTGAACCTCACGACCTCGCTTGCTTTTGTATTGGCTACAACATTGGTGGGCACTGCCGGAATTCTCCTGGCGCCGGTCTATTTTGTCTCTCTCGAACTCGGCGGGGGAAGCATCGGAGTCAAGGGTTTCGCCTCCGCCGTCATGGGAGGCCTCATCGACCCCTACGGGGCCATTTTGGGAGGAGTGACCATAGGAATCATCGAGAACTTCTCGATTCTTTTTATCTCTTCAACGTACAAGGACATCATTGCTTTTGTCGTCTTGGTTACGGTGCTTCTCTGGAAACCCAGGGGAATCTTTAACTGGATATCGAAGGGGGATTAGAGAATGCGCCGCAATCTGAAAAAAATATTTATTGCAACATTCTCCCTGATTCTGCTGGTTTTGCCCTTTTTGTTCCGCAACGATTATCAGGTCTATGTAATGAACCGGGCTCTGATACATGTCATCCTCGCTTCAGGTCTCGTTTTTCTGACTGGGTTTGCCGGGCAGATTTCCCTGGGTCAAGCGGGCTTCTACGCCCTGGGGGCTTACACTTCCGCTATCCTTACCTCCCGATTGGGCGTTCCGATTCCCTTGGGGATCGCATCTGGAGTTCTGCTCAGCACTGTGGCTGGTTTGGTGCTGGCGGTACCGTCCTTCAAGCTGAAGGCGTTTTTCCTGTCCCTGGTGACGATTGCATTCGGCCAGATTGTGTGGCTGCTCCTCCTCAACTTGGACTCGCTGACCGGTGGTCCTGGAGGCTTGTTTTCGATCCCTATGATGAGGTTTGGTTCCTTTGTTTTCACAAACACTGCGTATTATTATCTTTTTCTGATCTTCACGGTGTTAACGGTAGAAATCATGCGGCGCATCAAGTTTTCCCATATCGGGCGACAGCTTTTTGCAGTGAATGACGATGAAATCGCCGCAGAAACCTGCGGCATCGATTCCCGCAAGGCCAAGGTTTTTGCCTTTGGCTTCTCCGCCGGCCTGGCCGGGCTGGCTGGAGGTTTTTATGCGCATATGGCGGGTTTCCTTACGCCGGAGCCTTTCGTGTTTTTCGAGTCTTCCAATTTCGTCGCCATGGCAGTCCTGGGAGGTCTCAGACGCCTTTGCGGCGGCGTCATTGGAGGCGTCACGCTGACCTGGCTGCCGGAGCTGTTAAGGCTTAACATTCGGGGGTTCGAGAATTACTACCTGATCATCAATGCGGGCATCGTCATTCTTATCGTGGTGTTCCTCCCCAACGGCCTGGGGGAAAAGCTGTTTGCCCTTCTTGGAAAACTGTGGAAGGAAGACCCACAGCATGAAACTCTAAGATCCGGAGTGGACAGAAGGGGTAAACTGCAATGATGCACCTATTGGAAACCCGAGGGCTCACGAAGAGGTTCGGCGGAATTGTAGCCAACCAAAATATCGATCTAATCATTCCGGAGGGGAAAACAACAGGCCTCATCGGACCCAACGGATCGGGTAAAACGACTTTCATTAATCAGATTTCGGGCATTTTCCCCCCCACTGCAGGAACTATCCTGTTCAAGGGGGAGGATATAACCGGCATTCCAGCCAATCGTATCGCCGCCCGCGGTGTTGCCCGTACATTCCAACGCATCCAGCTTTTCGACAGGCTGAGCGCCGTTGAGAACGTCTTGGTGGCCCGGAAAAAATTCATGCATTCCACAGTTCTCGACGTCGCGCTTGGAACGCACAGACTCCGGCAAGAGGAACAGGAACAGTGTGAAAAGGCCATGGAGCTGCTTACGCTTCTGGGGCTCGCGGAGGATGCGAAGAAAATGCCGACCAATCTGCCTTACGGAAAGCGCAGAGCACTGGAGATAGCCCGCGCATTGGCGTTGGAGCCGTCGCTTTTACTGCTGGACGAACCTGCGGCAGGAATGACTAAGGACGAGTTCAAGGAGATACTTGGAATTATGGACGTTCTCAAGGAACGAAAGGTTACGATGCTCCTTGTGGAACACACGATGGAATTTATCCGCCGAGCGGTGGATACGGTGTATGTGTTGAACTTTGGTGAAGTCATCGCTGTGGGACCTTTCGACGAGATAGAAAAGAACCACGCCGTGATTTCGGCTTACTTGGGAGATGAGGAATGAGTGGTGAAAAAACCGAAATTCTGCGGTTGGAGAATCTGTCCGCCGCCTACAACGGAATATTCGCCCTCCGTGATGTTTCGCTTTCCGTAGCCGGCGGCGAGGTTGTCTCGGTGCTGGGACCAAACGGTGCAGGAAAAACGACACTGCTTCGAACAATTTCCGGCTTGCTTCGACCGCAGCCCGGATCGCGGATATTTTTTCAAGGCAAGGACATCGTAGGACTTCCGGCTTACAAAATCGCCCAGGCGGGTATCGCCCATGTCCCTGAGGGTAGGCAGGTTTTCCCCGCGATGACAGTGGACGAAAACCTGGAGGTGGCGGGAGGCCGGACGACGAAGCATGAAAGGCATCGGAGAATCGACAGTGTATACATGCTTTTTACCGAACTGACAAGACGGAAGGATCAGCAGGCCGGCTCCCTGAGCGGCGGAGAGCAGCAGATGCTCGCCATCGGCAGGGCGATCGTATCCGGAAGCGCAATCGTGCTGATAGATGAGCCGTCCATGGGTTTGGCCCCTGTCATTGTTCAGCGGATCTTCAAGACCCTGAAGGAAATTGTCAAAAACACCGGACTCACCCTTCTCATTGTGGAGCAGAACGCCAAACTCTCCCTCCCCTTGAGCGATCGTATATATATCCTTCAGCAGGGCAGGGTCGCGCTGGAGGGATCGGTGGATGAAATAAGAGGCAACCAGATCATCCAGGACATGTACTTTGCAAAAAGATAGAGATATGTATACGGTTTTTATCACCGACCACAGCTTCACCGACACTGCGCCGGAAAGAGAGATCTTGACGGGTCTCGCCCGGGTTGTCGATCTCAGCGGTTCTCCACCACGGACGGAAGAAGAGGTTATCTCGGCGTGTAGGGGTGCCGATGCGCTCATTGTCGGCTTTGCACCGGTGACCGCCCGGGTTCTTGACGCTTTGCCGGGGCTTAAGGGCATCGTTCGTTACGGCATCGGCTGTGACACCATTGATCTTCCTGCTGCCGCCGCACGGGGACTGCCTGTGGCGAATGTGCCTGACTACTGCATAGAAGAGGTGTCGGATCATACCTTAGCTCTTGTACTTGCTTTGGAGCGAAGGATACTGGCCTACGATGTATCGACCCGGGAGGGGCAGTGGAAACCGGTCACCACCGAACGCCGGATCCATAGACTGGTTGGCAGGAGATTGGGGATCATCGGTTTCGGAAGGATCGGCAGGGAAGTGGCCCGCCGGGCCCGTGTTTTCGGCTACCGGATTTTCGCCTTCGACCCGTATCTGTCTGAAACCGCGGTCCGCGAAGGCGGCGCCGAACCGGCCGGGTTGGATGAACTGCTCGCCTCCGCGGACGTGACGACTCTGCATTTGCCTTTGACCGGCGAGACCCGGGGCCTAATAGGGCGGGAAAAACTTGCCATCATGAAAAACGGCGCCTTTCTCGTCAATGTCGCCCGTGGGGCACTTGTGGACGGTGACGCCCTGGCCGAAGCCTTGACGGTGGGACGTCTGGCCGGCGCGGCGCTGGATGTTTACGAAACCGAGCCACTGCCTCCCGGCCATCCACTCCGGAGCGCACCAAACACGATCCTCCAACCCCACTGTGCCTGGTACTCCGAGGAGTCTCTCCGAAATCTGCAGAAAAGCGCAGCCATGGAGGCGGCCAGGATCCTCCGGGGGGAGCCTTTGAGAAATCCTGTACTGTAAAAAGGTTTTCCTGGAGATCCCTTAGATTTCTCTTCTTGATGCATGACTCAATGATGGTTCGGGATATCCGTTTTCTGCCTGTTTTAAGGAAACCCAAAAGCCAGAAGACGGAATTGAACCGTCGACCCACGCTTTACGAGAGCGTTGCTCTACCCCTGAGCTATTCTGGCGCGCCGACGGCTTCGTAGTATACGGATAGGGGAAAAAAAATCAACTAGGACGGGGAGGGAAATCAAGGATTCCCCGGGGCCGCCGATACATTATATATGATTCGAGGACTGTATACCGGCGCCTGCGGCATGAAGGCGGAGCAGAACCGCATGGACGCTGTGGCCAACAACCTGGCCAACGCGGACCTCACGGGCTACAAGAGGGACACCGTGGTCTTCAAGGCCTTTCCGGAGCTGCTGATCCGCCGGATGGACGATGACGGGGTCAGGAAGATCCCCATGGGCTCGGTGGACGTCGCGCCGGTGGTGGGCCGGTTGGGCACGGGGGTGGAGACCAACGAGGTCTATACGGTTTTCACTCAGGGGGCCTTCAAGGAAACCGCCAACGATTTCGACATGGCTCTGGAGGGGAAGGGGTTCTTCGCCGTGCAGACCCCTCAGGGGGAGAGGTACACCCGGAACGGGACCTTCACCCTGGGGCCGGAGAGCCTCCTGGTCACGAAAGAGGGGTTTCCGGTCCTGGGCGAGTCCGGCGGGCCCATCAAGGTCAAGGCCAACAACTTCGTGGTGGACCAGGACGGCCGGG
>Ga0302247_1002651_pt1 | contig 11268 bp, 8 predicted proteins | sample AAG_UR_Ile_MG_FD_193529 | JGI IMG/M metagenome (GOLD analysis project Ga0302247, IMG submission 193529) | Enriched activated sludge microbial communities from anaerobic digester in WTTP, New Holstein, Wisconsin, United States - AAG_UR_Ile | ecosystem: Engineered > Bioreactor > Anaerobic >...
CCGGAGAATCTTGAGTTGATGGGAAACCGCGGAAGGCGACGCGGCGAGGGCCGCGGCCAGATCCTGGACGCAGAGTTCCGACCGGAGGAGGGCCTGCAGAATTTTGAGCCGGGTGACGTCGCCGAAAACCTTGAAGAAGGCCGCCGCGGCCTGGAGAGTTTCCTCCCCCGGGAGTCCGTCCCGGATCCGGGTGGCGGTCCCTGGCCCTGCAGATGCCGCCGTCCCTGTCGCCGTCCCTGTAGCCGCCCCTGCAGTCGCCCCTGTAGCCGTCCCTGCAGTCGCCCCTGTAGCCGTCCCTGTCGCCGCCGAGGCTGGATGGGTTACCCGGGGAACAGCCGGGACCGCAACCGGGGAAGCTCTCCCGTCGGGAACGGGCCGTTTCCGGCGGACCGGGGTTTTTCCCGAAACCGCCGCAGCCTTCATGTAAACCTCATATATGAACAGTTATTCATGTGTTTAAAATAGCGCGTCTTTCCCCCTCCCGTCAAGCTCTCCGAGCGCCTTGTCGTCAGCTTCCCCGGGCTGCCATCCCCTGATGCCGCCCGGCTGCCGCCCCCCACCGTCGCCCCTCCGGGGTTTCAGCCCCAGAGGGCCGTTCCCATCGCCGCCCCGCCGGCGACTCAGGGCCGGGGCTCCACCAGGGGCACGAACCTGACGGGAATGAGGCTCCGCATCACCGGCTCTCCTCTGGAGTCCCGGGTGACCAGCGCCAGTTCCTGGGCATCGTAGGGCCCGCCCAGGGGAAGGATCATCCGGCCCTCCGGTGTCAGCTGTCGCACCAGTTCCCCGGGCAGCGCCGCCGCGGCGGCGGCGACCAGGATCCTGTCGAAGGGGGCCTCCCGGGGCAGACCCCGGGCTCCGTCGCCGGGAAAGAACCGGGCCTTTTCGTAGCCCAGTCTCCGAAGCCTCTCTTCCGCCTCCTCCCGCAGGGAATCCACGATTTCAATGGAATACACCTCCGCCCCCATCTCCAGCAGCACCGCAGTCTGGTACCCGCAGCCGGAGCCTACCTCCAGAACCTTGTCCCCGGGGCGGAGATCCAGCATTTCCGTCATATAGGCCACGATATAGGGCTGGGAGATGGTCTGACCCCGGCCGATGGGGAGAGGACGGTCCTGGTACGCAAAAAGCCTCTGGGATGGGGGGACGAACTCATGACGGGGCACCCGGCGCATCGCTTCCAGAACCCGGGGGCTGGTGACGCCCCTCTGAAGTATCTGCCGCTGGACCATTCTTTCCGCTTCCTTCATGCCATCCTCACCGTGACCGGCGAACCGGGGGGGCCGAATCGGGAAAGCCCCTCTCGTCCAGGGCTTTTTCCAGCCGGGCGCAGAGGGAATGGAGGAGTTTGATGTCCTCCCCGTCCAGGGCCGCCAGGCGTTCCAGAAGCCGCCGCCCCACCTGATCTTCCGCCGGGGGAGACAGCCGCCGGAGCAGGGCGGCGGCCCGGTCCTTCAGGGCCCGGAAGGACTCCCCCCCATCTTCCCGGAGTTCCGCCGGATCCTCCGGGGCGGGAAAGTCCGCTTCCGGACCCCGGGCCGGGAGGGCCGTGCCGGGTCCCCGGGATGTGAGCCGCGATCCGGCCGCCCGGGCCGGGAGGGCCGTGCCGGGCCCCCGGGGTCTGAGCCGCGATCCGGTCGCCCGGGCCGGGAGCTGCGTCCCAGGCTCCCGCCCCGGGTAGGGCGCCAGCGGGGAGAGCAGGTAGGCGTAGAGCATCACCGCCTGAGACAGGTTCAGGGAGGGCTGGGGGGCCGCCAGCGGGATGGAGGAAAGGCAGTCGCAGAGCTGCAGGTCCGCGTTGGACAGACCGCTCTCCTCGGGGCCGAAAACCAGAGCCGGACGCAGCGCGGCGCCCCCCTTCCGCCGGATCATTTCCTCCAGGGTTCCGGCGGGGTGGTACTCGTGGCGCAGGCCCCTCCTGCGGGCGGTGGTGGCGATGACGAAGTCCCGGTCCGCCAGAGCCTCCCGCAGAGAGGCGAAAACCTCGGCATTCTCCAGAATATCCCGGGACCCGTGGGCGGTCCACAGGGCCTCCTCCTGCCGGTGCAGCTCCGAGCCGACGAGCCGCAGGCCACGGAAGCCCATGGTTTTCAGCGCCCGGGCCGAGGCCCCGACGTTTCCCGCCACCGCGGGGGCCACAAGGACAAAGCGGATATCCATGCCCCCATGGTAGCCCAATACGGGCTTTTACACTATCATTCCCCCGGGACACGACACATGACGAAGAAGCTGCCCTCCCCCACCCGAACCCGGCAACTCCTGCCCGCCCTCATCATTGCCGCGGCGACCCTGGCCGCCTCCTGCGGCGGCGGGTCACCCTCCGGAGGCTCTCCGGAGAAGGGAAAACCGGTCCACCCGGCCTTCCGCCTGGATGCCTCGGAGCTTTCCCCGCTTTTTCGGGACCTGCCGCCGGAGATCGGAGCATCAGTCCTGCTGCGGCCGGGTGAATTTCTGGCTCTGGCGGCGGAGGTCCTGGAACTGCCCCAGGACCTTCTCATCCTGGTGGACAAGAAAAACGCCCTGCCGGACTCCTACGAACCCGGGGATCTGCGCTATCTACGGGATTTCCCGGTGGCCGTTTCCCGGCGGGACCTGCGTTTCCGGGAAGCCGCCCTCCCCGCCCTTCTGGCCATGGCCGGGGCGGCCCGCTCCGATGGGGTGGAACTCCTGGCCTCCTCGGCCTACCGCTCCTACACCTACCAGAAGACGGTCCACGACAGGATCGTCCGGGAGATGGGGCAGGAGGCGGCGGACCGGGAATCGGCCCGACCCGGACACTCCCAGCACCAGCTGGGGACGGTCATCGACTTTGGTTCCATCAGCGACGACTTCACCGGAACCCCCATGCAGCGGTGGCTCCAGGCCCGGGCCGGGGACTTCGGGTTTTCCCTCTCTTTTCCCCAGGGGCGGGAGGCCGTCACGGGTTACCGCCATGAAAGCTGGCATTTCCGGTACATCGGGCCGGCGGCGGTGAGGATGGAAAAGGAGTTCTTCCAGGGAGTCCAGCAGTGGTTTCTGGAGTTCTGGGCCGCCGCCGGACCGGCCCTCCGGGCGGCCCGAATTCCGGGCTGACGCGGCGGAAAAGCCCTATACAGCCATCACGAGCCTATACAACCCGCGTAAAATGGAGGGGCGCGTCCAGGAGGGTCCGGTCGAGAAGTTCCCGGACCGCCGAAGCGATGCCGGCGGCGTCCAGACCGCAGTCCGCCAGGAGTTCGTTCCGTCCCCCCTGGGGCAGAAAAGCGTCGGGAGCCCCTCCGTGGTCGTACACCAGCCCCGGGGCGGTTTCCCGCACCAGGGAGCCCAGCATCTCGCCCACGCCGCCGCTTCGGGCCCCGTCCTCCACGAGATAGGCGGCCCGGTAACCCCGGAGAACCTCCGCGAGAAAGCCCCTGTCCAGGGGTTTGACGAAGCGGAGGTTGTAGACGTCCGTCGGGACTCCCTCTCCCGTCAGGATCTCCGCAGCCTCCAGGGCTCCGGGCAGCAGCCCCCCCAGGGACAGGATAAGGATCTCACCGCCCTGCCGCCGGGCGAAGACCCCCCTCCCCGCCTCCAGGGGCCGCGACAGCTCCGGAAGGTCCGGACCGCAGGCGTCCTTGGGGAAGCGCAGCATGGAGGGACCCGGCAGGGCCATGGCCCAGTCCATCATCAGTTCCAGCTCCCCCCCCGAAGCGGGGGCCAGGATGGTCAGGTTAGGGGCGGACCGGAAGAGCTGGATGTCGTAGAGCCCCTGGTGGGTCTCTCCGTCGTCGCCCACCAGACCGGCGCGGTCGATGGCGAACATCACTCCCAGGTTCGGCAGCGCCACATCGTGATAGACCTGGTCCACCGCCCGCTGCATGAAGGTGGAATAGATGGCCACCACCGGCCTCAACCCGGCGGCGGCCAGCCCCGCGGCGAAGGTGACTGCGTGCTGCTCCGTGATGCCCACATCGAAGAAACGGTCAGGGAAGGATTCCTGGAAGGAGGACAGTCCCGTGCCTCCCGCCATGGCGGCGGTGATGGCCGCCACCCGGGGGTCCTCCTTTCCCACGGAAAGAAGCTTCGCGGAGAACCGTTCGGTGTAGCTCGGCGCGCCGCTTTTTTCGATCATGCCGTCCTGGACGCAGAAATGGGGGACCCCATGGTAGGTGGTGGGGTTGTCCTCGGCGTGGGAGTAGCCCTTGCCCTTTTTGGTCAGAACATGCACCACCACGGGCCGCGTCAGGTCCCGGATGTTCCGGAATACCTCCCGGAGAAGGGGGATGTCATGGCCGTCCAGGGGACCCACATAATCAAAACCCAGGGCGGTGAAGAGGGTGTCGGGGAACACCACCGCCTTGGCGCCCTTTTTGACCCGGTTGACCACATCCAGGAGCCTGTCCCCGTAGAGCGGCACGTTCTGCACCGCCTTGTCGATCCGCGCCCGGATGTCCTGGTAGCGTTTCGTCGAGGTCATCCGGGACAGGTAGGAGGAGATGGCCCCCACGTTTTTGGAGATGGACATGGTGTTGTCGTTGAGCACCACCACCAGGTCACGCCCCAGATGCCCCGCGTGATTCAGCGCTTCCAGCGCCATGCCCCCGGAGAGGGCCCCGTCACCGATCACCGCCACGACCTTGCCCTTCCGTCCTGAAAGGCGGAGCCCCGTCAGGAGGCCCAGGGAGGCGGAGATGGAGGTGGAGGAGTGGCCGGTTTCCACCGGATCGTGGACGCTCTCGCCCCGTTTGGGGAAGCCCGAGAGCCCTCCCTTCCGGCGTATGGTGGCGAAGCGGTCCAGCCGTCCGGTGAGAAGTTTATGGGTATAGCACTGATGGCCCACATCCCAGACGATCTTGTCCGTGGGACTGTCGAACTCGGCATGCAGCGCCAGGGTGAGCTCCACCACTCCCAGATTGGAAGCCAGGTGCCCACCGTTGACGCTGATGACATCGATGATGATCCGTCGTATTTCCGATGCCAGTTCCCCAAGGGCCGTCTCCGAAAGGGAGCGTACATCCGGAGGTCCCTTGAACGAACTCAGGAGCGGATAGCGGCTGTCCATTCCTTCGCCTTTCGACGGGATTTCCTTCATCGCGCCGCAGGACCCTACTTGTTCTTCTTTTTATGCCGATTCTTTCTGAGTTTTTTCTTTCTCTTGTGAGTGGCTATTTTCTTTCTTTTTCTCTTGCGTCCACAAGGCACGGTATGTCGCTCCTTCGGTTTTCAGTGGATGTTACAGAAGCTGATTATGCACAAAGGCCCGGCTATGGTCAAGTGCGGGGGATTGTTGTACTATGACGGGCGGAAATTCTCATCAACCAAAATCGGAGGAACCGGCATGGATACGAAAGGACTGAAAGCGGCGGCCCTCAGCATCAGGACCCTGTCGATGGACGCCATACAGAAAGCCAACTCGGGACACCCCGGCATGCCCCTGGGCTGCGCCGAGATCGGCGCTCTTCTGTACGGGGAGATTCTCCGTCATTACCCGGGGGACTCCGCCTGGCCCAATCGGGACCGCTTCGTTCTGTCCGCCGGGCACGGGTCCATGCTGCTCTACGCCCTCCTCCACCTCTCGGGGTACAGACTGAGCCTGGAGGACATCAGGAACTTCCGGCAGGTGGGCTCCCGGACCCCGGGGCACCCCGAATACGGCCACACCGACGGGGTGGAGACCACCACCGGCCCCCTGGGTCAGGGGGTGGGCAACGCGGTGGGCCTGGCGGTGGCGGAGGCCATGACGGCGGCGAAATTCAACACCCGGGAGCACACCATCGTGGACCATTACACCTACGCCCTGGCCGGGGACGGCTGCATGATGGAGGGGGTCGCCTCCGAGGCGGCCTCCATGGCGGGGCACCTGGGTCTGGGCAAACTCATCGTCTTCTACGACTCCAACGACATCACCATCGAGGGCAGCACGAACATCACCTTCACCGAGGATGTGGGGGCCCGTTTCAGGGCCTACGGCTGGCAGACCCTGACCGGGGACGCCTACGACTTCCCGGGGATGATGAAGCTGGTGGAGGAGGCCAAGGCGGATACGAAGAGACCCAGCCTCATCATCCTGAAGTCCACCATCGGAAAGGGGGCCCCGTCCAAGCAGGGTTCCCACGAAACCCACGGCGCGCCCCTGGGGTCCGACGAAATCAGGGCGGCCCGGAAGGCCATGGGCGTTCCGGAGGACGCGGAGTTTTTCGTGCACCCCGACGCAGTCTCCTATTTCGCGGCGAAAAAGGAGCGGACCCAAAAAGCGTACGATGAATGGAAAAAAACCTTCGACGCCTGGGCCGGGGCCAATCCCGGGCTGAAGGCGGAATGGGACCTGTGGCACGCCAAGGAGCCGTCGCTGCAGGGCCTGGCCCTTCCGGAGTTCAAGATCGGCGACAGCGTGGCCACCCGGTCCGCCGGCGGCAAGGCCCTCCTGGCCGCCGCCAGGCTGCTGCCCAACCTGGTGGGAGGCTCGGCGGATCTGGGGCCGTCCAACAACACCGCCATGCCGGAGTACGGCGTCTTCGGCCCCGGGAACCCCCGGGGGCGGGGCTTCCATTTCGGGGTCCGGGAGCACGCCATGGGGGCGGTCTGCAACGGCATGGCCCTCTACGGATCCCTGCGGCCCTTCTGCGCCACCTTTCTGGTATTCTCCGACTACATGAAGCCCGCCATCCGGCTGGCGGCGCTGATGAAGATTCCGGTCATCTACATCTTCACCCATGACTCCATCTACGTGGGTGAGGACGGCCCGACCCACCAGCCCATCGAGCACCTGGCGGCCCTGCGGATCATCCCGGACCTCCTGGTCCTGCGGCCCGGGGACGCCCAGGAGACGGCCCTGGCCTGGAAGACCGCCCTGGCCCGTCACGACGGCCCCACGGCGCTGGTGCTCACCCGGCAGAACCTGCCGGTCTACCCCAAGGCGGACCCGGACTGGGCGGACAGTTTCCGCCGGGGGGCCTACATCGTGAAAGACCCCGCGGGGAGCCCGGAGGTGGTGGTCCTGGCCACCGGATCCGAGGTGAGCCTGGCGGTGCAGGCCGCCGAGGCGTCGGGAAGGAAGGTCCGTGTGGTGTCCATGCCCTCCCGGGAACTCTTCCTCGCCCAGGACCGGGCTTTCCGGGAGAAGATCCTTCCCCCGGGAGTGCGGGTCATCGTCGCCGAAGTGGGGGTTTCCTGCGGCTGGGACGGTTTCGTCCGGGACCGGAAAGACCTTTTCACCATCGACGGCTTCGGCCTGAGCGGCCCCGGGCCGAAGGTGGCGGAGGCCCTCCACCGGGACCAGTCCTCCCTGGAAAAACTGATCCGGGGCTGAGCCTCCCGCCGCGGGCCATGCCCGGGCCATGCCGGGGCCCTGACCGAGTCCGGCCCTGACCGAATCCGGCCTGGGCTTGGCCCCGACGCCGGTGTCGGCAGGACCCGGACCGGGGGCCAGCGCCCCGCCCGGCCAAAACCCGGGCATAGCCTGAGCCATGCCCGGGCATAGCTCAGGCTATGCCGGTCATAGCTCAAGCTATGACCGGGCCCAATGTTTTCTCATTCTCCCCGATCCCGGCCCCCCAAGTTGAAGCGCCCCGTGTTCTTCCCCCGTATGTAAGCGTGAAAACAACGTTTCAGGAGGCCGACATGAACAGTCTGAACTCGATTCTGGTGGAAGGAAACCTGGTGCGGGATCCGGTGCTCGCCCAGACCCCCAAGGGCACCCCGGTGTGCAACTTCAGCCTGGCGTCAAACCGGTTCTACCGGGTCGACAACGAGACCCAGAAAGAAGTCTCATTTTTCGAGGTGGAAGTCTGGGCGAAACTGGCGGAGAACTGCGCCGAATACCTGAAAAAAGGCCGAGGGGTGCGGATCGTGGGCCGGCTCAAGCAGGACAGGTGGATGGATGGGGAGGGCAAGAACCATTCCCGGGTCAAAATCATCGGGGAACACGTGGAGTTCAAACCCGACTTTTCCGGCAGGAAGGAGAAAGAGGAAACGGCGGAGGCCCCGAAGGAGACCTCCTCCACTCCCGAGCCGGTGGGGGTTGGATAGGCGCCCGGATTCCTCCGCATCCCGGGCCTTTTTCGGCTCGGGATTTTTCTTCTTTTTCCGAGAATTTACTTGATGATTCCCCGGGAACGCATTAGAATTCATTCAGATATCGCCCTCAGCGGTTCAAAGGGAGCTTATGATAGGGATTAAAATTGCGGACGGGACATTTTATCCCATCCTCGAAGAATCGGAAAAAAAGAAAAAAAAGGTCATCCTGACCACCGTGAAGGACGATCAGGCGACGGTGCAGATCGATCTGTACCGCGGCGCGGACGCGGGGATGGCCAACCCTGAATACCTGGGCAGCATGACCATCGACCGGATTTCCCCCGCGCCGGGAGGGGAGCCGGAAATCGAGCTTCTCATGAGCATCGACGATTCGGACAGCCTCATCACCAAAGCGCGGGACCTCCGGGGAGATCACGAGAGGAGTCTGGCGGTGAATCTGGAGAATCTTCCCCGGGAAAAAACCTACGACATCCCGGATTTTGAAATCGAAAGCGGCCCCGAGGACAGCTACGGGACCCCGTATTTCCCCCCCCTGGACAGTGCGGATCGGGAAGAGGCGCGGAAAAGCGGCAGTCTCAAACCCCTCCTGGTCATCGCCGCCGCGGCGGTTCTCGTCGCCGGGCTGGCGCTGGCGTTTTTTCACCTCCTTCCCCGGCTCCGGGGCGGGGACGAGGCGGTCACCGCAGCGGCGCCGGCGACTCCCGTGGCGGAAACCCCCAAGCCGGTCCCGCCTGAAATTTCCCCGGCGGAGGCCGCCAGGCCCGCGCCGCCGAAGCAGGAGCCCATCGTCGGCAAACCGCAGAGCATCGGCGTGTATTATTCCACCGTCAAGGGCGACAATCTGTGGAACCTCTCCCGGTCCTTCTACGATGACCCCTGGCTGTACCGGAAAATCGCCGAAGCCAACGGCATCAGGAATCCGAATCTGATCCGGCGGAACCATCGCCTCTACATTCCGGACGTGCATACGGAAAAACGATAAGCGCCAGGGGGAGATCCAGAATGAGCCTCTTGGAACGGGCCAAGAACCTACGGCAGCGCCCCGGGACCGGGTCCGGGGATCCGGACATCGTTTTCGACGCCGCTTCCGGCATCTCCGAGGAAGACCAGCGGGACATCCTCGCCCAGATCGAGGACTTGTCCCGGAAGAACCGGATCTCCGCGGCTCCCGAAACACTGAAAGTCCGCGCCCGGAAGCGGGGAGTCCTGTTTCCCGCAGTGGTCAACCTTGCCGCCTTCGTCCTTCTGGCGTCGGGACTCCTTAGCCTCTCATCCTTTTTCCGGCAGAGCGACAGCGAACTCCGAAAGAAAACTCCAGAAATCCGTTCCGCTGAAGGCCGTCTCATCCAGGAGATCAAGAAAGAAACCCAGGCCCTGATAAAAGGCAAGGAAGAGGAGATAGCCTCCATAATGACCCGGCTCGGCGAGATAGACCGGGAACGCCGGGACCTGCAGGCCAACATGAACTCCCGGGTCCGGCAGAGGGAGGAGGAACTCCGCAAAGCCCTGGAGCGGGAGCTCCAGGAGGAACGGAGCCGGCTGGCCTCCCAGGGTCTGACGGAAGCGGTCATCGCCCAACGGATGAAGAAGTTCGAAGAGGAGAAGAACGCCCAGTTTAAAGCCGAACTGGCGGCTTTCAAAACCCGGGTGGAAGCGGAGCTGATGGCATCGGAAAGCAATCTGCGGAGCCTGCAGACGGATTTCCAGGAACGGCTGGTTGCCCTGAACAAGGAGCGGGAGGCCATTCTGGCGGATTCCCGACGGCGGGAGGAGGCTCTGCGCTCCCAGTTCGACGAGCGCCTCCGGGCGCTGTCCTCCGCCGACGCCGATTCCCGGCAGAAACTGGCCCAGGCTCAGACCGAACTGCGGCGGCTGGGGGAGCAGAAGGAGAAGGCCGCGCTTACGGAAACCCAGATCCGGGGTTTTTACACCGCTGTGGGCAATCATCTCCGGGAAGGACGGCTTCCGGAGGCGCGGGAGACCCTGGTTTCCCTGAAGAGCTTCCTGAACGACCCCTCCATCATGGCGGTCCCGGAGATACAGGAACGCCGAGCCCTGGACATCGCCGTGGCGGACATGCTGACCTCCATGATCGACGAGAACATCCGGAAAACCCGGGAGAGTCTCTCCATCTCCCAGGCCCTGGGGGCTGAGCCGATCCTGGAAGAGATCCGGAAAACGGTGAAAGAGGCGGACGATGCGCGTCGCCGGGGGGACATCCCCGGGGCGGAGAAACTGTACAATGCCGCCCTGAGCCGGATTCCGGAGGTCCTGGCCTCCCACGAGTACTTCATCCGCAGGGAGGCGGATAAGGAGGAGTCCCGGAGGAAGACCGCGGAGGAAGCGCTGCAGCGGGCGGACGCCCAGTTCACCGCGGGGAATTACCGGGACGCCTGGAATGCCTACACGGCGGTGCTGGATTTTCTGCCCCTTCCCGGGGGCGCGGCCCGGGCTTCGTCGGGAAACATCCGGCAAAGCGGGTACGAAGTCGTCGCCGCGGAGCGCCGGGACCCGGAAGCCCGAGCCGCCGACGCCGCCACCATCGCCGCGCTCCGGGCGGAGAAAGCCGCATCGGAGGCCCAATTACGGAAACAGAACACCGACCTCCGGACCGAATACGAGGGCCGGATCGGGGCCATGGAGGCGGAACTGCGGACACTGCGGCAGAGGCCCGCAGCGGCAGCCTCCGAACCCCAGGCGGTTCCCGCCGCGGCTCAGCAGGAGCTGCGTCGTCTGGCCGCGGTGGAAGCGGATATCAACCGGGCGAAAAGCTCCTACTCCGACTACGCCGCCCGGGAGGACGGGATAATCCGCGCCAAGGGCGATGCAGGCATCGTAGAAACCAAACTCCTTCTGGACACCTTCCTGGCCTCCGAGAGCATCCGGGGCATGTTCCCCGGTCTGGACGGGAGGATCAAACGCTTCGACCGGGCCTTCCAGGCCGCGGGGGCCGGAGACGCCCTGCTTCAGGCCTCGGACATCGCCTTCCGCCTCTCCAGTTTCCGGACGAACGCGGAAAGAAGCCGGTACCTGGGAGAGGAACTGGCCCGCCGCGGGCAGGACCCGGCCATGCGGGAGTATCTGGAGACACTGAAAGAGTTTACCCGTTAGAAAATCGGTTTTTCGCCTTTTCGCCGCCGTCATCCGGGGGTGCCGTCACCCGGGGGTCGTCGCTTTCAGCCCGGGCCGCGGACGGCCGGAGAGGCCGTCGCTTCGGCGGTGCCGGCGTTGAGCCGGCGTTCAGCCGGATCCCGGGGCCGCCGTCATCCG
>Ga0302247_1002659_pt1 | contig 11247 bp, 6 predicted proteins | sample AAG_UR_Ile_MG_FD_193529 | JGI IMG/M metagenome (GOLD analysis project Ga0302247, IMG submission 193529) | Enriched activated sludge microbial communities from anaerobic digester in WTTP, New Holstein, Wisconsin, United States - AAG_UR_Ile | ecosystem: Engineered > Bioreactor > Anaerobic >...
CGCCCGCGAGCTGGGCCACATGGATGCCGTAGGATCGGTTGACAGAGCCCGAGACGAGCTTGCGCAGAAAGACGATCTCGCCCTTCCATTCGCGCACGGCCACGGCGGCGTTGTGGATCCGGGGCTTGATGTCCGAAAGCGCGGTGAGCTCGTGGTAATGGGTGGCGAACAGCGTCCGGCAGCCGATGCGGTCGTGCACGAACTCGGCGACCGCCCAGGCGATGGAGACGCCGTCGTAGGTGGAGGTGCCGCGGCCGATCTCGTCGAGGATCACCAGGGACCGGGAGGTGGCGTGCCGCAGGATCGACGCCGTCTCCTTCATCTCGACCATGAACGTGCTCTCCCCGCGGGAGATGTTGTCCGAGGCCCCCACCCGCGTGAAGATGCGGTCGGAGACGCCGACGTGGGCCCGCTCCACCGGCACGAAGGAGCCCATCTGCGCCATGAGCTGGATGATCGCGGCCTGGCGGATGATCGTGCTCTTGCCGGCCATGTTCGGGCCGGTGATCACCAGCACCTGCCGATCGCCGCCGGTGAGCTTCAGGTCGTTGGGGATGAACTCCCCGGGTCCCAGGTTCTGCTCGATCACCGGGTGGCGGGCCCCGGTGAGCTCGAGCTTGTCCGAGGTGTCCACCAGCGGACGGCGGTAGTGGGAACGGTGGGCGACCTCGGCGAGGCCGGCGAGCACGTCGAGGGTGGCGACGCGGCCGGCGATGCCCAGCAGGCGCTCCTGGTGCCCGGCCAGCCGCTGCCGCAGCTGGGTGAACAACTCCGCCTCGAGGCGCGTGCGCTCCTCCTGGGCGGCGAGCACGCGCCCCTCGAGCTCGGCCAGCTCCGCCGTGATGTAACGCTCGGCGTTGCGCATGGTCTGCTTGCGGACATAGTCCTCCGGGACGTTCTGGGAGCGGGTGCGGGAGATCTCGATGTAATAGCCGAAGACGCGGTTGTAGTTGATCTTCAGCGAGCCGATGCCCGTGCGACGGCGCTCCCGCTCCTCGATGTCGAGCAGGCTCTGCCGGCCTCCGGTGGTCAGGTCGATCAGGTCGTCGAGCTTGGCGTGGACGCCGGGCCGGAAGAGCTCCCCGTCGGTGTGCACGGGAGGGGGTTCGTCGACCAGGGTGTCGAGCTCGGCGAGCAGGTCCTCGCATAGATCGTCGCCCACGCGCAGCAGCTCGGGCAGCCCGTCGGTGACGGCGGCCCCCATGGCGCGCTCCACCTCGAGGAGCAGGGGGAGCAGGCGGAGGCCGCGGCGCAGGGTCCCCAGGTCTCGGGGGGTGGCCACCTGATGGGCGGCCCGCGAGACCAGCCGCTCCAGGTCGGGCATCTCCCGGAGCACGAGGCGGGCTGCCTCGCGCAGATCGGCGCGATCGTGGAGCAGCTCGACGGCGTCCTGGCGTCGCCGGATCGGCGCGACCTCGAGCAGCGGATACATCATGAAGGAGCGCAGCAGGCGTCCCCCCATGGAGGTCACGGTGCGGTCCAGCACCTGCACCAGGGCGCCGTCGCGCTTCTTCTCCCGCAGCGTCTCGAACAACTCCAGGTTGGAGATGGTGGCGGCGTCGAGGGTCATGTGGGTGCCCGGGACCGTCCACACGACGCGGACGGGGGGCGGCGCCTCGGCGGGCCGCGCCCGGTGCAGCATCCCCAGGGCGACCGCGGCGGCCGCCAGCGCGCAGGGGTTCTCCCCGAGCTCGGGCGGCAGCGGCTCGAGCGTGTGATCGCAGACGAAGGCCGGCAGGTCTCCGCCGGCCGGGACCATCCCGTCACAGGCCTCGACGAGCACCCGGGTCCGCGAGAACGGCTCGCCCACCTCGGCCAGTCGGTCCCCCGGGGTGAGCACCTCCCGGGGGGCGACGCGGCCGATCTCGGCGTGCATGGCGGCGGTGGTCGGCGCGACGGAGACCCGGAACTCCCCCGTGCTGATGTCGGCGAAGGCCAGGCCCCACCGGCCCGTCCCGCCCTCCTCGGGCAGGACGGCGGCCAGGTAGTTGGCGACGCGCGCGTCGAGTTGCTCCTCGTCGAGGATCAGGCCGGGGGTGACCACCTGGGTCACGCCGCGCCGCACGACCCCCTTGGCGTCCTTCGGATCCTCGAGCTGCTCGCACACGGCGACCTTGAACCCGGAGTCGAGCAGCCGGGCGAGGTAGGTCTTCAGAGCGTGGTAGGGGACGCCGGCCAGGGGCACGGGGTTCTCCCGGTTCTTGTCCCGGGTGGTGAGAACCAGCCCCAGGGCCTCGGCGGCGATCTGGGCGTCCTCGTAGAACATCTCGTAGAAGTCCCCCACCCGGAACAGCAGGATGGCGTCCGGGTAGAGCGCCTTCTGGTCGAGGTACTGTCGCATCAGCGGCGTGACTTCACCGCCGGTCGGTTCATGGCTTCTTGGGGTTTTCGGGCGCAACGGGGTTCACCTCGGTTTTGGACTGGAGCTCGACGGTGCCCCGCTCGGTGGGCACCAGGCGGATCTGCATCTTCACCTCGAAGGTCAGGTAGGTGAGCAGCTTCAGCAGCTCGGAACTGAGGTTGAGCGAACTGAAGTAGCTGGACACCTCCTTGCGGATCATCTGGATGAGCTCGGCCCGCAGCGCGGCGACCTGCTCCTTGCTGTAGGAGACGATCTCCTGGGGGACCCGGATCGGCACCTTGTGCCACCCCTCGTCCCCCGTGTTGAGAAGGCGGGCGACGAGCTCCCCGGCCAGGCCGGCGATGCGGTCGCGCATGCCGGGATCGGCCTCGACGATGGCGGGGGGGGGCGCCTCCCCGACGGGTGGGTCGTTGTCCCGGCTCATGAGAGCGCCTCCATCCTGCGGTAGAGCCGCCGGGCCCCCTCGCGGGTGGACTCCATGGCGGCGCCCTCGTCGCAGGAGACCACCGCGCCGTCGCGCAGCACGAACCGGCCGCGCACGACCGTTCCGGCCACCGCCCAGGCGTCCAGGCCGAAATACAGGTGGCCGGCGAAGTTGCCGGCCGAGAGCGGGGTGGGCTCGTCGTAGCGCAGGACGGTCAGGTCCGCGCCCGCGCCGGGCCGGAGCTCGTCGAGGACCAGGTCGAAGGCGCGTCCCATGGTCCGCTGGGCCTCGCGCATCATTTGAAGGGGGGCCATGAAGTCCACCGGGGGATCGTCCTCGCGGCCGCGGAAGTAGGCGGCCCGGAGCTCGGCGACGATGTCGTTGTCGATGCCGTCGGTGCCCAGCTGCCATCGCCCCCGGGCGATGGGCGCGCGGCCCACGCGGTTGTTCATGTTCGACCGCGGGTTGTGGATCAGGGTCACGTCGCGTTCGACCAGCAGGTCGCGCTCGGCGGGGGTGAGGTGGACGCCGTGGGCGAGGAGGTCCATGGGGCGTCCCAGGCCGCGCTCGAGGAGGCGGGTGACGGGATCCTTGCCATAAAGGCGGACGCTCTCCGTGCGGTCCGCGGCATCCTCGAGCAGGTGGATGTGCAGCGGCAGGCCCAGCTCGAGGCAGGCCCGGGCCACCGCGTCGAGGGTGTCGTCGGACATCGTGAACGAGGCGTGTCCTCCGAGGCAGCCCCGCACCAGGGGGTGCCGGGCGGCGTCGGTCGCGAAGCGAAGGTTCTCGGCGACCCCGGCGGGTCCCTCGTGGGGGCCGTTGCGGTCGGTCACCTCGTAGCAGAGCAGGCCGCGCATCCGGGTCTCGTCGAACGCGCGCTGGAGGGTCGCCAGGCTCCCCTGGAGGCACTCGGGGCTCGCGTGGTGGTCGATGACGCCGGTCACGCCCACGTGGGCCGCCTGGAGCAGCCCGGCGAGGCCGCTGGCGTAGACGGTGTCGTGATCCAGCGCGCGGTCCAGGATCCACCACAGGTATTCCAGGGTCTGCACGAAGTTCGTCGGGGTCCGCCTGGGTGCCGGCATGCCCCGCGCCAGGGCGGAGTAGAGGTGGGTGTGGCCCACCACCCAGCCGGGCATCACCAGGTGCCCGGGCAGCGGCACGACCACGTCCTGGGCGTGGGGCACGACGTCGGGCCCGACCTCCAGGATGGTGCCCGTCTTCGGGTCCATGCGGATGCAGCCGGTGTACAGTTCGCCGCCCGTCAGGGCGGTCAGGATGCGGGTCTGGGTCAGGGACAGAATATCCATGAAAGATCCTTTCGCTGCAGATGGCGGAGTATGGCGGGGCTGAGCCTCCGGCGCTCGATGAAGCGTCCGCGACCCGGGTCGGCACGCAGCCCGGCGGCCTCCCCGAAGTCATGGTTCCACCAGAGCCAGTCGCCGCGGCCCATGACGGACATCAGGCGTCCGGGCGCCTTGAAGCCTTCCCAGGGATTGAAGTCACAGGCGCCGGCCAGCGGCTCCTCTCCGAGGTCGGTGTGACCGAAGGGGTTCACCACGACGAGGTCGGCGTCGGCGCCCGGGGTGATCACCCCCTTGCGCGGGTACAGCCCGCAGATCATGGCCGGGTAGGTCGAGAGCACGTTGGCGAGGTGCTCCATCCCGAACCGGCCCGTGGGCAGCCCGCCGCTGTACGTGAGTCCGAACCTGGTTCCGATGCCGGAGATGCCGTTGGGCACCCGGGCGAAGGAGTCGGTGCTGTTGCGCGCGTCCGAGGAGAAGGGGCAGTGATCGGTGGCGACGAACTGCAGGGTCCCGTCGCACAGGCCGTCCCACAACTGGAGGGCGTCGGTCGCGGTGCGGATCGGCGGCGAGCAGACGTAGTGCACGGCCTCAGGGAACGGCCGGAGCAGGTGCCGTTCGGTGAGCCAGAGATAATGGGGGCAGGTCTCCCCGAAGATGGGGATCCCGGCCAGTTGGGCCTCGGCCACCAGCTCCTTGGTCCGACCGCAGGAGATGTGGACCACCACCGTGGGGCAGCGGGTCTTCTCGACGAGCCCGATGACGGTGCGGACCGCCTCGACCTCTGTGTGCGCGGGGCGGGTGCGTGCGTGCTCGATGGGGGCCTTCCGTCCCTGGGACACCGCCTCGGCGCGCAGCCGCTCCACCTCGACCCCGTCCTCGGCGTGCACGAACACCACGCCGCCGGCCGGTCCCACGACGGACATCACCCGTTCGATGTCGCCGGCGGAGAGCATGAGGCGATCCGGGTAGGCGAGGAAGACCTTGAAGCCCGTGATGCCCTGCCGGATCAAGCCCGGCAGCTCGGCGAGAACCTCGTCGGTGACGCGCGGAATGCACACGTGGAAGGCGAAGTCCGCGTGGGTCCCCTCGGAGGCCTTGCGCCACCTGTCCAGCGCCGAGGTGAAGGTCTCGCCGGGATCGGGGGTCACGTACTCGACGACCGTGGTCGTGCCGCCGGCCAGCGCCGCGGCGGTGCCGGTCCTGAAGTCGTCGGCGACGGAGAAGGGGCCAACGCGCAGGTGCAGGTGCGTGTGCATGTCGATGAAGCCGGGCAGGACGTACAGGCCGCGCAGATCCACCACCATGTCACCGACGGAGGCATCGCAGTCCGGGCCCACCCAGACGATGATCTCGTCCTCCACGACGAGATCGACCGGCGCCACCCCGCCGGGCGTCACGACGGATCCATTTTTTAGTATCCAGCGCATGCGTTCCAACCAACTTCGGAGTTCGAGGCCACATAGGCCATATACAAAAACAAACCGGACCACCGGTCACGGACATGGCGGCTCATTCTACATGCTTTTGAAAAGTTGAAAACCATGGAATTATTACCTATGCTGCATGGGTTCTTCTGCCGGCTCCCGTTCCGTGGGCCGGATTTGCCTGATTTTTTCGCGCGGGGTCGTGTATGAGACGTTCGATTTGGATTCTCTGGTTGCTGGTGGTGGCGAACTGTGGCGGCAAGGATGGGGGACCGGCGCCGGAGCCGGCCCCGCCGGTGAAGCCGGACGCCGCGGCGCCCTCCCCCGGGGCGGAGCCGGGGCCCGGCGACGCAGGCCCCCGCGAGGCGCCACCCGCCCCCGTCGCGAAGCCGAAGGATCCCGTGTACCGCTGCGCGGAGGGCGCCTGCACCTGGGTCGAGCGCCCGGACGCGGTCAGGGAGAACCTGTCGCTGATCGATCTGCGCGACGACTTCGTGCCCATGATCCTCTCCGAGCGCTCGGCGGGAAAGGAAGACTACTCCAAGAACAATTATCGGGAAATCTATTTGAACTTAGCCCAAGACAAGACCGACGAGGACGGAAAGGCGCTCAAAGCCCATGAGCACAACTACCTCGAACTGTTCGGCATCCCGCCGACCCTCTCGGTGCTGCGCGAGCGCTTCCACCGCACCCGGAACGAGGCGTGCGCCCAGTCCCTGGACTACGGGAAGTTCCGCAACCTCAAGGGCTTCATCCAGTGGAACCCGGGAAACACATCAAAGTATAAAAAACGCTTCGAGAACGCCCGCTCCGCCTTCCTGTCCTGGGCGAAGAAGCGCCGCATCCAGGACATCGAGGCCTGGCTCGCCGATCCCGCCAACGTCCGCAAGAACGACGTCGTGCGCACCTACGTCAACGCCCGGAACCTCTACGACGGGCTCGTCGAGCTCAAGAAGCGCCTGGAGTGCGAGGAGATCGTCGCCCCCGGCGAGCTCAAGGAGGGCATCTTCGACGAGGCCATGCACCGGGCGATCCGGCGCTTCGAGCGCAAGCACCGCCTCTTCGGGTACGGTTTCGTCAATGAGAAGATGCTCCCCTATCTGCACGCCACGCTCCTCGAGAACGATCACCAGTCGCTGGTCCGCATGGTCACCGAGCGCGTCGCCCACAGCCTGGCCATCTTCGAGGACGGCTCGGTCCGCCAGGAGGGGAAGCCCAACCCGGCCCGCCCCGTGAACCTCATCGGGGACATGACCCGGCTCACCCTCGCGGCGTTGGGCGTGGAGACGCCCGAGAAGGCGGCCGCCTTCTTCGAGCGGCTCGCGCCGGACGAGCTCGCCGGGCTGGTGGTGGCCGTCGCCCTGCCGCCGCTGCCCGAGTACTACTCCGACCACATGGACTTCGAGGTGAAGATCAACATCGGGGACGTCTGGTACGACTTCCCCCACAACCCGGACGGCTCGTTGAAGGATCAGCCACGCGGCCAGCTCCCCTACACCAACCTGTTCGTCCGGCATCGCGGCGAGTTGATCTCCCTCACCCGCCTGGGGACCACCGCCGGCGGCTGGCAGTACGAGTACGCCGAGAAGCAGGTGTTCATGAAGTACAAGGGCTCGGACCTGGGCCCGCGCGAGTGGAAATACCTCGTCGGCGCGCCCGTGTGGTTCCCGCCCTCGACCACGCCGCCGCGGGAGTTGATCGAGCATGTCCAGGAGAACGGCTCCTGGGTGCCCAAGGTCAAGATGAAGCAGCTCGGGCCCAGCTACGCCAGCGCGTACGGGCTCGGGATGGCCATCCACTCCCTCACCCGGCGCCGGGCCAACGGCGAGGTCGAGGACTGGGACAACGGCATCCGCAGCCACGGCTCGGTCAACTACATGTCCATCCTGTACGGCACCTCCCACGGCTGCCACCGCCTCCACAACCATTTGGCCGTGCGCCTGTTCTCCAACCTGCTGAAGCGCCGGACGTACGTCCGCAAGGGGCAGTTGATGACCGAGTGGCGGCACATCTTCGGTTACGGGGGCAAGACCCACGTGGTCGATCTGAACACGAAGGGCTACTACTTCGAGTTGACGCCGCCGATCCCTATCAACGTCACCCGCGCCGGCATCCTGGGGAAGATCAAGTCGCCGATCCTCGACGTGATCCGCGTTCCTGGCAAGGCCTATCCCTCCGACCTGGAGCTGGGCCTCGAGTTGACCGAGGACGGCTCCCTGCAGCCCGTGGCCCCGCCGCCGGACGCCGACGGGGGGGACGACGCCGAGGATCCCGGCGGCCCGCCCGAGGGTCTGCCCCCGCCGCCGGGTATGACCGCCCCGCCGTCGCCGCCGCCTTCGATGACGCCGCCGCCTTCGATGACGCCGCCGTCCGCCCTGCCACCGCCGCCGTCCGCCATGACGCCCCCGGCGATGGCGGCCCCGGCGCCCATGACCGTGCCCCCGCCGGCCGCCAGGCCGAACCCCTAGGAGACCCATGGACACGTCCCCCACCCCCCTGCGCATCGGCGTCAGTTCCTGCCTGCTGGGCCGCCCGGTCCGCTACGACGGCGGCCACAAGCACGATCGCTGGATCACCGACGTGCTCGGACCGCACGTCGAGTTCGTCCCGGTGTGTCCCGAGCTCGAGTGCGGGCTGGGGGTCCCCCGGGAGGCCATGCACCTGGCCGGGGATCCGGCGGCGCCGCGCCTGGTGACGATCCGCTCCGGGCAGGACCTCACCGACCGGATGCTCGACTTCTCCCGGCGGCGCGTCGAGGCGCTGGCGGCCGAGGACCTGTGCGGTTTCATCTTCAAGAGCGACTCCCCTTCCAGTGGCATGGAGCGCGTCAAGGTCTACGGCGCCGCGGGCTCCTCGCCCCTGAAACGGGGCGTCGGCCTCTTCGCGCGGACCTTCATGGAGCGCTTCCCGCTGATCCCGGTCGAGGAGGAGGGGCGCCTGCACGACCCCGGGCTGCGGGAGAACTTCATCGAGTCGATCTTCACCCTTCGACGGTGGCGGGATTTCCGTCGCGCCCCCACCGCCGCGGGCTGGATCGCCTTCCACGCCGCGCATAAATATTTACTGATGGCGCACAGCCCGGTCCTGCTCCGCCAGCTGGGCCGCCTGGTGGCCGCCCCGCCCCGGCGCGCGCTCGAGGCCGCGCTGCCCCCCTACGAGGAGCTGGTGCTGGCGGCCCTGCGGACGAAGCCCACGCCCAGCAAGCACGCGAACGTGCTGCTGCACCTGCTGGGGTACTTCAAGACCGACCTCACCCCCGACGAGAAGGCCGAGCTGGTGGAGGTCATCGATCACTACCGGGCGGGCCACCTGCCGCTGATCGTCCCCGTCACCCTGCTGCGCCACCACGTGCGCCTTCACCGCAAGGCCTACCTCGCCGATCAGGTCTATCTCGACCCCCATCCGGTCGAGCTGGCCCTGCGCAATCATGCCTGATCCGTACAATTTTTCTTGAAATCCTTCCGGGATGGTGCCATGACCCGTCATCATGCGCACGTTCTGGGTGACGGATCGTCCGGCTCCCGGTGCGCCTGCAACCCCGAGGTGAGAGATGACCGACAAGAAAGTGAACGTGAAACCGGCCGAGGGCAAGCTCGGCGTCCTGATCCCCGGCCTCGGCGCCGTGGCGACCACCTTCATCGCGGGCGTCGAGGCGGCCAAGCGCCAGCTCGGCGCGCCCATCGGCAGCCTGACCCAGATGGGCCGCATCCGCCTGGGCAAGCGCACCGAGAACCGCAACCCGCTGATCCACGAGTTCGTGCCCCTGGCGAGCCTGAACGACATCGTGTGGGGCGCCTGGGATCTGCACGGGCAGAACGCCTACGAGGTCGCCTGCCGCTCCCGCGTGCTCGAGCAGGGCCTGCTGGACAAGGTCCGCAAGCCGCTGGAGGCCATCGAGCCGATGAAGGCCGTGTTCGATCCGACCTTCGTCAAGAACCTGCAGGGCGTGCATGTGAAGACCGGCGCCTCGAAGATGGACCTGGCGAAGCAGACCATGGCCGACATCGACGCGTTCGTCGCGCGCACCGGCGTCTCCCGCGTGGTCGTGCTGTGGTGCGGCTCCACCGAGACCTTCACCCCGATCGGCGACGTGCACCGCTCGCTGGCGGCCTTCGAGGCCGGCCTCACCGAGAGCCACCCCGAGATCGCCCCGAGCATGATCTACGCCTACGCCGCGCTGAAGAAGGGCTTCCCCTACCTCAACGGCGCCCCCAACCTGACCGTGGACACGCCCGCGCTCATGGAGCTGGCACGCGCCAACCGCGCCCCCGTGGGCGGCAAGGACTTCAAGACCGGCCAGACGCTCATGAAGACCATCATCGCGCCCGGGCTCAAGGCCCGCATGATCGGCGTCGAGGGCTGGTTCTCGACGAACATCCTGGGGAACCTCGACGGCAAGGTCCTCGACGACCCGGGGTCCTTCAAGACCAAGGAAGAGAGCAAGCTCTCGGTGCTCGACACCATCTTCAACGGCGAGCTCTACCCCCAGCTCTACGGCGAGATCCACCACAAGGTGCGCATCAACTACTACCCGCCGCGGGGCGACAACAAGGAGAGCTGGGACAACATCGACATCGTGGGCTGGATGGGCTACCCGATGCAGATCAAGATCAACTTCCTGTGTCGCGACTCGATCCTGGCCGCCCCGGTCTGCCTGGATCTGGTGCTGTTCACCGACCTGGCCCAGCGCTGCGGCTGGTCGGGCATCCAGGAGTGGCTGTCCTTCTACTGGAAGAGCCCGCAGACCGGTCCGGGGCTGGCCCCCATCCACGACCTGTTCCAGCAGCAGGCCAAGCTCGAGAACACGCTGCGCTACATCATGGGCGAGACGCTGATCACCAACCTCGGCCTCGACTACTACATGGACGAGGTCTGATCCGCGGCGTGTCCACGCTTTTCTTGTGATCTGCCGCTCATCTTTTCCCCGATTTCCGGCAAAATCAGCTGTCCCACCTCCGGATTCATGCTAAGGTGAACAGCTTTCGGAGGGTTTTTCCATGAAGTCCACGTCTCTTCTCTTCTCTCTCGTGTTCGCGCTCGCGACGGTGTCGTCCTGCACCTCGTCCAAGAACGACAACAACGACAACAACAACAACTTCAACAACCAGACCTGCGGCAACGGCGTGATCGACCAGGGCGAGGTCTGCGACGGCGTCAACCTGGCGGGGCAGGACTGCACCCTCCACGGCTTCCCGTCCGGCGCCCTGATGTGCGCGGCCAGCTGCCTGGCCTTCGACACCTCGCTGTGCGACGACCCGATCAACAACGTGAACAACACGAACAACTGGGTGCCCCCCACGAACTCCCGCATCTACGTGCACACGGAGTTCTCACTGTATTACATCGATCCGGGTGAGAGCGACGACCTGGTCCTCGTGGGCGAGTTCAACGGCATCTGCACCGAGATCGCCGGCGGCAGCATGTTCTACGACATCGCGCTGGACCAGGACCGCAACATGGTCGGGATCACCAACGGCGGTCTCTTCCGCATCAACAAGGAGACGGCCGAGTGCACCCTGCTGCGGCAGTTCCCCAACGACGCGCCGGACTTCTTCGCGCTCTCCTACGTCAAGGGCGTGGATCCGGCCGATCCGAACCGGGACGTGCTCATGGGCGCCTCGGCCCAGGACGGCGAGTGGGTGGAGATCGACGCCTACGCCGAGGACCTGGGCTCGTTGTTCGTCCACCACGGTTACTACGACAACCCGGAATACTACTACGTCTCCTCGGGGG
>Ga0302247_1002660_pt1 | contig 11242 bp, 10 predicted proteins | sample AAG_UR_Ile_MG_FD_193529 | JGI IMG/M metagenome (GOLD analysis project Ga0302247, IMG submission 193529) | Enriched activated sludge microbial communities from anaerobic digester in WTTP, New Holstein, Wisconsin, United States - AAG_UR_Ile | ecosystem: Engineered > Bioreactor > Anaerobic >...
CAGCATTTTGTAGACTTGCCTCGTCCACCGGAGATTCGCTGGATCGAATCATAGCAGAAATAAGCGATGGGAGACGCATATGTCGTTTTATGTATCGCTTGCGCAAATTTCCGATAATCTGATCCTCGAATATGAATCCCATGCCCGGGATCTTTGGGTTTCTCCCTGTGGCATCACTCCCACAGATAGGCTTTAGAAAGCTTCGACCTTCAGCTGCCGCACTCTTGTTGAGCTCGTTGACAAAACGCGCAAAGTCTTCTATTGATTCTGGATTTCTTCCTATACAATCCTGTATGTTATAGATTTCCACCGCGTCGATGCATCGACTCCATTTGATCAAGGCTTGTTTGGCTAGTTCAAGCCCATGCTCAAGAGGCTGGACGAACCTTATGGAGCATCCTGCTCTTTTTAGCATTTGGCTTATAGATTCAAGATCGTCAAAAGCGGACTGATAGGAAATTATATGAGGGGAATCGAAATAGGCCGAAAGCACCAAATCAGGAGAAAGCCTATTCAATTCCTTTTTAAGTTCGGAATAACTGGCTTCGATCTCTTCTCTTTGCAACTCACCGTTAGTTTGATCTTGCTGAAGGCCTGAAGGATTTTGCGCTATGTACCTTGCCTTTTCTCGAAGGACTTTATAGTACCACACTCTTTTCTGGAGAATTGGCCTATAGCGCACATACATGAATTCTGCAAGATGAAGAGGCGTGATATTCACGTTTGGAATAGTTGCAAGCAATACTTCCAGCGAAAGAGGGGCAAGGCAGTATTCTGGTTTATTCTCGAAGCCTTCATTTATTTTTGGCAGAGTATTTTGATTGAAATTTTCTAGTAGACGACGTACCGCATCGAGTCTGCTTTCTCTATTTATTTCGAGTCCCTTAAAGAACTTATCCATGTCTAATGCATGATCCGAGAAAAAGGAGCGCAATTCCTCCTTCGACGAAAAATGAGGAAGCTCGGCTATAAAATGGTAGCGAGCCCCTTCCACCAGAACGCTGAACTCGAGTCCAATATTTACCTTAAGGCCAAGGATATTGCCTGCTTCCAGCACTTCCTCCATCAGATCGATATCGGAAACCAGGCCATAAGCTACGGTCAACGACGATATGCCCTTTATAAAGGCATCCAGTACGAGCTGGGTCGGATTTTTTCTTCCGGATGTTGCAACATCATGGACATGGTCATCCCAGGCATATCCAAGTTCTCCAATCTTCATGCCATTCTCTGGCAGCTCTATGATATTTAACTCGTCGCAGAGCTTACGTATCACCTGGTGTTGTCCTTGTGTGGACATCGAAAAATCATAGAGTAATTCCAACTGACGTCGTTTATTCGAGCGGTGTTTTACAACTTCTTTGACCAGAGCCGACTGGACCCTTGCCGTATTCAATGGATAGTCGATGCTCGATGAACGAAAGGCGACATCGGCGAGGTTTTTTAGGGCTGTCAAGCGCCTGCTGGAGTTGCGAGAATCGAGGTCTCTAACCACCATCAGATAAGATTCTGCTATGGAAATTCTTCGGCGCTTAAACCAGCGGTTAGCTGCCTGAGGATGGAAAGGGGGAGGCGCAGTTATACTTTCAGGCTGATCTATCTTTACGTTGAGTTCACGGCGCATCTTGCGCAGCTCGGCCGAAAAACTGAGAGAAGAGATAAACTTATTGTATAGCCTGTGCAGCCTGGATTTCGCCATAATTCAATATAACCTATCCTTTCATATAAAACATCAGTCAAAAATAAAAAGGCTGGCCTCCGAATCCTTAGACCAGCCTACTGAATTGGAAATCTAACAGGATTCAGCGGTTGATACGCTGGAACTCCTCCATGAATTCTGCGGCTTTTCTAACATTATCGACAAGATTGGCATTATATATTGAAAACCGAATTCCACCTGTCGAACGATGCCCCCTAACTCCAACTATTCCAGCCGACCTTGCCTTCTCGATGAAGGTATCTTCCATTTCCGGCGTTTTGAGTCTAAATACAACATTCATCTGTGAACGGGAGCCCTTTTCAACCGGCCCTCGATAGAAGTTATCCGATAGATCGATGGCTTCATAGAGAATACGAGCCTTCTCTTCGTTGATTTCTTGCATTTTTTGGAGACCGCCGATTCTATAGAGCAGCCATTTTAGCATAAGGTTAAGTATATATATCGAGAAGCATGGTGGTGTATTATATAGCGAATTGTTCTCCGAAAAAGTGCGATAGGAAAGCATTGTGGGCAATTTGGACCCTTCCCGTGCAATATCCAGGAAGTCCTCTCTGATTGCGACAACGGTGACACCTGAAGGGCCAAGATTCTTCTGAGCGCCCGCATAGATGAGGGCAAGCTTATCGACCGGAAACGGACGAGAAAAAATATCGCTGGACATATCGCATACAAGAGGGGCTCCCTCCAACTCTGGCCAATATTGCCACTGAGAACCATAGATTGTGTTGTTGCTAGTCATGTGCACATAAGTCGACGAAGAGTCAATTTTTAGCTCTTCCTGCTTTGGAATTCGTGTAAAGCTACCATCCTTGTTTTCGGTACTGATGACATCGACAGATCCAAAATGCTGTGCTTCCCTCTTAGCAGCCTTGCTCCAGTGTCCAGTAACAACATAAGTTGCCTTACGTTTGCCAAAGAGGTAATTCATCGGAACCATAAAGAACTGCGCCGAAGCTCCACCGGTCATGAATAGGATCTTCCACTCGGGTCCCATACCTGCGAGTTTGCGAAAAAGCTCCTGTGATTCATTATGCATCGCCTCGTATTCGCTAGATCGATGAGAGACTTCCATGACTGACATGCCCGTACTCTGCCAATCCAGCATTTCCTCTTGAGCCTTCCGCAATACTTCCATAGGAAGCGCAGCTGGTCCGGCATTGAAATTTATCACTCGTTTCATGAAATTAATTCCTTTCTCATCTACCCACATATTTCTTGAGTCTTGCAACTATGCAATCCGCTAATCTCAGAAGATTTTCCTCGGTAGATGCTCCAATATGAGGCGCCATAAGCACATTAGGCGCTCCAAAGAGTGGAGAGCCTTCGGGTGGTTCCTTCGAATATACATCGGTCGCGTAGCCTGCAATTTTGCCGCATTTGAGGGCTTCGGCGATGTCTTTCTCCACAACAACCTGGCCTCTGCATGTATTTATAAGATAGACTCCATTCTTCATCCGGGAGATTATGGACGCATCGATCATGCCTCTTGTCTCGTCTATAAGTGGAATATGTAGGCTAATATAATCCGATAGCGCCAAAAGCTCATCGAAGCAGACAATTCTTACTATATCGGAACTCATTACATATTTATCGAAAGCAATCACGGACATACCAAAAGCCTTTGCCCTGTGCGCCAACTCCCGACCAATTCGCCCATTGCCTACGAGACCGAGTGTTTTCCCATAGAGTTCGCTCCTTTCAAGTTCTTTCTTAAGCCATTTTCCTTCTTTCATAGATATATCGGCTCGTACAAGATGATTGGGCATTGCGATCATAAACGCAAAGGCAAGTTCGGCAACCGCGATGCTGGAGGCTTCGGGAGTATTATCCACGATAATACCTTTAGTTCTTGCGTATTCGGCATCAATGGTATCAAGCCCAACACCTCCTCTTACAATGTATCTACAACGAGCTGCCCTATCGAGCATGGCTCCATCGACCTTTGTCCTGGAGCGAACTATCAACACCTCGGCCTCAGCAACCCGCGACATATCCGAAGTAACCTCGCCAAATTCCGCAAGTCGCTCCGGCAAATCAGGCGTAAAGGCATCTGCAAGCAGTATTAGCATTTGCACCTCCCGGTTTCGAAGGATAATACCACTCTTTGGAAATCTAGAATAGAATATATATGCAGACCTTCTCTACTGCTACGAACCTTGTGTATAAGAAAAGGTTCGGAGCGGTATGTTATTGTTGCGGCGAAATGATCCTAGATTCGATATAGAAGCGCTTCTCCGAAGCCTCGCCCAGCGAAAATGTCTTTCGAGGCATTAAGCCCTCATGAATCACAATGCTGAAAAGCGACTCTTTTTTTATAGGCGGAAGATAGATTCCCATATTTCCATTTTTGCGGCCAATAGTCTCTATGCTTGTGCCGCCATGTATGAAATCGATACCAAACCCTGGATGAACCTTGCGGTATTCATCGATGTACTCTTGAATGGTGGAGACTGCGAGCAGCGTTTTAGGTTTATCAAATCGAATCGTTCCCGACTTATTCTCCGTTACAAATGCAAAGATGTGAGAATCTTGCTCCGAATCGACCTCCGCAAATGCCTGCCTTGCATTGGATCTGTATTGTATCTCTGCGCCGACGGCGCTCAGCATTCGAAGGAAATCCGAAGCATCGATATTAAAGAGTACGCGATGAATAGGATGAAAGGGGAGCCCCTCATCATGGAGATTCACGAGCTCTACCAGCGCATAGCGTGCTGGATGCTCCGAGAGAATTCTCTGGGCGTCGGGCTTATCTCTGTATGCATTCTTTATCTCTTCCCAAATAGCTTTTGCTGTAGCAAGCGAATGATTTCCATCGCCAACCGCAAAGAGCAAAACATCATCCGCACCATTGTCATGACTATACCTCGCACGGAATGTACAAGGATCCGAGAGGTTTTCGAGAGCCTGTGCAATTCTGTCAAACTCCCTGTCTTCTCTCACAAACCAACCACGGATATGGCCTGAGTTCTGCATCAAATCGAAATCATAAGCTTTTTCGAGGTAATACCTTCGTTCATAGAGCGGCTCTATAAGAGTCTTCTTGGGATCATCAACTAAGAGCATAATGTGTGGTAGTTCCAGCGGAGCACCGCGCCTAATCCGCATACGAGGTGGAAGACGTTCCTTAATTGTGGCTTCTGTGGGCCGGATCAGCGTTTTTAAATCCTCACTATACTGATATTGTTCCAGATCGATTGCCACAATAAGTCCAAGTCTGGGCTTTTCTTGCAAGCATGTCGTCCGTTCCACCAGCACAAAGGCTTCCCCCCTCGAGGTGATTAGACCTTGTTCCAAATACTCATGCATTGTCCTATGTACAGCCAAGATTCGCTGATCGATGTCACTATCTTCGAGAAAGCATTCGGGAAAAATCAGTCTAAGGGTTGAAGGAGCATCGTTTACTTCGCGAGCCACATCCTCCCAATATTCGCGTTCTGAAGAATATTGATCGCATGCTATCACAGCCCATTTCCGATAATCGATGCCTTCTCTTGGCAGATATATCTCAGGAACTGAGATACCTAAATCTCTTAGTCTTTCGCGCATTTTTGCTTGCCTTAATCATCCAACATTCGATTAGATATCGGTGTCTTTCTATTTTGCCTTTAGGCCAAGATAATCGTCCAGGTGATAGCGCTCTCTCAACAATTTCAGCAAACGACGATAGATGAGCGAGGATACGAGAAGAGAAAGCAAAAATGCTATGCCGATCGCCCATATCAAGGCTTCTTGCGGAAGAAACTTAGAAAAAGCAACCGAATAGAGCAACATGAAAAGCACAAAACAAATCGCCATCAGAAGAATATTCGCCACGGTTGCTCCGACTATAAAGAGAGCAACCTTGCCTTTATTGGCTTGTTTCTTATTCATATCGATCCTCATCCCTTTTCAGACTGCGACGACTGTGCCTTCGGTTTGTGAAACTCTAGAATCAGAAATCCAAGTATCAAGAGAATCTCGCCAATAGTAATCGCAGAATCGGCAATATTGAAGGTCGCAAATCGCTCCATTCCAAGAAAACCATACATATTGACCGAAATAAAATCCACAACCCCTTGGGGTCGTAGAATTCGATCGATCAGATTTCCTATTCCTCCACCCACTATAAGACCTATAGAATATCTGAGTATCGGAGAAAGGCGTTCCGATTTGAAATAATAGAAAAGCAATGCTATAAGCACAACAATAGGCAAGCAAATAAAAAACAAAAATCTGAGCGGCTGCGGCGAAAGAGCACCGATGGAAAAGGCTGCCCCCCTGTTCCTAGTGTGCACTATCCACACAAAATCTCCCAGAATTCGTGCAAAAACCCTTCCTTCTGGAATATACTTTACAACGAGCGCCTTTGTAATCTGATCTACAATAATTATAATCCCAGAAAACAAAATAGGAACGAGAGGCACATTTTTCTTCATCTCACAATCCGGTGGGTATATCGAGGAAAATAGTATCGAGACCCAGCTCTGCGTGAGCTTTTTCCGCTATGGCCTTGACACCCCAGATCTCTGTAGCATAGTGCCCAGCGGCAATAAAGTTTATGCCACCTTCTATGAGATAATGGTAGATAGAATGCGAAGGCTCACCTGTTATATAGAGATCGATACCTTCCCTTATGGCTTCCAGAGACTCGAATGGGGCTCCACCCGATACAATGGCAACAGTATTGATCTCTTTCGGCCCGGCAGCAATTACGGATTTCGCAGCCGACCCATCCGGAAGAATCTTAGCTATGATTTTATCCAGTTTGGCTGGCTTTGGTAGAACACCCGACCATCCAATGCTAATGCCATGATATATGCCAAAAGGCTTTCTATCCTTAAGCTCAAGCAGATCCGCGAGACGGGCATTGTTGCCTACCTCGGAATGTTTATCTAGAGGAAGATGACATGCATAGAGAGCCATATCGGAATCAATTAGAATTTTGAGCCTTTCTCTAAGGCTGCCTATTATCGGTTCTGGCTTCCCCCAAAACAGACCATGATGGACAAATAAAAGATCAGCACCCACATTGTGCGCTCTTTTGATGCTTTCAGCGCAGGCATCCACCGCGACCGCCATCTTTTGTATGGGTTTTGAAGGACTGCAGGCAATCTGAATGCCATTGAGGGAATCATCGATCTGTCGAAGCTGATCGATTTCAAGAAAAGATCGAGCCCAATTGTCGAATTCAGCTAGTATCATGGAACTAGTATAAAAAAAAAGAACCCTTCATGGAAGGAGGCAGACCATAAAGGGTTCAAAAGCTATATAATGTCGTTTCGCCACCGACACTCGCTTATTGCTTTCAATTTGAATATATCACATTCTATAAATTGCGTCAATATTCTGAGACTACATTGGCTATGAAAAATTATGAAAATCTTACCAAATATTGTTAGATTTCACAATAGCTCACAAAATATACCATAATATGCGCTTTTGTGCAATAGGCAGAAACCTAATCCGTTTTGATAGCTGTGTCTTTGAGCCCCATTTCTTCGGACCCATATTTCATACTATAATCTGGCATAAACAGGAATATGCGGAGATAAAATGATCTATTGGAATGCCGATCTCGCCGCCAAAATAGCATGTAGTTCGGAAGATATGAAGATCTTGCCTTCTTATATCGATTACCTGGTAGACTCGGCCAAGAAGATTGCGCAAGGAGTCATGTTGCCTGATTCAGAGCAATTATCTTCCGAAAAAGATGACTTTTTCCGATATGGCCTCCTGCTGGTAAGCGAAGGTCTATCAGGTGAAATATTAGAAGAGATTCTCGCCGTGCTTCTATACGTAAGCAAGGTCGAAGGTATCGAATTTCTGAAACAATGCGTTGCCGCCGAGGCTATTCTTTCCATAGCAAATGGCGAGGATGAGGAAATAATGATCCGCAAACTCTTGCCATACTGTGGAATAGATGCAGCTCTTGACACCGTAGCACAAAGGAAATCAGAGCATGCTGATTGAACGCCTCGCCAAAATGTATGTCCAATGGGGAGCGCCTAAACAGTCTATCGAGTCGGATCGGAGAAGAAATCGCCAGATTCAAGCAGTCCGCGAATTCCTGGAAATCATCCAAAAAACGGGCGAAAACCGCAAGGAACTGTTCGAAGTATCACAACAATCCAAGAGAAAGGCAACCAAGCTGTCTTATCTCCTCCTTGCAAGCGACACCGAACCTGCAGCAGTCCGAGATTCCTTTTTGCGCTCTGGCCTCCTGTTCAAAGGGCAGCAAAATAATAAACCTGAGCTGCTCATGTGGTTGGCCGGGACAGAAGCATGCGCCAGGGGCATCCATCCTTATATCGTATTTCTTATTATGTCAGCATATTCCGGCCTTGAGGCAGCTAATTCGGAATTCCTATGGCTCAGGGAGAGGTCAAAGCTTCAAAATGCTAAGCTTACCGAATATATCGTGCCTGGAGATCTCACCGACAACATCGAAGAAGCGCTAAGCGAGCCTTTGAGGTTTAAGCGTACCATCCGAATTGCAGGTATGCCTTTGGCTGCATCCGCCTTTGCTGGATGCTCACTCTATTATATTGAACAGATCCTCGCGCTTGTTGGGCCTATTGGTTCATTCATCCTCACAGAAATGATAGCTGCAGCGCGGAAAAGACTTATTTCCGATGAAATATGTACCGCTCAGCAAGCTTTCCTCGATTTATATTCTCGGCAAGAATCCGAAAGCTCGGCTTTAGATAAAGGCCTGATGACAGGAATGGAAGCCTTTGAAGAATCTAGTCAGCCAGATCCTGACCTAATCCGTACAACGACCGATATAATTATGTCCGCCGAAGCGAAAATTCTCAAGGCAACTCTCTCTTCCATGAGCGATAACGAAATTGCTTCCCTCTTGCGATGCATCGAGCCCATTGCACATGAACGCCTCTTAAGCCTGATTTCGCAAGGGCGACAGAGGCGTATACTCACAGCCATTCAGCATACGGATAATGTGACTGGAGAAAAAATGCTCCGCGATGCCCAGCTTTTTGCGCAGAAATTGCTTTCATCTTATGCTCCAAGAAATCTTCGGCCTGGCGAGACCCTCAAAATTCCGGAGCTTTTGAGAAATCTCATTTCTTCATTGCTTGGAAGAGAATAAAAGATAGACTTCCCTCTAAGCGGTGCCGAGAGCAAAGCGCTAATAATCAAGGCAAAATAGCTCTAGAGAGACAAAACCAATGGCAAAGCCTGAAAACAATCTTGAACCATTGAGCTGGTATTCACTTCTGCAAAAGCTTATTAGCTCGCTCAGTTGCCTTTACCACGGCCTTGATCAATGTCACCCGTAGTCCGCCATCTTCGAGTTCCATAAGGCCATCGATAGTAGACCCAGCAGGAGTTGTAACCTGATCTTTGAGTTTAGCCGGATGTTCCCCTGTAACAAGCACGGTTTTAGCCGCACCAAGCACAGTCTGTGCTGCCAGCTCGATGGAAACCTCGCGAGGCAGCCCCATCTTTACGCCACCATCGGTCAGTGCTTCAATTATCAGGTAAACATAGGCAGGCCCAGAACCGGAAAGACCTGTAACGGCATCCATGTACTGCTCATCTAAGACAAGAGCACGGCCAACCGATTCGAAAAGCTGCTTGACTTTCTGGATTTTTGATTCTTCTGTAAAGTTCGCCGGTGCCATTGCGGTCATGCCTTCACCGACAAGCACCCCAAGATTTGGCATAGTGCGAATGAGTGCCACTTTTCGAGCAAGCTTTTTCTGCATCGAGTCGAGCGTGACACCCGCAACGGTCGAGACGACAACACTTTCATCGGAAATGATATCAGCGATTTCTTGAAGTACGTCGAAGATTGTCCTGGGTTTGACCGCAATGAGAATGATCTCAGACTGCCTTGCCACTTCGCGGTTTCGAAGCACCGCAGTCACATTATATCTATCCTCTAGATTCTTCCTGTGCTGTTCGGTTCGTACAGACAGAATTACATCGGAAGGAGTCAGCAGCCCTTTTGATAAAGAGCCCGCGAGAATCGCCTCTCCAATTTTACCAGCACCAATTATGCCGAGCTTGTATTGCATGACTCCTCCCTTCAGCCGCGCAAAGCTGATTCCAGGATCACGGCGCTATCAGTCTTTTCATCGCGGTATTTTACAATACAAGGCGCCGCAAGCGAAATGCCCAGACCCTCTGCATAAGAACCGCGAGCAGGTCGAGTGCCAGGAACGACAACCGCATTCTCCGGCACTTCGCTATAGAAATCCATCCCCCTAACTAAATCGAAGATCCTTGTACCCTTGGTGATAATCACGCCAGGAGCGAGAACTGCTCTTTTCTTTACCAGAATGCCTTCGAAGATCCCACACATCCCACCGATAAAGACTTCGTCTTCGATAATCACGGGATTTGCCTGCGGTGGTTCGAGCACCCCTCCGATCTGTGCCCCTGCCGATAGATGCACCTTCTTGCCTATTTGCGCACAAGAGCCAACCAAAACATGGCTATCCACCATTGTGTCCTGATCTACAAAGGCACCTGTATTGATATACGAAGGCGGCATTATCACGACTCCTTGGGCAATATAAGCGCCTCTCCGCACCGCACTTCCTCCAGGTACAATCCGCACACCATCGGAACGAGCAAAATGCCGAGGCGGAAAGGCTGGTCTATCGTAAAAACCTTCTGCTGGCCAAGACCATTCAGCTATGCCGCCTGCTCGAAAGCCTGAAAGAATGGCTTGCTTAACCCAAGCATTGACTTTCCAAGAGCCATCCAAAAGTCTATCGACGACTCTTATTTTGCCATTTTCCAACAATTCGAGGAATAGAGCCCATTGTTCCCTATCAAAGCGACCTTGCTCAAGAAAAATTCCCTCAAGGATCTGGGCAGCATTATTCACTTCTGCGCCAGAATTCATTTCATTGCAAGAGTTCATCACACCGCCCATATCCATAACCGCAGCCTAGCGCCGCCAGGACGCTCTCCATGAGTTCCTTTGTTGCCCTTGCTGCCGATACAAGCGGCAGTCTCAGCCGATCTCCTGTTAGTCCGCAAAACTTGAGTGCGGTCTTTAGAGGAATGGGATTTGATTCCACAAACAGCGCATCCATAAATGGCAGAAGTTCCCTTTGCATAGCCATCGCGTCCTGGCGGCGCCCTGTTCGCGCAGCGTCCACCAGCGCTCTAAATCGCCTTGGCAGTACATTCGCGGCTACGCTGACAAGACCTTCTGCTCCTACGGAGATAGAAGCAAGTGCGAGAGCATCGTCGCCGGATAGCACTGTCTTTCCTTCGGGTAAAGTGCGACAAATCTCACCTATCTGAGCTATGTTGCCGGAGGACTCCTTTACCGCCACAATATTCTCGATCTCCCAAAGCTGCTTTAGCACAGAAGGCGCAAGATTTAGCCCGGTCCGCCCAGGAACATTGTAAACAATCACAGGCTTGTCGCCCGCCGCCTCTGCAACTGCCTTAAAATGAGCGGTAAGACCAGCTGGGGTTGGCTTATTGTAATAAGGAACGACTACAAGCACCGCGTCGGCTCCAAGATCTACCGCCTCCTCAGTCAAGCGAACCGCAGCCTTA
>Ga0302247_1002671_pt1 | contig 11223 bp, 8 predicted proteins | sample AAG_UR_Ile_MG_FD_193529 | JGI IMG/M metagenome (GOLD analysis project Ga0302247, IMG submission 193529) | Enriched activated sludge microbial communities from anaerobic digester in WTTP, New Holstein, Wisconsin, United States - AAG_UR_Ile | ecosystem: Engineered > Bioreactor > Anaerobic >...
CCATCTTTTGGTAGATATCCGCCATCTCGTTGCTGAAGATCTCCGCGGCGGTCCGGCCGATGATTTCCTCCTTATTCCGGCCCGCGTAGAGTTCGAACTCCCGGTTGCAGGCCTGATACCGGCCCTGAAGATCTTTGCAGAAGATCGGGCTGGGGATGGTGTCGATCAGGCTCCGCAGGAAATTCAGGAGCCGCCGGGATTCCCCCGCCAACTGCAGGCGCTGTTCTTCCAGTTCCTTGCGCTGGGTGACATTCTTGAACATGCCCTCATGGTACAGGACATTGCCGTCGCCGTTCCGGACGACCCGCGCGTTCAGCGCGACCCACACCGGCCCGCCGTCTTTACGCCGGAACTTGACCTCGAAATTCTCTATTTGGTTGTTTTCCCTCAACAGGCGCCTTACTTCTTCCCGTTCGCCGGGATCCTGGTAGATCTGGGCGCCGATGTCGGTTATGGCATTGATCAGCTCACCGGGGGAGTCATAGCCCAGAATTATGGCGGCATGGCGATTGGCCCGATGGATGCGGCCCCGGGGCGTCACTTGATACAAGCCGATGGGAAGATTTTCAAAAAAATCCCGGTAAGCCTCTTCCTGGCTCTGAAGGGCCGCGAACCGGCCGCGGAGTTCCCTCAATTCGGAATCAAGTTGCAGGTTGGTCTTTTCTTCGTCGGACATCAGGGACAAACCTGAATTATGAAAAAACGTCGATATATTAAGCGGTTGTTATGGGCGCCGGGAATTTGGTCCGGGGGTGTTGCCGACTGCGGGCTCGGGCGCGACGGCGGGCTGGGAATAGCCCTTTCCGTATGGCTTGGGGGCATTGTAAACGATCCGGTCGCAACACAAACCTACCCAGCCATGTCCGTATTTCAAGATCTTTACTGGGCGCCCGCAGTGGGGACATCGATATTCGTCCATCTCGAACCGAGAAACTCCTATAACCCTTGGGAACGTTATTTTGAGCGGCCGCAATATATGAGCGGATAAAGATGTTAATGTCAATCGTTTATTTTCAGGTAAATAATGGGATGATAAAATACCTATTGATCGAGGCTTTCGAGATAGGAGAGGAGATTGGCCTTCTTATTGTTCAAGCCAAGCTTCTTCCTTATATTTTTCCGGTGTACGTCAATGGATCCGGGGGCGGAGCCCATGACCTTCGCGATTTCTTTCGTCGTCCGGCCGGATTTGATCAGGGAGGCCACCCGCATCTCCCGCGGGGTGAGGTTGAAGCGGCGGATATTCTTCAGAAGGGGTGTGGCGATTTCCTTAAGATGGGTTTCGATGATCTCGATATATGCCTTCTGCTCCAACTCCAGTTTACCCTTTTTCATCTGTTCCACATAGGGCAAAACAAGGTTCCGGACGTTCAGGATGAACCGTTCCTCCAGATCCTTCTTGTCTTCTTCCCGTTGGGCCAGAAGCACCTTGAGGGTCGTGTTGAGTTCCTGCAGCGTAACGTTTTTGCTTTCCAATTCCGCCGTCCGCTCCCGGATCATTTCCTCGAGATAGCGGCGGTGTTTGCTGAGTTCTTCCTCCACGCTGATACGTCCGGTGATGTCCTGTACGCCGGCGATGGCCCCCTGGTAATTCCCGTCTTCGTCGATGATCGGCGTGCTCATCAGGGAGGCATAAAGGCGGGAGCCGTCCTTCCGGAGAAAGACGAAATCGTGGCGCTCCTTGATCCCCGCCTGCCGACGGGCGAGATTATTCCGGGCGACGGCGGTTTGTTCCTCGTCCATGAAGGTGAACAGATGACGGCCCAACATCTCCGGCCCAGCATAGCCCAGCATCTCCGCCATGTATTGATTGACGAAGGTGGTAAAGGCATCCTTGTCGATCTGCCAGATCCCTTCATTGATGTTTTCGACCAGCAGGCGGTATTTTTGCTCGCTTTTCAAGAGGGCCGTATAGGCCTCCCGGCGTTCCATCGTCCCCGTCATGACCGTCCACAGGCACTTTTGTTCCTCCAGGGTCAGGACGGCGGCATTGAACAGTCCCAGGACCACCGTGCCGTTTTTGTCCCGCACCGGAACTTCCAGGTTTTCCACCCGGTCCTTTTTGGCCAGTTCTTCAAGGAAAACAGCATATTGATCTTGCGTGAGGAAACCCGTCTCCACCCAGGTACGGCCGATGACCTCCGCGCGTGTTCCCCCGGCGAAATGGAGAAAGGCATCGCAGACCGAGAGGAAACGACCGTCTTTTCGGGATGTGACGCCGATGGGGATCATCCCGCGGATAAACATCAGCTTTTCTTTTTTTATCATCATACCGGCAGCCCGTTGAGGAAATTGGATTTCTTAATTACCTATCACTTTCTTCATGATAGCGCAATGCCGTTTTCTGATGACATCTACTGAGGGCTTTGCATAACTGCGGAAAAATGGTTCGCAAGCGGTGAATCAAATGTTTTCGCCGTTGCGTGATTGAACTTAACGCTTGGTAATGAATAAGGTTTATACGTTACCCATTCAGAGGCGAAAAAGATTTCTGAGCCGCGGCGAAGCCATTTTTCAAAGGTCTCCTACTATGAAAATGCCGTTTTCATGCTTCGTGGCGCTCCAGGGGGCATGAAGGTATTTTACGTAAGGAACGGTCTTTATCATCGCCCCGTTGTTATGTTATAAAGGATCCGTCTTCGTTAAAACAGCCAATACAGGTAATAAGGAGGAGCCCATATGAAGAGTAACGCGATTAAAGCGGTTGTTGTGTTGGCGACGGTCCTGCTTTTCCTGGTTTCCATTTATGTCCCGCCGGGGGGCGCGGCCCCGAAAGCGGCGGATAACGGCGATCTCAAACGGCTGGTGGCCAACCTCCACTGGCTGGGGCATGACGCCTTCCGTATCGACGCCGGCGGTCTGGTCATCTACATCGATCCGTTCATGCTGAAACCGGGGTTACCCAAGGCGGACCTGATCCTCATAACCCATGAGCACATGGATCACAACAACCCCGGCGATGTGGCGAAGATCATGAAAGAAGGTACGATCATCATTACGGTGGCCAGGGGGGCCGAAAAGCTCTCCGGCGACGTCCGGATCATCAAACCAGGGGAGGAAATGACCGTCCGGGGCATCCCCATCCGGGCCGTACCGGCATACAACACCAACAAGTTCCGAAGCCCCGGCGTCCCCTTCCATCCCCGGGAATTGGGCTATGTGGGCTACCTGATCACCGTGGGGGGCGTGACCATCTACCACGCCGGTGATTCCGATTTCATCCCGGAGATGAAGGGGCTCAAGCCCGACGTGGCCCTCCTGCCGGTGAGCGGCACATATGTCATGTCCGCCGCGGAGGCCGTCGCCGCCGCCGCGGCCATAAGCCCACGGGTCGCCGTGCCCATGCACGTAGGCGGTCCGGTCGGAAGCGTGAGCGCGGCGGAGGATTTCCGATCGCGGGCGACGGTGCCGGTGCTGGTACTGCCGCTGGAAAAGTAGGGGGAGATCGCCCAATCCTTTCCTCACCAAGCCTTCAGATGCTTGAGGGATGCCACGGCATGGAAGGTGTTTTCCAGATTGGCGATGCCGCCATGTGTGGTGCGGGAAAACCCTCCGGTCATGTTCTGTGACCACAGGATAATTTCGCGGCAGGTTTCGGGATATACGGGCCAGCCGCCGGTGATGAGGCGGGCCTGAAGACCCCAGAAGATATGTTCGATGTATCCCGGCAAGGTGCGGGGAACATTGACATAACCGAACAGCATATTTTCGCATCGGGAGATGAAATCGCCGGTCCGGCGGTCCGCCGGCAAGACCTCCAGCCATTGGAGAATGGACAGGGCCTGGGCAGTTTCTATTAGGGTGCCATATTCCCTGCCGTAGCCACCATCCGGGGTTTGCAGGTTCAGGACAAAGGCGGAGATTTCTTCCCCGATGGGGCGGGCTATGGGAATATCACGCTCGCAATGCAGATCCACGAGGAGATAGATGTTCTTGAAGATCGAGGCCTCGCCGGTGGGAACGAGGCGAACATCGTAGGTGTGGAGTTGCCTTTTCAGGTAAGGGGCGTGATCGTAACGGGGCGCCTGACCAAGCAGCGACAGACCCTTCAGGACAAAATAGGCGATCGGAAGGTTTTCGAAGCCGCCGTCGGCGTATTGAAAGGACTTGAGAAAGCTTGCTGTTTCCCCGTCCTGGTCTCGTGCTCCCAGCAAGTGAAGGATGCCCAGCGCCCAGTAAGTATCCGAGCTGTTGGGCTCCTCCAGCCGATAGAAACAATAGCCGCCCTCCCGGCAACGCCGGTCGCGGACGTAGCGGCTGACCCTTTCCTGACGATTCAGATCCATTTTCATGATCGGTCGCACCGCCGATTATGCCAAGGGTTTGTGAAATACCGCCGCACGTCCCAACTCCGCCTCGATCTCGAGCAGGCGGTTGTATTTGCAGATCCTTTCGCTGCGGCACAGAGATCCGGTCTTGATCTGCCCTCCCCCCATGGCCACGGCAAAATCTGCCAGGAAGGTGTCTTCCGTTTCCCCCGAGCGGTGGGAGATCACGTAGCCCCAGCCCGCCCGGCGGCATAGTTCGATGGCGTGAATCGTCTCCGTGACGGTGCCGATCTGGTTGAGCTTGATCAGGGCGGCATTGGCCGTTTTCTCTTTTATCCCCCGGGTTATGAGCTTGGGATCGGTGACAAAGATATCGTCGCCGACGATCTGGATGCGATTGCCTTTATTGGGCGTTCCATCCAGCTTGATCATGAGTTCGTCGATCTCCGTTTGCGCAGCGTCGGGTCCATGTCGAGGATGACCGGGGCGATGATCTCGTTGACGTTGGCGACGGCCTTCATTACCCCTTTGCCGCCGTAGCGGCTTTTCCCTCCGTCCCGCAGCTCCACCGCCTCATGTTCCCCCGTCGAGGCCCCGGAAGGGCAGCAGGCGGAGGTCCGGATGCCGTTGGTCAGGGTGACGAATGTTTTTATCGTGGGATTCCCCCGGGAATCGAGGATCTCCATGGCATGGATCGCGGCAATCTTGGCTTTCATGTTTTCATCTCCGTGTAATGGTGCATCTGTTTATTAATAAACGGGAAGCGCTTTTGGGAAGGAATAAATCATTTATTGTCGGGAAAGGGGTTTTTTGAACTTGTCGCCGAAAGAAGGATGGCGTTGATAATATTTGTCTGGGTGGCACAAAAAAACTCCTGCCGGGAAATCCGGTAGGAGTTATCAGCCTCGGGGGCGTTTCCACGGTGAACCCCATCACCATTTGCGCTGCCCATACCACGACGCGACCAGGGTGTCAAGGGAGTTGTTTTTCCCCCCTCTTCGGGATTGACGGCCACCCTTAGGTTCCTGCCGATTACAAGCGGCGTTTGTATTGACAGGAAGCCAGGTTTTATAGTATCCGGCAATCATTGACAAGACATGTAAGACGGGTGATGGAGTTCACCTGACAACCGCCGCACCGGCTGATGACTCCTGCCAAGCAAGTCGCTTCCGGAGGGAGCAGGCAAGGCGGCGAAGGCAAGCCGAGACTCCCCCAGGAGACAAACTGGAGGAGTTTTTTTATGGAAGGGATGAACAAAAACGTCCAAGCGATCCAGACGACGTCCGGGCAGATCCTGGAGGTCGTGCAAACGGTCTGCGACAACCTGCGGATCGTCTCCCTGCAACGCGCCGCGCATGTCTGTCGCTCCCTGGTCCGGCAGAATCCCCTCATCGACGTGGCCATTCTCGGCCAATTCAAGGCGGGGAAGAGTTCTTTTCTCAACAGCCTCATCGGCCGGACTCTCCTGCCCGTGGGCGTTATTCCCGTCACGACCGTCATTACCCGGATCCAGCACGGACCGGTGGAGCGGGCCATGGTCACCCATTTCGACGGCGCCCGGACGGAGATCGCCCTGGAAGACCTGGATGCCTACTCCTCGGAGGCAAAAAATCCCGGCAACCAGAAGGACGTCGCCGTCGTCGATATCGAGCTTCCCTCCCTGGAAGATTACGCCGGCCTCCGCCTTGTCGATACCCCCGGCCTGGGCAGCGTCTTCAAGTACCACATGGAGACCGCGGAGAACTGGCTGCCGGAGGTGGGGGCGGCCCTGCTCGCCATCAGCGCCGATCGCCCCCTCTCCGAGCACGACCTGGCTCTGATCCGGGATCTCCAGCAATACACCCCCCGGATCGTCCTGCTCCTGACCAAGGCGGACCTCCTTCAGGCCGACCAGCAGCGGGAGGTCGTCCAGTTCTTCAAGGACACCTTGCAACGGGAGCTGAAACAGGAATTCCCTATCTTTCTCTATTCCAACCGGAACGAAATGGAAAAATACCGGCACCGTCTGGAGATGGAACTCCTCTATAAACTCTCGGCGAACCGGGATGCGGAGTTCGGCCGGATCCTCCAGTACAAGGCGGTTTCCCTGGCTAAGAGCTGCGAGAGCTATCTGGAGATCGCAAGGAAGGCATCCGAACAGGCCGATACGGATCGGGAGGCCCTGAAGGAGCAGATCATGGGCGAAAAGGGAAACTACACCCAGATCCACGAAGAATTGATCGTCATGACCCGCGCCCAGTCCATCCACACCCGGACCAACATTGAGAAGTCTCTGGAACGATTCAAACGGCCTCTCCACGATCGTCTCGTCGCGGCCCTGAAGGAGGAAATGCCCCGGTGGCAGGGGAACCTGTGGCAGCTTACCCGGCGCTATGAGGAGTGGCTCCGGGAGAACCTGACCGTCGAGCTCGACGAGATTTCCGCCAAGGAGCACAAGCACTTCTTCGGAACGATGATGAAGGCCCATGCCGCCCTGGACCGCTATCTGGAGTCTTTCCGCGCCCGTCTCGGGGCCAATATCGAAAGGGTCCTGGGCGTCAAGATGGCCCCGGCGGAATGGAATCTGGAAGTGACGCCCCCCGTCCGCCCGGATATTTCCATCGGCCATGTTTTCCAGTTCAATTTTGATCTGTTGTGGTTTCTTTTTCCCATGTCGATCTTCCGCGGCCGTTTCGAGCGGCATTTCGTTCGCAAGCTTGCCGATGCGGTATATGTCAACGCCTCCCGCCTCGCCGCCCAGTGGGAAGAGCGGATCAACCGGGCCATCGAAGAGATGCGGAAGCAGGCGGCGGGATATATCCGGGAGGAAATGGCCACCCTCGACGCCCTGCTCTCCCAGAATCCGGGGCGGACGGAGGATATCCGGCGCCTGACGGCGGAGCTAGAGGGGGCGGTCCGCCGCCTGGAGGGCGATTGAAAATGGAAGAAATTTGATTTTGGTACGATTTGTTCACGATGACAAGAGCTTTGCATAACTGTGGAAAAATGGTTCGCAAGCGGCGAATCAAATGTTTTTCGCCGTTGCGTGATTGAACTTAACGCTTGGTAATGAATAAGGCTTATACGTTATTCATTCAGAGGCGAAAAAGATTTCTGAGCCGCGGCGAAGCCATTTTTCAAAGGTCTCGATGACAAGATCCTGCCGGAGCAAAGAAATGCGCGCACCACCCCATAATGAGGATAATTATGAATGAAAACAACTGTGTCTTTTGTGAGATTGTTGCCGGACGGGCGCCGGCCCATATCGTGGCCGAGGATGAACTGTCCCTGTGCATCCTCGATATCCACCCCTATACCGCGGGCCACTGCCTCGTCATCTCCAAACGCCATGTCCCCTGGTGGCATGAACTGACCGACGGGGAGAACTCCAGCCTCTTCAAGCTCGCCGGGACGGTGGCCAACCGGATGATGAAGAAGCTGGAACCGGATTTTGTTTTCCTGTACGCCCGGGGGAGGCGGATTCCCCATACCCACCTGTTTCTCATTCCCACCTACAGCGGCGATGTCCTGGATCGCTTCTTCAACGCCCTGGAGAATTTTCAGGAGTCTCCGGCAACCCTGGCGGGGCTCAGGGAGCCGGTGGCGATGCAGGCGGCGGCGGACCTGCTTCGGGAAGATTAGCCCCGGGATCGGGACCTGAATTAGTATATTGTCACCAGCGCGTCTATGTGGTATGGCGATTCCCCTCGCCGTCGATGAATAAACGGCCCTCGCGGCCGTGTTGCCGAGGACGGCGGGTTATTAAAAAATTGACAACCCAACCCGATATGACGGCGGTGGCATGAAAGACACGGGCAAGTCCAAGCAGGAACTAATCGCGGAGCTGACCTCCCTCCGGGCTCGGCTTTTGGAGTTGGATGCCGGAGGCGGGACTCCGGTGTCGCCCGTCTTGGTCTGGGAAACCTGCGACGGCATTTTTTCCTCTTTTCCCTTCGGCATCCTGGCGATCGATAGAAATGGCGTCATCTCCTATGTGAATCCCGCCTTTGTCCGGATTAGCGGTTACCGGCTCCCGGAGCTCGGCACGGAGAAACAATGGTTTCAAAAGGCATTTCCCGACCGGGAATCACGCCGGAAGGCCCTGTCCGTATGGGTCCGGTATCAAACCAGTCAGGTGCAGACTGAAAGGGTGTTTCAGATTGTCTGCAAAAACGGCCGGACCAAAACCGTGGACATAGACCTCTCGCTTGCCGCTGACGGCACGGTGATCTCCATACTGGCGGAAGCCGGCCGGATTGCCGACGAGGAAAGATTCGCCACCGAGAAGGAAGAACAATGGCGGCTCCTTCTGGATATCATGAACGAGGGGTTCGTCACGGTGAACGAAGCGGGGATCCCCGTCTTTGCAAACCAGCGTTTATGTGACATTATGGGCTACAGTAGGGAGGAGATCATCGGCCGTCCCTTGGCCCTCTTCCTCGATGAAGACAGCCTGGAGATTTTTCAGGAAGAATTTTCCCGCCGGTCCCGGGGGGAAAAGCAAGCCTATGAAATAGTCTGCCGGCGCCGGAACGGCGAAAGAAGGCATCTGATCCTTTCCCCCCAGCCTCTATACGACCGTAGCGGCCGTTTTGTCGGCAGTTTCGCCACCTGCATGGACATCACGGAACGAAAGGAGATAGAGGAGGAGCTGCGCCAATCACAACGGCGCTACAAGGACTTGGCCGAGGATTACCGTGCCATTGTGGAGAATTCCACCGAGGGGATCTATCGCAGCACGCCCGCCGGCCGTTATATCATGGCCAATCATGCCTTTGCCCGCCTCCTCGGTTATGATTCCCCCGAGGCGTTGCTGGCCGAAGTGACGGACATCGGCGGTCAGGTTTATGTCGATGCCGCCGTCCGGGAAGATACCATCCGCACGGTTATCGCCGCCGGGCGCGGTGAGGTGGAGGTGCAGGTCCGGCGACGGGATGGAAGCCTGATATGGCTGGCCAACAGTATCCGGGTGGTTTACGATCAGGCGGGGGAGATCAGGTTTCTGGAAGGTGTGGCCCGGGATATTACGAAACGCAAGGAGGCGGAGCGGGTCCTGGAGATTTCGGAGCGCAAATACCATGCCCTATTCAACCTCGCCTCCGTGGGAATTGTCGTGACCGACGCCTCCGGAGGGATAATGGAGGCGAATCCGGCCTGGCAGCGCATGACGGGCTATACGGAACCGGAATACCGGGACCTGCCGCCGCCGGTTCACTACATCAGTCAGGAGGAGCGCCGGGCCATTCGGGATCAGTTGGCCGCTGCCGGGATGGTCCGCAATTACGAGGTATCCCTGCGACACAAGGACAACCACCGGATCGTGGCGCTGTTGAATTCCGATCTGTGTGCCATGGAGGGGGAAAAGGTCATTCTTTCCCAGACCATCGATATCACGGCGCGCAAACGGGAGGAAGAGATCCTTCGCCAGAGCGAGGAACGCTATCGGATGATCCTGAGCAACATCGAAGAAGGATATAACGAGGTCGATCTCACCGGCCGGTTCACCTTTTTCAATGCCTCGTTTCTACGGTTGACCGGCCGGAGTCATGACGAGCTTATGGGCGCCCATTATGGCGTATGCACGGACAAGGAAAATCAGCGGCGGGTGCAGAGGGCCTACCATGAAGTCTTCCGGACGGGGAGACCCTTGAACTGCTTCAGTTGGGATATCTTTCACAAGGACGGGGCCAGACGCCATATCGAGGTTTCAGTCAGCATCATCCGGGATACCGCCGGTCGGCCGACGGGATTCCGGAGCGTGGCCCGGGATGTGACGGAACGCCGGGAGGCGGAAGATGCCCTGCGCCGGAGCGAGGATAAATACCGCCGCATCTTCGACAATTCGGTGCTGGGCATCTATCAGACCACCCCGGAGGGCCGGTTAATAAATGCCAACGCGGCGATGGCCCGGATCCTCGGATATGAATCGCCGGAGTCATTGATGGCGTCCGGAACCGATATAAAAACGATGATCTACGCCTTACCGGAGGACCGGGACCGGGCGCTGGCGATCATGGAAAAGGAAGGGGTGCTCAGAGACTTCGAGGTGCGCTGCCGCCAAAAGAACGGCGGTTTGGTCTGGGTGTCGTTGAATGCCAGACCCGTTCGTGACGACCGGGGGCGGGTTTTGTATCACGACGGCACCGGCCAGGACATCGACGACCGCAAACGCGCCGAGGCGGCCCTCCAGGAGATCCGGCGGCGTTACGAGGAACTCCGGGCCGCAACCGGGAGCGCCGTCCCCGGAGAAAACCCCATCATTTCTGATAGCGGTGCAGGATCCCCCAAACCTCCCCGCAGGCCCGCTGGTAAAGGGGTTCCTCGACGGAGTCCTTGAAGTTAGGGTAGTCGATGCCCTCCACAAGGGCCTTGATCCTCTCCACCACCTCCCCCCGGGGCAGCAGGGTCCGGTAAAGATAGTCCCGCCCCGAAGTCTTCGTAACCCGGGCGTCGGGAAAGATATCACGGATGTGATCGGGGAATCGGGCCCGGACAATGAGGGTGTCGGGATCGCGAAAATCCTGGATGATCGACAGAAATGCCTTGTCGGTAAAGATCCACATGGGTTGAAACCTCCTTAGAACCCGTCAGGAGGAACGGCGGCGCCCCGCCCTGGGGACCGGCGCCGGGCGCTTACGTACAATGATCTCGCCCGCCAGGGCCAGATAATCCTCGGCCCCGTAACTCTTCGGGGCATAGCGGAAGATCGTCTGTCCGTAACCGGGGGCCTCGGCCAGGCTGATGTTTTCCCGGATGATCGTCTTGAAGAGCTTGGCGCCGAAGCGTTCCCCGATCGTTTCCACGATGCCCTTGTTGAGCTTCCGCCGGGCGTCGTAACGGGTGCCGATGATCCCCGTGATCTCCAGGTCCCGGTTGAGACGCTTTTTCACCGTATCGATGGTTTCGATGAGCTTGCTCATCCCTTTCAGGGCCAGGAATTCCGTCTGCAGGGGGATGTAGATCTCCCGGGCGGCGG
>Ga0302247_1002675_pt1 | contig 11211 bp, 9 predicted proteins | sample AAG_UR_Ile_MG_FD_193529 | JGI IMG/M metagenome (GOLD analysis project Ga0302247, IMG submission 193529) | Enriched activated sludge microbial communities from anaerobic digester in WTTP, New Holstein, Wisconsin, United States - AAG_UR_Ile | ecosystem: Engineered > Bioreactor > Anaerobic >...
CGTCGGCGGGCATGTCGGCGGCCGGAGCGTCGGCGGGCATGTCGGCGGGCATGTCGGCGGCGGGGGCGTCGGCGGGCATGTCAGCGAGCTTCTGCATCTCTTCCATCTTCTTCATATCGTCGTCGGACATCTTGAGCAGGCACTTCGCGAACTCTTTGCAGTCGCCCTTGCCGGCGCACTTGGTCATCTCTTCGGCTTCCTTCCAATTCTTTTTGCACTCAGACACGAACTTGTCCTTGGTGCCGAAAGCCTTGCCCATCTCCTCAAGGAGCTTGACATCCTTGGAGCAGGTCGTGACCTTGTCATACAACTGGCCACACTTTTTGCCCTTGCTGTCGCAGCCGGCGAAGAAAGACAGGGAGAAAACCACCATGGACACGAGAACGATCATCTTTTTCATTGCGTTAGAGCTCCTTTCAAAACAGACCTGAGAAATATGAAGTTACACAAAAAAACCACAATGGTTTTTTAGGTTATCCTCAACATCACGAAAACGCACTTTACCGATATTTCGCGTGGTGTCAAGAAAGTTGTTCGGAATTTTTGGACCGCAAAAAATGGGAATGATTTCAACGGGATTGGTAAAATCGAGGTCTACTGGACGGGGGGCGGGGTCACGGCCTCCGGGTCGTCTCCGGCCGGTGGAGGCTGGATTTCCTCACCGGGATCCGCGCCCGGGCCGGCGGGCGGCGGGGGTTCGACCGGGTCCGCGGGCCCGGGACCGGTGGGCGGGGTGGTCCCGTCGGCACCGGCGGGTTCGCCGGCCCCGCATTGCAGCAGCGTGCCGGTGATGCGGATGTGCAGCAGGCCCTTCTCGGTGCTATGGTCATACTTTTCCATGAACACGACCATGACGCGGCGCGACAGGGCCTGGTTGCGCAGGTCGTTGAGCGCATAGCGCCAGACCACCTCCCCGGACTCGGGGGCCGCGGCGCGACCGACGATCTGTCCGGCGGGTGTGCAGCCGGGCTGCATCTTGTCGATGACGGACACGCCCGCGGCGGCCGGGGTCAGCGAGGGTGTGTAACTGGGGGCGGTGGGACCCTGCGGCCGGCAGGCGGCGGCGGACACCAGGACGAGCAGCGAGAGCAGGAACAGGCGTTTCATGTTTTCACCTCACCTTCTTGGGTTCTCCGGACCGGGTCCGGTGGCACCAGTCCCGAAGGTATACCCGAGTGTTCCGGAAATGCAAACCCCCGCGTCGCGTCGCGGTGGTGGTTTTTCCATCCGGCGCGACGTCGATCACGAAAACCAAGCCTTGTGCAGACCCGCGATCTTTGATATGCATGGTTTTCCCGATCCGGGCCCGCCTCGGCGGCGTCGCCGGCAGGTCCGCGCAGATCGGGGTTGGCAAGTTTTTTTCTGCACAGCTAGGAGGCAGTCATGATCATTTTGCGCAGTCCCGGAGATGGCGGGTATGTCGACCGCGAGCAGAAGGTTCCCCTCCACGAGCTCCCGAACTGGGGCAACGCCCTGGTGGTCAACACCTCGCGTCCGTTCCAGGTGCGCTGTTCCATCGGGGACAAGTCCCGCACCTTCTTCCGCTTCGCCAAGATCCCGACCATCCCGGTCGAGTTCCCCGTCCCCGAGCTGGACTCCGAGCGTTACAACATGGACGGCTGGGACCACCTGGCCATCACCCTCCACCTCGAGAAGGATCTGGCCGCGCTGGACCTGCAGGGCCGGTTCGGGCGCGACGACAACTCGCTGATCGTTCGGGCTCGGCTCGTGCGCAACGCCGTCAACGAGACCAAGGAGGACAAGGTCACCATCGAGAAGAAGGACGGCGAGCTGCCGGCCACCACGGTCTTCGATCTCATGCAGGTCCGCTCCAAGAGCGGCGATCCCCGGTACGCGCGGTTCTCCGATCAGTACCCGCTGCTGGACGTCGAGGGCGTGGCCGCCATGATCACGCGCTACGTCAAGGAGCTTCGCTCGGCGTGAGCCGTTTCCAAACGCAAGGAGAGTACGATCCATGTCTACGATTCACCCGACCCACCTGGATGGCAACCCGATTCAGGATCTGCCGCTCTCGGCGCTGCTCCAGCCGGCCTCCGACATCGTGAAGGCCTCCGGCCTGGAGTCCATCAGGCAGATTGGTTTTCATCACAAGAAGGACTTCCAGTTCTTCTTCGAGTTCGACGCCGGCCGCCCGAGCGGCGAGATCCGCCCCATGTTTCCCGCCATGGACGCCGAAGAACTCATGGCCGAGGGGTGGGAGCATCTGGCCCTCGAGGTGCACCTGGCCGTGCAGAAGGTGACCCTCGTGGTGCGAGGCTACTACTTCCGCGAGCCGGTGCCCCTGGACTTCCACCTGACGATCCAGCAGGGGCCGGCCGGCTACCTGAAGGACACCATCGCCATCACCGACCGGCGCATCCAGGAGACCGAGAACTCCTCGTTCAAGGACATCATGGAGATCCGCCTGAAGTCCGGCGATCCCAAGTATGCCGGCGCCAACGACATCTACGGTTCCATGACCATCACCCGGATGATCAAGATCCTGAACCGCTACCTGCGTGACTGGACCGTCAGCCACCGCATCATCGAAAGACACTAGATCTCCGCCATGCGCCCGGCTCGTTGGCTCCCCCTCATTTTGCTGCTGGCCGCAGCGTGCGGCCGTCCCGCGGTCATGCCCATGGAGAAGGCCCCCGCGCGCGGGCAGAAGCTGGTCGTGTTCGCCCCCGTGGTGACCGGCTTCGCCGAGCGCGACGTGTCCACGGTCTCCGGCGCGCTGCTGGGCTCCATCCTCACCCATCTGGGGCCGGCGGGCCAGTCCTACCGGGTCGGCTGGCGCAGCCTCGAGGCCGACTTCGGCGACTTCCCCGAGCGCCTCTACAAGGCCGCCCTCGAGGCCTACGCGGGCCGGACCCGCAAGCTCAAGGATGTCGAGATCCCCGAGCGGGACAGCACGCTCTTCCGGGAGCTCGACGCCATCGGTCCGCGCCTGGGCGTCGCCTACAAGGCGCTGCATCTGCCCATCTGGTCGCCCACCCACCTGCTGGTGACCGGCGTCGAGCGCTTCGCCCCGGACTTCCTGTCCAGCCGCAGCTTCCGCGTGTTCGCGTTTGTGGTGAACCGGGAGGACCACACCCTGGCCTTCGGGATGGGGCTCGACCTCGAGACGAGCGACAGCCTGTACCGCCAGGTGGAGAGCCTGCTGCGGGCGGGCCGGACCATCGCCGGGCCGCTTTCGCCCTGGTTCCCTTCCCGGCTCCCGCCGGTCGTGAAGGTGGTCGTCCCGGCCGCCGAAGAGTCCACTCCCCGGTCCGCGGGCAGCTCCGCCGAGACCGAGGAAGCCCCCGAGGAATAACCATCCGCCCGGTCCGAGCGGATCGGCCCGGCATCACCCGTACCCTTCTCTGCGAGGTCATTCATGTCCAAGGAAAAACCCATCGTCGTCATCGCCCTGGGCGGCCACGCCTTCATGCGTCACGGCAAGCCCGCGACCATCGAGGAGCACGAACTGTGCGCCCGGAACATCTCCAACGTGCTCATGACGCTCATCGAGCGCGACTACAACGTCATCGTGACCCATGGCAACGGGCCCCAGGTGGGCGCGCTGCTGATCCAGAACGAGTTGTCCGCGAAGGAGATCCCCCCCCAGCCGCTGGACGTCCTCGTGGCCATGACCGAGGGCAGCCTCGGCTACATCCTGCAGCAGTCGCTGCTCAACGAGCTGCGCCGCCGCAACGTGCAGCGCTACGTCGTCACCAAGATCACCCAGGTGGTCGTGGACGAGAACGACCCCGCCTTCTCCCGGCCCACCAAGCCCATCGGCCCGTTCCTGAGCGAGGAGGAGGCCCGTCGCCGCGAGAAGGAGATGGGCTGGAACGTGTTCGAGGACTCCGGGCGCGGGTGGCGCCGTCGTGTGGCCTCCCCGATGCCGCTCAAGGTCATCCAGCGCCACACGATCCGTGACGCCGCCATGGAGGGCCACATCGTCGTGGCCGTGGGCGGCGGCGGCATCCCGGTGATCCGCAAGGTGGACGAGAACGGACACGCCCGCTACGAGGGCGTCGAGGCCGTCATCGACAAGGACCTCTCCTCCGCGCTGCTGGCCCGCCAGGTGGGCGCCGAATTGTTCATCATCCTGACCGACGTCGAGAAGGTGTACATCAACTACCGCAAGGAGAACCAGATGGCCCTGGGCGCCTGCACGATGGACATGATCGAGGAGTTCCACCGGCAGGGGCACTTCGGCGAGGGCTCCATGGGACCCAAGATCCAGGCCGTGCTGAACTTCCTCAAGGAGGGCGGCAAGCGCGCGCTGATCACCTCCCCGGACCACCTGGAGGAGGCGCTGCGCGGCTCCAACGGCACCCACTTCGTCGGTCACATCTAGTCCCCCCACACCCGGAAGGGGCCCCATGAAAACCCATCTCGTCCTGCGCATCGGAGAGATCTTTCTCAAGGGCAGCAACCGCTACCTGTTCATGAACCAGTTGGAGAAAAACCTCCGGCGCGCCCTGCGGGCACACGCCGGGGTGAGGCTGCAGAGCTTCCATGGCCGCTACACGGTCTCGTGCGAGCCGGAGCAGCGGCCCGCGGTGATCGCCTCGCTGGGCCGGGTCTTCGGGTTGACGAGCGTCTCCCCGGCGGTGGTGGTGGAGCCGACCAAGGAGGCGTTCAGCCGGACGGCCCTGGCCCTGGTCGAGGGCCTCGCTGCGCGGCCGGCCTCGTTCTGCGTGAAGGCCAGGCGCACCGACAAGCGCCTGCCGTTCACCTCCATCGAGCTCGAGCGCGACGTGGGCGAGGTGATCTACGAGACCTGCGGGCTCCCGGTGAGCCTGACCGCCCCCGAGCTGGTCGTCGAGCTGCACGCGGGGCAGGATCTCTCCTTCGTGTGCGTCGCCCGGCATCCCGCTCCCGGCGGACTGCCGGTGGGGGTCTCCGGACGGCTCGAGGTGCTGCTCTCGGGGGGCATCGACTCCCCGGTGGCGGCCTGGATGATGCTCAAGCGCGGCGCCACCGTGAACGCGACCTCGTTCTACTCCCCGCCGTGGGTGGGCGAGGAGGCTCGCAACAAGGTCGAGGCCCTGTGCCGCGCCCTGCGGCCGTGGGGCGGCCCCAACAAGCTGCACATGGTGGCCTACGGCGAGGTGCAGAAGCGCCTGCGCGAGTGCCGTCCCCACAAGCTCGCCACCGTGCTGTACCGGCGCATGATGATGCGCGTCGCCGGGTTCATCGCGCAGGACAACAAGGCGCTGGCCCTGGTGACCGGCGAGAGCCTGGGGCAGGTGGCCAGCCAGACCCTGCACAACCTGGTGGCCATCGAACAGGCGAGCCCGCTGCCCGTCCTGCGCCCGCTGCTGGGCATGGACAAGCACGAGACCATCGCCCTGGCCCAGCGCATCGGCACGTACGAGACCTCGATCATCCCCTGCGCCGACTCCTGCACATTGTTCGCCCCGGACAACCCCGAGACCCACGCGCACATGGACGAGGTCCAGGCCGCGGAGGAGGGGCTCGAGTTGAAGGCGATGGCCCTCGAGCTCGCCCGCGCCGCCGTCTGCGTGCGCTTCTCCGACGACCCCTCCCCCCCTTAGCCGTCAGTACTTCTTGCCGGAGACGATCTCGGCGATGTTGTAGTTCTCCGAGGTCATCGAGTCCAGGCTGTTCAGGATGTCGATGAACTGGATGGCGCACTGCATCTCGCAGGCCTTCTCCCGCAGCCGGTCGAAGTGGTCGCTCTTGGCGTCCTTGACCATCTTCTTGAGCCGCATGCTCCGGCTCAGGGCCCGCTCGGCGTAGGTCGGGTTGACCTCGTCCCCCTTGAACAGGGTCATGGACTCGTTGAAATAGGCTGTGTTCTCGTGGAGGATGACGCGCAGGGTCTCCATGGCGGGGCCGCTGAAGGCCAGGTGCTTGCGCGTCAGTTTGTCGAGGTTCTGGGTGATGTGCTCCGCGAAGTCGCTCATCTTTTCCAGGTTGTGGGCGAGCCCGATGTAGTTGCCCACCGTGGCCGCGTCCCGCAGGGTCAGGGACTGGGTGGAGAGCGTCAGCAGGAACTGGGTGATCGCGTACTGGTAGCGGTCGATGCGCTCCTCGTTCTTGACCACGTCGTCGCAGACGCGGTGGATCTCCTCGGGCGCGGCCCCCGGGAGCCGGTTCACCAGCTCCAGGCTCCGGGCCACGTGCTCGCCCATGACCGAGAGCTCCTTCTGGGACTCCATGATCGCCATGGAGGGCGTGTGGATAAGGGTGTAGTCGATGTTGACGAAGTGTTCGGGGAGGATCTCCTCGCCGCCCGGGGCGCGGTCGGGGACGAGGCGGGTGACCAGCCGGTCGAGGGTTCCGATCAACGGCAGGAAGACGGCGAGGTTGATCAGGTTGAAGATCGTGTGCCCCATGGCGACGTGGACGGTCAGGTTGTCCGCCGGGGACGCGGGCGTCACGAGGTCGACGAGGGTGCGGAAGGGGTAGAAGACCACCAGCATGAGCATGACCCCCAGCGCCTTGAACAGGGTCTGGGCCAGGGCGGCGCGCCGGGCGTTGACGGAGCCGCCGATGGAGGCGAGCAGGCCGGTGACCGTGGTGCCGATGTTGGAGCCCATGACGATGGCCAGGGCCCCTTCGTAGTTGACCAGGCCCTGACTGGCCAGGGCGATGACGATGCCGACCACCGCGCTCGAGGACTGCACGACCCCGGTCGTGAAGGTGCCCACCAGCACCCCCAGCAGCACGGAGGCGAAGGTGTGGCCGTCGATGGAGCGGAACAGGTCCAAAAAACCCTCGTGGGTCCGCAGCGGGGCGAAGCCGTGCTTCATCGCCTCCATCCCGAGGAAGAGGATGCCGAACCCGAACAGGACCTCCCCGGCGTACTGCCAGGTCCGGTTGCGGCTGAAAAAGGTGATGAACACTCCGACCGCGATGACGGGCATGGCGGCGGCGGCGATGTCCAGGGTGACGATCCAGCCCGTGACCGTGGTGCCCACGGCAGCGCCCAGCTCCACGCTGATGGCCTGGGCCACGGTCATGAGCGTCGCGTTGACGAAGCCGATGGTCATCACCGAGGTGGCGCTGGAGCTCTGGATGATGGCCGTGATGACGAAGCCGACGAAGACGCCGACGAAGCGGTTCACCGTCAGGATCTTCAGGATGCGCCGCAGCCGTTCGCCGGCCGCCTTCTGCATGCCCTCGCTCATGATCTTCATGCCCATGAGGAACAGCCCCAGGCCGCCTGCGACCTGGAACAGGACCATTTTCCAATCCATGCGATCTCCTGAACCCGGCACTTTTCGCCGGAGTCTTCATCCAATCGGTCATTGGTATGAAGGCTCCGGGCAGATGTCAAGAGAAGGATCTCCCGGGTGGTCGTTTTGTTATCGGAATATTGACTTCAATGACGGAAAAATGCATCTTTCGGCTACGAAAGGAGAAAAAAACATGAAAAAAGCCCTCTTCATCCCGATGATCCTGTTTCTCGCCGCCCTGGGGGTCGCCTGCGACGACGACGACAAAAAGACCACCAACAACGCGAACAACGTCAACAACGTCAACAACGTCAACAACGTCAACAACACGAACAACCTCAACAACTTCAACTCGGGCAACATCAACAACGCGAACAACACGAACAACGTGACGCCCGAGACCGTGGTGACCGTCTGCACGAAGGTGATGTCCTGCGGTGGTTGGGGCTGGGAGGATCAGGCCACCTGCGAGACCGGCTTCATCGACAACCCCGAGTACCAGACCGAGTGCGCCGACTCCGAAGCCTACTTCCTGTGCATGCCCACCTGCATGGCCGAGGAGTGCACCGAGTTCGCCACCTGCGAGGGCGACTGCTGGACCGCCGCCTGCGTGGCGAAGTAACGCCGTCTGTCCTCACCGGAGTTTTTGCAGCAGCTCGCGGGCCTCGGTCATGCCCGGGAACAACTTCACCAACTGTTCGAGCACGGGGCGGGCCTCGGCCGGGCGGCCGGCGGCGATGAGCGCCTGGGCGAGCATCAGGCGGACGCGCCCGAGCCGGTCCTCGGGGTTCTCCTGGCGGTGGACCAGCAGCAGGGGGAGCGCTTCGGCGCGTCGCCCCAACGTGAACAGGGCGTCGGCGGCCGAGAGCGGGCCTTCCCCCTGGGCGAACGGCGAGATGTCGAGCAACTGGAGGCCGAACTCGGCGGTCAGGTGATCGTCGCGGTTCTTCGCGCCCAGCTCGACGAGCTTGCGCACCACTCCCAGGTCCCCCTCGTTGCGCCGGGCCACGTCCCGGAGCATGCGGACGAACGGGCCCTCCTGGGAGGTGTCGCGGTAGTGCAGGGCGAGGCGCATGCGCACCTGGACGTTCTCGGGATCGAAGGCGGCGGCCTTCTCCAGCATGCGGATCTCGTCGTCCCGCCGGTTGAGCATCTGATAAATGAACGCGAGGTACTGGCGGATCTCGAAGCCGTCGTGGCCGGCGGCGGCCAGGCCCTCGAGCAGCTCCCGGGCGCGGTCGGTGTTGCGTTCGTGCTGGGCCGAGAGCGCCTCGGTGAACCACACCCACCGGTTCTTCGGGTCCAGGCGGCGCGCCTTGTCCATGACGATCTTGAAGTCGTCCTTCTCCCCGGCGAGCAGGTGGGCGAGCGCCATGCGGCCGAAGGCGTCGGCGGTGCCGGACTCCAGGTCCTTCACCAGTTGGTCGCGGTCGGCGTACTTGACCGAGGACGGGTGAAACTGGGCGTCGAAGCGGCCGAACATGGCGCCCAGGTAGGCGAAGAAGCGCCGGTCGAACTCGGCCGCGTCCTGTCCGGTGACCTGCCGGATCACCTCCGGGGTGGGGAGCTCCTTCGTGTAGAGCTCGAGCATCTTCCGGATCCCGGGCCAGCCGTGGTGCAGGTAGAGGTACCGCACGACCCAGGTGGCGTGGATGTAGGCGGTGATCATCTCGAGCTCGTTCTTCGCGTGGGAGAACGCCTCGTTGAGGGTGGAGATCCCGCGCAGGGAGCGCTCGCGCAGCGCCATGTGGAGATCGCGGCTCATCTCGCGCTTCCACACGTAGCGGTGGCGGGCGGTCTCCAGCTCGGCCAGGCCCTCGGTGAACCAGCGGGGGACGCGCCCCTGGGTCTGCTCGACGTGGAAGGTGTGGGCGAGCTCGTGGGCCAGCACCATGGCCCAGTTGGCCCGGGCTGCCGAGGGGGAGAGCGCGACGATCACGCGTCCGAAGCACACGCCCAGGATGCCGGTGTCCACCGGCTGCCCGGCGATGAGGGTGGTGAAGTCGGCGGGGTTCTTGTAGAGCTCGACGTGGATGGGGGAGGGCGGCGTGTAGCCGTAGGCCTTCCGGTAGCGCTCGTAGGCGGCCTCCATCACCGGCGGCACGAGCACGGAGAGCACCGGCCACTCGTCCTTCGGCGCGCGGTACAGGAAGGGACCCTTGCGCACGCTGACGTAGTTCGGGAAGACCAGGCTGGTGTAGAGGTAGGTGACGTTGTTGGCCATCACGTGCTCGGCGTCGGCCTGGGCCGCGCGGCGCAGGTGGTAGACGCCGTCGCCCTCGTTGCCCACGCGCAAGAGCGAGACGCCCAGCCAGGCCGAGAGCGCGGGGTTGTCCGGCTCGAGCAGGAGGCCCTTTTGGAACAGGTCCGCCGCCAGGGGATAGCGATGATGCCGGTTCAGGATGCGCCCGGTCTCCATGTAGAACTCCACGTTGCGCGGGTGATCCTTGCGGACGCGGGCGAGGAGGCCGGCGAACTCGTCGTCGCGACCGTGGAGGAGCGCGATGGAGGCGCGGTAGGCCAGCGTGAGGGGATGGTCCCGGAACGCGGCGTCGGCGGCGTCGAGATGGCGCAGGGCCTCGGGGTACCGCAGATCCTGGATCTCAACCTTGGCGAGCAACTGGTGTGCGGAGAAGGCGCGCGGATCGTGCTCGATGGCCCGTTTCGCGTGGGTCACCGCCTCGCCGGAGGTCTCCGCGTAGGGGTTCTCGAGGAGGGCGCGGGCGGCGGCGACCAGGGTGGGGGCGTGCCAGCTCGCGGCCGTGACGGCGCGGCCCAGGCGGCGGAGCGCGCGGGCGTAGTACTCCCGCACGCGGTCGTACTCGCCGCCGGCCAGCTGGCCGGGGACGAAGGACGGGTGGTCGGCGTCGAGCTTGTCGAAGGCCTCCTCGGCGGCCTCCCAGTCGCGCTTGTGCACGGCGGCCGAGCCCGCGGCCCAGAGCTCCCACTCGGTCTTCCCGATGAAGCCCCGCTGGTAGTCGTCCACGATCCGGTCGACGTGCCCCATGGCGTCGTCGACCCTGCCCAGGTGCAGTTGCAGTTCGGCCAGCATCAGCCGCCGCACCGGCGCGGCGTCCTTGGGGTTGAAGGACTTCGCCAGAAGGGCGGCGGCCTCCTCGAGCTTCACGGCCCGGCGCAGCTGGTCGGCCGCGATCACGGGGACGAGGAACTTCAGTTTCGGGGCGACCTTGGCCAGGCAGCCGGTCGTGTCCTGACCGCCTGTGGCGAGCAGCCAGGCGGCCTCGGCCGAGGTGGGACAGGCCTGGCGTGCGGCCTGGAGCTGGGCCTGCCGTTGGGCGGGGTTGGTGTTGACGAGCAGGGTGAGGGTGAGCAGCAGGGAGGTCCACATGCGGGCAGTGTACCCGGAAAATCCCCGGGGTTCAATGCACGGTGGACGCCCGGGGCGGACCGTGATAAAAATCCCGGCGCCGCGATCCGGCAGGATGATTCATGGACGCCACGCGCTTTTTTCCCGAGCTGGTCCTCGCCACCGACGTGGTGGTCCTCGATTTCGAGACCACCGGGCTGGCGGCCGCCCGCACCGATCGCGCCATCGAGATCGGCGCCGTACGGATCGAGGCCGGGCGGCTGGCCGAGCGCTTCTCGGAACTGATGAACCCCGGGTTCCCCGTGTCCTCGTTCATCACCGGGTTCACCGGCATCACCAACGCCATGCTCGCCGAGGCCCCACCCTGCGAGGAGGTCATGACGCGCTTCGCCGATTTCCTGGGCGACTCCTGCGTGGTGGCGCACAACGCCAGCTTCGACATGTCCTTCCTCGAGGCCGAGCTTCGGCGCATCGGGCGGTGGATCGACCCGCCGGTGGCCTGCACCATGAAGCTCGCCCGCCGACTGGTCACCGACTCGTGCAATCATCGCCTGGGGACCCTGGTCGCCCACTGCTGCATCGAGAACGACGGCACCTTCCACCGGGCCCTGGCCGACGCGGACATGACCGCCCGTCTGTGGCTGCACCTTTTGGGGATCCTCAAGCGGGATCACGACCTTTCTC